>Ga0105053_10008466_pt1 | contig 13366 bp, 14 predicted proteins | sample BON01_FD_78093 | JGI IMG/M metagenome (GOLD analysis project Ga0105053, IMG submission 78093) | Freshwater microbial communities from Lake Bonney liftoff mats and glacier meltwater in Antarctica - BON-01 | ecosystem: Environmental > Aquatic > Freshwater > Ice > Glacier meltwater | place: Lake...
GGAGGAGGAGGAGGAGGAGGGAGGTGCAGGGAGGGAGGTGAAGGGAGGGAATGGCATGCATACCTCCGGCCTTTGACGACTGAGATTCTCGCGGAGGGCGCGTGCATGGCTGTGGTGATCCGCCATGAAGGCCTTGTAGTCCTCCGCCGACTGATCTTGCCCTAGGACTGGCAACGTCAGACCCGTCAGGCGCTCGTAGAGGGGCTTGTCATTCAAAAGCACTTCCTTCATCTTGTACCGAACCTGTGTCTGTTTATGCATATTATTGAGCAGGCGATAAGGGGTTAAGGGAGCAAGGTAAGGGGTGGTCGTACCTGGTTGTTGTGTTGCCGGACAACCTTCTTGGCAGCCGCGACGCGGGCCGCACACCAGGCCTGAGCGTCTCCATCCTTCCCTGCCTGGATCGCCGCCTTCTTGAGAAGCTGGCATTCGTGAGGCTTCTTGAATTCGGTATCGCCGGGCGCCCGGCGGATGAGCACAAATTCGCCGGTCGCCATCTTGATGGCCAGGATTTCCTCCTGTGTGGATGGAGGGAGGTGTGACGGGGAGGATGGAAGGTGATGGGGATGGAAGGTGATGGAAAGGGAAGGTGAGGGGGAGGGAAGAAGGGGGAGGCGCACATACCTAATTGATCGCCGGGTAGGGGGCATGGGCTACGGTTGGGCGATTCCACTTCTTGGGCGTGTTGCCGCCGCCATTGGTGGTGCCGGTGCCTCGATGAGCGGGGGCGGGCATCGGAGGGGGCGCCGGCCCCCCTTGCCCGGCCTGCGTGCGGGGGGCGAAGGGCGCATCGGCATCATCCACCATGTCATAATCATTTCCTGGCTGCAGCATCCCGGCCTCGTGCTGCTGCTGTTGGCCATTGTCCATATGCATTGCCTGGTCGTCGTCTTCAAGCTGCTGCTCTTCTTGTTCGTCCTCGAGCATGTCATCGCTCGCCCCATCGCTCTCCGAGTCGTTCTCCCCCTCCGAGTCGGACGCATTACAAAATGTGTCTCCATTGCGCATTGTGTGCATCCATGACTGGTGATTGCGCAAAGAGCCCCGTGAATGGAACTCCCGGTTGCAACCAGGGTATTGGCAAGTGAAGTTCTGCATCATGAAGGGGGGGCTTCCAGCTTCGGGGGCATCTAAATTCGGCATGCAGGGATATGGATCGTTTTGATTGAATCGATGGGCAGAGCCAGTCTCGTTGTGATTAAATGGTGGGCAGAGTCAGTCTCGTTGTGAATGAGTCTGTGTCCGGGGCTAGTCGATCGATCACGCTAATGCTAGAAATGCCTTCTTCCTCCCCCTCTTCCTGCCCCTGCTCTTCTCCGCGAGTCGTGCGTCCTCCTTCTCCTTACTCTCCTTCCTCCTCCCATCCTCCTTGTCTTCCCGCTCCGCACCTTTAAACAAACCACACGATGCCCTAGGTTATGAGTGAGCGTGTGTGGTCCCCTCCCAGCAAAAAAGAGAAACGGTCTACCCTCCCAGAAAAAAGAGAAACGGTTCTACCCACTCCCGCACCGGGCAACCCAAGGGGCAACCTCCCCCTGTCCAGACAAGACCAGCAAGCCAAGCCGCTGTGTGTCCAGGCAACGCCTGTGGTGTGTGTGCGTGTGTGTGCATGCACCAGCCACTGCACACGTGCGTGAGAAGCTTCTCGTCTTGCCTTTTGGGCGATGCCCCTTGTCGCGGGCCTGCTTCAAAGCCCCTCCTTCCCTTCCCTTCCAGCCACCATCTCTCCCCTTCCTCCACGCCCAACACACAGAAAGCGATGCCAGCAAGACAGCAGCAGCACGGCAACATGGAAGTCACGGCCGCCATGGCAGCGCCACGGAAGACACCTTTTAAACAAATCGATAACTGGGTTGTTGCGCTGCAGCCGGAGCTGCAGCGGGGGAGGTTTTACTCTGGGAGGGCAGGCACGAGGAAGCTTACGCGCACCTTGTCCTCGCGCTTGTTCAAAGCGCTGCATAAGAGTGATACGAATATGTTGATTCATGCAAAACCTTCGAAAATGCAACAGTAAAAATTGCGAGCACATAACGGGGGAGTATTAACAAGGGTGGAGGATAGAACCCCCACACACATGACCATAACACTTAATTCTTGATTTTACTCGTCACTCACATGTTGTTTGGTTTATGGAAGTTTCGTGGTTGGCTCGTCGTCGTCGTCGTCGTCGTCGTCGTCGTTGTCAATTTTTTACGAGAAAAGGGGATGTCGGAAAGAGAAGAAACAGGGAGACACATACGAGCACATCCACACTCGCCAAGATATATATTTATTTGTTGGGCATATCTGCTTCCTTCTTTCCTCTCTCTTCTTTCCCCCCCTTCCCGAGTTCCTCTTATCTCGAAATCCAAGAGCCGGGACGGACGCCGCAGCGCTCACGTGGTGTGGCAAGTGCTGCCGCTGCTGCTGCTGCTCCTGCTGCTGCTCCTCCTTATTTTTTGTGTGTTTCTGTTTAAGTATTGTGTCACCTTCCGCGCACAGAGACACCTCACCCATGTGCCTACCTCTTCCCTTTATCTCCTTTTTACTCCTCTCTCGCTTGCTCTCTTCTTTTTTTCTCTATATATATACACATGTTTCCCCCCCCGGGCCCACCCATCTTCCTCTTCCTCTTCCTCTTATCTTACGCTTTTTGGACCAACCCCAACTCTACTGACGCCCGGTCAAACTTCCTTAGCTTCATATAATTGATCGGAATATTCAACCCAAACATCGTCGCTGCCGCAAACAAGCCCTTGACAAACACCCGGCTCGCCAACGAGGGAGACCCCGCAGCAGCAGCAGCAGCAGCAGCAGTACTGGTCGCTGACAACATGATCCCTGCATTCAAAAACATGGAGGACATAATAGCATTCACCATCGTCGACTGCACGATATCGATCCTCTTGAAAGCCCTCTCACTCTCCAGCACCCTCACACGTAACTTCAAATCCCCCTGCTCTGCCCTTCTCAACGTATCCTCAATCTGAGCTACCTTCCTCGGGCTCTGCACCACCGCCGCCAAATCCTGCGGGCGCCAGCCCAACTTCTTCTGCCACCCTTTCAACAGAGAAATAGTCGCCGAGCCATCCCTGAGATCAACTAATTCCTTCAAGAAAGGTTGGGCTAGCCTTGTCAAGTCATACTTACTGTCTAACCCTTTGCCAATCCCATCCAAAGACGTAAACGCGCGAAACACAAACGTGAAGGTCGGGGGGAACTTAAACGGCAAATCAGTCGATAAGGACAACAGATCCGCACCCAACTGCGCCCGCCTCGAGGTCTTCTGCTTCTTCTGCTCCTCCTTATCCAACTCATTCACCCATTTCCCCTTACTTTTCAAGGTACTCCCAAACTCAGCGAGGAAAAACCGCGCAATCTTTTCCACTGAAACCCTATCAGCACCTCTCCTCAGAATCCCCACACTTTCCATAGCATCACACGTGGCCTTAGCATCCCCCTCGTACACAGAGAAAATCAAGTCGACCAATCCTCGCTTTACCTCCGGCCTAAATTCATCCATCATGCCGAAATCGTAGTAGATGAGGCGGCCGCCCATGAAATTGTCGCAGGCGACGTTGCCGCTGTTTTTGGGGTGGGGAGGGAGGAAGGGAGGAAGGGGGGGAGGGAGGGGCGAGTTAGTGATATGGATTGGTCGTTGCTGTGATGGTAGGAAGGGGGAAAATCATACACACACACATCCCTCCCTCCCTCCCTCCCTCCTCCCCTACTTACGGATGCGAATCACAATGCAGAAACCCATGCCGGCACAACTGGAACAAACAACTCTCCGCCGACCTCTTGGCCAGCTACTGCCTATCAATCCTACACACACAGACCCCCCCTCTCCCTCCCTCCCCTCCCTCCCTACTTACGGATGCGGATCACAATGAAAAAACCCATGCCGGCACAACTGGAACAAATAACTCTCCGCCGACCTCTTCGCCAACAACTGCCTGTCAATTCCAGCCTTCTCAATTTTCTCGATATCCGACACCTTGATCCCAGGACAGTACTCCATGGCCAAGACAACTTTACTCGTGAACTCCCAATAAATCTTCGGAACCTTAACCCACGGAATATCCTTAAAATCCGTCGCGAATCTCTCGGCGTTCCTCCCCTCATTCTCGTAATCAATCTCCTTATACAACAACTTAGCACTCTCTTCATAAATACTCTTCCAATCCCTCGCAGCCCCATCGCTCTTCGGATCAAATTTATCCAACAAAATAGCAAGCACCTTCAAATTTTTTAAGTCCAAATCAAACAACTCCCTCAGTCCCTGCCTCTGAATTTTAATCGCAAGCTCCTCCCCCTTATATCTGGCCCGATGCACCTGCCCCAGACTCGCAGCCGCCAAGGGCTGCTCGTCAAAAAAGTCAAACATCTCTTCCACTGACCTCCCTAACTCCTTCTCTATTATCAACTTCGCGACCTTCCCCGAAAACCCCGGCACATTATCCTGCAAGTAACTCAACTCCTCCGTGTACTCCTTCGGCAAAATATCAATCCTCGTCGACAACAACTGCCCAAACTTAATGAAAGTCGGCCCCAATTTCAAGAGCACCTCCCTCGCAAAAATGGCTGCCTTTCTCCTCGCTGCCTTCTGCTCATCGACATCCTTAATTTTTCTCACCTTCAGCTCTTTCAACAGAAACTGCACCGCGATCTTCCATATTTCCAAGGTACGAAAAAGAGCTGACCCCTGCCCCCGACGAGCCCACCCGCCTTCCATGTAAGTAGCAGCTTCCGCAGTACTACTCGCTTGTAAGGCCGCCTCGGCTGCTGCTGCCTTGTCCTTACCCCCCGACACAGCGCTTTGCACCTTGTTCCCCCACCTGGACACCATGGCCTTGCTAAATTCGAAGGTGGAAAAGTCGCCGTTGGACCACAATTGCACGATTTTGCCCGTGCGCATCGCGCCGTAATCTAGGGACGAGGACGAGGACGAGGAGGAGTCGCTCCAGTCATCGGAGGGAGGCGGGGCGGTGGTCACCATCGTAGCTTGTCTGCTCGTCTTGCTTTCCTTGCCACTGCTGCTGCTGGCGCTGCTGCTGGTGCTGCTGGGGATGATGGCCGAAGACACGGAAACAGCAGGTGCAGACGACGATGAGGCAAAGGCAGCAGGAGCAGCAGCCGCCGCCTCCACAACAGGCGCAACAAGAGCAAGCGCGGGTGCTGCTGCTGCTGCTGCTGCTTCTTCTTGCTGCGCCGGGTCGGGCTTGAGCTCAGGAATGGACAGAGTCGCAAAGGTGCTGCTGGCGCTGCTGCTGCTGCTGCTGCTGGTAGTGCTGCTGGTGGGAGTGGTCGCCTTGGTGAGGGTGTCCTTGAAGCCCTTCTCGAACTCCTCGAACCGGTCCCGCAGGCCCGTGTCGATGGCATTGGCCTTGCTCTCGATATCTCCCAGAGACTCCTATTGATAATATATATGTGTGTGTATGTTTGAGTGAGCTGGTGTGTGGGAATGTGTGCGCTGTCATGCTTGATCTAGAATAGTCATTATCATCATAATCCAATCACCGGCCTGGCTGCGCCTGCCCCAACCCACAAGCGCTGGAGCGGTCTGTGTGCATGCGACTGCTTTCATCGACCATTGCACACACACACGGGCTCTTTTGAATGACACGTCGTCGTAGCAAGAACCTTTGCAAAGCAATCAGAACAATCAAGCATCATGACGGCACGCCCCCGACTCTCCCCCCGGCCACCCCCGCACACACGTACCATCATCGCCTCATCAATCTTGCCCAGCTCCCCCATAAACATCTCCACGCCACCCTCCTCCACCTCGGGCGGCACGACCTGGGCCGTGGGCGGGGAGGGGGCGGAGGCAAAGGCGCATTCGGACCTTTTGTCTTGAAGCAAAGACGCGTTCGGACCCCCGGCATCCCGGCGCACCACGGTCGAGCCCGGCTTGCTGCCACTGCCCAACAAACGAATCCGTAACTTGCCCCAGGACCGTGCCGCAGCCTTGGAGGAGGCGGGTAAAGGGAGGAGGGTGTAGGCGTCGGCCCCTCGTGCAAGCAACAGGAGCAGCAGCATCGCGAGCAACATCACGAAGGAGAAGCTCGCCGCCGTGTAAACGATTGCCCGCAGCCGGGACTGACCTGGCCGTCGTCTGGTAATCATCCTGTTGGTTGAGGGTAGGGTTGGGATGGAAGTGGGTGAGTGACGAGGAGGTGTGTCATGGATCGAGGTGCACTCAAAGCAAGTCAAAGTCAAAGCAATGCACATCTTTTCCCTGGCGCCAACAGGTTCTTCCGGGTATGGAGAAGCGGAATCTCGGGGGGAGGTTTTGAGAGAAAGCGAAGCAGCAAAGCAAAAGCAATATGAATAAGGACGCATGTCCTAGTAATGTCGTTGGTGTAATTCCTTCTTTTCTCATCGTGACAAGGGGGTTGTTTTGTCTTTTTTGTTCACACACCGCTTTTTCTTTTTAAATTTGCGTGGTGGTCCTTGTGGCTCTCGCACGCACACAGACCGGCCCAAAAACACGCAAGACTTACAATCACACACAATATTCCCCTCATTCTTTCTCATGTTTTACAAGCCCCGGGATAATGCACTATTTACACACAGAAATGACACAACACATGCAATTCTTTGGACATTCAGAGCCTCGCTCTCGTTCTCGCTTCCATTTGGTCTATTGGAAACTCCTCCTCCCCTCCTCCTTCCCCCCCCCCTTCATGCGCCTCCCTTCTCCTCTTCCTTCTCTAAGTAGAGGACGAGGCCACCAGCTCCTCCAGCAGCTCATCCGAGGGGAATTGGCGACCAAACGGGTCTCGGGCATCCGTGTTGGGCACACGCAAAGCCTTGAAAAGCAACGCCGCGTCAAGCGTCACCACGCCCTCCTTCTTAATCTCCTTTTTCGCCTTGTCGCCCGCGTCCACCTCAATGGCAGCAACAGCGGCACCCTCCTCCTTCCCACCACAACTGCTGCCACCATTACCACTGCTGGACACAGCCATTGCAGACTTCTGCTCCTCATCTTCCCCGGCCTCCACCACCAGCATATCAACCACAGCAGAAAGCGACGCCGACGACTCTACCACAGGCATCAGCTGCGCTGCTGGCGCCTCCTCCTTAATCACAGGCCCTGTCGCTTCCGCTCCTGCTGCTGTTGCTGCTGCTGCTGTTGCTGCTGCTGCGCCACTACTCTCCTCCGACACAGATTCAGAAAGGGGCATGGAAAAAGGAGGGATGACAGCAGCACTCCCTCCTTCCTGCTGCGTTGTGGCCACGTGGACGCACCGGGCAAGCATGCGTTTGACAAACAGCTCAGCACCTGCATCCAACCCCTCCATCGCTTGCATTGACACAGCCAACGGCCCCGTATATGCCTGCTTTTTCCTTGCGCGCTTCGTCGAAGAAGGACTAGCACCTTCCCCTCCTCCTCCCCCTCCTCCTCCTGCTACTGCTGCTGCTGCAGGATGGGCATGGAGTGACCCGGGCTCGGCGTCGATGGCACCGGCGGTGCGTAAGAGGTAGTGGATTAGGAGGGGGTGGGGCATGCAGGCTTCAGGGAGGAGGGAAGGGGGCTCGACCACCATAGGGGGTTCTTCGGCTTTTTCTTCGTGTTTAGGCGTGGGTGGAGGAGAGGGGGCTTGGCCGTTGGGATTGTCCCGTTTCTGGTTGGGAGGACTGGGTTGCTGGGGTCGCTGGGGTTGCTGCGGCAACAAAAAAGAGGGAGATGGTGTAGAAGCGGGCTTAGACGAGGCGCTGTCTGTGGGCGTTTCGCTTGTGGAGGTAGAAGGACGAGGAGCACTGGAAGGAGGAGGATGAGCAGCAGCAGCAGCCGAAGAAGGAGAAGGAAGAGTGGGGGGAGGAGGGACGACCACGTCCATCGCTGTTGCCTCGTCTCCCTCCTTCTCTTTTTCCTCGCCAGCTGTCGCCGTCACCTGTGCCACCGGAGCAGCGCTTGCTCGAGGTGGTGGTGATGATGATGGTGCTGGGGCCATTGCTGCTGGTGCCGACGAATTTGCTGCTGCTGCTGGAGTAATCGCTGGCTTCTCGGTTCTTTCCTCCTCCTCGTTTCCGGCATCCTTCTTGCTCTCATCGGGAGGGTTGAGCGCAGCAGCAGAGCGTGCCGCTGGTAATGCTGGTGGTGGTGGCGGTTCTACAGGAGGACTGGCGTTGCCATCGTTCTGCTGCTGTTTCGCGTGCCCTCCTTCTGCCCTTACCCCGCCCGTCTCCTTGATCGCTGCTGGCGTTGCTGTTGCTGCTACTGCTGCTACTGCTGCAAGGATGGACGCTACAGTATGCGTTTCTGCTGTTGGTTCCATTGCGGGGCTCGCGTCAGATCCATTCTTCCCCTCCTCTTTTCTCCATTCCAATGTTGCCACTAGCTTGGCTGCTGGTGCTGTTGCTGCTGCTGTTGCTGTTGCTGGTGATGGTACAGCCGCGCCATCATCATCTTCCATCTCCTCCCCTTCTCCTTCTTTTCTATTTTCCACCTCCTTCTCCTTCCTAGCTGGCTCTACTGCTGCTACTTCTGTTGCTGCTGCTTCTGATGGTGGTTTCAAAGGCGGAGGTGATGGTACTATTGGCGAAGCTGCTACAGCGCGAGCTCTATCTTCCTCCTTCCCTCCCTCCCCTCCTCCTATTCTTGCCTCCGTCTCGTTGCTTGCCGACTCTCTTGCTGCTGCTTCTGCTGCGGCTGCTGCTGCTGTGTCCGCCGCCTGTGCCGGTGCTGTTGTTGGTTGCGGGCCTTGTGCAGGCAAGGTAGTGGGACTGGAAGAGGAAGAGGAAGAGGACGAGGAGGAGGAGGAGGAAGAGGAGGAGGAAGAAGAGCCCAACAAGCCTGAATAAGCCACGGCCGGTCCTTGAGAAGGAGGAAGCGGACAAGGCGAAGAGGAAGGAGAAGAGGAAGAGGAAGGGATAGAGGTGGAAGGAGGAGGCAACCCACCCACCATCCGACTGTCCATAACGGACTTAACCCGCCGAAACTCCAGCTCCGCCCCTCGGGCGGCTGCTTCTGCTGCTGCTCTCCTGTGGCTAGCGTGCTGCATCGGCGCCCACACATCCCACACAGCACTCCCCTCCCCCAATTCTCGTTGAAATGCTGCTTGCAATGCCCGGGAGCGCTCTGCTTCCTCTTCCTCGTCTTCGTCCTCGTCATCTGCCTCGTCCTCCTCCTCTTCTCTTGGTTGTGCTCGTTTCCGACCGCTGCTGCTGCTCCTGCTGAAGGGGCCTGGGCCTCCCCCCCCTTCCACCCCACCCACCAACAAGACCTCTCCATCCGCACTGCTCTCGAATCCCAAGCCTTGCACAGGAGTGGCTGTTGCTGTTGCTGCTGCTGCTGCTGCTCCAGGCTGTTGGGAGGGTTGGCTGGAGGCCATGACATTGTGGACTAACCCTCGGACGAGGGCGTTGTGCACGTGTACTGTGTGTGGGGTGGTGGTGGGGGAGGGAGAGGGATGGAGTGTGTGTGTAAGTACGAGCATTTGAAGAAAATCAAGCATTCTAGTATTTACTTCAAAGTGGCAATTAAATGCATCGGTAAGCGCCTCGACTCCTCCCTCCCACAATACAACACGCATTCAATCGCTATCAGAATAAGAGTTCATCCCTTCCATTCCTACACCTGTCATCCACCAACCCATCACCCCACACGTACCGTTCTCGTCCCCCAGCGTATATATAACCACCGCATCCAGCTCGGGCTTGGTTAGCTCCCCAATCAAAAACAGGCGGAGGGACTTGCGATACAAGGCCCACAACCGACATAATGGTGGGCGCGACGCCCTCGCGCTCTCGCTGCTGCCGGCACTGCTACTCCGTTGCCTATGGCCATGAGAAAGGGCTTCAAACACCGCCATTTTAAGGCCAGTCAAGTCCTGTCGCGTCGAGGGGGCTTGCGGGTGTCCATGTGCTTGGGCCTGGGTGGGGGGTCTTCTCCGTTCTCGATGATGTCCTTCTAATAGCTGCCTTTGCACGATCCCCCCCCGGCAGCCCCCTCCTCCACCCCCGCCTCCTTCCATCCTTCCTCAACCCCACCACCTAATGCCGTGCCTCGTTGTGCCCGAGCCAGTGCCAGTGCCGGTGAAAAGGCAAACCTCCGTGCGTGACCGGGGGCAAGGTGGCGACAGACTATGTAGTGATGATCAAAGCGCAAGTTTGCGTGCTTAGAAGCCGGCGTTGGCCTCGGGCTTCTTGCTGGCCCGTGCCACCAAGCAATGCCGCTGTGTGTGGAGGTAGTGGTGGGGTTAGGGAGTCCATTAGATGCCACATTCATGCGGATGCAATCAACAAGCAAGCACGTATCAAGCAGCCGCGTTTTTTTCCTTCCTTCCGCGTCGGCGCGCGAGAGAGAGAGAGCGACGTTCTTACGTGGCCCATGAAGACTTTAGCACGCGTTAAGACTCTGTAATCCACAGCCAGCAGCTTTGCGAGCATAAGTAAAGCCTAGAGCTAGTTCTGGCGGCCGTCTTTGCCTATCTAGCCGGCTTGCTTTGTATTGTCCACGGGCACGCATGGCGAATCGTGTAGGCAGGCAGGAGGTTAAATTGCCCTTAGCAGCAAAGCAAGCAAGACTGCCTATATTAAACTGAAAGCATTGTTCGAGAAGACAGGCCAAATTAAGTCACTTATGTATTATGAAATTTGTGCTTTGAAAATTTACATCTGCATTCTCCAAAAATGCCTGCTTGCATTAAAAAGCCCGAGTACAGCTGCTTGTGCCTCACCCTCCCCCTCCCCTACACCCCACACACATTCCTACTATCCAGCTTGCGCCGTCTCCAACCTGCAAAATCGGCGCCTCGGCAAAGTGCTTTGCGATCGCAGCGCGCGCAAGAACATCGCTCCAGGTTATCGACCGCGCGGCCCATGAAGGCTTTTGGGAACAAAAGCTAGGTTACGTCGTAGTCGTTGTTTGTTTTCATTTCTTCTTTTCTGTTTGTGTTTGGGTTCGCTTGTGTTTCTTTCTCCTCCTCGCTCCTGTACGGTCTGGCTCAGGGTTGGGTCAACAGTGGTCATGATTCCCGGACATGTTGTTGTTTTCCATCTACTCGATATGGATGAGCGGGATTGGGTTCCATTGATTCTTGCTTCTTGAATCGACGGGAAGCAATCTTACTCATTTATAAAGGATAGAAGGGGTTACACACAACATCGCCGGGAGCCGTGACCACTATTGATCAAGCCTCAGCAGACACGACGCTTGCCCTTTTAGGAGGGGGAGGAGGTTATTCTTTCACAGCCGTCGAACCGCACGTACTACACATACACGCGGAAAATCCAAGGTCTCTATGATGGTACATACAAGTCAATGATGACCAACCGCTAACTCCTGTCCCTACCATCTCCCTACTATACCCTTCTTTCCTGACCTCTTTCTGTCTTCCTATCTCTCTCTACCACACATCTTTTCTTGCTAACTGTCATCCTTCATTCCAATGGAAATAACACAACATGCAAACTACTTCATCATCATTTCCTACCATCAACCCCCAATGTTACAAGCCCCCCCTCCACCCAAAACATAAGCCCGAAAAGGCAAAAATAAATCTACAGCCTCGCCACAGGCCCAACCCCTCCCTCCACCCCGCAGCAAACGCCGCCATCTGCCGCTCCACCTCCGAATCTTCCCCCATCACCAGCGCAGCAACCGTCCCCTGAGAATCTACACCAGGCAACCACCCAGTCTTCACCCTCCTACAGCTTCGCCACAGGCCCCACCCCTCCCTCCACCTCCCCCCCAGCAAACGCAGCCATCTGCCGCTCCACCTCCGAATCCCCCCCCATCATCAAAACCGCCACCGTCCCCTGATGATCCACCCCAGGCAACCACCCAGTCTTCACCCTCCCTCCATGCCCCTCCAAACAATTCGCAAACACCAACGAACTAGTAAAAGGCACCGTCTCATCCTCCACCCCATGCAAGACCAAAAAAGGCGGCAGCTTCTCCGCTTGTTCCTTCGTCAACATCCCCGCAAGAGTAGTCGGTGAGTTACGATGGAAACCAGCCACGCCACCATTACACGCTCCCATCCCCGAAATCTCATGCACCCCCCTCCGGGCTTCATACTCGTGGTGGGCCGCCACGTCATAGACACCACTCAATCCGATGAACCCCGCTACGGATCGAGGGAGGGTATCGTAACCAGGTACTCCCAAGGCTTGCCGGAGGAGCAGCAGGCTGCAGACGTGCGCGCCGGAGGAGTGACCGGAGAGGAAGATGGGGGTGTCGTTAGAGCTATAGGGACCGCGGGGGTCTGACATTAAGAACTCGAGGCAGTGCTGCAGGTCGTCGATTTGATGGTCCTGTTTGGATGGGGGGGAGGGAGGGGAGTGTGTGGTGAGTGAGTAAGCGAGGGAAAGAAGGTAGGAAAGGATATAGGGAATAAATTAGGTAGAAACACTTAGGTGCAGGAAAAGAGTGAATGTGAGGGAGGGAGTTTGGAAAAAAGGGGAAGAAAGGAAGCAAAAAAACATGAAAGGAAACGTACCACATGGCCCAGCACCACCGAGAAATCGCCCGTCCCCTCCAACGCCGGATCAGGCAACGTCGTGCCTGGCGTAGGCGGCAAGGTCTTGTAGGTCCCATAGCCGACAATGCCCACGTCCAGTCCCTGTCGATTCAGCGCCGTGGCAATCAAACGGTACATCCACGGCCGGCCCGAGAACCACGCCCCGCCATGCATAAACACAATGACGGGCGCGCCTTGCTTCCCGCATCGATGAAGCTCCACCACCTGCTGCGATGACTCGTGGCCATACTGGAAAACTTGCGCCGTGCGACGCAACGCCAGGAAACGAAGCAGGGCCTTGGGGTGGCGAGCCGCCAGAGCGATGGCCGAGACTGAGACGGCTCGATCAAACCAATGGGCATGCCGATCCCGAAAGGCCCGCTGCGCACTCAAGGGGATGAACTCGAACGCCTTGGCCGTGAAGGAATCAAAGCCCTTGGGCGGCTCGTGGACGTCGTAGGGCAAGAGCTTGGGGACCACCATTGCTTGCTTTTGTTCCTGTTCCTGCTTTGGCGAGTGCTGACGCGCGGCGCAGAAAACTGCAGACGAGGCGAGGCGGCAAACCTGTGGGCTGCTGTGGCTGTGGAGGGGGGAGAGGTTGAGTGAGTGTGGGGCAATGGTTGCAAGAAGAGAATAAAGTGCCGTCTGTAAAAGGAGATGGGAGGACACAGAGAGCGGGGAGGCCGTGTGCACATCATCATAACTCAAAAACGACGAGCCAATCTGTTTCTTCGTTGCTTGCAACGGAAGTCCAACGAAAGCAATGCCCATATCGACCAAAGTGCAGCGCGTCCCACTCTCTTTACCACCATGGACACACCAGCACAAAGCGCGGCATTGTTTGCGGCAGCATTACTTTGACCAAAAACCAGCGTTGCCTCAGCCCTGCGCCGCTGCTCTACATAGACAAAAAC
>Ga0105053_10008468_pt1 | contig 13363 bp, 10 predicted proteins | sample BON01_FD_78093 | JGI IMG/M metagenome (GOLD analysis project Ga0105053, IMG submission 78093) | Freshwater microbial communities from Lake Bonney liftoff mats and glacier meltwater in Antarctica - BON-01 | ecosystem: Environmental > Aquatic > Freshwater > Ice > Glacier meltwater | place: Lake...
AAACCTAGCAGCGGGGCCTCATCTGGTGCGGCAATACCGATGGTGCCCATGGGCTCATTCATGGCCAATGCCACCCCACGGATCGGCACGTTATGCACCGCGCCGTCTAGCTTGTCAGCCCATGCCGCCCAATGAAACAGCCGGTCGATGCTGGCCTCAACCTCGGCTTCGGCATTGCGCGCGCTTGTCATAGATTTAAGCACTGACGCAAAGCTATCTGCCCGTTGCGATAGGTTCTCGGCGATGTAATACAACACTTGCGCGCGATTATGCGCACTGACACCTGCCCAGCTCGAAGCATTAGCTGCCGCCTCAACCGCATTGCGGATATCTTTACGATTTCCCTCACCCACTTGGCCAACAAGCGCACCCTTTGGCCCAAAAACCGGCCGATCATAACCGCCATCGGGGCGTGTTTGCTTGCCGCCGATGTAAAGCTTGCGCGTCCGATCAACGGTTTCACTCAGTGCGTTTTTCGTGTCGTGATCGTTGTTAAGCATGAGTTTGACAGACTTTAGGCTGTCTAAATATGTGGGCTTAAGGTATTCAAACATCCCCTCGCGCCCACCTTCACGGCCATAACCGCTTTCGCGGTAACCACCAAACCCAGCGGCCGCATCAAACATATTGGTGCCGTTGACCCATACGATACCGGCCTTCAGTTTGGGGGCAATATCCAGTGCAAGGTTGATATTCTCACTCCAAACACTCGCCGCCAACCCGTAGCGCGAATTATTAGCAATTTGCACAGCCTCAGCCGGGGTGCGGAAGGTCATAGACACCAATACGGGGCCAAAAATTTCTTCCTGCGCTACTGTCATGGCCGGTTCGGTTCCGCTGAGTAGAGTGGGGGGGTAAAAACAGCCACCTTCAGGCATGGCGATGTCAGGTTGGAACAGTATGGCCCCCTCGGCCACACCAGCGGCAACGCGGTCAGCAATTTGATTGCGCTGCACCGGGTCAATAATCGCACCAATATCAATGCTTTTATCCAGCGGGCTGCCAACGCGTAGCTTGCCCATCCGCGCCTTGATTTTTGCTAGCACAATATCGGCAACACTTTCTTGCACCAACAGGCGGCTACCGGCACAACAGACTTGGCCCTGATTGAACCAAATCGCATCAACCAGCCCTTCGACAGCGCCATCCAAATCGGCATCATCAAAAACGATAAACGGTGATTTGCCGCCCAGTTCCAGCGTTAGTTTTTTACCCTGCCCGGCGGTTTGGCGGCGAATAACACGCCCAACTTCGGTGCTGCCAGTAAAGGCCACCTTGTTGACGCCCGGATGCCCGGAAATGAGTGCGCCGGTTTCGCCTTGGCCGTTGACGATATTTACCACACCCTTGGGCAAGCCAGCTTGCATGCAAAGTTCAGCAAATAGCATTGCCGTCAGCGGCGTGTACTCTGCCGGTTTTAGCACCACAGTATTGCCAGCCGCCAAGGCAGGTGCCAATTTCCATGACAGCATAAGCAGTGGAAAATTCCATGGGATCACCTGACCTGCCACGCCTTGTGCCTTATGGCCGGGAAACTCCGTTTCCAACAACTGTGCCCAACCAGCATGATGGTAAAAATGCCGCGCCACGAGTGGGATGTCGATATCGCGGCTTTCGCGGATTGGCTTGCCGTTATCCAGCGTTTCAAGCACCGCTAACAGACGGCTATTTTTTTGCACCAATCGTGCCAGCGCATATAAAAACCGCGCGCGCGCTGGCCCGCCTAGTTTTTCCCAATTTGGCTGTGCAGTACGCGCCGCCGCCACCGCCGCATCAACATCGGCGGCTGACCCGCTGCCAACCTTGGCCAGCAGTGTGCCATTGGCAGGGTTGCGAGTTTCAAACTGGGTTTCAGTCGCAGTAAACGCACCGTCAATGAAATGTCCAAAGCTGCGGTTATGCGTATCAAGCCAAGCCTGTGCTTCGGCATCACTTTCGGGGGCGGGGCCATATTCCATGGTTTTAAATGCGGTCATAATATCCATTTCCGTCTCCGATCAGGCCATCGCGTGGCGGTTGGCGGCTGAATAGGCGCCGGTGACATGGTGTTCGAGTTGGCGTTCAATATCGCCCAGCATGGATGAAGCGCCAAAGCGAAAAAGGGCAGGCGTTAGCCATGCATCGCCCAATTCTTCCTTAATCAAGGCCAAGTAACTCAGACTGTCTTTCGCTTTAGAAATGCCGCCTGCAGGTTTATAGCCAATCTGAAACCCAGTAAGCGCGTGGAAATCTCGTATGGCGCGCAGCATTACTAGGGTCACCGGCAAGGTGGCGTTAATCGGCTCTTTCCCGGTCGAAGTTTTGATAAAGTCAGCCCCGGCCATCATACAAACCCAGCTTGCGCGGGCGACATTGCGTAGGGTGCCAAGCTCTCCGGTTGCCAAAATCGCCTTAACATGCGCATCGCCGCAAGCAGCGCGGTATTCGGCCATTTCATTATAAAGCGCTGTCCAATCGCCTGTTAGGACATGGCGGCGCGATATCACAATATCAATTTCGCGCGCACCCGCCGCAACCGAGGCTTCGACTTCAGCAACCTTCAGATGATGCGGCGTTAAACCGGCTGGAAAGCCAGTCGACACGGCGGCCACGGGAATGTTGGTGCCGGAAAGCGCCTCTACGGCAGGGGCGATCATTTCGTGATAAACACAGACTGCGCCAGTGGTCAGCTTCAATTCAGCAATACCCATGGCGGCCACAAGGTCGGGGCGCACAGGGTTGCGCGCTTTGGCGCATAGGCGGCGCACACGGCCCGGCGTGTCATCGCCCGATAATGTGGTCAGATCCATGCAAGAAATAGCCTTCAGTAACCAAGCCGCTTGATAGGTTTTTTTAACGGTGCGACGCCCGCTAAGGGCAGCGCAACGGCGCTCAACCGCTGAAAGATTAACCTGTTGGCTGGCCACCAGATCAAGGTTGAGCGGTATGCCCGGATTGCGGGGAATGTTTATGTCCATCGGTATCCTCGGGCGAATCGCCGTTGTTGATAGGTTGTACGGACAACTTAGGGTTCGGTTGGATTAAATGAAAGCCTTATTCTGCGAACTTGCCAATACAAGCCGATCAACATAGTATCTTGTCCATACAAGTTAGAGGCCCCATGATTACACGTTCCACGCCTGTTCCGCTTTATCACCAAATCGCCGAACATTTGCGCGGGCAGATGAAAAGCAGTGCATTGGTGGGTGGCGCGAAGCTGCCATCTGAACACGCATTATGCGCCGAATTTGCCGTATCGCGTTCCGTTGTGCGCCAAGCTTTGGCGGCGCTGGTGGCGGATGGGTTGATTGAAACCCAGCGCGGGCGCGGGGCCTTTGTGCGGGCCCGGCGCGTGCCCGTGGCCCTGCAGGCACGGTTGGACCCGTTGCAAACCGAATTGGACAAGGCTGGGTTTCGCTTAACTACGCTGGTTTTGGAACAACAGCTCATTGATGCGCCTGACTATATTGCCGCGCAGATTGGCGATCGTCGCGCCATCTACCTCAAGCGGTTGCGCTACGCTGATGGGCAGATTTTGCTACTTGTTGAAAACTACATTCCCTATGCCAGAACCCCCGATTTACTGGGCTTTCAAGGGTTTGATACGACCTCGCTTTACCAACATATGGCTGCGAAATACGGCATTATTGCCACAAGCGGGCGGCGCTTATTGGAGGTGGGGCGCACGCCTGCCAATGTGGCCGGGTTGCTGGGGCTAGAGCCGGGATCACGCGCGATGTTCAATCGCGAGATCACCCGTGATCAGGATGGTGGCGTGCTGGAATATTATGAAAGTTGGCACCATCCCGACCATACACAATTGTCAATTGACCTGCGCCGGGATGCTGATGACGCCCCAAGCACGGCGCCGTCCCGAACTTGATCCGGGACCACTTTGTTGCGGCAGAGGTCCCGGATCGAGTCCTGAACGGCTCAATTTGCGTGGCCAAGTCGGGCTAGATAATCCCTTGCGCCGCGAGTTCTGATTCAAACTGCGAAATCGTTTTGCTGAACAGGTCCACCAGTTCATCGCATTCCGCCCGGGTCACATTCAACGGCGGCGCGATCATCAGCCATTCGCCAAACTTCCCGCCTGCGGTTTTGCGCGAATACAGCATCAGGCCGTGTTCTGTGCCAATTTCAAGCAACCGGTAAACGCCCCGCGCCGATGCTGGCAGCATAGCTTTGGTGGATTTATTGGCAACAATTTCGGTGGCCATAAGCAGGCCTTTGCCGCGAATATCACCAATTATCCGGTTTTGAGCGGCAACCGGGGCCAGCGCAGCGGTTAAATAATGGCCCATTGCAGCGGCGTTTTCAATCATCCCCTGATCAACCACCTCGGCCAGCACCGCATCGGCAATGGCGCAAGAAAGTGGGTTGGCGGAATAGGTATGGCCATGCATAAAGCCACCTGACGCGACAACGGGTTCCACTATTCGGTTGGGAGCAAGCACCGCGCCAAGCGGCGTGTAGCCTGCCGCCAAACCTTTGGCCAAGGTCACAATATCAGGTGTTGCATCGGGCCAATGATCAGCGGCGAGAAAGGCCCCCGTGCGCCCTGCGCCCGACATAACCTCGTCAAAAATCAGCAATACGCCATGGCGCGTGCAAATATCACGCACGGCGGTCATGTAATGGCTTGGCGCGACAGTGGCACCAGTAGAAAGCCCGCCAACGGGTTCCATAATGAAGGCCAGAACTGAATCGGCGCCTTCGGTCAGTATGGCTGTTTCGAGCGCCTGCGCGCAGTGGCGGGCATAGCTATCCGCATCATGGTTATCTGGTAGGCGATAGGTCATCGGGGCGGGGATTTTGGGCATGTTCCGGGTCAGCGGGCGGAACATGGCTTCACTATCCGGGTCACCCGTTACCGCAACCGCACCAAGAGAGGCCCCATGATAGCTGGGCATCCGTGACAGCACTTTCCAACGTTCCGGCGCGCCAATGGCCACAGCATATTGCCGGGCCAGTTTTAACGCGGCCTCGGTTGCCTCAGACCCGCCCGACACGATGAAAGCCTGATCAAATGCTGGCCCAGCTAGGCCAACCAAGCGCTCCGCTAGGGCACGGTTAGGGGTGTTTTCAAACACCGCACGGCTGGCGAAACAGACTTTAGAGGCCTGTTCCGCCATAGCAGCCAAAACACGCTTATTCCCATGGCCAATATTTGCAACAATCGGGCCGGATGAGCCATCAAGATAGCGCTTGCCCGCGCTATCCCACATATAAATGCCTGATGCGCGCTCAATAACGGGCAATTGGGCGGGGCCATAAAAGGCCTGGATTGGCGAGCCGCGTTTCATAATTTGAATATCCTACACTTGATGACGGGTGCTAATGCTATCCCCGGATTTGATCCGGCACTAGTGCTGGCCAATGGTGAGACCCTGTACCGCAGTCCGCGGCGGCTGTAGATTGTGGTTCTAAACATGCGCTGTAGAGTTCGAATTGTTTCTTATGCAAGCGGTGTCCTCATAAGACTTCGGCAGGGTTAGGTCGGTGGGCGGTCAGCGCCTGCGGCCAGTATCGTCGGTATAATTGCGCAGGATAAAGCAGCCTTGCGCGGAATGCTGACTTAAGAACCGCATGCGCCAAACTGCCCTAAACGGTATGCAAGTAAAGATCGTAATCTACCTCAGAAATCGTGCGCGCCACACGGGCATATTCCGCCTCTTTGATGGCGGTAAATGTGCGGTGCATATCTGCACCCAAGGCCGCTTTCAGAAACACCGATGATTTTGCCGCCGCAATGGCTGAGCGCCAATCGCCCGGAATTTCGGGTGCGTCTTGGCCGTCTTCATAACCGTTGCCAGTGGTTTCTGGGCCGGGGTCAATTTTATGTTTTAGGCCGTGGCGAATGCCTGCAAGCACGGTTGTGGCCACCAAATAGGGGTTGGAATCAACCCCAGCGGGGCGATGTTCTATCCGCCGTGCCGTGATATCACCTGCCGGAATGCGCAGCGCGACGGAGCGGTTATTAACCCCCCAAGTGGGTGAAACAGGTGCATAAGATTGGTTGGCAAACCGCCGCCAGCTATTGGCATGGGGTGCGAATACCAACATAGATTCAGCCATGGTTGCGCGCAGCCCGCCAATGGCGTGGCGGATTGTGTCGGAATATTGGCCTTCAACCGCTTCAATAAACACGTTATTACCAGCGGCATCTTGCATGGATACATGCAAATGCATGCCGGAACCGGCATAGGCTTCAACCGGTTTGGCCATGAAACACGCTGTAACGCCATGCGCGCGGGCTTGGGCGCGCACAATGCGTTTTAGGCGCATAAGGTCATCGGCGGCATCCAAAATGTTTTTACGGTAATGCAGCGTCAGCTCATATTGGCCGGGGGCATATTCGGAAATCATGGTTTCAGCCACGATGCCTGCCAGCGCCGCCCCGGCATAAATATCAGAAAACAGCGGCAGCATGCCGTGCAAATGGTCAACCGAGTAAACTTCGGTTTTATGACTGGCGCGGCCATCCAGCACATCACGTGCAGGCTGCACGCGGCCATCGGCATCGCGCTCATTGGCAAGCAGAAAAAACTCAAGCTCAAACGCGCCCGCCGGATGCAGGCCTTCGGCGGCCAGCGCATCTACTTGGCGGGCAAGGGCATGGCGGGGGTCACTGCTCATCGGGGCACCATCAAGCCCATACATGCACATCAGCACCTCGCCGCGCGCGGGTTTGGTGTTGTGTAAGGGCACGAGGCTGCCGGGAATAGGCCATGCGCGCAAATCGCCATCGCCGCTATCCCAAATCAGCCCGGTTTCATGAACATCTTCGCCGCAAATATCGAGCCCTAGAATGGAAATCGGAAAATGTCGTCCGCTTTTGTAGATGCTCAAAAGCTCGTGTCGGCGAATGATTTTGCCGCGCCCGATGCCGTTGGAATCGTGCAAAACGATGTCAAAGGCTTCAATTTCAGGATGGGCGGCAAGGAAGGCCGCGGCTTCGGAAACGGCGCTGCCCGAGGGGCTGGTTATGTCGGTCATTTTGGGCTCAATCAAATAATTCAGAAAGGATTTGGTCAAACGCGGTTATTAGCCGGTTGATCTGCTTTTTCTTGGTGACAGGGCTTACCAACATCATGTTGTGAAACGGCGCAATCAGGCAGCCCCGGTTGATGAGCCCGGTATGAATCGCCGCTTCCAATGCGGGCTTATGCGCTGTTAAAGCTTCAGCCCCGTTTTGCAACGGGCCGGGGGCGCAAATAAATTCAACCCGCGCCCCAACGCGTGCCACATGCCACGGGGCGTTATGGGCTGTAATTGCCCAATCCAAACCCTGTGCCAGCCGCGCAGCACCTTTTTCCATGTGGGCGTAGTTTTCTGCGGTCATCACACCAGAAAGCGTGGCCCGCAGGCAGGCGAATTGCATGGGATTGGCCGAAAGCGTGGTGCCCATGCCCGAATGGCCCGATGCGCGCCCGGCATTTACGGCTAAATAGCGTTCGGCCAAATTAGGTGTTAGCCCCCAAAGCGCGGTTGGCATGCCGCCGGCAATACATTTTCCGACGACGAACATATCCGGGCTTAGCCCATGGCTGCGGGTATAGCCACCAAGCCCGCTTGAAATGGTATGGGTTTCATCAATGATCAGCACCGCTCCGTACTGGCTGGCCAATGCGCGCAGCCCGTCATGAAAGCCGGGTTGCGGTAAAACCATGCAAGAATTGGTCATCACGGGTTCAGTCAATATCGCAGCCACATCACCGTGGGCGAGCGCAGCCTCAACCGCCGCTAGGTCATTGAATTCGACGCAAACACCGGTGGCTGTTAGGTCGGCAACTTGGCCCAGCAATCCGGGGCGCGTTATGGTTTTGCCCTTGTCGAGGCCCACAAAGGTTTCATCTACCGTGCCGTGGTAACAGCCATTAAACACCAGCACTTTGGGCCGATTGGTAACAGCGCGGGCGACACGCAGCGCAAAGCGGTTGGCATCGGTGGCTGTGGTGGCAATTTGCCAGCGGAAATCACCAAACCGGGCGGTTAACAAGTCGCCCAAAGCCAAGGCATCGGCGCTGGGCAGCATATAGGTTAGCCCGCGCTTGGCTTGTTTGCGAATGGCCTTAGTAACCGATTTTGGGCCATGGCCAAACATCGAACCCGTGTCGCCAAGGCAAAAATCATCAAGCTTATGGCCGTCTAAATCTACCAGTCGCGCCTTGCGGGCCTTGTCTACGACCATGGGGAATGGCATCGGCCAATCCTTCATCCAATGCATGGGGACATCGTCCAAATACGTGCCGGTATTTGCCTGAAGGGCAGCGAGGGTATTTGGGCGATTGGCGACATAGGTTTCAGTCTCGCGGGCCATAAAGGCGGCAAGCCGGGTTGGCGCAACGCCTGCAATACTGGTTTCGATATCGGTCACTCGCGTACTCCGCAGCGCAATTGCGCAATAGGGTAGGAGTATCTGAGCGGCTGCCATGGGGCAAGTGGGGGGCTAACGTGTGCGCCGCCAATACCACCGAGCCAGCTTGTTTTTGCTATCTTCAAAAAATGCTGAGCGGTCGCGCCGGTATTTACGAAGTTTGGAGTCTGACAAAACCTGGCGCATGAGCTTGGCCTCCAACGTCCGCAGGCGACTGACCTTCGACCGATTGCCATGCGTATAGCGCGCAAGCAGGCGCGCTTGGGCATCAGATTGTTCAGCCGTGTGGCTTTGTGCTGCTGGCGCGATAAGGCCATCCAAAACATGGCACATGATGAGGGTTACAAAATCGCGGTTTAGATGGCGAAAATCATCATCAGACCAAACAAGTTCTGGGGTGCTGAGCGTGGCCATTTCATAAGATGGGAAGTAATCCAGCCAGTCATAATCGGGCAATACAGCATCAACCGCACAGCGTAATGCGGCCTTGGAATAAGCGTTGGCCAGCATGACATCACAATCACGGAAGGTTGATTGTAGCGGCACAGGTGACACCGTTAAAATACCGCGCAGGCCCTGCGGAATATGGTGGGCCAGCAGATCAAGAATTTGGCGCAAATGCTGGGCATTGTCATCCGCCGAAAGCACGCGCAGTGCAAACCGTTCGGGTTCGGCGTCTATCAGCGCGCGGGTCGGCGCGCGGTTGAGGTCTAGCCCAGTGTTATGGTCGCGCCAAACCTCGCTATAACCAAGTGTTAGTACAATAAAATCGGCCTGTTTGATGCGCGCAAAATGGCTACTGGCGGCACGGCCCATGACTTGCGCAAGCTCGGGGCCACGGCTGCGTAATTCGCCGGTAAGCTGGTAATCAGCCGCCGTGCCATCGGGGGCCGTTATAACAAACGGTTCGCGTGGGTAGGTTTCGGGCTCAAACACATGGCGCAATTCATTCAAAATAGAAGGCAAAGTATATTTGTTCTGATCAATCCGCCCGGTCGGAGGATCAACTTCGGGTTTTGACAGGATCGTATAGCCCAGCCTTGCCAGCACGGCTTCAATCTCGCGCGCAAAACAGGAGCCGATGCAGAAAATCTTATCATCTTTGCTCAGCGCGCTTTTGGGTGCAAATGCGGGTATAGCGATGGGAAAAAAATGCGCGCCCGCCGCATTACGCCCCGGCCATTTTGCCCGCGCATTTTTGCGCCGAATGGCCAACGCTTCGCCGGCGCTATGGGTTTCAACGGGCATCGCGCAGCGGCATATCGGGACAAAATAGAATTATGCGGGTCATATGTCGAATGTGCACTGAAATGCGGCGCCCGCAAAGTGCAATTTGGCGCGGTGACTCATCGTTGCAAAATATCTCGGATCGGTTTGTTTGCCGCGCCACGGGCTCCATCATTCCCGCGCAGGGCACGCGGCTGATAGTTTGGTATTGCGGCCATCCGTTCCTTAACGCTCGGGTGCAATATGTCGCCACGTTCAGGGCGGATATAGCGGTTTTCACGATAAAGGAATAGCCGCGCGATGCCTGCATAAGGCCCAAGCATAGGTGCAAGCGCATCGCAGGGGAACCGGCTTCGCCAACCCTCTGGCAGTGGCAAACCACAGGCTTCTGCGCGCTCCAACATCCATACTAGCGGGATGTTTGACAGCGGTCGCGCCTTGGATAGGGCGGTAATTTGCCCCCCCACATCGGCATGTGCGCCTGCAAACCAGACCTGTTCCATATGGCCCTGCCATCCATGAAAGGGCCGCCACGGTATGGGCGTATAAGCGGTACGATTTTCATCAAGTGCCAATGCCTGAAACGCGTTTTTAATAAGCGGTGACAGGTGGTGGTTATGAAAATCTGTGACCATCGGCGCCATCAAAGAGAGCGCCGGAAAGGGAATGCCAAGCGCCTTCACAGTATCCCAGCAGCCAATCATTTCTATTACCGGAGGCACACGATGCGTGTAACGACGGCTAAAAACGCGGGCAGAGCGTGAAAGTTGAACAGTTTGATAATAGCGATAGGCCAGTTCAACCCGCCGTTTTAGCACCACCTCATGGCGCAGCAGGCCGACTCGATCAATCATCCCGGCAAGCGAACGCACGGCATAGGCCCCGCGTGAATAGCCGAACAGCATAATTTTATCGCCCGGACGGTAACGCTCACACAGGCTCCGATACCCTTGGGCAATGGATTTATTGATTTCTATCCCTGAGGCGACGTCAAGCCATTTTCGCCAGCCATTGCCTTGAACGCCGGGATCATAGCCGATGGTTAGGTCAGGATGCGCAGATTCTTGCAACAATTTAACAAGCAAGCCGGCATTGCTTTCCTGCCCGCTTTGCATACGGGTTAGCGTGCCGTCGATTACATAAATATGGGTTTTGGCGTTGTTGGTCATAAATTGGTAACTCGGCCTAATCCTGTAACATGAAGGTTGATGCAAGTTTACCAAGTGCTGGGGCTATGGCAAATAACTTAGCCGCGACAAATATCCTTGATTGCCTTGGATTGCGCGTGCAGCCAGCTATTCATGCGTCGGGGCATTCGCGGCATATCAACTTGCTGCACAGCATAATTTCGCATGGCACTCAACGCAGTATTCGCCATGGGCGACGGGTGAGTGTTGAAAGAAGTGTAGGGCGGTATGCGCGTGCAATTACGGCCAAATAATGCCCGGTTCCGCGAAAAACGCATGACTCACCACCCAGCTAAGGCCTAACTTGAGGATAGGCCTTGATCGCTGAACTCGGGGTCGCAAAGCGGCTAATGTTTATCATTTAGCATTGAATGCAGCCTGCAAGGCCGCTGGCCAGGTTAAACAAGGCGACTAACTATTGCAGTATCATGCGCACCATAGCCGTTAAACATCGATGTTAAGCCGATAACATAGGCCCCCATGGCTGAAAATAGAATGTAATCCCCTTCGGCCAAAGTGTCTGGCAGGCTTAAATCAAGCGGCAGTTTATCAATAGAATCACAGGTTGGGCCAAAGGCGTGGCGCAGCGTATCGGTGCCGAGCCGCGGGGTGCCATCGGCGGTGAGCACGCGTTGGCCGCGCGGCAAATCCATCGCGCGAAATTCAGCCAAGCCACCGTAAATGCCATCATTCAGATAAATGGTTTCACCGCGCAGAGATTTGACCCGCACCGCCAAGCAAAAGGCTGAGGCGACCATAGCACGGCCCGGTTCGCACACCAATTCTGGTGGAGTTTCAAACGCGGCAATCGCTTTGCGAATCGCTGCGAAATGCGCGCTTAACTGGGGTGGGCCGCCTGCCGTATCACAGGGGAAACCGCCCCCCACGTTCAGCGCAACAATTTTCACGCCAGCCTGCCGCGCAATATCGGCGGCTGCGTAAATATATTCGGCATAGGCCTGTGCATCATCACATTGCGTGCCCGGATGAAAGGTGAGCGCTGGCTGTGCACCCGATTGGGCAACTGTTTTAAGCAGGGCCACGGCCTCATCTGGGGTGGTGCCAAACTTGGCCCCAAAATCATAGGCGGCACCGGCGACTGGTAGTTTGAACCGGACCGCGATTTGGCAATCGGCGGGCGTGATAAACGGCAGAATTTTGGCGAATTCGCTTTCGGTATCAACTGACCAGCTTGCAATACCCGCTGCCGCCGCCATCCGAATTTCAGCTAGTGACCGTACGGGGTTGTGATAATGCAGCCGTGCCGTGGACGAAAGCGAACGCACCAGCGCAATTTCGTCTGGCGAGGCGACATCGAACCCATCAATTCCACTGGCGACAAGTTGCGCCACCACGCGCTTGTCGGGGTTAGCCTTGACGGCATAAGTCACCAAACCGGGAAAGCCTGCGCGGAAGGTTTGGAAGGCCGTATCCAATGCCGAAGGCGCAAAGAAATGCACCGGTTGGTCTGGCTGTTTGTCAGCCAAAAACTGCTCGGGGGTTGGCCAAATATTTGTGTGCATGGTCATCATTACCTCATTTGCCTCATTGGGGGCTATTGTGGCTATTCTGCCATGGATTTTGGTCGATTCGACTAGACTTTATGACGGATAAACGAAATTCTTACGGCAGTCTGACGAAGTTGCGGGTAAAATGATGATTGAACTTGATGATACCGACCGCCGCATGCTGGCGCTACTCGCCAATAATGCCCGTATGTCGGTAACAGCATTGGCGCGCGACCTTGGTATTGCGCGCACCACAGCGCAGGCACGGCTGGAACGTCTGGAAACGCGCGGGGTGATTGCGGGCTATGCGCTGCGCCTATCAGACAGGGCGCGCCAGCAGGTTATTCGCGCGACCGTTTTGGTGCAAATTGAACCGCGCAGCCAAGCGGGCATTTTGCGCGCGCTAGATAGGATGACCGAGGTTGAGGCCGCCTATACCACATCGGGCCGGTTTGATTTAACTTTGGAGATCGCCGCTTCAAACCCCGAGGCGCTGGACGCCGCGCTTGACCGAGTTGCCGCACTTGTGGGTGTGCGCGGGCATGAAACACTGGTGCATCTATCCTCCAAGATTGAACGGCGCATCGGTTAGGCCTTTTCCTTGCCCACCACAAAAGCTAAAACCCGCCAACCCCGAATTTGCCGCTGAATTGGATGACACGATGCCCATGGAAAAGAATTTTGATGCCGCCAGCGCCGAACCGGCAATTTTTACCCGCTGGATGGCGGCCAAGGCCTTTGCCGCAGGCGCAAATGCCAAGCCGGGGGCCGAGCCGTTTTGCATTATGATTCCACCACCTAACGTGACGGGCAGCCTGCATATTGGCCACGCGTTTAACAACACGCTGCAAGACATCCTCATCCGCTGGCACCGCATGCGCAAATTTGATGTGCTGTGGCAACCGGGCCAAGACCATGCGGGCATCGCCACACAGTTGGTGGTTGAAAAACAGCTTGCCGCCGCAGGCAATGAAGGCCGCCGCGAAATGGGTCGCGGTTTTTATGTCAAAGATGTATGGGTGTGGAACTAGGAATCGGGCGGGACGATTGTTAACCAATTGCAGCGCCTTGGCTGTTCGGCC
>Ga0105053_10008476_pt1 | contig 13356 bp, 8 predicted proteins | sample BON01_FD_78093 | JGI IMG/M metagenome (GOLD analysis project Ga0105053, IMG submission 78093) | Freshwater microbial communities from Lake Bonney liftoff mats and glacier meltwater in Antarctica - BON-01 | ecosystem: Environmental > Aquatic > Freshwater > Ice > Glacier meltwater | place: Lake...
AAAAATCCAAGCCAAAAGAGAAAAATCGTTACAGCGGACTGCGCACACGATCAAAAACAAAAGCCAATATTGACCTTATATCAATTACTTCATGTATAAAGACCCTATGGCTTCGGCTCCGCTCAGCCGCCGGGGAGTTCGAGGCATCCCGATGCGCTACATTTCGGGACGGGCTATCCACTACAATAAGGAGGACCGAGCGTAAAGAAAAGTGCCATCGAAGGCACTTTTTAGCGAGGGGCCAGCTTGCGCGGAGGTCAGTAATTGTTATCGTCCACTCAATAATAAACCAAGCCAAAAGAGAAAAATCGTTACAGCGGACTGCACACACGATCAAACACAAAAACCAATATTGACCTTATATCAATTACTTCATGTATAAAGACCCTATGGCTTCGGCTCCGCTCAGCCGCCGGGGAGTTCGAGACATCCCGATGCGCTACACTTTCGGGACGGGCTATCCACTACAATAAGGAGGACCGAGCGTGAAGAAAAGTGCCATCGAAGGCACTTTTTAGCGAGGGGCCAGATTGCGCGGAGGTCAGTAATTGTTATCGTCCACTCAATAATAAACCAATTCATCTGAGAAAAATAGGTGCATTGGACTGCAGGATCAAAAAAACAGGACTCAAATTGAGCTATACATCAATTACAAAAAGGACTATGACCCTATGGCTTCGACTCCGCTCAGCCGCCGGGAGGGACGAGCGTATAAAAAAGTGCCATCGAAGGCACTTTTTAGCGAGGGGCCAGATTGCGCGGAGGTCTGTAATCGTTATCGTCCTCTCAATAATAAACCAATTCATCTGGGAAAAATAGGTGCATTGGACTGCGGATACGAACCAAAACAAAGGACAATACTGATGTTATATCAATTGCTTCATGTTATAAAAGACCCTATGGCTTCGACTCCGCTCAGCCGCCGGGAGGGACGAGCGTATAAAAAAGTGCCATCGAAGGCACTTTTTAGCGAGGAGCCAGCCCGCGCAGAGGTCAGTAATCATTATCGTCTTCTCTATTAGAAACTAAAAGGAAGCAATCTGGCCGGTTCCTGAGCGGAGCCGAAGGAGTAGGCCTTTTCTACTATTTAAAAAAACCACAAAAAAAGGCCGTCTTTAAACAAAGACAGCCTTTCTATTTACTTTATAAAAGATAATTTTCTATACCCTTTCAAGCTTGACAGGATAGGTTTTTTCTGAGGCCCATTGTGGGACATAAATGTTTTCATCCCTGTCTACACAGACATCATGCGGATGCATGAATCCGTTGAAGCTAATGTCTTTGCGCTGTTCCTGAAGTTCTCCGTTTACGTATTCAGGTGCCGTTCCACCTGGGGTGGAAACTACTTGGTCATTTTTGTCCAAAACGGTGATATAACCGGAATTTGGATAAGCCTGAGTTGTACTTCTGTAGACAGCAGCATATATATTGTCTCCTCTCAATACAGGACGGCAAACAAAAGAGCCAGGTGTAGGTATGGTTTTGATGTATTTACCATCCAAGGTAAAGCGCTTGTACTGCATATTGCCCCTGTCCGTAATTAATAAGGTAGGATTGCTTTTGTCTCTTGTATCTACCAGAATACCATGGCAGCAGTTAAACGTTTCGTTAGTTTCTCCTTTACCACCAAACTGGCGAATCAATTCCCCTTTGGCACTGTATTGGGTCACGTAGTTCAAACCATAGCCGTCTACGATATAAATGTCACCATTGGCCGGATTGATGGCTGTTTCTGTTGGAACAAATTGTTTGGGATAAGCATAATTACCCGTTTCTTTTGGGTAATCTAGCACCATAATCTCTCTACCTTTAAGGTCCGTTTTGATTACCTGACTTCGGGTATTGTCTGAGATGTATAAAAACTCTTCCCCTCCTTCATCATGGATGGTAGCCCATGCGCTCCAGGATAGGTCGTTCCCCAAGTTTCCAACAACTTGCCTGACTTGTCATAAATGATGACATTGTTCTTGGTTTCATTGGTCAAAAGAATTAATCTTCCTTTTGCATCTTCCACCATTTCATGGCAATCATTTACAGGGTTTTTGACTGGATCTAAATTGCCCCATCCTTCTATGACCTTATAACGGTGTGAGCCATGGCCGATTAAGTTGTCTTTTTCCATTGCGTAAGTTTTATTTACAATTATGTTGGGAATTACTGCACCGGCGAGTACGGTCAGTCCTGACTTTTTAAGGAATTCTCTTCTTGGGTTTAGGTTTTCTTTCATGGGTGTAATTTAAGCGAATAAATCCATTTCTGCCTCCCCATGTCCATCAGGAGTGGTATAAAAAGGACGTTTTTCTATTTCAAAATTCGTTTCAGGATCAATGCCAAGGGCATGATAAATGGTTTGGTGAATAGCCGCTATTTTAATAGGCTTCTCTATACTTTTACAAGGTCTTTCATCAGCAGTTTTGCCGTAAACATGCCCTTTTTTGATACCTCCACCAAACATCAACATCGAACAGCCATCCGTAAAATGCCTGTGCATGCCATAATTTTTTAAGTCTTCGATAATATCTGGTACTTCTACTTGATCTTTGACTTTAGCTCCTGGTCTTCCTTCTGTAAGCATGTCCCGGCTAAATTCACTGGCCAAAATCACGATGGTTCTGTCAAGCTTACCACTTTCATCAAGGTCTTTAATAAGTTGTGCAATGGGTGCATCAACCTGCTTTTTCATGTCCGTTAGTCGCGTGTGTCCATTCTCATGCGTATCCCAACCTTTGAAGGGTTCGTATTCGGAAGTTACGCTTATAAATCGAGCTCCCTGATCCACCAGTCTTTTGGCCATAAGACAACCTAAGCCAAATTTACCTGTATTGTAAATATCGTACTTTTCTTTAGGTTCCAGGCTAAGGTCAAAGGCTTTCGCTTCAGGAGAATTCAATAACCTATAGGCCTGCTCCATGGAACGCTTTAAGGATTCCTTTTGGTAATCACTACCAAATTCACCCATGGCACTTTCCTTTAACAAATTTTCATAGAGCTGATTTCTGGCTTCAAATCGCTTGGTAGACATCCCTACTGGCGGTCGAACGCTGTCCAAACCAGAAGTAGGATCGGGTATTAGAAATGGCCCATACTCACTGCCTAAAAATCCGGCACTATGGAAAGCTTTCAGTTCTTCCCCTTCACCTACAGTAAAACGCTGCCCAATATTAATGAAAGCAGGAATTACGGGATTTACAGGGCCTAACTCCTTGGCCATCCATGAACCCATATGTGGTACTGCCACAGATTGAGGTGGTTCGTAGCAAGTATGCCAATTGTACTGATGACGGGTATGCAAAATGTGCCCCAAGTCAGCCGCCACATAAGAGCGAATCAGACTCCCTTTGTCCATCACTTGTCCGATTTTCTCCAATCCTTCAGAAAAATTAACTCCCTCCAGTATAGTTGGCACGGCCTTAAAAGTACTCAACACCTCTTTGGACTCCATACCTTTTCTAAAAGGGGTATATTTTTTAGGGTCAAAGGTTTCAGTATGTGCCATACCTCCAGCCATATACAGTAAAATAACTGTATCTGCTGTACTTGTAATTTGCTCTTTAGGCGAGCAAGAGTTTAAAAACGCTGATATTGGAGCTCCTGCAGCCATTGCCGCAATAGAAGCAGCACTCGTCTTTTTTAAGAAATCTCTTCTTCTCCAATTATAATTCATAGCTTTTGCTTTTGATCAGTAAATTAATTGAAATTCAGGAAGTAACAAAACAGCCCAGAACAAATCTTGAATGGCTTCCGGCTCCGGTTCTTCTCCCAATACAGCCATGGCTATATTAAATTCGCTCTGTTGAGGGTCTCTACCCAATAACTGTCGGTATACTTCATGGACAATAATATCACCGGCTTCATATTTTTCCTTCCATTTAATGGCCCCGGTTTTCAGGGTATTGTTTAACTGTTCCCCGTTCGTTAGTTCTAAGGCTTGCAATAAGCTTGCCTGACTGTCTCTGCTGGTCTGTACGACTTCTCTATTGGTACGTCCCAATGCTTTAAGGAGTCCATTATTGGCTACCAATGCTGCACGCACAAATCCAATATCAGATTGCTCAGATACGGTCAATTGGTTGGGATCATATTTCATTTCCTCTTCACTGAAAATCGGATGAATCTTTTGACTTACGCCATCAGAAAACTGTTCGGCAGTCATTCTCCGCACCACCGTTCCCTCAAAAACAAAATCATCATCCGCAAGAAACAGCGGGTTTTCAACGCCAACCGCCGGCTGTTGGTAGGCTTTGGATATAGCGATTTTATAAATCAATTCTTTGAGATCATAACCTTCATCTTCGAAATCTGTTGCCAGCCAATCCAATAAATCCTGGCTCCATGGAATATTGTCCATCTCATCTGCAGGTTCCACAAGCCCTCTTCCCATCAATTGCTTCCATACCCTATTGGCTATGGTACGGTAAAGCCTTCCATTGGCAGGTTGAACCAAGTAATTGGCAAGCTGCTCCAACTTCTCAGCCCTGTTGGCAGTACTGTCGATTTCACCTAATTCTTCCCACAAGATCTTCGTACCTGCTGTTTCGCCAGTGGGAATATCACAGCGGCTAACCACCAAAGTAGAATCTGAAAATATATTTGCAAAGGCATAGGCCTCTTTGAGTTTCCAATCACTTACAAAACTATCGTGGCAAGAGGCACATTTAAGGTTGAGGCCTAATATCACCTGCCCAACATTTTGAGCGGCTTGCATTTCAGTAACCTGACTTGCATTTACATCCCCTCTCCACCGTATGCCTTCTATAAAGCCTTTGGATTTTTCATCTGGATTCAATAATTGCTTGACAAATTGATCATACGGTTTATTGTCACGCAAAGAAGTATAAAGCCAATCGGTAATGGCATACCTCCCATTGGTGATGTAACCTGTGCCAGTAAAATCATTTCTAAGGGCATCATTCCAAAATGTCATCCAGTGTGTGGCATAATCGTCGTCCCTGTCCAAAAGTTCTCTTGCCCAAATGGCCCGTTTATCGGGTCTGCTATCCTTTATAAAAGTAGCATATTCCACAGAAGAAGGCTGAAGCCCTATTAAGTCCAGGTATATCCTCCTTAAATAAACCTTATCCTCAATGGGATCTTTCCATTCGATCCCTTGCTCCTCAAAATACGCATCCACCCAAATATCTATGGGCTGATTCAAACCGTTTTTTGAAGCGGGCAAATCGGGTCTTCTTGGAGCCAACTCAGCTACCCTGTACACGCTAACATCCTCAGCAGCATCTGGCCAGGGAGCCCCTTTATCAACCCAAAATGAGATCAAAGCAATTTCATCATTGGAAAGAACTTTTCCTTTTGAAGGCATTGATTCCTTGTGATCCTCGGGTAGTTTTATTCTACGAACCAGATCACTTTTCCCAGAGTTTCCCGAAACAATTACTGCACCTGACTCTCCTCCTGCAAAGGCGAACTCTTTCGTATCTAGACGTAATTCTCCTTTAATTTTGGCATCACTATGGCATTTATAACAATTGTGGGCAAAAACCGCTCTTACCTTGCCAACCAATTCAATCTGCTTTTGCTCACTAAGGTCTCCTTCCGTTTCAAAAGCCACAAGGTCTATGTCCAGGTCCTCAGGAGAAAATTCTGGTTCATACCAAGGCAAGGTCTCTGTTAAATACTCCTCTCCGTGCGTCAAAGAAGCGCCAAAATGCCCTGCTACAGACACCGCCAATGCAGTGACAAGAAGGGTAACCCGAAAAACTTTTATCGCCTGAGGCTTTTGATTGCTTTTGGTTTTCCCCAACAAATAAATCAAAAACAAACCTAGTACGGCTGTTCCAATCCCTGTCCATTGGTGAATATCCAGCATGCTTCCACCATAATCCTCTAAATTTGACAAAAGAAGGCCTAATACAACAGCTACAATCGCTCCTATCGCTCCTGCCCAAACCAATACAGTTATACCCGGCCTAAGCTTATGATTAAAGTCCCTTAGCGTAAACAACTCTAGCAGGGCTGCAAATAGCAGGAAGCTCACTGGGAAATGAACTGCAAGCGGATGTAAACGTCCGAAAAACTTCCATAACCAGAAAGAAGTTTCTACCTCCTCAGCCTGAAACAATAGAACCGTTCCAATTGCGTCCACCTCCGTTGAGACACCTAAAACCAGGGAAAAAAATATTCCGCAGAATATTAACAGGTTATCTTTATTCATTATTTTCATTAATTTCGATTTTCTATCACATCAGGTAAAACAAGTATCTTTTACGTATTTTAGGGCAAAAAAGTCCCAAAACTGAAAAAAACAATTGATCTAATAGCGACCACTTTTGTTCTTGAAACAACTGTAAAACCAAACATCTGCTTAACTAAGCACAAGAACAGTTTGTCACAATACTATTAAAATTTTGCTTCATAACTTCCCTGTACTATCCTGCTTAATAATGATAAGTTAACCTTTGATTTGAATAGCTACAAGTCTTTTTACACCAATCCTAAAATACAGTACAGGTTCGGTCTTTGAAAGTAAAGCTTTAATTCCTTACATTTATTCCCTTTGTTAGTTTAACTACCCAAAATGAAAAGTCGTTCCCTCATTTTCTTATTGCCTGTTCTACTTGTCCTTACCTTTTGGTTGTGGCCTGCCAAAGAAAAGATAAGTTATAACCGTCAAATCCGGCCCATTATCAATAATAAATGTATCTCCTGCCATGGTGGTGTAAAACAATCCGGTGGTTTCTCTTTATTATTTGAAGAAGAGGCAAAAATGAATACGGAATCGGGCAAACCTGCAATAATCCCTGGAGATGCAGATGGTTCTGAGATGTTAAAGCGGATCATCCACAATGACCCTGAAATGCGGATGCCTTTGGGCAAATCCCCTTTGTCAACCGAAGAAATTGATCTAATAAAAGAATGGATCAATCAAGGCGCAAATTGGGAAAAGCATTGGGCCTATATTGCTCCAAAAAATGATATCGAAGTACCAGCAGTAAGCATGGATGTGCCTGTGCAAAATGAAATTGATCATTTCATTTTTAAGCAATTGGAGGCCATGGAACTTATGCCCAATGAAGAGGCTCCTAAAGAATTACTGCTTAGAAGGCTCTCTCTGGACATTACAGGATTGCCACCTACGTTAGAAGCCTACGATGATTTTCTAGCCGATTCAACTTCTATGGCCTATGAGAAAACCGTAGATAAATTACTTGCTTCTCCTCGTTTTGGAGAAAAATGGGCTACCTTCTGGATGGATCTTGCACGGTATTCAGACTCCAAAGGCTACGAAAAGGACTTGCACAGAGAAATCTGGAAATACAGGGACTGGTTAATTAACGCTTTTAATCAGGACATGCCATTCGATGAGTTTACGATTGCACAATTGGCCGGAGACCTATTGCCTGAGCCTACTGAATCCGACTTATTGGCCACTGCTTTTCACCGAAACACCATGGCCAATGATGAAGGAGGAACGAATGATGAGGAGTTCAGGGTAGCTGCTGTCATGGAAAGAGTAGGCACGACTTATGAAGTCTGGCAGGGAACTACCATGGCCTGTGTCCAATGTCACAGCCATCCTTATGACCCCATCAGACATGAGGAATTTTACCAAAGCCAGGCTTTCTTTAACAATACGCAAGACAAGGATCTTTACAATGAACAACCTAAAGTATTTACCTACCAACCTGCTGATGAAAAAAAGGTAAAAAACTTGCTTTCCTGGGTCAATGACAATCTCAAGCCCTCAGAAAAGATTCCGGAAATCTCAGATGATTTTCTATACCAACAAAAAGAGGATTTACTTTATTCTTTAGGCTATAGAAAAGTAGAAGCGGAGGAGTTTCAGAACAAGAGCAGGTTTATCGAATTGGTGGCGCATGACCAGGAATCTATATGGCAGGTGCAGGACAGTTCATGGATCATGTTTGAAAATGTGGACTTGGATCAAGTCAATGCCATTTCCTTGGGTTATGCTTCCGTCTACGGTGCCAGGGTAGAAATAAGACTGGACTCCATCCTAGGTAAAATAATTGGTAAAGGGACCTTTGGAATTACAGACAAAACCTTTCCCAAAAATCGCCCCAAGGACTGGACAGCTTTGAAGGTCCCCATTCAACCAGTTTCTGGCAAAAGGGACATTTATTATTACTTCAAAAAAGACAAGTCATTTGCACAGGATCTAATCCGAGTAGACTGGGTATTTTACCATGAAAAATCACCCTTAAAAGACAAGTATTCTCCAAACATTCAAGCCAAATTGGTAGAATTATCAAATGCTAAACCAATTCAAACACCTATTTTAAAAGATTTACCAAAAGCCAGTTCTCGAAAAACTTATGTATTTGAACGTGGTGATTGGCGATCAAAAGGAGAAGAGGTAAAAGCGGGTATTCCTGAAATCATGGGCACACTAACCAGTCAAGAACCCAACAGATTGGATTTTGCCAAATGGCTCGTTAGTGGTGAAAATACCCTTACGTCCCGTGTCATTGTAAATCGAATTTGGGAACAAATATTTGGTTTCGGTATTGTGGAAAGCATGGAGGATTTTGGCAGTCAGGGCATTCCTGCCAGCCATCCTGAGTTACTGGATTGGTTGGCAGTAGCCTTTCAGAATGACATGAGTTGGTCTATGAAAACTTTGATCAAAAAGATTGTTATGTCCCAGAGTTACAGACAAAATTCCAATACCGACCAACAGAAAATAAAAAAAGATCCTTATAACATGTACCTGTCCAGAGGCTCAAGAACAAGGTTATCGGCAGAGACCATCAGGGATCAGGCATTGGCCATAAGTGGCTTGTTAAATGAAAAACAGTTGGGGCCAAGTGTAATGCCCTATCAACCAGAAAACATTATTGGCTTTGGCGGTAAATTTTGGTTTCCAAGTGAAGGAGAGGAACAATACCGACGAGCAGTTTATACCTACTGGAAAAGGACACACCCTTACCCTTCATTTGTGACTTTTGACAGTCCCTCCAGGGAAGTTTGCACCTCCAGAAGAATAAGAACCAACACGCCGCTTCAATCGCTCGTATTATTAAACGACCCCGTATACATAGAAGCGGCAGAGGCTTGGGCGCAGAGAATATTGAAGGAAAGTGGTGAGGACATTAAAAAGGGAATTGAAAAAAACCTTCAGTTGGTTACTGCCAAAAAGCCTGAGCCTGAAAAAGTAGAAGTACTGCACCAGCTTTACCTGGAGTCACTTGCCTACTATGAAGGTGAAGGAAAGGATTTGGATGAAAATGCCAAATTAGCGGCCATGAGAATCGTTAGCAATGCCATGTTGAATTTAGATGAATTTGTAACCAGAAGATAGGATGAATATTTGGGAAGAAGCACTAATCCGAGAAGCACAATACAATAGCAGGCGTCATTTTTTAAAAAAATGCACCTCAGGGCTAGGGGCATTGGCCATGGGTTCACTCATCGGCTGTGGGGGCAAATCAAGCCCTGAAACAGCGACATCATTTCTCCATAAAAAAGCCTCCCATTTTGCCCCAAAAGCAAAAAGTGTGATTTTTCTGCACATGGCAGGTGGTCCTTCTCATTTGGAGTTATTTGATTTCAAACCTACACTCCAGGAATTAAACGGCAAGGACACGCCACAATCTTTGATGGAGGGAAAAGAATTTGCCTTCTTGAAAGGAACTCCAAAACTACTGGGACCTCAGTCCAGCTTTAAGCAGTATGGACAATCGGGTGCTTATGTCTCAGATTATATGCCTGAATTTGCCAAAATGGTGGATGAAGTAAGCTTTCTAAAAGCCATGCATACCAATGAATTCAATCATGCACCGGCTCAGTTATTCATGCATACTGGAAGTCCTAGATTGGGCAAACCGAGTATAGGGGCTTGGTCCACCTATGGCTTGGGTTCGGAGAATGAAGACCTGCCGGGATATGTAGTGCTCACTTCAGGTGGAGGTGCCATTAGTGCTGGTAAAAGTGCCTGGGGAAGCGGTTTTTTGCCTACCATCTACCAAGGTGTACAGTGTCGATCAGAAGGTGATCCTGTTTTGTTTTTGTCCAACCCAAAATCCATTGATAGCCATCTCAGAAAAAAATCCATTGATGCCATCAACCAGATCAACCAGATGGAGTTTGAAGAATCAAACGATCCTGAAATACTAACCCGTATCTCGCAGTATGAATTGGCCTTTAGGATGCAAACATCTGTACCGGAGACCATGAACATCGACGATGAACCTGAGTACATCCACCAGATGTATGGCACCAATCCAGGAAAGGCCTCCTTTGCCAACAATTGTCTTTTGGCGAGAAGACTGGTAGAAAAAGGAGTGCGCTTCGTACAACTTTTTGACAATCGCTGGGACACCCATGGTGTGGGTGCAGGCAATGGAGTAGGTGCAGGAATGCGCCGGTCTTGTAAAAACATTGACCAACCAATTGCTGCCTTGCTGAGAGACCTCAAACAAAGGGGACTACTAGATGACACACTCGTGGTATGGGGAGGTGAATTTGGCAGAACGCCCATGATGGAATCCAGGACGGGAGAAGGCTTTGATGGAAGGGACCATCATTTGGAAGCATTCACCATGTGGATGGCTGGTGCAGGTGTCAAGAAGGGTCATGTTCATGGTGCTACAGATGAAATTGGATACTACGGCATAGAAGGTCGTACCCATGTGCATGATTTACAAGCCACCATTTTGGAGAGGTTGGGTTTTGATCATGAAAGGCTGACTTATGAATTCCAGGGAAGAAATTTCAGGCTTACAGATGTACATGGAAAGGTGATCAACGAAGTGCTTACTTGATAATTGACTCTTTAGCAACCTATTCTTAATATAACTTGTACTTCAGTACCAGACAGATGAAACCGGTATTAAAAAGGAGTTTTCAGCGGTGAAGGCGGCCTCCTTTTTAGCCTAATCAGAAGTATTTCCATCCAAAAATAAATCAGGCAGCAAGCATGCAAGAGGATTACAGGTAAGTTTTTTATTTGCCAGTTTATCTAAGTATTCTTCCAATTTCTGTTCTCCATAGAGAGGAGCCTCCATATCCATTACCATTGTTGTTAAGAAAAACTCTATTGGCCCATATGTTTTTGAACTGCTTAAGGCACGGACCATCCACAGTGCCAATCTTCGTGTCCAATCTGGCAGATGTATAATTTTATTTGGTTTGGAATATGCTTTCAAAGCCAATCCTGCAATTTCATTTTGAGAAAGCAAATCTGGTCCTCCTACGTTTATTTCTTTTGTGTCTAGATCGATTGCATCAACAACCACTTTTGCTAAGTCTTCTCCGTGAATTGGATTTAGCTTAAGTTCTCCATCACCAAAGGGATAAACCTTGCCTCCTTGCGCCATTTTAAGAAAGTCCCCCATATCAGAAAAGAAGCCTTTTGGTCTGATTATGGTATAATCAAGTCCTGAGGATTTCAAATAATCGCCTAATTTTTCTTTGGCTTCCCCTATTTTTAAATGCCTAAGCGTATCACCATTTAATACGGAGATATAAATAAACTTCTTTACGCCTGCTTTCTTTGCACTGTCTATCAGGTTGGCATTTGCCTGATAATCTACATCCATATAAGTTACGCCATCTTTTTGGCGCGTAATTCCTACCGTACTAATCACTGCTTCCACATTGTCAAATAAATTTTTCAATATTTCAGGTTTTGTAACTTCCGCTACTATGATTTCAAGATTCGGAGCACTATGTTTAACTTTGCTCTTATATCTAACAATGATTTTTGTTTCAATATTTCTGGAAACAAGCACTTCCATGATGTGCTCCCCAAGATATCCTGTTGCTCCTGCAAGTAAAACTTTGCCTTTTTTCATGGTTTGTATAGATATGCAGATTATCCAACCAACCAAACAGATCATGGCTGCATGAAAAACCAAGGAACGTAATTAATTATTTAAATCCGGATTATAAGGCATTGATAAGTACCCCTATGAAGCTAACATAGATTTTGTCAGCTTTATTACTGATAAAATGTAACAATACCACCAAAATATTAGGTTTATATTCCCTTATCCCAAGGGTTGAAACCTATGGTGAACAAGATTTCGACCTGCGAGGGCTAATGTCCTAGAAATTGTTTAATCGCAACTGCTTACCAACATGTAAGCCTTAAATAAGTTAGTTGGAGTAATGCTATACTGTTTTGTTTTTTGGTATTAATTACCAACCTGAAAATTATGGCTTCTCTTATTTGATTTTTGTCCAAAATCAGCTAACTTTTATTGTTTTCCTTAACGAAGGAGTGACCGGAATAAAATTCTGGTTTGATTGGAATCTTCTGAATAAAAGATTAGTGACTACAGCATACATTTTCCTGCAATGACATCAACCTTTTTGCCCTTAAATAGCAATGTAAGTGGGCTATACATTGGGAGACTAAACCCTAATATTTTTTTCATAAAACCTTGAAAGACTGAGTATACGAAAAAAAATATTCGTAAGCGGTACAAAAAAATACAGACAATAGATTATATGATTATGTTACAAAAAACCACCGAATACGCAATTTATTCGCATCAAAAAGTTAACCATAAATATGGGGACAAAGATTATGTTTACCACTTAAAAATGGTAAATGAAGTGGCTGAACAATTCATCTACCTGGTGGCAGATGACGAGCAGGAAAGTGTTTATTGTGGCTGTTGGGTGCATGATATTATAGAAGATGCAAGAGAAACTTACAATGACGTTTTACAAAACACCAATGAAACAATCGCAGAATTGGCTTTTGCGCTAACCAATGAAAAGGGGAAAAACAGGAATGAAAGAGCAAATGACAAATATTATCAAGAAATGCACGAAACCCCAAATGCTGTCTTTATAAAATTTTGCGATAGGATTGCAAATATTACGCATTCTAAAAGTCAAGGATCTAGTATGTATGAAAAGTATAAAAAAGAAAACGACAATTTTATCCAAAAAACCTATCGACCCGAATTAATGGACATGATCAAGCATATTGACACCTTACTTGAGAAAGAATAATTGTCGACAAAAACAATAATCAAAAATTACTGGAATTTTACCTTTCCATTTTATCAAAATTCCCTTGTCTGCGATTCCTTAAGCCTAGCATGACCAACATTGATACGGCTGGTTTTCCTTGGTAATACTCCACAGCCTTTTCCTTCGGCTCCGCTCAGGAACCGGCTAGGTTCTTCAGGTCGATCGATACCATCTTATTAAAGGGCTCCTTTTGGCTCTAGCCCCTCCACCCCCTCCGGCGGCTGAGCGGAGCCGAAGCCGGAGGGATTGCCACTACCTTGTAGCCTACCATTCGCCTCCGCTCAGGAACCGGCTAAAACGGTGTCCGTTTTACTTGGTCGCCACCTTCTTCGTCTCAACCAGATTCTCCGCCACCCGGCGGCTGAGCGGAGCCGAAGCCAAAGGAATCGAATT
>Ga0105053_10008481_pt1 | contig 13352 bp, 14 predicted proteins | sample BON01_FD_78093 | JGI IMG/M metagenome (GOLD analysis project Ga0105053, IMG submission 78093) | Freshwater microbial communities from Lake Bonney liftoff mats and glacier meltwater in Antarctica - BON-01 | ecosystem: Environmental > Aquatic > Freshwater > Ice > Glacier meltwater | place: Lake...
ATATGTGTATACATATGTATGCATACGTGTATATATATATATAAATATACATGTATATACATTTCAATACATATATCCATACACACACATACATACACGCACACACACACATACACACACGCTCACATATGTTTATGCAACCCGTTGCATATACTGAAAGACGGGGAAGAAATCTCACATGACTTCTACTCTACGTACATTCATATCTGTATATGTATGGATATATACATGCACAAATTTACATGTAGATACATACATATGTACACACACACATCATCTCAATGATCTGACCGGGGATAGAGATCTCACGCGGCTTCTACATACATAAATATGTATACATAAGTATACTCATGCACTCTCTCTCTCTCACACACACGCATACACGTACACACACCTTTTCAATGATCTGACGGGGGATAGAGATCTCACGCGGCTCCTGAATCCACTTGGTCTGCATCACGATCTTGGGCACCTGTGTGTTTTTGTGTGTGTGTGTGTGCGTGTGTGTGTGTGTGCGTGTGTGTGTTTTGATCTGCATCCCGATCTTGGGCACCTGCGTGCGTTGCGTGGCCATACGGTCGAGTCACGTCATACACGTGAATGAGTCATGTTACTCAGTCTGCATCACAATCTTGGGCACCTGTGTGTGGTGTGACTAATCCGTGGCTGTAATACATGCATAATGGAGGCGTATTATTTGGTCTGCATCACGATCCTGGGCACCTCAGTGTATATGCGTGACACGCCTCATTCATGTGGGTGACAAAACTGATTCATGTGCGTGACATGGCTTATTCATGCGCGTGACGTGGCTGAATTGTAGATGTAAACATCACAATCCTGGGCATCTATGCGTGCTGCGTGGTTTGACTCATACGTGAGAGTTACAACACACGATTGACTCACGCCACACACGAATAAGTCATGTCATGCACACACCTGTGTGTATTCGTTGCGAGGCGTCATGTGTTCGTAAATATGATGTGACACGTTTGTGAGTGTACCAAACATATGACTGTGTCATACCACACTCACGAACGAGTCATGTCATGTACGCACACAGGTTCCCAAGATCGGCATGCAGAGACAACGCAACACACTACAACGTACTGCAGCATGTCAAAATGTCATTACACTGCAACATGCCATGCACACACACACACCTGGATGGCAACCATTTTGGTCTCCATGACTTGGTACGGCTCTTGCACAGAACGCGGCACCTGTACGCACAAAAATTATTTCAAAACATGCGTACCAGCACTTATTAATGTCAATACAATCATTGTTTTTTGTCTTGTATCAATTTCTGATGGAAGTGTCGAGACAACACAGCAAATGTACACACAAAGTTGAAATAGGTATCTGCATTTATATGTACCCATGCGTACTAAAATTTGAGAACAGAGCACTGGATCGACTTCATGTGTGTATACATATATGCATATATATGTGTATACATGTAATGATATAATATAGATGTGACATGTACCAGCACAGTGTGCATGTGGTATTGGAACTTGAGCACAGTGCACTGCATCACCTTCATATATATGTATAGATGTATAGACATGTACATAATACATTTAATGCTATGATATGAAATGTACCAGCACAGTGCGCACGTCGTACTGAAACTTAGGTACAGTGCGCTGCATCGACTTCATCGTCGTCCTCTGCTCATATGATGTTGAACACAATTCAGTCAGATGTATATCAATATGCATCCGATTCGATGAGCAAAGGACATACGATGTATACATATATATACATAATACATACATACATACATATATTTATATATATGTACATACATATATATGCAGTGCATATACGTACATATGGACGTATGTATGTTTAGAAGGGCACGACGATGAAGTCGATCACACGCGTGACAATTTGCACACGATTAAGTCACACGTGTGTCAATACGTATTTCATGAGCAGAAGGCGTGTATCGCTGAATTCGCAGACGTTCAAGTCATATGTGTGTCATTGCATATTTGATGAGCAGAGGATATGTGCGCAGAAGATGACAATGCAGTCGATTATGTGTGTCACTGAATACGTACACGATTCAGTCATGTGTGTGTGTCATAAGGCGCCTGATGAGGTGCAATTGATCACAAGTCTGTACGATTTATGCAATGAAAACAGTCTGTGTGTGTATGTGCGTTGATACGCACACGATTCAGTTGTACGTACGTTAAAACGCATTTAGATGCGTGACGTGACTCGTATTGTGAGGGAGTCTTGCTTTTCCTATACTTAAGAATGAGTCCTATGCATCACGTGCATACGTGCATGAGTCATATTTCACATACAAGCGACAGGATGCCATCTAACACATAAACATACACGTACATTCGTGATGCTTCTCCACAAGATTGTATGCAAGTATACTCAAAGCAACGCACATTTGCAAACAAATGCAGGGGAGAGGCATGCTCTGCAAAAAACTAAACCTCTACAGGTACCTGGTAAACACATATACATTTTCGATCCTTCAAGGACAGACCTACTCGCTTGTAATCACATACACATGCAGCAACACTTTTTTTCTTTTCTCAACACAGATTTACGAAGGACCTGCTCGCTCTGCATGGTGACCTTGGGCCTCACAACTTCGACCGTCATCATCTGCTGTTCCTGTTGTATTTTGTGATAGAAAATTCTCAAAAGTCAGCGCTACAGTCATTTTCTGTAGTGAACCTAGTAGCAAGCTGACTTTTTTGAGAATGTTTACCTCCTGCTGCTGCTGCATCTGCTGATCTGGCTGGTACGCCTGCTGCTGGTAAGCCTGCTGCTGGTAAGCCTGCTGCTGGAATGCCTGCTCCTGCTGCTGCTGGTACTGTAATTGATATGTGTGTGTATACATACACATGTATATACATATACAATGGTGAGTCTCCAGGTCATTTTATCTTTGACCTGTACACGTTTACACATGTGCACACGCATTCACGGCATGCTGGCAGTATCATTCAACACATACATCCTGGTGTGGCAGACACAAGCACGCAGCACACATGCGCAGAATAAACCAGCAGCACAGATTCACCAAAAGATGTATGAACACATATCCATAACAAATGATACCGGATCCTGGAACTGTTGCTGTTGCTGATCCATGGGCTGCATGTACGGCTGAGAAAATAGGCACACAGAGGATGAGGGGGGAGGAGAGAGCGAAGTTCAAATATGGGAGTCGTTAGTTGCTGGAGAGCAAGTGAGAGGGAGAAGGAAAGAGTTTTGAGGGACGAAAGCGAAGGATAATGTATCAGCAAGAGAATGATTTGAAGGCTGCAGTCTAAATTCGTTGAAAGCTCAATCACGGAATACAAGACACACAGGTGAGATGTACCGAAGGCTGTTGCATCTGCTGCTGCGCGGGCTGCTGGACCAGCGCAGTAGGAGTGGAGGAAGGGGAGTGAAAATATGAGAGTCGTCAGTAACTGAAGGAATATGGCCAACACAGGGGATTCCAACAGAAAAGGGTGCTCAGCAAAGAGGCAAGGCTGATCGTGACTGGTATGCAGCGCAGTCTTGAATTGAGTCAAAGTGCCATAGAACATCTACCTGCTGCTGCACAGGCCCAGGCTGCTGCTGCTGGCTGGCATTCGTGGCGCCAGGGTTGGGGAGCGTGCCTACATTTGGGCCCCCACTTGCATTGGCTGCCCGGGCAGCCTTGCGTACTGCAGCAGCTGTAAGAGGTGCCATTGTGTCGATTGGGTCAAGAGGCGCGATCACGGACAGAGGAAACGAGTCACGGCCACTTGCCGTTATTTGACCGCAAGAAGTAAAATCATAAGTCAATTCCATTAATAAAGACATTTTAGTACAGCCATTCCCACTTGGGGTGACATTTTCGAAAGCTCAAAGCTCAAAGTTCGAATGTCTCTTTTGCCACGTTTCAGTGAAAAGAGACTTCGAGCTTTGAGCTTTGAGCTTTGAAAGAGCATTCGAAAATGTCAACTCAAGTGCGATCGGCTGTACATGCTATATCCCTCAACACAGAAGTCTAAATTTTTTATAATTATTATAAATTCAAAATTTGGTGCGACTTTGAACTTCTCGCGGCCACTTCGATTTTTGACCCCTCCAAAGCTTTAGGGTGATGGGCAACGGAAAAAAATCGAATCGAATTTGATTTCCCCCCTCCCCCTTTTTTGAGTCGGGACAGTTCACTAATAAAACAAATCAACACAAAACAAATCAACATTTTTGTTGCACCTAAGAACTGCATCTTTTGAGGCGCATCTTTTGAGCCCATAAAGAAAGTGGCAAGTCTGTAGGCTCAAAAGTTACAAGGATTTAATAGAAATCCCCTATAACATTGTTACACCCTACTAGTAGCTTTGCTGGAAGCTCTAGTCGCTCGAATCTTTTTCAAATTTGAGTTCTCAGTGTGCTGTTATTTTTGGTTTTAAATGTGCGTGCGTGTGTATGTGCTAGGCCTTTGTCTCTAACAAAACCTACCTCCGCCCCTTCCAATCAGGCTTTTGTGCCTGGTTCTCGCCAATTCTTCTGTGTTTTACTTACAGATGTGTACTTTTGTGTCTGTGCCTACATATGTGCGTGTGTAAATGTGTAATGAAAGTGATGAATTTTTGAAAAATATGAACAATACCGTGACGATGTCACATGCAATATTAAAGAAGAAATGGAAATAAATGTTCATAGTGACGTAAAACAAGCAAAAAGTGACAAGACACGCGACAGAATACAATATGAATACGTAAAATACAATAAATGTGTCCGTCTTCCGGACTCTGGGGGGGTCTTGGATTGTGGTTCACAGTTTTCCATCCCGATTCCACTGTCGTTCGATAACCCCATCTTGGATGCGTTGTGAGCGTGCATTCCTCCTCAGGCTTGCATCTCCTTACAAGTGCACATTGTTTTGAATATTCGGAACAATGTCCCCTTCGATCCTTTTGTGGTTGGCCTCGCAAGTCCTTGCACTGGCTGGAGAAATGACAGAATCACTCTGTAACGAGATGAAGCCAAGGCAGTGGTGCTGTACGATCACTTCTTTTTCCTGTGCCTTCACCACCAGATCTTCCTCGCTGCAAGTTCTAAGAAGCTCTTATCGTCGCCACAACGTGCTCATGTTCCATTTTTTGACAAGAGTGACAAACTTAAGCTTGCTTTTTGGCTTTTGTGCAGCATGCATGCTGTCGAGCATAAAGAGCTTCCAGCAAAGATACGATACTATTCTTACGAAGTAATAAAAGCAATATCAATCATACAGATGGGGTCCAGGAGGGCCTGGAAGCAAACCAACTTCTAGAATTATGGTTCCTGACAAACAATTTGGGGTGCCAAATGACCAAACATTCAGAAAAGAAAACTACACCAGAATTCAAATCAAAGATCTCTCTTGGGGTTTGCAGAAATTTACGAATATCAGGGGAAGGGAGCAGTCTTATCAAGAAAGTGCCACTCACAGAAAGATTGTCCTGGCAATTTAACATCAGCGAACACCCATACAGTACAATTCTGCAGGCGGAGTCGCCCGTACCAGCGCGAGGCGTTTGGGCCATCCAGCCCAGGGCCTTCGGGGAGGTACCAAAATATCTTCGTGTTTTTGTAAAGAAAAAAAACGCCTCCAGGCCCTTATTCTGGGCACAAAGATATGTAAGGTACTTCCTGCCACATCACTAGAGAGATAATGTTGTTTATTGGAAAACCAATGGGAAGATCAATAATGATCTCCAATCACTACCAAATCACTTGCTGCTATATTATTTAACCAGGTTGGGTGATTCTTGTAGTCTTTATAAAATATGCATTAAAAATATTCTGTACAAATTAAAACTTCCTGTGGAAATTTCGATTTTTGACCTACTTGCCGAGGTTAATTAAGCGTGATGGGCAACGAATTGAAATTTGAATTGAAATTCGTCAAATTTCAATTTATCATTTTCCCTCCATTTGTTTGGACGACGCGAGTCATGGGACTCGTGCCTTGAGTCGGGGCCGGTCACTCAAGTCATGTTGAAACAAAAATAGCCCATCGACTCAGTCGTGATGCAGAGGATCAAACTGTACACAAGCCGCCTAGAAATAGACACCGCATGACACAAGAAACTGAACAATACACAACGGTCACGGTGTCGTGCCTCGCGCCTTTGTCTGCAGCGAAACTCAACGTCAAGGCTCAAAGACTTAAAGTAAAAGTAGGTCAAACATTGAAGGCTACTCTTGACACAATCTGCTCTCGCCCAATTTCTCAGTGAGCCTCGTTTATTTCCATAATCAATACAGGGAGAGGCCATGCACAAGCTTTGAGTAATGAGAGTATGACTGTATCTTTTGCAGGCAAAAATGGGCTATTAGGAGACCCAGTATGTGTTGCTTTCAAACACATAAAATCAACAAGTACCTATTGGTTTCATCGTTACCCAAAAGTGGACACAGCGCCACCATTTACTTCCACCCCGGCCCTGCCTCGTCCGTCCGGCCCGGCGGCCTCAATGATCAAGCGACTCGTGACTTTGTCACAAACAAACATTACAAACAAACATATTTGTTTGTTTGTTGATGTTACTCTGATCTTGATTCGATTGATTGATTTTGCTTTGAAAGAATGTAGTTACAGTGGTGTTCCAGATCTTAGAAACCAGCTATTGGAAATCAAAGTGCTAGGATTGGGATACATGTTAAATATGATTTACTATACCTTTATGCGCTCAAGATATGTTGTTAGAAACTAGGCTAGCTTAGCTTATAATGTTTGGTTTTATTATTTTGAGCACCGATGTAAGCCATGTCATCAAGGGTGGACCAAAACCTCTTAAATACAAAATCAACGAGATGTTGGGTTCCACACGTGGGGACCGATTTTCCTGACCATTCTTTTCGATCTGATACGAAATACGAATTTGGTTCGTTTTTCGTACCTTCCTGGCTCAGTAATTTCTTGAAGGGCCTGCGGACCATGCAAAGTTCCTGCAGAAATGCCGAGACGATATAAAACTAGTTCAGCTGGTCAGAGCGTGGGACTGTGAATCTGGAGGTCGTCGGTTCAATTCCGGCCAAAACTCAGAAAACCGAGAACTCAAATCTACGTGGGTTTGAGGTACATAGACCCTCAAGCAAGGGTACTATAGAAATTGCTGAATCGAAGCAGGTACGGAAAATGAACCGAATACGTATTTGTACCTGATTAAAAAGAATGGTTGGAAAATCGGTCCTTACATTTTGAACCAAAGATCTTGTTGGTTTCGTATTGAAGAGGTTCTGGTCCACCTTTCATGTCAATGTGCAAATGGTGCAGGAAGGACAAGAGGAGGGTGTTTTGAGAAAATATTTTATTTAAGATAAACAGACAATTGCTGCACTGCTCAAACTGCGTGCGTGTGCTTTCTTTTCTCTTTCTCTGTTTCTAGTCTAGGGTGCATCAATGGGTTGAAATGTACTCATGTGTGGCGCATTACGCATTCAATATTGTCTCATAGCATGATTCATTCGAATGCCAGTGTGGCTCAGTCAGCCCATGACTTAAAGAATGCTTTCTTGGTTGAGTTCTTCCCCGTATGTACACGCATACATCGTAGCTCACAAGCACATGTGCGTGGAAAAGGAGGGACAGGTGTGAGAGTCTGCGAGAGAGAGCGCGTGAGAAAGGCATAGCGACAGATGAATCTGAAACTGGAAGAGAGAGAGATGAGAGAGAGAAAGGAGCTGACATAGCAGGCCTCAGAAAGGCCTCAGAAAGTGAAAGCAGCGTACGTGTCGTTGAGAGCAAGACCATACGAATAATATCCTCCAAGCACCCAGAGATTCTCGCGCGCCGTGTCTGCAAAAACGAGAGTGCTCATAGCTGCTCTTGCCGACCAGTCTGCACCTGTGTAGGGGTTTAGGGTTTTGTGGTTTGAGGGTTTAGGGTTTCATGCAATTCAGCGAGAGAGTGCTCATTGCAGCTCTTGCCAACCAATCTGCACCTAAAGGAATCCATAACGCGCCATCTTCCAGATGCATTTTTTTTGGTTGCGAAGCCCCAACACAATCATGTTGCGAAGCCCCAACACAATCATAAAATGTCCCGGATATGTAATGTAGGGCATTCTTTATCGAAAACAGGGCTCTCTGGATCGAATATAGAGATCTTTTGATAGAAAAGAGGGCTTCCTTTTGCAGAGTAAAGGGCTCTTTTGACGGCACATACCGAAAGTGGAAGGGCTCAATGATGCGCTGACCCATATGTTGTTGTAACGCAGTGCTCTGTTGATTGAACATCAGGCTCCTTTGATAGAGAATAGGGCTCTTTCAGTAGAGTATAGGGCTCTTTTGATGTGATATACCGAGAGTGGAAGGGCTCCATGACGCGCCGTCTTTCGAGTACCATACATCGTTGTAAAAAGTGCCCGGATTCTGGTTGGTCTCGCTGCACACATACGCCTCGGGTGTCTGTGTGTTGTCTGGAGGTCTGCACATACAGCAAGGAGTCAAGTCACAAATATGAAGGTGAATTGTACGCAGTCGTGGCACACACATATGTGGAAGGTATGTCACAGGTATGATGGTGATTCAGATGGAGTCATGTCATGCGTATGAGGTGAGTTGGAAGGAGTCATGTAGCACTGTAAACGCATATATCCAGAGGTCATGTCGCACATAGCAGAGGGAGTCACGTCACACACTTGAAGGCGAATCGGAGAGAGAAATATGTTACACATGTGAAGAAGTCGTGTCACACACATGTGAAGAAGTGATGTCACACATATGAAGGTGAATCGGAAGAAGTCATGTTACATGTATGAACACGTCATGTCAAACACACATGATGAAGTCACGTCACACGTATGAAGGAGTCATGCTACACACGTGTGAAGGAGTCGTGTCACACACATAAAGGAGTCATTTCACAATCATGAAGGAGTCTCATCACACATAAATGAAGAAGTCATGTCACGCACACATGAAAAAGTCGTCGGGTTGTAGCGTGGCGGGCACATAACTGACTATGTCATTCATGGACTGGCAATACATACACCAAATTTCACAAAAGAGCCCTGTATCACATCAGTACACTCTTACACACGAGTCCTCAGCGACACACCTGCACACGTGGCCGCCCAACACCCAGAGATTATCGCGAAAGGCTACAGTCGAGTGTTGCCACCGAGGCGGAAATGCAGCGTTAGATGTGATGATCGTCCACACCAGGCCATCGTAGGATCTCCAGACGTCGTTGAAGAAGGAAGACATGTCACTACCGCCCATGATGAACATTGCTTGCCGGGAGAGGTGGGGGAAGACTGCTACCGTGTGCCCGCATCGCGCTGACCACGGAGCTTGTACGGTAGTGCTGACCCAGTCCTTACCGTTATTGGAGTGCCACACATCATTATACACCTTGATCACGCGAGCACTGGCTAGACCACTTATGGATTGACCTCCAATCATCCAGATCAAGCCGTCGAAGACTACATGCGCGGCGCGTGCGCGTGTGCTCCACGCAGCGCTGTTGGTGACTTGCGTCCACGCAATGAGTCCGCTCATACTCGAGTCTCCTTGCTTGACACTCGCAACAGCGGCAGATTGCCACACGTCGCCCTGCGTACGCGAGAGGGCGCACGACTCCTTTCCAGCAGAGTTCGTGGTGCATTCCGAGCGTGCCCCACCAATCACGTAGAGGCGATCTTTGTACGTCACGACCCCCATAAATGCCCGTGCCAGCCAGGGCGTGTAAGAGTCGGGTGAGGCTACAACCCATGAGAGCGAGGTGCCTGTTGGCCCTTTGGCACACGTGTCCGAGGGCTGCAACGGCAGGCAGCTGGCGCCGTTGGTAGCCTCCGAGAACACGGTTGAAAAGGCGTGTTTGAAATTCGACGAGAGCCCACCCACCAGCCAAATAGCATTCTTGTGTACGACAGCACCCGCCCCAAAACGCGCGCCGCCAGCCCAGGATGCCTCGCCATATGGCACCCATGCAGAACCAAGTCGAATGCATGTATCCTTTGTTTTGTACGACAATTTTGGCAACCCAATCAGCGCGGGAGTTTTAGGACCGGAACAGAGATAGAGGGGTTCTACTTTGCATGCTGCATCGCACCCGTCCGCCCCATTTGTGTTGCCATCATCGCACTTTTCATCGGCTTCCCACTGCACTCGCCCGTCACCACAAGTCGGACAAAAGCACGCTGATTCATTTCTGAGTTCGAACAAGGCGTCTCTAGGCGACACGCCTCCCCCCGAGGTTCCTTTGGTACTCCCTATAGACCCTTCCATGCTCACCTGCAAATGAAAATGGTTCATGTCACACATATGGATGAGACATGACACACATGTGGATGAGTCATGACGTATATATGAAGAAGTCATAACTTCCTTCATAAATCCTTTTGCGATCATCTGGAGAAAGAGAGACATCAAAGAAAGAGCACGAGTATGCGCGCGCGAGAGAGGGGGAGAGAGGAAGAGAGGGAGAGAGGGAAAGAGAGGGTGAAGGGAAGAGAGAGAGAGAGAGAGCAAGCGAGCGTGCAAGCGAGAGAGAGAGAAAGAGAGAGGGAGACGGACAGAGGAATCTTGTGGGGGGTAGTATTTTTTCTATACGAATCCAGGATTTTCATAGAAAGAATACCACCTCCCGCATGAAAGTATTTTTACCTGTGCTGCAACCATCAGGCATGTATATTTGTAGATGTACATGTACGCATACCAACTCACATATATATGTGCGCTCCCTCCACAGAGAATCCATTCATATGAATGAGACATGTCACGCGTATAGATGAGTCATGGCACACACATACGCACACACGCGCATTTCTACACGCACATTTCTCTTGCACACGAGTCATTCGCATATGCGCAACATGACTCATTCATATGTGCAACACAACACATTTCATGCGAGTGCAACAAAACGCGTTTATACCCGTGACATTTGCAAGTGCGACCTGGCGTAGCAACACGACTCCTTCATATGTGGAACTTGACTCACACACACGATCGATACGTCTCAGTTGCAAGTGCGACACAATTGAGCGACAAGTTCCATGCATAAGTGTGATATGACTCGTCTTCATTACCTTAGGGTAGGGGCACAGGACACACGAGTGCTGGTTCGGCGAGTAAAATGTAGTCGGGGGGCAGTGCATTTTTTTGTCACTGCTGGCACCTGTGATATGTGACATGACTCATTGATATGCAAAGTGGCTCTTTGTACGTGACATGACTCATTGATAAGTGGTGTGACTCACTCAGCACCTGACGTATATCCAACAACATCCAAGGAGGCACACTGCAACACACTGCAACACACTGCATCACACTGCATCACACTGCAACACACTGCTACACACTGCAACACACTGCTACATACTACAACTCACCTGACGTATATCCAACGGCGTCCAAGGTAATAAGGGCACCCTGCCACATGCCTGACAAGGCTTGGCCCCACACCCGAAGGGAACGGAGTCCCAAATTACGTTGAGGATTACGGAGCTGCTCCTCAAATGTCAAGCGTGGCACGCGAATCGTTAACGAATGCGTCACCGCAGGCTCTATGTAGAAGACCTGCCGCTCAGACGACCCCCTGGCGGGAGGGGGTAAGACTGCAGCCTCTTCTGCGGTGGCTACTTTGACGTGACCGGCGAGCAGGAGCCGTTGTGTTTTGCCGTCGCTAAAGCTGATTTCGAGCTCGCCAATGCTGTCAGCTTCTCCGGAAGACACCTCGGATCGCTCCTGCACGTCGATGCGCGTGACTTCCATAAACGCCACTTGCTGCGTGGGGTCGGCGCTGCTGAAGGACACCGTCACAAAATCTGACACCACATCTGCCTTCCATTTGTTGACAGGCCACACCGTTTCGGAAGAGCCAGACGCACCCTCGCTCTGAACCTCGTCATCGAAGAGACGTTGCACGTGTTGGCATGTAGGAGATGCAGCAGCATCAAGTGAACATTCAGGAGAAGAGGCGTCTGGGCACACTGCCTCTAGCGCCTGCCACACTTTCTGGGCAACATCCCACAGCTTGCCACAGATGGGTTTCTGTTCGTGAGCGCCTGCACAGAGGGCAACATTTTGATCAATTTGGACTGCAACACACCGCAACACACACTGCTGCACATACCAAAATACATAATCTCCATATCTCTTTACGCATGCCTGCATAGAGTGCCCCATTCTTGCTCAACTGGTACTGCAACACATTGCAACAAACCCTGCAGCACAAACCATCACACATACCCTCCATACCCCTTTACACATACCTGCACATCGCGCCACATTCTTGCTCAACGTTGAAGAGTCGCACCAGGCAGTACCGGAGACGTAATTGTATTTGCAGCTTCCTTGCCCAACTGACTCTCCCGCCGCGACGCTGCCGCACAGGAGGTTGCCAGCATCGAGCAAGTTGCCCTCTGCTGCTTTAAACTCCTGCGCGTCGACGGCGTCATAGATGGTGGGCACGTACACACGCTTGTCCGTCGACTCAAATATCTGTGCCACAAAATCGTCAGGAAAAACCTGTATATGTGAAAAGAGACCTATTTATGTGGAAAGAGATCCTCGCGCTTGTCCGCTGACTCAAAAATGTTTGCCACGCGTACGTTACAAGGGATTTGTATATGCAAAAAGATGCCTATATATGCGGAAATTAGACCCACACGCGTGTTTGTTGTCTCAAATATCTGTTACAATATGACTCGATCATTCTCATTTTGATATGTCATGGCACACAGACTAGAGTGATGCATATTATGATGAGTCATGGCACACAGACTCTAGAGTGATGCATATCATTATGAGTCATGGCACATAGACTCTAGAGTCTAAAGTCTGTGGGCCATGACTCGATCATTCTCATAATGATATATCACACACTCTAGAGTCTCTGTGCCATGACTTGCTCTAGAGTGATACTCGATCATTCCCATAATGATACATCACTCTAGAGTCTGTGTGCCATGACTTGTGCATCACGGCACACAGACTCTAGAGTGTGTGATATATCATTATGAGAATGGTCGAGTCATGGCACACAGACTCTAGACTCTAGAGTCTATGTGCCATGACTCATAATGATATGCTTCACCCTAGAGTCCATGACTATGTGCCATGACTCATAATGATATGTGTCACTCTAGAGTCTGTGTGCCATGACTTGCGCATCCATGAGGCAGGACGCATACATATGTGTTCATATGTCACGATTTGTTCGTATGTGTGACCTGACTCGATCATGAGCCCCACAAGGACTCATGGGACTGACAAGCTTGAGGGCTGACTCTAGAGGCACTCCCACCGCGCGGGGGAGGCAGTGCAGAATGTCCAAAAAGGACAAGAGGAGAGTGAGACGCGGGAGTAGAGAACAAAAACACACAGAACACACAAAT
>Ga0105053_10008482_pt1 | contig 13351 bp, 5 predicted proteins | sample BON01_FD_78093 | JGI IMG/M metagenome (GOLD analysis project Ga0105053, IMG submission 78093) | Freshwater microbial communities from Lake Bonney liftoff mats and glacier meltwater in Antarctica - BON-01 | ecosystem: Environmental > Aquatic > Freshwater > Ice > Glacier meltwater | place: Lake...
CGCACCCCCCCCCCCCTCCTCTGTGCGGGCGGCCACCCCCCCCCCCCAACAACCCCGCCCGCGCCCGCGCCCCCCCCCCCCCCCCCCCCCCCCCCCCCCCCCCGGAAAACAAACCTCGACCTTTTTGCCTGATCCTCAAACGCGCGGCCCGACAGGTCTAGACGACGGTCGAGGCGCGCTGCGACAAACGATGGCGCCTCCCCCTGACCTAGGCGGTGGCGGCGGCGGTGGTGGCGGCGGCGGCGGGGGCTCGCGCAACCGCTACGTGACGCGCGGCCGGCGGACGAGGCGCGGCGCAGGTGGTTCGGCGGCGTTTGGCGGTGGCGACGAGACGGCGCTCGCGACCATTGCCGCTGGCCTGCAGCCTGCGCAGCTGTCCAAGCCCGAGCGCCAGCTCTTCAGCGGCGCCAAGACGAAGGCGTACCTCAAGGCGCGGTGAGTTTCGCGTTGGCCTTGGTGGTCGGGGGGAGAGGGAGGCAAGGCCTCCCTCTTCCCTCTTTTCCTCTGTCTCCTCCTCTCCTCTCCTCGTAGTTGCCCGCCGCGCGCCCGTGTCCCCTCCGTCCGCAACCAAGCGACTCACGCGCGCGACGATCACACACCAACGAGCCAAACCGAACGAAAACACGATGCAGCGACGCCCTCCTGACGGCGTGGCACCGCGACCCGTCGCGGCCCGTGCCGCTGGCGGCGCTGGCGCGCGGCGCGCTCGAGGCCGGCGACCGGCAGCTGGCGGCGGCGATGCGGGGCGCGCACTTTTACCTGCAGGAGCACGGCCACATCAACTTTGGGGTGCTGCTGGCGGAGGAGGAGGGGGCGGACGGCGAGGCGGAGCAACGACCGGCGGCCACGGCGGACGAACAAGACAAAATGGAGGACGAGCCCGCGGCCGTCGACGGCGCCGTTGCCGCCGTCGCCGTCGCTGATGTTGCCGCCGCCGACGGCGCCGAGGAGGAGCAGGCCGCCGCCGCCAAGCCAATGGAGGAGGAGGAGGCAGCAAAACCCGGCGGCCCCCCCACGGAGCGCGACCTCGTCTTCAAGCTGTACGAGCTGCTCGCCGCCGCCGACATGGCCACCACCACCGAGAAGATGCTGCGCCGCGCGCTCTCGGCCGCGTTTGCGCCGGCGGCGGCCGGCGGCGGCGCCGCCGGCCCCTCGCCGCCGCCGACGCCGCCGCCGCCGCCGCCAGAGATCCTGTCGGACGCCAGCGTCAAGGCGCTGGTCAAGACGCACGTGGTCCACTTCCTGGCCCAGTCCGGCAGCCTCCCGCCGGGCGCTGCGGTGGTCCCGCTCGGGTATGAGGGGGAGGCGGCGGCGGCGGCGGCGGCAAACGCGGCCGCTGACGCCGCCGCCCCTAACGTCAAACAGGAAAAGGGCGCATGTGCATCCGCCGCCGCTACTGCCGCCGCCGACGCCGACGCCGACGAGGCCATGGGGCTCGAGGACGAGGGTGAGGACGAGGCCGGCCGCCACCGCCGCGAGCGCAAGGACCGCAAGCGCAAGCAGCGCGAGCGCGAGGAGGCCGGCGAGCGCGCGCGCCAGGCCGGGCGCGTGGCCGCCCGCCTCGCGCGCCTGATGGCGCCCGTGCCCGCGCCGCCCGGCCGCGTCGCCGTGCTCGGCGCCGGACCCGCGGGCCTCGCGGCCGCCACCGTGCTCGCGCGCTGCGGCGTCGACGTCCTGGTGCTCGAGGCGCGCGGCCGCCCGGGCGGGCGCGTGCACTCTTGGGAGGGGCCGGGGTTCGAAGGATGCCCCGTCGACCTCGGCGCGTCCCTAATCACGGGAACGGCGGCCGACCCGGAAGAGGGGCTGCAGCCCGACCCGTCGGCCCTGCTGTGCCGGCAGCTTGGCGTCCCCCTGCGCGTCCTGCGCGACGCCCTGCCCCTCCTGGACGGGTGCGGCGGCGGCCCAGGCGGCGGCGGCCCAAGCGGCGGCGGGGCGGCGGGGCGCGTGGACGCGCGCGTGGACCGCGAGGCCGACGCGCTGCGGGACCACCTGCTCGACCGCGCGCGCGCCAGGGTCGACGCCGCGCTCGTGGCGGCGGGCGAGGGCGGCGGCGGGGGCGGCGGGTTGCTGGCCGGGGCCGCGGCCGAGGGGCGCGCGCTGGTGGACTCCTTGTCGCTGGGGGCGGCGCTGGACGGGGCGCTGAGGGAGCTGGTGGCGGAGCAGGAGCAGAAGAAGAATGAGAACGGCGGCAATGGCGGCAATGGCGGCGGCGGCGCAGCCTCCGTTCACGGGGCCGCCGCCGCCGCCGCCGCCGCCGCCGCCGCCGCCGGCGCCGACGCCAACGGCGGCCTGCCCCCCGTCGTCACCCCGGCCCACCGCGCCCTCCTCGACTGGCACTGGGCCAACCTCGAGTACGGCTGCAGCGCCGCGCTCGACCTCGTGTCCGCTGCGCACTGGAACCAGGACGAGGACGCCGGCGGGTTCGGCGGACCCCACTGCATGGTGGTCGGCGGGTACGGCCGGCTGATGCGGGCGCTGGCGGCGCCGCTCGAGCAGAAAGGTTTTTTGCGTCTCGGCGCGCCCGTGTCGGCGGTCGAGTACGGCCCGGGCGCGCTTGTTGCGGGAGGGGGCGTGCGCGTGCGGCTGGCGGACGGCTCGGCGGTCGAGTGCGCGGCGGCGGTCGTGACAGTGCCGCTGGGCGTGCTCAAGGAGAGCGTCGCCGCCGGCGGCGGGCTCGGCGGCGGGACCGGCGCGTCGGCGGCGGGCGCGGCAGCGGCGGGCGCGGCGGGCGCCTCTTCGGCGCTGGTTTTCTCGCCGCCGCTGCCCGACTGGAAGGCCGCGGCCGTGGCGCGCCTCGGGTTCGGCACGCTCAACAAGGTCATCATGCGCTTCGAGCGGCGCTTCTGGGCCGACGCCGTTGCCCCCTCCTCGTCCCCTCGCCGCCCTGAAGACGAGGCCGGGCCGGCGGCAGCGGCGGGGGCGGCGGCGGCGCCCGAGGGAGCAGGCGGCGCAGCAGCGGCAGCGGAGCCTGTGCCGCCGCGCTTCCCCGACTTTTTCGGCGTCACCCGCCCGGGCGGCCCCTCCGGCCGCGGCCGCTGCTTCCTGTTTTGGGACCTGACGGACTCTTCGGTCGGCGGCGGCGGCGCCCTTGAAGCAGGCGCGGCGCCGCCGACGTTGGGGGCGCCAGCGGGCAACGCGCCGCCGCCGTCCGCCCCCTACGTGCTCGCCGCCTTGGTCGCGGGCGAGGCCGCGCGCGAGCAGGACGCCTCGGCCCCGACCGACGGGCCCGCCTCCAGCTCCGGCCCGCCCGCCGACCCGGCCGACGCCGCGTGCGTGGCGGGCGCCCTGGCCGCGCTGCGCGACGCGCTCGGCGCCGACAGCGTGCCCGCGCAGCCCTCGGCGGCCGTGGTCACGCGCTGGGCGCGCGACCCTTTCGCGCGCGGCTCCTACAGCTACGTGGCGGTCGGCAGCGACGGCGGGGACTACGACGCGCTGGCGCGCCCCGTCGGGGCTGGGCGCGTGCTGTTCGCGGGCGAGCACACGGCGCGGCAGCACCCCGACACGGTCGGCGGCGCCATGCTCAGCGGCATGCGCGAGGCGGCACGGGCGCTCGAGCTGCTGCGGCGCCTGGCGCCGGGCGGGGCGGCGGCGGCGGCGGCGGCGGCGGCGCTCGGGCAGCCGCAGGGGGCGGCGACCGCCGGCGGCGGCGCCGAGGGCGGCGGCGGCGGGCCGCTGCTGCTGGGGCTGGGAGAGGGCGGGGCGACGGGGTGGGGCTCCTCGTCGGAGGACAACGAGGACGGCGACGAGGACGGGTCGTCGTCCGGCGGCAGCGGCGACGAGGGCGGCGACGGGGCCGGGGGTAAGACCGCCGGCAAGGGCGGGTCCACGGCCGTGGAGGAGGCCGCGCGTCGCGAGCGGCGGCGTAAGCGCAAGCAGAAGCGGCACGAGAAGCGGCGTCGGCGCCTGGCAAAGGAAGGGGCCGAGGGCGAGGCCGACGGCAACGGCGGCGGCGGCGGCGACCAGGAGGGCGGCGGCGGCAGCGGCGACGGGCGCCCGCCCAGCGCCGCGCGCGCCGCCGCCGCCGCCCGCATGTCGATGGGCGACGGCATCGCCTCGGCGGCCGCGCGCGAGCCGACGCGCGAGATGCTGCGCGGCCTGTGGGGCGCGCTGATGGAGGTCGAGGCAGAGGCCCAGCAGGGGCGCACGGCGGGGGCGGCGGGGGCGGCGGCGGGGGCGGCGGGAGCGGCGGGGGCGGCGGGAGCGGCGGGGGCGGCGGCCGGTGCCAACGGCAGCGGCGCCAACGGCGGCGGCGCCAACGGCAGCGGCGCCAACGGCGGCGGCGCCAACGGCGGCGGCGCCAACGGCGGCGGCGCCAACGCTAACGGCAACGGCGCCGCCTCTTCCGGCGGCGCCATGGCCGCCCTGCGCCGGGTGCTCGACGGCGTCCAGGGCGGGCACAGCTGCGAGGCGGCGCTGCACGCCCTCGGGCGCGCCCCCGCGCCCGCCCTCTTTGCGCTGAGCCGCGACGCCGCCGCGTTGAAGCCCGTCGGCACGTGGCTCCACGCCCTGCTGGACGCGCACGGCGGCGCCCTCGAGCACGTGCTCCTGGACGCGCTCGCGCTGCTGGGCCGGCGCATGCCGCCCGTGCCCCCGGCCGCCCAGCGCGAGTCGGGCCTTGGCGAGGCGGTCGCCGACGCCGCCGCGCACCGCTCGGCGCCCGTGCGCGAGGCGGCGGGCCGCGTGGCCGCGCGCTGGCGGCAGGCGGCAGCGGCGGCGGCGGCGGGCGGGCGGGCGGTGCAGCCGCGCGCGCGACCCGCGGGGCTCCTGAGCGCGCTGGGCGCCAGCGGTGCGTCGGCGGCCGCGGGCGCGGCGGGCGCGGCAGCGGCCTCTGCTGCTGCTGCCGCTGCGGCAACTTCGGCGGCGGCGGCGGCAACTTCGGCGGCGGCGGCGGCGACGGCGGCGGCGCAGCCCGCCGAATCCCCGGCCGAGCCCCCCGCCCTGCCCGAGGGCGTCGACGTCGCCCAGCTGCTCGGGCCCGAGGCGGCGCGCGAGCTCGAGGACGCCAGGGCCGCCGCCGAGGCCGCCGCGCGCGAGCGCGAGGCCGGCGCCGCGCGCCTCGAGGAGCTCGAGGCCGCGCGCAGGCACGGGCACGCCGGCGCGGGCCCCTCGTCCGGGGGCCGTTTCCGCGGCTCCCACAAGGGCGTGCGGGGCGGCGGCGGCGGCGCCATCCCCTCGTTCGCGTCGTTCTACGAGCGCGAGCGCCGCAGGCAAAAGGACGAGGCGGCGGCGGCGGCCAACGGCGCGCGGCCAACGGCGGCGGTCGCGGCAGACGCTGAGGCGGGGACGAGCGCTGCCGCCCCCGCCGCCCCCTCGGCCCCCCGTCTGCCCCCCGCTTACGAGGCCGCGCGCCGCGAGCTGCGCGACCACGTGCACGCGGCGTGCAAGCCCGCCTACAAGCGCAAGGAGGTCAGCCAGGAGGGGGCCAGGCGGGTGGCCGACCAGGTCACTGCAAAAATCCTCGGACCGATGGCGGAGCGGGGCAAGCCGGCGCCGCCCGGCGGGTTTTTGGCGGCGGCGGCGGCGTCGGCGGGGGGGCGGGAGGCGCGCACGCGGCAGGCGGTGGACGAGATGGTGGCGTACTACCTCAAGCGGGCGGTCAAGGAGCACAGGGAGCAGCAGCAGCAGCAGCAGCGACAGCAGCCGCAGCGGCAGCCCCTGGCCGGCCAGTGACGGAAAACGGAGATGTCTGTCACGGACGCGGCGGCCTTGGCGCGCCATCAGCGTCGGCGTCGGCGGCGGCGACTCGACGCGTCCTTCATCACTCAGTGTTCTTGGAGAATCACTCGACAGAGTGGCGGGCGTGAAACATCACTCGATCGATTGACACAGCACCAGCAAAGCCCTCTCTGTCTCTCTCTGTCTTTGCGCGCGCGCGTCCGTCCCTCCAGCTTCTGCTTTTTGTTTTGAAAGCGAGGGGGGGGACGCCCCCGCCAGCAGACATGGCAGCCGACCTGGCGGAGCAGAAGAAGACGGTGCTGCCCTACTTACAGGTAAGCGGGCGGGCGCGTGCGCGCGCTCCATCGAGCGCGGCGCGCGCGCGACCGACCGTCCTCTCTCGACACCAACGACGACACCCGCCAACCCCCCCTCCCAAGCAACAAACGAACAAACAGCGCGCTGAGGAGGTCGCGAGCGTCGACCCCAAGGTGGCCTACTACTGCCGCATGTGGGCCGTCGACCAGGTGCGTCAACGTGTCGTGCTGTCGCGGCGACAAGGACGACGCCGACGCCCGACGCCCGACGCCCCTCCCTCCGCTCGATCTCACGCCGCCCCCCTTCGCCGAACACACCGAAACGACCGGCCCCCCAAACCCCAAACATAAAAACCCTCAGGGCCTCAAGCTCCCCAACCGCCACAAGGAGATCGACGCCCTCCTCGCCGCCGCCCTCACCAGCCTCGAGCGCGACAAGGCCGCCATCAACGCCGACGCCGCCGCCGGCGCGGGCGAGCCGCTCGACCGCTCGCCGTCCGGCGGCGACCGGCTGCACCTCGAGGCGTTCGCGCTCGGCGTCTTCCGCCGGGCCGACCGCGCCGACCGCGCGGGCCGGGCCGACGCCAACACCGCGCGCGCCTACTACGCGGCGTCCCTGTTCCTCGACGTCCTGAATCAGTTTGGCGACCTGGAGCCCGAGCTGTTTGAGCGCCAGCGGTACGCGGCGTGGCGCGCGGCCGAGGTGCGCCGGGCGCTGCGGGAGGGGCGGGCGCCCGCGCCGCCGCCCGCAGCGGCGGGGGCGGCGCCGGCGGCCGGGGCGGGGGTGGGACAAGGGGGCGGGGGCGATGCCGGCGACGGGGCGGGACCGTATTCCTTTTCCGCGCTCGGCGGCGCCGGGGCGGCCGCCGCCATTGCCGCCGCTGCCGCCGCCGCCGCCGCCGCAAGCGCCGCCGCCGCTGATGCGGCCGCCGCCGCCGCCGATCGTCCCGCGCCTCCCGCTCCCTTCTCGGCTCCCGGCGCATACGCCGGCCCGGACAGCACCATCGACTCGATGGACCTGCCCGCGCCCCCTCCCGTCGGCAGCCGCGCGGAGGGCGCCTCATCGTACCCCCCGCCGTCGCCGCCAACTCACGCCGCCGCCGCCGCCGCCTCCTCCGCGCCCGGCCCCGCGGCCCGCGCCGGGCCCCGCTTCCGCCCCGGGTCGCGCGTGCTCTACCTCGCGCGCGCCGATCCGACGGCCGAGGCCGCGCGCGCGGCCGCGTCGCCGGCGACGCCCGAGGCCGCCGCCGCCGCGCTGCTGCCGCCCGAGGAGGGCACCGTCGGCGTTCTGTCGGCCTTCCGGCCGTGCGTCGCGGGCGGGCGCGAGGTGGCATGGTACAAGGTGGCGCTGCGGGACCGGATCGTCGACGCGCCCGACGGGGCGCTGGCGCCCAACGCGGCCGCCGGGCAGGCGCTCGCCTACTTCCCGGGGCCGCGGCAAGGGGGGGCGGCGGCGGCGGCGACGCAGGGGGCGGCGCAGGGGGCGCAGGCGGCGGCGGCGGCGGCGGCGGCAGCAGAGGCGGTCATCGTGCTCGCCATGGACGCCGGCGGGGGGGCCGGGGCGTGGCCGCCGGCCTACCTGGTGCGGCGTGCGGACGCGACGGGCGGGGAGTTCCGGACGACGGGGGCGCACCTGTCGCCGGCGGCGCTGGCCGGGCTGGCAGAGGCGGACGGGGCAGCGGGCGCGACGACCGCGCCCTCTGCGCCGCCCGCGCCGCCGCCGCCGCCGCCGCCGCCCCCTCCGCCCCCTCCTCCTCCTCCGCCTCCGCCGCAGCCGCAGCCGCAGCCGCAGCCACGCTCGCCCGTGCGTGCCGCGGGCCTGGCCGCGATCCCGGGCGGCGGGAGGAGAGCGGCGGCGGCCCCGGCGCAGGCGCAGCGGGGAGACGGAGGAGGCGGCTGGGGCGGCGGCGGCGGGGGCGCGGGCGCGCCGGCGCCGACGCTCGCCGAGACGCAAGAGGCGCTCAGGGCGGCCAAGTGCGCGGTCTCGTCGCTCTCGTTCGACGACGTGTCTGGGGCGGTGGAGTACCTGCAGACGGCGCTGCGGCTGCTCCAGCCGGGCGGCGGCGGCGCAGAGCCGGGGGGGCGGTAAAAGGAGGCAAGAGGGGAGGGGCGACAGGCGGAAGCGACAGGCGGAAGCGACAGGCGGAAGCGACAGGCGGAAGCGACAGGCGGAAGCGACAGGCGGAAGCGACAGGCGGAAGCGACAGGCGGAAGCGACAGGCGGAAGCGACAGGCGCAAACACCGTGTCACGGCCGCCGGCGCCACCTCGACGTTTTGCGCCGGCGACCGAAAAACGGCAAAACGTAACCCCTGGCCCGGCGCGCCCCAACCAGTTTCTCTTCTCGACCTCGCGTTCCTTCCCGGTCGGATAGCATCTTAATACCACCCGTTTCGCGACTTGACCCGTCGGGTGGACACCAATAAATTTCTCGCGACTCGACAAAACGACCTGCCGGTCTTCCTTCTTCTGACCCGCCCTCCTTTTCTTCCAGCATCGACAATGGGCGGCTGCCTGTCCACCCCCGCGCCCGGGGTGGACGACGGCGCGACCCGCAACGTCTCGGACGGATCGCGCGCCGGGACCTCGCACCAGGCGGCGACGGCCGCGGCGGCGGCGGAAGCGGGCCCGCCGACGGGGGGCGGCGGCAAGGGCGCGGGAAGTGGCGCCGCCGCCGCCGCCTCCCCCCAACCGAAAGAGGGCGGCGGCTACCAGGGCGCGCCGCCGCCGACTTGCGAGATCGAGCGGCTGGCGCATTTAAACTCGCTCGGGCTGCTGGACACGGTGCGTTGCGTGGGGTGATGGCAGGGCGGCCGAGTCTCATGTCACCCCCCCCTCTTCGCGTTTGCCCACGCACGAAGACGACGACAAAAACGCCCGCCCGCCCGCTCACGCTCGCCGCGCCCGCCCCGCCTCAAAAACCAAAAAACCACGAAAATCCAAAAAACATCGAAACAGGCCCCCGAGCGCCGCTTCGACGACATCACCCGCCTCTGCTGCACCATCTTCCGCGCGCCCATCGCGCTCGTGTCGCTCGTCGACGCCGAGCGCCAGTGGTTTAAGTCGGCGCAGGGCCTGCCCGCGGAGGTGACCGAGACGGACCGCCGCTCGTCCTTCTGCGCGTGGACGCTGCTGCCGACGCACCCGGGCGTGCTGGTGGTCGAGGACGCGCTGCTGGACGCCCGCTTCCGCGCCAACCCGCTCGTCACGGGCTTCCCGGGCATCCGGTTCTACGCGGGCTGCCCGCTGGTGTCGTCGCCGGCGGGCGGGCGCGGGCCGCCGCACCGCCTGGGGTCGCTGTGCGTGATCGACACGCGCCCGCGCGCGTTCGACGCCGAGTCGTGCTCCGTGCTGGCCAACATGGCCGAGATGGTCGTGCGCGAGATCGAGAAGGAGGGGGACGCGGAGCGCGAGCTGCGCGCCGCCGACGAGCAGGTGCGGCGGCGCACGTGCGAGGAGCGGCGGCAGCAGCAGGTGCAGCAGCAGCAACATGAGCAGCAGCAGCAGCAGCAGCAGCAGCATGAGCAGCAGCAGCAGCATGAGCAGCAGCAGCAGCAGCAGCAGCAACATGAGCAGCGGCAGCAGCAGGTGCAGCAGCAGCAGGAGCGGCAGATCGAGGCGGCGGCGGCGGCGAAAGCGACGACAATCGCGGTGGTGCCGGCGGTGCCGGCGGTTTCGGACCGCTTTGCGCGCCGCGCCATCATGCTTGTCGACATGAGCGGCGCCCTTGGCCCGGGCCCCGGCTCCGGCCAGGGGGGGGCGGCCGCTTGCAGCGCGGTCGCCGCCGCCGCCGCTGCCGCTGCTGCGCCCGGCGGCGGCGGCGGCGCGGCTGCTCCTGCTCACCCGACGCCTTGGACCGTGGTCTTCGCCAACGACGTGTGGTATGAGACGCTCGGGCGCGTGCGCGGCCTGGGCGACGAGGGGCGCCTCCCCTTCTGGTCGCTGTTTGAGCTGCTGCTGCCGCCAGACCCGTCGCCCTCGGCGGCGGCCGAGGGTGGCGGCGGCGGCGGCGACCCGCAGCCGCAGCAGCAACAGCGGCAGCAGCAGCAGCAGCAGCGGCTGCTGCGGCCCGACGCCGACCCCCTGGCCGCCCGCGCGCTCGAGGCCAACCTGGAGAAGGCGCGCGCCGCCGTGCGCGACCAGACCAACTTTGAGCTCCTGGTCACGTTCCAAAGCGGGGGAGGAGGCAAGGCGGCCGCCGCCGAGGACGACGGCGCGGCGGCGGCCTGGGCCGCAGCGGCGGCGGCGGCCTCTGCGCGGCGCATCCCGGCCGTGATCGAGTTCCGGTGCGCGGCCAACTCCATGGTCGACCCGGACATGCTGCTGATCGGCATGCCGAGCTTCCTGCTGGCCTCGCCCGGGGCGGACGGGCGCCCGCTGGCCGCCCCGGGGATGCCCGCCGCGGCCGGCGCCGACGCCGCCGCCGCCGAGCACGCGCCGCCGCCGGCCCCGGCCCCCTCCTCGCTCTACTTTGCCACGGTGCGGCCCCTCCGCCGGTCCCGGCGGATCGCCGCGCCGGCAGCCGCCGCCGCTGGCGTGGCCGCGGCAGTCCTCCCGCTTCCGGCCGTCCCGGAGGTCGCGTCGCCGCCCGGCCATGCCGCCTCCGCCGCAGCAGCAGCAGCCACCGCCGCCGCCGCCGCCGCCGCCGCCGCCGCCGCCGCCGCCGCACCTCTGGCCGCGAAGGCGTCGCCAGCAGCGCCTGGACCAGGCGCCTCGCTGGCGGCGCCGCCGCCGTCCCTCGCCGCGCCCGCGCCTCCGCCGCCCCGCGCCCTGGCCTTTGCCCCTGGCGGGGCATACGGCCCGCCGGCCGTCGGCGGCGGCGCGACGGCCGCCGGCGGCGTTGCCTCGAGCGGCTTCACCTCTGCGGCCTCGTCCATCCTCGCCGCCATCGCCGACCGCCCCGCGTTCGCCTACCTGCACGACGGCGGCCTCGGGGCGAGCGGCGGCTTTGCGGACGCGGGCGCGGGCGCAGGAGCTGTGAGCGCGGGCGGCGGCGCCCTTGTCATCGGTGGCGGCGGCGGCGACGGCGGCGGCGGCGGCGGCGGCGGCGGCGGCGGCCACGGCCCCGCGCTGCTGCGCCCCCCGCCGCGCATCGGCAACGACGCCTTTGCCGACATCCGCCTCGGCCCGCTCCTGGGCCGCGGCGCCTTCGGGCGCGTCTACCGTGCCACGTGGCTCGGCGCGCCCGTGGCCGTCAAGGTGATCGAGGTGCGGCAGCCGCAGCAGCCGACCGCCGCCGCCGCCGCAGCAGCAGCAGCAGAAGAGGGCAACGGCGCCGCCGCCGCCTCCGCCGCCGCCGCCGCATCGTCCCCCCCGGGCGGGCCGCCCGACGTGCTCCTCGAGGCCATGCTGCACGCCAACATCCGCCACCCCCACGTCGTGCAGACCTACACGCACATGTCGCGCCTCCTCCCCCCGCCCGCGCCCCCCTCGGACCCGGACGAGCCGCGCCTGCCCGCCGTCTGCGAGGTGTGGATGGTGCTCGAATTCTGCAACCGCGGAAGCGTGGCCGACGCCGCCGACCGCGGCGCCTTTCGCGACGCGGCCACGGGCCTGCCGTGCTGGCCGGCGCTGCTGCACACGGCGCGGGAGGTGGCCGCGGCCATGGCCTACCTCCACTCGGTCGGGGTGCTGCACGGCGACCTGACGGGCAACAACGTCTTGCTGACGACGCACGCGCGCCCGGGCGGCGGCGGCGGCGGCGGCGCGGGCCCCGCCGGCGTCGCGGGCCCCGGCGCGCCGCGCGCCCCGGCCGCCGCCGCCGCCGCCGCCCCCCCCCCCTGGTTCCCTGCCGCCGCTGCCGCGCTCGGCGCCTCGGGCGCCTCCGCCCCGCTCCCTCCCGCCCTCGGCACGGGCCCCTACGTCCCCGTCAAGCGCACGGCCAGCGGATCCGGCGCCGTCCACGCGCCCGCGCTCGCGTCGCCCGACCCGCGCGGCTTCTCCGCCAAAGTCGGCGACTTTGGCCTCAGCCGCGTGCTGCCCCCCGGCAGCCAGGCGATCCAGACGCGCACCTTCGGCACCGTCACCCACATGGCCCCCGAGCTCCTGCTCGAGGGCGTGCTCGCGCGCGCGGCCGACGTCTACAGCTACGGCGTCGCGCTGTGGGAGCTGGTGGCGGGCGAGCGCGCGCATCGCGGACTGACGCAGGGGCAGGTGATGCACCGCGTGGCGCTCGGTAAAGCGCTCGAGCCGCCCGCCTCGGCCCCGCCCGCCTTTGGCGCGTTCTTGCGGCGCTTGCTGGCGCCCGAGCCGGCGGCGCGCCCGACGTTCGAGGAGGTGGTGCGCGAGCTGCCGCGGCTCGAGCGCGAGCTGTGCTCCCCAGCGGCGGGCGGGGGCGGCGGGGGCGGCGGCGGCGGCGGCGGCGGCTGAGCGAGGACGACAGACCCCAAAAACAAACGACGCGCAGGGCCGGGCGCCCTCGCTCGTCCTCGCGCGCTGTCTCACAAAACACGCACACACAGACGCACGCAGGCACACGCCAACCCTCTCTCCCCGTACCACGATACCCTTGCTTCTTCTGGCGAATGCTTTTTTGGCCCCTATTTCGGCCCCGCCCCCCGGCGGGAAAAAAAAAACCTCCGTCCGTGTGCCTCGAGGCCCCGGTTTGTGTTTGTCGCGACCGTTGGCCCCTGAGCCAGGCCAGCATCGTTCTCTGTTTCTTTTCAATGCACACACCAACTCCTGCTACTTTAGCTACCTTTCTCTAATTTCCCCCCCTGCAGCCCCGAAAGCAACCCCCCGCGTCCCCGCGCGCGCACCGAGCGTCGCTCGCTCCTTTCCGACCCCCACACCCCCCACCCCCGTCTCACCCGGCGCGTCCCGCCCGCATTTCAGGGCCCCCCGTTGATGTCGGCTTGTCGCAACCAACACCCCTTGTTTGCCTATACCACCGCTGCTTTGCACCTGCCGCTGCTCCGCGCGCCCTCCGGCGCCCCCCTCTCGAAACCACCCGAGCGTTTCCCTGTCGTCGTATTCGTCGTCGCGAGAACGCTCGGCCCCGCCTATTTATGCTTCCCCCAATGCATCGACAAAGATATATGAGAGAGAGAGAGAGAAAGGGCGAAAACGACCCCTCCCCCCTCTCCGCCGCCCGCGAGGAACGCCAAGATTGATGCTACACATGAAAATCGGTCGCTGGCCCCCGCTACCCTCCCTCCACAATATCGTGCTGTTTCCCCCCCCTTGCCGTGCCGCCCCTCCCCCCCCCACCCCACCCTTCTCGTCTGGTTTGCCGCCTGCCCGCTGGCCCCATTTGTCAAACGGCGCGCGCGCTCGCGAAAGCAACCCCCCTCCCACCTCCCCCCTCAACCCCCCCCCCCCGCCCCCCCCCCCCCCCCCCCCCCCCCCCCCCCCCCCCCCCCCCCCCCCCCCCCCCCCCCC
>Ga0105053_10008485_pt1 | contig 13345 bp, 11 predicted proteins | sample BON01_FD_78093 | JGI IMG/M metagenome (GOLD analysis project Ga0105053, IMG submission 78093) | Freshwater microbial communities from Lake Bonney liftoff mats and glacier meltwater in Antarctica - BON-01 | ecosystem: Environmental > Aquatic > Freshwater > Ice > Glacier meltwater | place: Lake...
AGCCGCCTGGTTTCACGCCGCAGCCGCAGCCTGCAACGGGTCTGGGCATGGATGATCCTGGGCGTCATCTGTTACATCCCGGCCAACATCTATCCGATGCTGCTGACCCGCACCCTGTTCACCACTCAGGAAAGCACCATCGTCGGGGGGGCCGTCGAAATCGCCCACCACGGCGCCTATGGAATCGCCGCGATCATCCTGATCGCCTCGGTGCTCATTCCCGTCGGCAAGTTCATCGCCATCGCCTATCTCGCGCTCAGCCTGAAGCGGCGGGTGGCGCTGTCGGCCCACGCCCGGCACAAACTCTACGAAGTGGTGGAATTCATTGGTCGCTGGTCGATGATCGACGTTTTCGTGGTGGCCATTCTCAGTTCGCTGGTGCAGCTTAGTGCGGTGGCTTCGATCAACCCGGGGCCGGCCGCCATCACGTTCGCATTGTCGGTGATCTTCACGATGCTGGCCGCGCTCAGCTTTGACCCTCGGATGATCTGGGACGACCCGGAGGATGACCGCATTTGACCCAGACCGAAGACCCCGCTCCCGCGCCCACCATCGCCCCCGCGCGCAAGGCCCTGCGCCAGCGGCTTTCGCTGGTGTGGCTGCTGCCGCTGGGGGCGCTGCTGGTGTCGCTGTGGGTGGTTTTCGTCAACTACAACGACCGCGGGCCGCTGATCGAGATCGCGTTCGAGAATGCCTCGGGCGTCAAGGTCGATGAAACGCAGCTGCGCTATCGCGATGTGACGGTGGGGCTGGTCGAGGGGGTGCGGTTCTCGGAGGCTCTGGCCGATGTGATCGTGCAGGTGCGGCTGGAAAAGGCCGTGGCGCCCTATGTCGACGAGGACGCGCAATTCTGGGTGATCCGCCCCGAGGTGACGGCGCAGGGGGTGTCGGGGCTGGATACCGTGCTGTCGGGCGTCTATATCGAGGGCAATTGGAACACCACCATCGACGCCCCCGCCGAAAGCTTCGTGGGTCTGACCAGGGCGCCCCTGGTGCGCGCAGGGCAGGAAGGCATCACGATCACCCTGCGCTCGAACAATGTCGAGGGGCTGAGCGAAGGGACAACGATCCTCTACAAGGGGATCGAGGTGGGCACGGTGGCCAACCTGCGCCTGTCCGACGATGGCCTGTCGGTGATCGCCGACGCCTTCATCCGCGCCCCCGAGGACCGGCTGATCACCACGGCGACGCGGTTCTGGGACACATCAGGTTTCACCTTCTCGTTCGGCGCCCAGGGTGCGCAGCTTGACGTGTCGTCGCTGGCCTCGCTTGTCGCGGGGGGCGTGGCGTTCGACACCATCGTGTCGGGCGGCGATCCGGTGGAACCGGGCCAGCGGTTCCAGTTGTTCGATGGCGAGGAAGCGGCGCGCAACAGCGTCTTCACCGCAGGCGAAGAAGGGCCGACACTGGATCTGGCGATCATCTTCGAGGGGTCGGTCAGCGGGTTGTCGGCGGGGGCGTCGGTGGAATTCCAGGGCATCAACGTGGGCAGCGTCACCGCCATCACAGGGCTGGTCGACGAGGCGCGGTTCAACGACCGGTCGGTGCGCCTGCTGGCCACCATCAACCTGCGCATGGTCAAGCTGGGCCTGCCGGCGGACGGGACACAGCAAGAGGCGCTGGTGTTCCTGAACGAGGCGGTCGAGGCCGGTCTGCGGGCCCAGTTGCAGAATGCCTCGATCCTGACGGGCGGGCTGAAGGTGGCGCTGCTGGTGCCCGACGCGATCGGCCCGCAACTGCGCGAATCCATCGACCCGACCGGCGTGCCCTACCCGATCCTTCCCTCGATCCCGTCGAACCTTTCGGATTTCGGCGACACCGCCGAGGGGGTGTTCAACCGCATCAACGAACTGCCCGTCGAGGAACTGCTGGGCGCCGCGATCAATGTGATGGACAGCGTCAACCGCCTGCTGAACGACGAAGGCACCACCGGCACCCCTGCCGAGGTGCTGGGCCTGATCGCCGACATTCGCGGGCTGGTGACGTCCGAACCGGTTCAGGGCCTGCCGGTCCAGGCGGGCGAGGTGATGGCGGGCCTGCAGGCCAGCGCCGCCACCCTGGAAGACCTGTTGCAACAGATCCGCGACGCGGGGGCCGTCGAACAGCTCACGTCGGCCCTGTCGGCGGCCGAGGATGCGGCCAATGCCGTCAGCGCCGCCGTCGTGGGGGTGGATGACCTGGTCATCGAGCTTCAGGCCGTCGCGCGCAGTGCCGACACGCTGATGGCCACGGCCAATGCCCTGCCGCTGGCTGATCTGCTGACCCAGGCCACGACGATCCTGACCAGCGCCGACAGCCTGCTGCGCGATCCCGCCACCCAGTCCCTGCCCGAGGAATTGCGCGCCACCGTGGCCGAGGCGCGGGGTATCGTGACCGACCTGCGCGCCAGCGGTTTGGTCGACAGGGTGGGCGCGACCCTCGCCAGTACCGAGACCGCCATTTCCGACCTGCGCGCCGCGCTTCTGCCGGTGATTGCGGCCGCCGACGGCGCGCTGGCCGGGGTGCCCGCCCTGATCGCGGAGCTTGAGGACGTGGCAGCAAGGGCAGGCATCCTGATGACCACCGCCAACGCCCTGCCGCTGGATGAACTGGTCGTCCAGGCCAGCGCCGCCATCCTCAGCGCCAACGTCATCCTCAACGATCCTGCCACCCGGGGTCTGCCCGGGCAGCTGGGCGCCGCCGTCGAGTCCGCACGCGCCGCGCTGGACGCGTTGCGCGCCAGCGGTGTGATCGACACCGCCGATGCGACCCTTGCACAGGCGTCACAGGCCGTGACCCGGATCACCGAGGCGCTGATGCCGGTGCTCGAGGCCGCACAATCCGCCGTCACCTCGCTCGATGCCGCCGCAACCGACCTGCCGCGCCTCACCGCCCGCGCCGATGCCATCGCCGCCGAGATCGAGAAGCTGGTGGCCTCTGCGGGTGAAATCCCTCTGGATCAACTGGCTGCCCGCGCCGCCGTGCTGATCGACAGCGCCAACATCCTCGTTTCGTCCGCCGACACCCAGGCCGTGCCGGGCGCCCTGAACGCCGCGCTGTCGCAGATCGAGGGGGTGCTGGCCGACATGCGCGCCGGGGGGCTGATCGACAACGCCAACGCCACCCTTGCCGCGACGACGGATGCCGCCACCGCCATTGCCCGCGCCAGCGCCAGCCTGCCCGATCTGGTCACGCGGATGAACCGCCTGCTGGCCGAGGCGGAATCGGTCGTGGGTGGCTATGACGCCGATGGCGCGCTGGGCAGCGAGGCGAAATCCGCCCTGCGCGACATCCGCGATGCCGCCAAATCCGTTTCCTCGCTGGCCCGCTCGATCGAGCGCAGCCCGAATTCCCTGTTGTTTGGACGTTGACATGAAGTTTGCCCCGCTCGCCCTTGCCCTTGCCCTGGCGGCCTGCACCAGCGCGCCCACCCTGCGCTTTGCCGTGCCGCCCACCACGTCGGCGGCGGAGAGGATCGGCGTCAGCGTCGGTTCGGTGGAAGTGCGCGAGGTGAGCCTGCCACTCTATGCCGAGCTTGAGACGATCACCATCGAATCGCCCGAGGGCGAGTTGTTGAGAAATGAGAACCTGCTGTGGGCCGACGATCCGACGCGTGCCGTGACCCAGGGGCTGGCCGATGCGCTGTCGTCGATCACCCGCGCCCAGGTGGCCGCCGAACCCTGGCCGCTGAGCGATCGGCCCGATGCCCGTGTCGAAGTGCGGTTTTCCCGCGCCCTGGCCCAGGCCGATGGCACCTACAACATTGCCGGGCAGTATTTCGTCGCCTCGGCCAGCGGCGAGCGGCGGGACATCGCCCGCCGGTTCGACATTTCCGTGCCCTATGCGGCGGGCAACGCCAAGGCGATTGCCGCAGCCCAGGGCGAGGCGATCCTGCAACTGGCCCGCACCATCGCCAAGGACGGGTTGTAGGGCGCAATCATGCGCCCCCTGCAATTCGAGCAGCGGGGCGCATGGGGTGCGCGGGCGATCCATCCGGAGATTTCCCCCCGTTTGACCCGCACCTGAGTCGTTGTTCCGATCAGGCCGATGCCCGGCTCTTCCGGGCAGGTCATCGATAGCCCGAACATCCCTAACGCAGGGTTAAGGCGAACGCGAAAGTTTCCGCTTTCCGTCCCGATGGAAGGTTTCAGCCTTCCATCCAGATCGTCACCGGCCCGTCATTCACCAGCGCCACCTGCATGTCGGCGCCAAACCGCCCGTTGGCCACGTCCACCCCCTGGGCCTGAATGGCGGCGGCAAAGCGGTGATACAGCGCCTCGCCCATCGCGGGGGCTGCGGCGCTGGAAAATCCGGGCCGGTTGCCGCGCGATGTGTCGGCGGCCAGCGTGAACTGCGACACCACCAGCGCTGCGCCCCTTGTGTCCAGCAGCGACAGGTTCATCTTGCCCGCGTCATCCTTGAAGATCCGCAACCTGGCGATCTTCGCCGCCAGCCGCTCGGCCATGTCCTCGGTGTCGCCCTCCATCGCGCAGACGAGGATCAGCAACCCCGGCCCGATCTCGCCCAGCACCGCGCCCGACACGCTGACCCGCGCCTCGCTGACCCGCTGTAGCAGCGCCCTCACAGATCATTTCGCCGGGGCGGGTTGGCGCCTGCGCGGCTGACCGTGATCGCGGCGGCCCGCACGCCCAGCGTCAGCGCCGCGCGCACCAGATCGCCCGGCATCGCCCGCACCGCCGCCTTGTCCAGTGCGCCCGCGTCGTCCAGCGCCGCCAGCACCCCGGCATTGAACGTATCGCCCGCGCCCACGGTGTCGATCACCTCGACCCTTTGGGATGGAACGAAAACCGCGTCATCGGCGGTATACCCCGTGGCGCCCTTCGCCCCTTCGGTGATGCACACCAGTGAAGGCCCCCGCGCCAGCACCCCCTGCGCCAGCACCGCCGTATCGCCCGCCCCCGCCAGCCAGTGCAGATCGTCGTCGGACAGTTTCACGATGTCGGCGCTGGCCAGCATCCGGTCGATCCGGGCGCGATAGGCGGCTTCGTTCGCAATGAACGACGGGCGGATGTTGGGGTCGATCATGATCAACCGGCGGGGCGCCTCGCGCAGCGCGAGGGTCTCATAGGCCCCGCCACAGGGGTCGGCCACCAGGCTGATTCCGCCGAAGAACAGCGCCTTTTCATCGGTCAGTACCGGCAGATCGCCCACCGACAACATCCGCCCGGCGGTGTTTTCGTCATAGAATGCATAGGTCGCGTGGCCGTCCGCCAGCCGCACGAAGGCCAGCGTCGTAGGCCGGGACGCGCGGTGCGCTGGCGCCGTATCGACGCCCGAAGCGGCCAGGCACTCCACCAGCATCTCGCCAAACAGATCCTCGGACAGGCCGGAAAAGAACCCCACTCGGCACCCCAACCGCCCCAGCGCGATGGCCGTGTTGAACACCGCGCCCCCCGCATGGGGCGCGAACACCGCTTCGCCTGCCGCCGTCTGGCGTGGCAGCATGTCGATCAAAGCCTCGCCGCAACACAGGATCATCAAATCTATTCCCGCTGGAAATCGCCGTCTTGTTATCGCTAACGCGCGCGATCTGCCAGCGCGTTCTCAGGCATTCTGCGCATACAGATACCCCACCGCCCCCGCCACGATCAGACCCACCACCACGGCAATCGTGATCTTGATGGCGGACCATGGCCGCTCGCCCTGTACCCGCCCGCTTTGGCCATTCACCACAAAACGGAACGTCTTGCCGTTGTATTTGTAGGCGGCCAGCCAGACGGGCAACAGGATATGCTTGAACGTCACATCGGAAATCGCGGTCTTGATGTCATGCACCCTTTGGCGGTCGCCGCCGATGTCGAAGCGCACATCGCGCTGGATGATCGCGTCCATCTGGGCGCGCGCCTCGGCAAAGCCTTCGTCCAGTTGCACCTGATAGCCTTCGGCGCGGAACCCGGCCAGGAATTCGGGGGCATAGGGGGTCAGGCCCGACAGATCCCAGGGTTGCAGCGCGTCGGTGAACCGTTTCGGCAAGGACCGCGATGCCAGCACCAGCACATCGTCGAAGAACCGTGTCACACGGCCCGATTTCGATGACCAGCGTATCCTTTGCACCTGCACGGTTTCGCGCCGCCCGTCGCGCAGGACGGTTTGCGTTTCGTAATACACCGTGCCCCGTTCGCCGCGATAGGCACTTTTGGTGTCGGCATCGAAGGTCCAATAGGGCACATAGATTCCCTGCATTTTCCGCCCCTTGCGCGCATAGTCCTGCAACCCGCTGGGTGCGAACCACAGCCGCCCAAGCCAGCCGTTCATCGCCTCGCGCGCCTGCTCTTCACTCAGGGCAAAGGGCAAAACGGCGCGGGGTTTGATGTGGCGGTGTTCGCCGGTGTCGGTGACGACGGGGGTGGCGCAGAACGGGCATTCGGCGGCGTGGGCGACCGTGCCCATGTTCACTTCGGCGCCACAGTTCGGGCATTGGGTGACGCGGGTGGTTTCGATCTCGGCCTCGGGCAGGCGGGCCTCGATGGCGTCGCGGAAATCCAGTTCGCGGATCGGCGCAAGGGTGGGGCGGGTGGCGGCAACGGGTTCTTCGTTGCCGCAGTGATCGCAGATCAGCTTGCCCATGGCCGGGTCAAACCGCAGGTCCGATCCACAGGCCTCGCAGGGGAAACGATGGTCCTGGGTGTTCATCCGGCAAATGCCATTCCGGTCAGACGCCGGGCGGGGGCGGCGGTGGCATCACGGTGAACAGCTGTGCCAGTTCGCCCACATCCTCGGCCTTTTTCCAGCCGTCCTGCCCCTGGGTCCAGACGTGGGTGTCGCGGTTCAGGGCGCCATCGCTCACCATGCGCCCCATCGACGCCTTGGAAAACGGCCCCTTGGTCGCGCCATTCTCGGCGATGTGCCAGACGTGTTCCACCGGGGGGGGCGGCGGCGATGCGGCAGGCCGCGCGCCCCATGGCCCGACCTGTGCCATCTGTCCGCCCATGGCCATGCCCAGCCCGGCGCCCATGCCGGTGGCCATCGCAGCGCCCGCCGCCCCGTCGGACGCCAGCGCCTCGGCGGCCTGAAACTGGGTATAGCGGTTCAGATCGCCCACGACGCCCATCGCCGTGCGCTTGTCCAGCACCGCCTCGACCGCCGGTGGCAGGCTGATATTTTCGACGTAAAGTTCCGGGATCACAAGGCCATAGCCTGCAATCACGGCGCTGATCTGATCGGCGACCAGTTTGCCCAGATCGCGGGTGTTGCCGGCCATGTCCAGCACCGGAATGCCCGAAGTGGCCAGCACGCGGGAAAATTCCTGCACGATGATGTTGCGGATCTGGAAGCTGATCTCGTCCATGGTGAATTCGCCGTCGGTGCCGACGATTTCGGACATGAAGCGCGCGGGGTCGGACACTTTCACGGTATAGGTGCCGAAGGCGCGCAGGCGGGTGGGGCCGAATTCGGGGTCGCGCAGGATGATCGGGTTCTTGGTGCCCCATTTCAGATCGGAAAACCGCGTGGTGTTGACGTAATAGATTTCCGATTTGAACGGGCTTTTGAACCCGTGGTCCCAGTGTTGAAGACTGGTCATCACCGGCATGTTGTTCGTTTCCAGCATGTAAAGGCCGGGGGTGAACACATCGGCCAGCTGCCCCTCGTGGATGAACACGGCGGCCTGGCCTTCGCGCACCGTCAGCTTGGCGCCGTATTTGATCTCATGGCCCTGACGCTCGAACCGCCAGACCATCGTATCGCGGGTATCGTCGGTCCAGTGGATGACGTCGATAAACTGGCCCGAGAGAAAATCGAAGATCGACATGGCACACACCCCTTGCTGAACCCTGTGCTCCAATCAATCACGAAAGGCGCCGCGCGAAAAGGGCCGGTCGGCGATGATTTCCCCCTGTGCGGCGTCAGGCCGGAAGGCGCAGCCGACCCAGCGGGCGGGCAGGGCGGGACAGATCGCCGTCCAGCCGCTGGATCGCGGCGCGCGCGGCTCGGGGCATCGCGCGGTGGCTGTAGGGGCCGAACAGAAAGCTTTCCGCCGCTGCACCATTGGCCGTGACGATGTGGTGCGCCGACAGAACCAGGTTGTAATACGCCACCTCGCGCAAACCGTGCATCACCCGCACGCCGGGGCGATCCAGCAGATAGCGCGCCGGAACCAGCATTTCTTCGCCGTTGACGGTGATCAGCATCCGGTGTTGCGGTGAAACGGCCAGTGGGCGGTCGGGTTGCCCGGGGGCCAGACTGTGGGCGGCAAACCGGATCGGGCGCTGCGCCTCGGTCGCAGGCGTCTCGAACGTGACCTTGCGGTGCAGGATGATGCACAGCGGCTGAAATCCGGCATCAACCGTGCGCAGCAACATGCCCGGACGCAGGTTTTCCACGGCACAGGGGCCCGCTGCCGTGTCGATCAGCGTGCCCGCCGCAAAGCAGGGTATATAGGCGGGCAGATAGGTGTAACTGTCGGTGACGCGGTCGTATTGATAGGACATGCCGGCCGCCATGTCGTCCTTCACCGAATGACCGTCGATCAGGCCCCCCTGGGTCGTGCCCGGAAATCCCGGCATGACCGACGGCTTGGGCGGGGAAGATGACATGTTGAACGTCAGATACTGCCCGGTGGTGGGGTTGACGAGATACACCGCCTCGGACGGGTTGCCGCTATTCCCCTCGCTTAGAAAATTCGTTGAGACACCGCCGCCGCCGGATTCGGCTCCGCCCTTGCTGGATTCCTGGGCGAAATACCGGCCGTTCGGATCGGTGATTTCGTTGATGTTCCATAACGATTGGCCTGGCGCGATGATGGTGCCGGGGGGAAAGGTGTGGAAGAGCCCGTCCAGCGGGGTGTCGGGCGCGCCGCCACCGGTGCTGTCGGACCATATTTGCCAGCCCGAAACATCGATCGGCGCGCCGGTCGTGTTCAGGATCGAGACAAACTCGTCCTCCTGGGTGGTGACGCCGTCACCATCCGTGTCGAATTCCACACCACCGCTGTTGTCTCCCATGACCTGGGAGAACGCGATGCCCGAAAGCGTTGCGACCATGATCTTGCCTGTCCGGTTTGCCCGATTTTGACGACACTAGACGGGAGAAGTTAACAAAATCAATAGCCAAAAGACCCATCGTGCCCTAGCTGTCACCGCCCAGCAACTCGGCGGCGATGAATTCTGCGACGCGGCGGGCTTCGGTCTGGCTCATCCCGGGGCTCATTCGGCGGTCGTACAGCATTTTCAGCAGCATCTCGTCATGGGTCGTCAGCAGCGCGAATTCCTCGTCGTCGTTGAAGATCGACGGGCGCGCGGCGGGGCTGTCGTTGGACAGGCCCAGCCCCTGCGCCACCTCTTCATGGATGCAGGACAGGCGCAAAAGGTCGGGATGTTCGGCCCGGATCACCGCAACGGCGCGGGTGTATGACCCCGAATTGTCGCCGTCCAGCGCGAAGACCAGGCAATAGGACGACCTTGGCATGTCGGTGACGGTGCGCACCGCGAGATCACTGATCCCCGGCACCAGCGCGCGCAGACGGGGGCCAAGGGCGCGGCGTTCCAGTTCATTGACGATGATCACGTTGTAATTGCCGCCCGATGCCACCTGCCGGATCGGCAATCCGGTGATCCGCGACAGACGCGCGCCGAAACCGGCCACCGCGCTGCGGTCGCGCCGCTGAACGGCCACGGGCACGCTGGCGCCGAATTCGATCTGCATCGTCACCGGTGTCTCCCAGCGGTGCAAGCGGCTGGCGGTGGCCCGCGCGACAAGGGTGCCACCGACGCTGGCATATTCCTCGAACAGCGCGATCTGGACAAAATTCTCCACCAGCTGTCGCGCGCCGAACGGTGTGTCGGCCCCACCGCCATCGCGTCGCAGCAGGCCCTGGACCAGAAGGCTGTTCTGCACCCGCAGATAGTATTGCGACAACTCGCGGCTTTCGGCGCCCGGGTCCGTCGAGGGCGCGGGCTTGGGCACGGGCGGCGGGGCAGGTTGGGCCGGGCGCGCGGGGGGGCGGGGCACGGGATCGACGGGCGCCGGGGTTTCACACCCCGCCACCGCGATCAGCGCCGCCAGCCCCATGACCCAGCCCCGCTTCACGATCCTATCCCGGTATCGCCGTGGCCGCGTTGTCGCCTGTGCCCGTGGCGCGTGCCTTGGCCGAGGACAGCGTTTCCTTCAACTCGGCTTCCATCTTGCGCAGATCCTCTTCGGCGGCGGCGCGTTTCGCCTTGCCCTCGTCGGCGATCTGCAGGGATTCGTTGATCGTGGCGATCAACTCGGCATTGGCGGTCTTCACAGCCTCGATATCGAACACGCCACGCTCCATCTCGGTGCGCACGATGCGGTTGCTCTGGCGCAGGTTCTTGGCGTTCGAGGTCAACAGTTCGTTGGTCAGATCGTTCGCCTCGCGCACCGCCTCGGCGGCTTCGCGCGAGCGCTGGATCGTCACCGCCTGGGCCAGTTGCGTTTCCCACAGCGGTACGGTGTTCACCAGCGTGGAGTTGATCTTCGTGACCAGCGACTTGTCGTTCTCCTGCACCAGACGGATGGAGGGCAGCGATTGCATCGTCACCTGGCGCGTCAGTTTCAGGTCGTGCACCCGGCGCTCCAGATCGTCGCGCGCCGCGCGCAGATCGCGCAGCTCCTGCGCCTTCATCACGCCGGCCTCTTCGGGTGCGGCATCGACTTCGGCCTGCTTGGCGGGTATGTCGTTGGCGTCCAGGCGTTTGTTTTTCTCCTCGCCCGCCGCGATATACAGCGCCAGTTCGTCATAGAACGCCAGCGTCTTGTCATAGAGGATGTCGAGCGACTTGATATCCTTCAGCAGCGTGTGTTCATGGGTCAGCAGCGTGCCGGTGATCTGGTCGATCTGGCCCTGCACATCCTCGAACCGGGCGGTGAACTTGGCCATCGGGGCCAGTTGCCCGGTCAGTTTTTCCCACCACGACCGCTTGCGCCTGACGTCCAGTTCCGACACCGAAAATCCCCGGATCGTGGTCACGATCTGGCGCAGCGAATCTCCTGCCGGGCCGACATCCTTGTTGCGCACATCGGCCAGCATCGACTGGCTGATCACCTGCAACTCGGCTTGGGCATTACTGCCGAAGGACACGATGGAATTGGTGTTGTCCATGTCGATCTCGGCGATCCGCCGCTCGATCTCGGCGGCCACGGGGGCCTCGGCCATCTCATAGGGCACAATGTCGCGCGAGGGTTCGGACAGGATGACGGCGGCGACGGCGTCGACCTCGCTCTGGGCAATGGCGGCCTTCCGGGCAACGGTGTCGGGCATGGAAAGGATACTCCCTCGGGGGGTTCAGGACGGGGTTAGTGCCTGGGCTGGCGCGAGACAACGCCTTCGCGCGCCAGGCGGTCGCGCAAGACGTCGATCTCGACATCCAGATCGGTGCGGTCTTCCAGCAGCAGCTTGGCGGTGCGCTGGGCAAAGCCCTGTTCCAGATCGTCGAGCAGGGCGACGTAGTCGTTGCGCGCCTTGGCGTCGCGGGTGCGTGCGAAGATGTCGGCGAACTTGGCCGTCGCGTCCCGTGCGCCCATGAGGTAGACGCCCAGAAACTTGCGCGCACTGGTCAGATCGCGGGGGTCTTCCTCGACCGTGCGGCACATGTCGCGCGCAGTGGCGATGAACCGGTCCACGCGTGTCTCGAGCTGTCGGTCGCCGGCACGCAGGATCGCGTCCTTCATGGCGGCGATGTGCGCCTCGGCCTCGTTGACCACGCGCGCCACACGATCGGCCTGGAATTGATCGACACCTTCGACCCCCTTGTCGCACAGGGGATCGGCGCCGAAGGTGAGGAAATGCAAGCCTCCCCCGAGCACGGCAAAGATGGCCGGCGTGAGGATGCCGCCCCCCGCCCCCGCCACCGCCAGGCCCAGCCCGGTCAGCACGCTGGCGAACATCTTGCGCGGAATCGCCGGGCGCTTGGCCACCTTGCGCGCGTCAAAGGCCTCGTGGGCCAGAACGCCCTCGCGGGTCAGCCAGGCGGCCAGCATCAGCAGACCGAAGGCGGCCAGGTTCAGCGCGAGGCCCGTGGGTTCCTTGAAAAATGCCAGAATCACCAGCGGAAAGGGCACCACGAACAGCCCGTTTACCAGCGCCCCGGCGCGCGACGGCGCCTTGCCCGCCCATTGCGGCTTGTCCGGTGTGCCCCCGGGGCTGTGCTGGCCGCCAAAGCGTTGCGCCATGTCAGGCGGCCCCCCAGATCGACACATAGAGGATCAGCGCCAAAAGCAGGATGCCCGACAGTTTCTGCATGGTTCCGTCCCCCAATTCCGCCCGCGCCAGCCGCGTCTGACCGGCCCGTGCCACGCGTCCCAGACTGGCCATCGTCCCGATGGCAAGCCCCGCGACAACCGCCGCGAACAGCAACACAATCATCAGTCTGGCCATCGCATAGGCCCCTCTTGCCCCGTCGTGCCCAACCTAAGCCATCGCAAAGCCGCTGCCCAGACCCGATGCACCGGCATCCGTTGGCGGTTTGCCGCGCTCCTCTCATGAAAGAGTTGCGTGGCACCCTGCCAAGGGGTCATTTACGCGATTTGTTCCCCGTATCCGGCAGCCGCTTGCCGGGCGTGCGCACTCGCGACGGTTTCAGACGCGGCGCGCTGTCCATGCCCAACTGATCGCGCAGCACCCGGCCCTTGATCTCTTCCACCTCGCCCGGCTTCAGATCGTTCAGCCGGAACGGGCCATAACTGACGCGGATCAGCCGCCCGACCTTCAGCCCCACGGTTTCCATCGCGCGCCGGATCTCGCGGTTCTTGCCTTCGCGCAGTCCCACCGTCAGCCAGGCATTGGCGCCCTGCTGGCGATCCAGCGTGATCTCCATGCCCAGAAACCGCTCGCCCTCCACCGTCACGCCCTTGCGCAGCGGGTCCAGATCACTGTCCCTGGGCGTGCCGTTGACCCGCACCCGATACTTGCGCAGCCAGCCCGTGGCGGGCAGTTCCAGCTTGCGCTTGACCGCGCCATCGTTGGTCAGCAGCAGCAACCCTTCCGAGTTGATGTCGAGCCGCCCCACCGACATCACCCGCGGCAATTCCGGCGGCAGGCTGTCGAACACGGTGGGCCGACCCTTCTCGTCGCGCGCGCTGGTCACAAGACCCACGGGCTTGTGATACAGCCACAACCGTGCCGGTTCGGCCGCCCCGACCGGCTTGCCATCCACCGTTATCGCATCGGCGTCGGTCACGTTCAGCGCGGGCGAAGAGATGTGCCTGCCGTTCACCATGACCCGCCCGTCCTCGATCATCCGCTCGGCTTCGCGGCGGCTGGCGAGGCCGGCGCGCGCCAGAACCTTGGCGATCCGGTCGCCGGGGGGGGGGGGAGGGGTTTCCCTGGCGGGGGCTTCGCGGGGCGTCGCGCTTGGGGAAAGCGCGGAGGCCCTCCGGCCGGGGG
>Ga0105053_10008489_pt1 | contig 13340 bp, 6 predicted proteins | sample BON01_FD_78093 | JGI IMG/M metagenome (GOLD analysis project Ga0105053, IMG submission 78093) | Freshwater microbial communities from Lake Bonney liftoff mats and glacier meltwater in Antarctica - BON-01 | ecosystem: Environmental > Aquatic > Freshwater > Ice > Glacier meltwater | place: Lake...
CCGCTGCTGTTGCTGCGTCCGCCGTCGACACTGCGACCGCCCCTGGTGCTCGTGTGCCCGCCGCTGCTGTTGCTGCGTCCGCCTTCGTCATTTCGACCGCTCCTGATGTTCGTGTGCCCGCCGCTGCTGTTGCTGCGTCCGCCTTCGTCATTTCGACCGCTCCTGATGTTCGTGTGCCCGCCGCTGCTGTTGTTGCGTCCCCCGTCGTCATTGCGATTGCCCCTGATGTTCGTGTGCCCGCCGCTGCTGTTGCTGCGTCCATCATCGTCGCTGCGACCGCCCCTGATGTTCATGTGCCCGCCGCTGCTGTTGCTGCGTCTGCCGTCGTCACTGCGACCGCGTGGGAGCTAAATGAACCAGTTCACAGCCCATTAAACTTTTCTCTTTACGGATTGATTACTTCTGATTCGGACGATGATAATTTTGAGCTGGTTCCTGATGTTGCGTCCCCTGCGGCCATTCCGACACAGCCAGATGCGGCCGCCCTTGATGTTGCTGCGTCTGACTCTAAGTTCTGCGACCGTGATACTTCCATGTCGGACGATGTTCCGACTGTTGTCCGTGACTTCATTGGACTGCCTTGCACCACCGGGCTGTCGCTGTGCACTGATGGATTGCCAGTCCAGTGCTTTGTTGCGCTCGAAAGCGAGAACAGCGTCATTTCTTGCTCCTGGATTGCCGTCAGGAATCTGTTTACCGAAATGCTTCGCGGACATTGGGTTGGCTTGAAGAGCTCGCCCTATTTCCCAGGCATTGAAATGCTTGACCGGTCTGACGAGCGTGCGTTTCAGGTCATAGCGACTGTGTACGACGCATTCGATGTCAGGGGTGTCTATCATCCTCTGAGGACAGTGTACATTGTCTCGTGGGAAGACGAGTCTGGAAGTCGCGACTCGGCTGCATTCTTGGTTGATGACGTTAACCCTGCAGTCGCATTTGTATATGATGCTCGCGTCTGCTATTTTGCCGGCAAGTATACTTACGATAAGAAACGCAAGCACGCGTGGCGCAGGGAGACGTCAACAGGGGACATGGGCATCCTGCCTGTTCCTGCACAGTGCCTTCTGCAGTTATTCTGCGGCATTATAGGCGCCGTCGTTGGCTCCCCTTCTTCCAGCGTCTCTTTGGCTAACGTTGTTCATCCGGTCGTCAATGGACCTGCTAGCAATGAATTCGCGCTGGCCGTGTTGCGTTTACTGCCCGTGCACAAGTCACTGCCCAGTCGTCCTACACCGAACAGACGTCAGCCACGCCGTCGCGACACGCCGGCGCCCGCATCGGTCGCCACTCCTACGCCCATTCAATTGGAACCCCTGGATCCAGTGTACACGCCAGCTCTTGTTTCTCTATGCCACGTCATCCGTCGATTTCAGATTTCCAGGGCTGTGATCCGCGCCAAAATGTCGTTGTGGATGCGCATCAGCGGCCGTTCAAATGTCGAGCTACCAGTTGTGCGCGAAGCCGCTGCGCTTGCGGACGTGCGTTCTCCCTTGGAAAGTGTGGAGGCTGCGCTGCGCGATTTTTGCGCGTTTGCTCTGCACTGCGCCTGGTCCGAAGACATTCTTATGGACATGGAGGCTGATTTTCTTACCCTGGTCCTGTAAAACGCTCCTCGTCTTTTCATTCACCTGCTCATATGCAATGTAACAACATAAAACGCGGCTCTTTTTTACGTAATAAGAAGTCTAAAACAAATAACCGAAATGTTTGGGGTAAATTATTGGTAAAAGTTTTAGTGGTCCAGGCATCGTCTTTACAGCAATGATCTCCCAGCTCTGTACGTAGCGTGTCCCGCGCCCTGTCTCTTGCTTTATTCATTGTTTTTTATTGTTAACTTGTATTGTGCAGTCTCATTTCTCGGTCTGAGGACCGCCGTCCCTTCGCCTGCTGTTCTTGTGGACAGGAACACGCCGGTGGCTTCCTCCTTTTTCCCCCGTCTCCTCCCGCTCCGTGTTAATGCTCTTAAGCATGGTCGTGATGATTCTGTTGAGCCTGATGATCGCGCCAGGCCCATGCCGCCAAGGGCCAAGAAGTCGCGCGTGGTTGAGGAGGAGTCTTCTGACGTCCATGCCTGGCTGGGTGTTGACAAGCCCTCTGATTACACGCCAGTGAAGTACAACAGCAACTCCCGTTTCCGCGCTACGAAGTCCGTAACCAGGGCGACCCGCAAGGCCGCCCCTCAAGCTGTTGTGCCACCGCCGGCTGATGCTGACGTTGCCCTTCTCGCGATCGAATGGGAGGCGTACTTCAAGGCAGTGGTTGTTAATGCTGTCCCTCCCGCCATGGTTGTTGATGCGCAGACTGAGATTCACGCGTCCGGTCTCCCCTCTGCCCCTGTCGACGCTGAGGTTGATGCCGAGACTGAGATTCATGCGTCCGGTGTTGATCCCGACGCTGCGGTTGATGCCGAGACTGAGATTTATGCGTCCGGTCTCCCCTCTGCCCCTCCCGCCATGGCGGTTGAAGCGGAGACTGAGATTCATGCGTCCGGTGTTGATCCCGACGCTGAGGTTGATGCCGAGACTGGAATTCATGCGTCCGGTGTTGACTCTGTCTCTCCCGACGTTGAGGTTGAAGCGGAGACTGAGATTCGTGCGTCTGATGCCCCAGCGTTTGGATCGTTCTATGGGCCTCCTCACCTTGTCGCTTTCATGTCTAACACGCATGGGGGTATAGTGCCTCTGCCGATTACCTCCGCCCCCACTGCCGACGTTGCAGATGAAGCTGAGACTGAGATTGCTGCGTCCGGTGTTCCTTCTGTCTCTTTCGACGCTGCGGTTGACGCTGAGGCTATAATTCGTGCATCTGATTTCATGCATGCGGTCAAGCTGGAGCATCGCTTTGGCGCCGTGGCCTGTGATTACGACGACGCCCCCTGCATTGATTTGAGTCTGGATACGGATGGCGGCAGCGACGGCTGTGTTGGAGATGACCAGGAGCTCGAGTGGGAGTTTGATAACCTCGGCGTCCCTGTCCCTGCTGACCCTGCTGTTCTTGGCGCCACGGTTCGTTACGACTCCATGACTCTGATCAGCTGTGAGAACACTGGGAATGGGTTTGCTGACCTTACCGTTACAATCTCCGGTGTCGAGTACGATGACATGAGCACGTATTCGCTGTGGTTCGCCCTGATGAAGCGCGAGACTCAGTAACTTGTCTCTGTTGTCCCTTCTTTTTATTACAATGAAATCACATGCGCGTGGTACTTTAAGGCAGGCCATATTGTATTTATTTTTTTTGGTAATCGAGAGGGGGAGGGCCAGTCATGAAAAGAAAAGACAGAAACAGTGAAAAGGCGCAAGAAGGGGCGCGATAACAAGGGCGGCTCGTCTCAGACAAACACGGCACGGCAGAATGAGCACCGGGCAATGGAGCTGCCTGCGGAGGCGTTCATCCAACACACGTTGCAAATGTCCTGCTCGCATCTGTTGCAAAACACAAACTGGGTCCTGTCATCAGCGGCACAGATCAGGCATTCGCGGGGTGCAGTGAAGTTGGTCTTGAAAGCAGCGGAGGGGCCGGTTGAGGCCTGGGTGCAGATGACACAACGCGGCAGTGCGTAATCGGATCGGTGTCCGCACAGTGACGAGCGGTGATTCTTGGGGACGGTAGTGCTGCTGACAGTGTCGTCGTCCATGAGGGTTACTTCCACAATCACATCATCCAGTCTGAACACGGGGTGCATGCGATGGTGCTTGGTAAAGCAGGTGAAGCACTGCTCGGTCTGGCACTCGGTGCAGAAGCAGGCTGTCTGGTTCTCAAAGCACGACTGGCAGCCGTTGTCGGTAGCGGGCGTATCTGGAATGGGGCCACCGGGGACATCGACATCCTGCAGGACGATGAAATTCAGGACAGGGAAGTCGTCGCCAGAGTCGCTTTCGTCGCCGCTGTCGTCATCGTCATCAACAATAGCTGCGGGGATGGGAGCAGGGACGCCAGGGGCCGCAAGGACGGGGATAGCAGCGGCGAAGTTCAGGAAGGCAGCCGCGTGGCCGAAGAAACGGACACTGAGGTACTGGGTGACCGACGTCCTGACAGGAGCTGCGGGGACTTCAATTTCACGCTGGGGGCGAGGCGGGGTGCTGAGGATGGAAGGCGGGGGCGCAAGGACGTCAACGAACATGTGGGGGTCAAAAACGTTGACAGGGTACCGGTCCGCAACGTCGACGGCCAAAGACGGGACAGGGAACACATTGCGACTCTCAAATAAATTACCAAACAAGGGAACGGACGGCGCGGGAGCAGACACGGGTGCAGGGACGCCAACGGCTGCGGAAGAAGATGCCTCCTGGACACCTTCCTCATGAAGGCGGACACCCGCGGCGCCGCACGCCCTCATTTCATCGCAATGACATTTAGAAACATCATTATCAGAAGCCGCCGAGTCGCAGGAGTCGGCCAAAGTGCGTTTAGAAGAAGAACGAGAAGAGGACATAACACGCCAACTTAGAGTACCGGAGAATATTATGGGCCGTATCAACCCCTAGGCCCAAAATTATTACTGTGTGTTTTAAACCTGTAATTATGCATGTAAAATGTACTTTAACATGCCAGCAGTCAATTCATTTGTTGTTCATTACTGTAAAACCAGCGAGGTCCTTATAAATTACAATTCCGCCTCTCCATCATCCTCATCCTCCTCCTCCTCCTCATCCTCATCATCCTCATCATGCTCCTCCTCCCAATCGCTTCCGTGCAGATGGCATCCCACCAGCTGTCGTATCATCTTAGGGGTCTTCGACGACGTCCTTGTAGTCTTCCGCACAAGATCGAGCATCTGTGCGACGACAACGTGAGCGTTAGTGCCCTCCAGTGTCTTCATGGGCACGTTCAGGTAGTGCTGCAGGAAGTTGATCTGTAGACCCATGGCGGCTTGGTACACGGAGCCGCTGCCCGGCTGCAGTCGTTTCTTTAGCCCTGTAGACTGTGACAGCAGGTGATAGACTTCAAACAGCTTGACACCGAATGTCTTTGACAAATCCTGATCGAAATCCGCCTCCGTCTGTGTCATAATCAGCATATCGGCGAGCCTGTTCATAGCCGACTCTGCGCGCTCTGAGCTGTGTGCGATGAACTTGCGTCCCAGTGGCGAGAGGTACACATCCAGGAGGTCGCCGCCCATGTCCGCTGCGTACTCCTCCGAACCTTCATAGTTGTACTTTTGCATCAGCTTCTCCATAGCGACAAAAGCTGGCTCGTAGTGCTTCAACCCAAACACAAGTCTGGAGTGCTTAACTATGCTCGCCAGGGTCCTGAAGGTTGTGAAGTCACGGTTCACAGTCTCGTCATCCTGGTCGCTCTCCTCGTCCTCTACGCTCTCCTCAACCTCAAACAGGAGCTCGGTGGCGTAAGCTAGTATCAGCGCCTCCAGCTTCGGGCAGTGGACAGAGGTCATTGCCGCCGACAGATGCTTCCCTTGCTGGACGATGAAAAGCGAATTGAGACAGCTGACGAAGTCATCATCCATGGCGGCCAGCTTGTCAGCGTACAGGATAAGGAACATGAACGAGAATGCGTGGAAATCCGGGTTGGAAACGGCCGTAGAGTCGTGCGTCTGGCTGTGAGTTTCCAACCATTTTGCACACTCGATAACGACCGCGTCAGGGAAGGCGCGACGGGAAGCGACGGTCATGCTGAGGATATCCATCAAGTTAAAGACAGCCATCATCTCCATCCACGTAGTCACTTGGCGGATGACCTCCAAGATGTGCTCATCGCTGCCAATTTTGGGACGGAGGGCATCAGGGACAGGCACCGCAGTCAATATCGTACTCACGTCGGGGAGGACACGGTGCAGGACAGGCTCCAGCAGCGGCGCGACGCCAACGTTAGTGATCTTACGCATGAACGGCAGGTCGCCGGACCTGCTCCCAAACTGAAACAAATCCACAGAATTCAGACGTGCATCCAAATCGCCGTCCATAGCTTTCTCCTGCGCAGCGACTTCAGCAGCGAACAGACGCAAAGCTTCGTTGCCGAGACGGCTGAACTCGGCAATGCCTGCTGCGAGTGCGGACTTGTAGGCATCCATCTTATCGCGCGCATCACAACTGAACTTAATAGCGCGCTCCTTAGCTTTCTCTACCAGCTGGCCCTGTAACATAGCATATCCAAGAAGGGTGGCCACTTCCTCGGGCTCTTCCACACAGGCAGCGTCGGCAAGGCGCACGCGCTTCTTGCTGGTGCGATCGAGTTGGCTTGGGAGAGCCGGCAGAGGCGCGCGACGCTTGATAGCGCCAGGGACAGCGCAGTACGGGCACCGGGCTTCTTCTTCTTCGTCGGCCATGTCGTAAGCGACGAAACACTTGGCACAGAGGACATGGCCGCAGTGGGTGTATGCCAGGTCATCGACAGACAGGCAAGCAACGCAGAGTGTGGCCGTAGACACAATGGCAGCAGAGGAGGAAGAGGAAGTGGAGCGCATCATTTTGGCAAGGGTAGGCTTGGTAAATTTTTTGTGAGCCATCTTTCAGAAACCTTTTTCCAAGTAGGGTACTTGGGTACGAGAATATAAAGAAGCCTTGCATTTTCTTGGAATTATTGCCCAAAATGTACTAGGGTGGGCATAAAACATCAATCATTCATTTTCAACGTCGCAATATTACAATTTGGACTTAGGCGTCCACGTCGCTGGCGTCAATGTCACTGTCGTTATCCGCTTGGGCCACTTCTTCCCCATCAGCCTCTTCTTCCCCATCAGTCTCATCTTCCCCATCAGTCTCATCTTCCCCATCAGTCTCTTCTTCCCCATCAGTCGCTTCTTCTTCCCATTCGTCATCGTTGTTTACATGGCGTCCCACAATCAAGCGAATTTCCGCGGGTGTCTTCAGCTCAGTGCCTGTAACTCCCAGCACGTGGTTCATCAGCAATGCGCACACTTGGTGGGCGACCGTGTTGCTCATCCAATCCATAGACAGGTCCAGGTAGTGCTGCAAGAAGACCAGCGGCTGGTGAATGCCAGCGTACACGGACGCTTTCCCATCGCGCAGCAGTGCAGCATTGAGGACATCAGAGCCTGACATTAAATGGACGAGGTCAAACAGCCTGGTGTGCAGCCCGGTCGTCAGATTGACGGAGTACATATCCTGCACAAACAGGCATCCGATGATGGCGTTCAGCCTGCTCAGGGCTGCAAGAGCCCGGACCTCGGACGTGTTGATAAGCGCAACACCCAGCGGGGAGAGGTACACGCTCACAAGGCCCAGACACTTATCGCCGACGTACTGAGCGTACTCGTCATGATCATACTTCACAAACAGCTTCTCCAAGGTCCCAAAAGCCGCATCGTTGTACGACTCAATGGCGTGCTCCACTCGGGAGGCCGTCATGATGTTCACCAGGCAATCGAACGACAGAGAGGCATCGTCGCCGTCATCATCAGTATCCACATCGTCTGCTTCCTCATCTCCGTCTTCGACATCGATGAAAAGGTACTGCTGCGCGTACCGCAAGACCAGCTCCTCCACTTTGGAAGCATGTACAGATGTCAGAGCGATGGACAGGAACTCGCCCTTTTGCAGGCGCAGCGTAGATTCGGGGCTGCAGATGGGGTAATCATCGGGATTCTCAGAAAACTTGGCGTACAGGATCAAGAACGCCAGAGAGTACGCGTAGAAGTCCGCGTTGCCAAACAGTGTCCACTCGTCCCCGGCATCCTTAATGAGGTTGCGCAGACACCAGTAACCGGCTCGCGCTACATCGTCGCCAAACGCCCAAGGCTGCTCCATGGGCATAGTAGTGAGGTCCATCAAATTGTAGACAGCCATCATTCCCTCCCACGTCTTCACTCGGCCAATGACCTCCAACAAGTGCTCATCGTTGCCGCAAATGAGCGGGATAGCAGCGGCAATGGGAGCTACTGTCAGCAAGGTGTCCACGACAGGCAGCTTAGGCATGGCAGGCAAACCAATGGGCGGCACGCCTACGTTCGTAAGACGGTGCATGAAGGGCATGTCTCCGGACCTGCGCCCCATGTCGAACAGATCGGCAGAGTTCATACGCGCTTGAACATCGCCTTCCATAGCTTTCTCCTGAAGAGCAACAGCGTCAGCGAACTGGCGCGCGGCGCTGTCGCCCAAACGGGCCAGCTTAGCAACAGCCTCGGCCACCAAAGACTTGAAGGCGGCGAGCTGAGCCTGGGCATCGGCAGAGTAACCGGAAGAGTACTCGGCGGTAGCAGCTGCCAGCGAGCGCTGCAGGGCCGCAGCATCGCGAAGGAGGTCCATCTCAATAGAATGCTCCGGCAGGGCCGCGCCTACGCGAACGCGCTTGCGGCTAGGCCCGGCGGCACTTCCATCCTCATCCTCAGAGTTGCAGAGGATAGCAGGAAGGGGCACGCGCTTGTCATTCACGCCAGGGTGGCTGCAAAGGGGGCAGCGGCCCTGGTCGTCGGGACAGCCCATGTCCCGGGATTCAAAACACGGCCCGCAGAGGACATGGCCGCAGTGAGTAGCTGCCAGGTCTTCAGCAGACAAACAACCAATGCACATGGTGACGCTCGATACACACGCAGCGGCAGAGGAGGAGGAACCAGAGGACATCATTTTGGTAAGGGTAGGCGTGGTAAATTTTTGTGAGCTTTCTTGAAAACCCTTTTTCTTGGTATGGTATTTTGGGTACGAGTATGCTTGGACAGGGAGCGTTTCATTTGCATTCAAAAAGGGGGGTGGGGTATGTGTGCGTTTACAAGTCAGTGGCGGTATCGACCCAGTCGTCCTCATCGAAATAGCGTCCAACCATTTGGCGGATATCGGCCGGCGTCTTTGTCTCGGCATCAGTCGCGGTGAGGAGGAGGACGTCCAGGAGGCGGAGGGCAACCAGGTGCGCGTTGCTGCCTGCCAGCCTTTCCATCGTCAGGTTGAGGTAATGCTGTAGTAGGATGTCCGGCACCAATACGGCGGCGTAGACAGATGCCTGGTCAGGGCGTAGACGCGTCCTCATCGCGGCGGACAGTGAGAGGAGGTGGTACACCTCAAACAGCTTGGTGCCGAGGGAAAGCTTGAGGCTCACTGTGTAATGGGCGGCGATGGTGGTGATGTGTGCCATGTGTGCCAGACACTCCAGGGCAGCTTCAGCGCGGTCGGCACATGTGCTGATCCAGATCTGACCCGCTGGAGAGAGGTACACATCAAGCAGGCCGGCGCACATGTCCTGGGTGTAGAAAAAGTACTCGTCCAAGACGTAATTATTAAATACTCTTTCCATGGTGGAAATAGCAGGCCCGTACACCTCCACTGTGTGCTCCACACCGGAGGCCAACACGATGCGCAGCAAGCACTCAAACCGGGTGAAGTTGATATCAGCTACGGCAGGGTCGTCCTCCTCTTCCTCATCCTCATCTGCCTCCTCATCTTCCACGGGCAGAAACAGCACACGCTGACAGTAGGCCAACACCAGCTCCTCCAATCTGGGGCGGTAGGGGGAATTCAGAGCGATGCTGCAATGCGAACCACGGTGAAGGAGGAAGCTGTCAACTGGGCTGCAGCTGGCGAGGTCACCCCTGGCAGTCAGGGTGTCGGATGCGTACAGGATCATGAACGCGAGGGAGTACGCGTGGAAGTCCGTAGTGCTGTAAGCTTCGGCATCCCTCAAAGAAGACAAAAATGTGAAGCACTGAATGACATTGCCTTCGGACAGGGGCCTTGGCTGCTGCAAGGGCATGTCGCTGATGCCAATGAGGTTGAAAATGGCCATCATTCCAATGGCCGAGCTGACAGAGTTCACCAGGCGCGTCAGGTGCTCGTCACTGCCGTGCTGGAATGCAGCAAGAGCCAATGCTGGGTCCAGAATCAGCATCGTCTTAACAGACGGCAGGTCGGCGACGATTGGGCAGTACAACGGCTCCACACCAACCTTGCACATGTGGTCAATGAACTTCTCATCGCCCGATGTCATGGCGCACTCAAACACAAGAGCGGAGTGCTTGCGAGAGTCAATGTCACCATCCAAAGCTTTCTCCTGCACCCTGGCAGCCGCTAAGAAGGCGAGCCTCACGTCGGCGGCGCGACGACGCAGCTCCAGCAAGGACGCCTCCACTTCCGCGTCAAAGGCAGACACGGCTACAACAACTTCCGCACTGTAGAGGAGAGCGTGCTTGGCAAGGGCCTCGGACGCGTGTCGTTGCTTGGAAGAGCACTGCCGGAGGATGCGGTACTCCTTGGAGTAGGGGCCCAGGCGTGCGCGCTTCACCGCGGCGGAGCCATCATCCTCAGGATCATCAATAGGAGTCAAGGAAGGCATGGGGGCGAGCCTGCGGAAGGCGTCGGGGCAGGAACAGTGGGGGCAGCGGTCGCCGTCGTCCGCCATTCCGTACGAGACGATGCACTTGCCGCACAGGAGGTGACCACAGACAGTCGCTGACAGATCAACGACATCATGGCAATTTGGGCATGGGGCAGCAGCAGCAGCAGACGCGGCAGGGGACGAAGCTGAGGAGGACATCATTTTGGTATGGGGCGGGCGTGAAATATTTTTTGTGACGATTCTTTGGAAAACTATTTTGCAAGTAGGGTATTCGTATGTATGTCTGGTTATTTTTGTGTATTATGTATCTAATTTATTTCCCTGTCATTGCTGCAGTTATTATAGCACGATTGTAAACAAGAGGTGCTATTTTTGACAAGTAATATTAAGGGGCAGGGGAAGGGTGAGCAGCAGCCAGGTTCGTGATGTGCCCCTTGGCAGCGTTGGTTGAAGTGCAGGCGTCCAGTTTCTGTAAGACATCCTGCTTGCACATGGGACACGTGCCGTGTCCGGTTTGGAACCAGGAGGTGATGCACGACACGTGGAAGGCATGGAAGCACGGCATGTAAACCATGTCCTCATCGTCACAGTTCATGCACACAGGACACTCGTTCGCTCTTGCTGGAAGTGCTGACGCCTTGAAAGTGTCCATAGCGCACATGGCGGCGAGCAGAGTTTGAACGGGGCGCAATTCCGGGACGAGGTCGGGGGCAATCCTCAACAGGAGACACTCGGCGTTGGTCGCCAATTCGCGCAGCCTTATGCTGCCGTGAGAGAGACGCAGCACGGCGGGCACCAGGCCAGGGTAGCGGATTGGCAGTGATGCAGCAAAAGGGTCGTCGTCCGTGCACAAATATAACAGGGAACTGACCGCAGCAAAGTACGACTGCTTTGACGGCTTGGAGTAATCCAGAAGGATGGCGCACATCGTTTCGACACAATTCAACGCAAGAAACAGCGGTCTGGTCGCCGGGCACGACAGCAAGGAATGGACAGTCAATAACGCCTGCTCTTGCACGTACACCGTCTTGCTGGATGCAAATTGCAGAATGGGTGCCAACAACCCGTGGGCAGCATATAACAGTTGAACCTCAGGCTGTTTGGAGGAGGTGATGCGAACGATAACCACTGCAGCACCTTGGATGTTAACGGAAGGATGGGCGAGCCACTGAATCATTAGTTTAGGAAAGCCGACGATGGCACGCAAGCGCTGCATGTTAACAGGGGAGTGAAGACACACGGCCATGGACACCAGCAGGAACCTCTCCAGATGCAAGACCGTCTTTTTGGAGGCAAGGGGAAGGGCAGCGAGGATGGGACCAATTGCTGCCGCTTCAAAGTAACATCGGTTCTCCGTGTTGTCCAAACACAGGCTGTACACGGCAGTGGCGGCGAACAGCTGCACAGGCTCGTACTCGGCGTCAAGGGCGGAGACAACATACTGCAGTATAGCACCGTCACGGTACGTGCGGGCCTCATCCTGTGCGGCCTTCTGATGGCTGAGGGCGCACAAGACAACCAGAGCGGACAACCGCTTCTTCAGGCAAGTGTCGGCGGAGGTTAACATGTCCCCCAAGACAGACACGGCATGCAGGTCGACGAACATGCGCTGGCGGGGTGCGCAGTCCGAGTCCTTGCACTGGCGGGGTAGAACGTTCAAACACAGTGTCCGCATGGCCCACAGCGACAGGGTCTGCGAGAACCTGTCCTTGCCGGTAGCGACATGCAGTAAATTAGCAGCCAGAGAAGGGTTGCACGCTTTGGCGGCAACAGCTGGCATGTGCAACGTAGCTTTATGAAGGAGCCAGGAAGCAGCCGCCTGCGTGAGATGAACAGGGGACAGCAGCAGCGCAGACGCGGCGGCCAAAGTACCAGAGTCATGCATCAGAACCTGCATTCTTTGGTTCTTCATGCACAGAGCAGACAGGGCCCACATGGCACCACCGGATACGGTGTCCAAGACAGGGGAGGCATGACCCACGCCCTCAGCTACCAAAGAGCACAGCTTGGCGACGAGGTCCGTATTGGCAGACAGGAAGAGGATACCGGCTTCGTTGTGGACAGCCAGTGAAACCAAAAGACGGCAGGCGGCATCAACCACGCTGGAAGAGCATGCGTGGAGGATGAGGGAGACGACCGTTGCCAGGAGAGGAGAGGCGAGCACCTGATCCTGCGCGCCACCACCCAGAGTAGTGATCAATTGCTGCAGGTTACCAAGGGCAGCCAGCTGGCAGTCCACGTGGACACTGGCGAGGCCGGAGGCAATCTCCACCACGTCAGTCTCCGGAATGGTCTTGGACATGTCGCGGGTCCATGAATACACGAGCAGGAAGTCCATTTCAACCAGTTTTAGGTCAATGTAGGGACGCACGGGAAGAGGGGCAGCAACAGCAGCGGACGGAGCACTATCTTCACACGAAATAGCGGTAAGCGCAGAGTGCTCATGGAAGGCAATAGCGGAAGAGACCGCCGGCTCGTCTGTACTTGCATTTACTAATGCTAATCGCTTTTCCGAAGCAGGAACAGGAGTTGCATCACGGACGCGCTTCAAATTGGACATGGTCGTAAAAGAGGGTAAACGTGTGGCCAGGGAAACTTTTGCCTTGTACATTTTGTGTGAAACCCTGACTGCTCTTATAGCGTTTCAGTATCGTTAGCGTTTCAGTATCGTTAGCGTTTCAGTATCTTGGTGCATGAATAAAAATACAATGAGGCGCGTTAATTCGTGTGCATTTTATTGACGGAACACAGAAGATGGGGTACAATTTAATCACGCCCGCGCTTCCTGCTGGCCGAGAAGTGAGAATCCAGGCTCGATTTCACATCCGCAACTGGGACGCGATTCAGATGGACGACCATATTGACGTAGCGATCTCCGCTCAGTTCAACGGCAGAGATTTCCATGCTCTTGTATCCAACAGCCTTCTGCTGTCGGACGCCAGTACGGATAGGCACCACCGCCTGCTCCTGGTCCTCATCTTCGTCGTCAGAGTCCAGGTTGATGATCACAGGGGCAGCAGGGGCAGGGGCCGCTACGATCACAGGGACGACAGGGGCAGGGGCCGCTACGATCACAGGGACGACAGGGGCAGGGGCCG
>Ga0105053_10008497_pt1 | contig 13332 bp, 7 predicted proteins | sample BON01_FD_78093 | JGI IMG/M metagenome (GOLD analysis project Ga0105053, IMG submission 78093) | Freshwater microbial communities from Lake Bonney liftoff mats and glacier meltwater in Antarctica - BON-01 | ecosystem: Environmental > Aquatic > Freshwater > Ice > Glacier meltwater | place: Lake...
ATCCACCAAGTTAGCATATCGTGCAAAATGCCGAAGAACCTGAATAGTCCTGTTATGAGGAGCATAACGTGTAGGATTCGAACTACAACAAGCCAAATGTAAACCTCCTTCAAACAAAACCTTGTTTTTCAAGAATTTACTCAATTTCGCGATTGATAACTAGTTTTGGACGCCGCATCGAAGCTTCAACTGCTGCGTTTAGCCAGGAATGGTTTTAACAGCTTTGAAATCAGGTATCCTTTTGACAGGTGGAATAATAGAACATTTTGTTGGACCAGTTCCGATAATAACCGACTTTGTTTCCTTGGTATACTGCAAGAATCAACATGCAATGAGACAATGGATAAATTGATCTCTAGTGCATCCGCCAATAACTTGCTCCCATCACTACCAATAACGTTTCCGCATAAATTTAACACTGCTAGTGTATTATTACTCTTTAAAGCTTTTGCTAAGTGGCTAATCCCATAGGCATCAATATCGTTCCATTCCAGATTCAACGATTTCAAGGTCTGGTTGTGAGGGAGCGCATGGGCAATCAGGACACAACCAGTATTCTTCATTTCGTTGCCACCTAAATCGAGCATTGTAATAATTTGGTTGTTCTTCAGCATCTTAGCGAATAATGTGCCATCCACAGAGACATTCTCCTTCAGCTCCAATACAGAAACGGAAGTATTAATATACAACGCATCTACCAGTGTTTCGCATCCTTGGCTATCCAATATGTTATAATTCATTCCTAGTTTCTTAAGAGTGGCATTTGAAAGCAGTGCGGCTCCAAGGGCCCGGGTTCCTGAAGCCCCAATATCGTTGGATTCCAAATTCAACGACAAAAGACTAAGATTTGTTTTGATCGATTCTGCAATTAATATACATCCTTCGTCACCCAGCATATTCAAACCCAAGTTAATCACTTTAATGGAGCTATTTTCCTTCAGGATATCAGCAACAGGACTGCATTTACATCCAATCTCACAATGAAAAAGATTGAGATACTTAATTGACGAATTACGCGTAAGACCTTCTTTCAGAAAATGCCAACCTGCGGTGCTAATTTTGGCTTCCTTCAAGTTCAGTGAAACTAAACCAGTATTCTTTGCAAAGCCAGCGGACAAGTTTACGCATGAGAAATCGGAGATACCTGTACCTCGCAAAGAAAGACTTCGCAAAGAAATATTTATTTTCAATGCATCACCAAGAGCACTGCAATCAATGGCATTATTATAGGTCGTGCTGAGTAACTCAAGAACTGTATTTATCTGAAGCGCTTTCCCAATTCGGTTCCACAATAAACTGGTAGGGGGGTTGTTGCTGGATAAATACAACTTGTACAAAGGCCCATTAGCTTCCAGAACCTCCGCAATCAATTCGCACCCTTCCGAACTGATATGTATGCCTTTCAACTGTACCGTCGATCCCTTCAGGTCGCTTCTATTCATAGCACCGGAGCGGTCCCCTCACACAAATCACGTGGCGTCATTATCGGCGATTGTACAAATTGGTCTTCGTTGAAGATACAGGTTCTCTGTCATTTTCTGGATCTTTAACGCTTAGGCTGTCAACTGATTCATGTACTCACTGTTCTTGCTGGCGAATACCGTCTTCTGGATGTTTGTTTCCCTACGAACATATTTCAGAAGCGACAACGAATGGAGTCACGAAGAACCTGTAGTGAAGCAGGAAAGAGCAAATACACTTCGTGAGGCAAATAAACGGATTGACTTACTCAATTCACAAATAGACATATTGGAAAACGAGAATCGTAAGCACAGGAAGAAACTAGAGGCAGAGCGACAGGGAAACAAACAACTCCGCGAGAGAGTTAAAACTCAAGATGATAGACTTCAAGTTCTTTCTAGAGAACGCGACAATGCCAATAGTCAACTGGTTCGCTTTTGTGACAGTTTGCAGCCTTTAAAACATTTGGTGACTGACATGACCATTGTACAAAATGAATTGAAGAACCGAAAGAGACGACGTCCGTTAGAAGTGCCTATGAAGAAGCCAACAGTTGAGGGATCCGTTTCATCTTTCCAATCTTTTTCTTCGTACAATCCTCCTGTGTCCCCAACAAGCGTTCAAACAGACCATTTTTTTGACTCCTCTATCAGACAGAGCGACAACTTCGTTTCATAGTAGTGATAATACAATTGTTCAAACACTCTTATTTTATACTTGGATTGTTGAAATTGAAAGTTTTCTGGTAGAATGCTGACTTAGCAGCGGATTGGAGGTATGTTTCCATGCTGAAAGAATGAAGATGGCATGAATACATACATGCTCACGAAGTAATAACCACTCACACCTGTGATCATCTTCATACTGGAAGAGAGTGATAACTATTTAAAACAAGAAAGATTCAAAATGTTGAAAATGCATTTTACCCTAATCTGCTGGATGCTCAACAAATTATCGCAGGTACTGTTGTACGAGAACTATGCATAGATTCAAAATGGTTTTGAAATTTATGATTTCAATCCCTAAACCCATTAATAGCTTATTTATTCTTTAATGAAAGTATTCGGCTGCGAAATAAAATCTTGCTTGAACGCCAGATGCTTTTTATTTATTAGAAATCGCACGGGATTGATATTTTTTGAATTCTGGTAGCGATTTTGTATGTGGCACGGGATGTCTTACCATTCCAGCAGGAAATACAAGAAAAAGTTATATCTAGAAAGACATTTCTTGAATTTAGTCAGCATGTCGGAATGGTTTGATGGTGATGCCATTGAAGCGCTGTTCAAATCGTCGCTGCGTGTGGCCGTGGAAGAAGAACTGGCTGACATTACTTCCGCCGCGAACAAGCACACGGAAGAGTGCCACGCATTAGCCAACAAGCTTGAGGAGTTTCAAAAGCGTAGCACCTCAGGAGATGTGCAGGAGCGCATCGCAAATTCTCAACGGTCCTCTATCGAGGCTGAGTTGAAGAAGCTCGTGGCTGTAGCTGCGGACATCGTGGAAAGGCAACACGCCGCAATTAAACTGGAGAAGAATGCTTGGCAGGAGGAAAAGCAACATATCGACGAGACGATGCTGCTAGAAGGACCTGTTGTGGAGCTCAATGTTGGAGGAACCACACTAGACACAACGTTGAAGACTCTCTGCACTCAGTCGAACTCAATGCTGGCTGCAATGTTTTCTGGGCGACATACAGTGATCAAGGACAAAGACGGACGGTATTTTATAGATCGAAACGGAGATATGTTCAGTCTGCTACTTGATGCGCTTCGGGAAGGGGCAGAATGGGTGCCCCAAAACGACCAATCTGTTTTCACCCGTCTGTGGAAAGAAGCAAAATACTTCGGCTTGACGTTACGCAGAGCTGGCTTTGGAGAGTCGAGCCTACTTCATGATGGCTATAAGGATGTTCCTGACGGAATGTGCAGCGTCATATGTCCGAATCAAAACAGACAAGACAGGAACGAAATCATGATCTGCAACGAAACATTGGAGACGTTCCGCTGTGAACATTGTAGGTGTACGCACACAGTAGTCGACAGCAGCAATCTTGCTGAAAGCGATGATCTTACCAGAGCCAGCAGAAGGAGGCACCCTGGTAGAGGTATGAAATAAAGGGCAAGCGAATCATCATAACGCCCTAAATTTCGTTTAAGTTCGAATTGTTATCAGCATTCGATTTATTTTTTGATTTGTAATATCTGTTCAACTTTTGGCCTTAGTCATCGATACGAAATAAGCTTCCCGACTTTCATCATTCCTCTCAGATACATTCGTTCAAGATGATATCGAAACGAGTCTCACAGGATCCAAAAGGATGTGACAAAATAGATACCAGATACGAATGGACTACCGTGTCGGCTAAATCCCTGTCTCATTAAATAAATATAAAATGTTCAAAACCCGAATATTATTAAAGGTTTACTCGATGGTCTTTGATCCTCGACGTATTTGTCCCCAACCAATCAAACGCCAATGCTTGTCGATCCTACGCGAGAGTGCTACCTTCTCTCCTTGCTGAGTACATACAGGCGTGGTAAGCTGAAGTTTCGCAAGATCCCCTTTCACAGCAACAACCTTGCCCCCTGTGGACGTGGAGCCAATGTTAACCATGAGCATTTCACTCTTCGCCAGTTTCTCTACTTTAGCGGCTTTTCCACCTTGAGTCGTCTTGACACCCAAAAGACGTCGGAGTAAATAGAAGTTAATTTCCACTTCAGAATACACTTCAGGTAATAATCCTTTTAATCCTAAAACATGGCCCACAAGTCGATCAGCTCTCGTCAGGGTTGGATCGATAATCGTCCCAACTCCAATCAAACCACCGGGAACAGCATAATTTAAATCATTGGCCTCTGAAGACAAGGAAACAATCCTGGAAAAAATAGGTGTGCAAACAATCGAGCCATCAGAGTTCTTGGAAACGATACCTGGTCGAACTTCGATTTCGTCATCGATCTTTAGTATACCTCGCAAAATAGAACCTCCAGCAACTCCCCCTTTCAGAGACTTGGCATCTTCTCCCGGCTTGTTCACATCGAATGATCGAATTACAATCATGTGCGGCGTGGAGGTGAAATCTCGAAGAGGGACAGGGATGAACTTGCACAAGTACTCGCATATAACGTCAATGTTGTATTTTAAAACAGCAGAAATAGGAATAATAGGGGCCTTGTCAGCTACTGTACCGGCAACGAATCTAAAAACCAAAAATTAATGTCTGGACCTCAAATGCACTTGAAACCCATTGAATTTCAGTTCGTATGCAGAAATAATGGGTTCAACGAATATAGGCTGAACTGAAATAGTACAATTTACTTCATAAACTGTGAAGCAGCACCTTGGAAGTCGCCATTGTTCACAAACTAAATACTTACTGTCTAATTTGGTCTTGTTGCGCAATGGCTGCATCCTCTTTGACCAGATCTATTTTATTCTGTAGAATAATGATATTCTGAAGTTTCATGATTTCAACTGCAGCTAAATGTTCCGAAGTTTGCGGCTGAGGACACGTTTCGTTTCCTGCTACTAGCAACAATGCGGCATCCATCACTGCAGCTCCATTTAGCATGGTCGCCATCAGAATGTCATGACCTGGACAATCCACGAAGGATATATGTCGACGAAGTTCCCATGTCTTTCCGTTTTCATCTTGAAAGGTATCAGGATGGTTAGAGGCCTCCGATCGAAACTGCCCAGGTTTTGGACAATCAGGGTCAGTGCATTCATATATCTTAGCGTTTGCATACCCAAGCCGGATAGTAATATTCCTAGCAAGTTCTGCCTTGAATTTCACGGTACTCACACCAGAAAGTGATTTAACCACGGTGCTCTTACCGTGAGCGACATGTCCAATAGTTCCTACGTTGATAGTAGCTTGGCGACTGATAACCTCGAGAGTAAGAGGGGTTAATTTTGAGGGCTCTAGCTTGGACAGGTCTTGTACCGATAAGTGCATCTGCCTCTTCCTTCCGTGTGAGTCATACTGATCGTCTCCCTCGGTCATTGTTTTATTAGATACAGAAACTATTACGTGGTCCACAGAATTTCTATTCAAGGTAGACCATGATATGTACATTCTGGCAGAAGTCGCTTCATTAAACAGTTGCTGAAAGGCAGCTTCCTAATCAATTAATTAATTAATATGCTAAAAGAAGTGGATAGAAGCCATCAACATGTATTTTCGCTAAAAACAAAAGTATCTTGTTGAAAGAAAAGAGGTTGAAGGCTATCCGATGTTTTGAAAAATCAGCAAATCTTGTCCAAATTATCGTTGATGGTCTTCAATGTATTCTTCCAAAGCAAGATCTATGTTTCTCTCGTTGCGGTCAATGTATCTGGCGATTACAACGTCGCGTTCGTCATCAGCTTTACGTTTCAAAAATTCGACATGAAGTATCCTTCTTCGAAATTCAATGATGTCATCTTCATACTCCTGGGGATCCACCACTCGAGGAGCTGGTTTACCAGGCGAACGATTAGCAAGTGTAGTTAGAGACCTATTCAGGTATGGTTTGTGATACTTGGTAAATAAAACGTATGAGAAGCCTCCCACGGCTACGATGGACGCGATGACGATAATGGCAATTAGATAACCTGGGATAGGATCTGAAGCTGCTGCAAGATCCTTAAAGAACGATGATGTTTGACAACCTTGATTCTCCGTGCAGAATAAACTAGATTCCAAATTCTCGCAGTAGGAATCAGTTCCAACACACGTAGCCGAGGATATATAACTAACTTGTTTCAGTATGGCACATTGTCCAAAAGGTTGAGTCTCACTTGGTTCGGATCGTTTTAAACGCACATAGCCTTCCTCGCCCCATTCAGTTCCCCAACTATTTTTCAATAACCAATATGGCGTCCCATTGTCACTTGTTCCATATCCGACCAACAACAATGCATGGTCAATATCATTCCCACATAAATCAGAATCTAAAATCCCTCCCTTGTAGGTTCGAAACACATCTTGGTACCCAGAGGCGCCCACGCCTACAGGATGTTTCGCTACTAATGCCATCAAATCTGATATTGTGAAAGATGGGTGTTGAAGCAGAGTCACATTGCTCGTCACTAAAGAAGCTTCCTCTGCACCTGGTGAGCTGCAGATGGACTCAGATACATACCTTTCAGCCTGATCATCAACAAATGGATAAGACTTCGCAGAATAGAACGGAGATATCTGTTGCAATCCGTAAAAATAATTACCCCCGTCACATCCAAAATTGTTTCCTATTTCATTGCAGTCTATGAGATGCTGTTCGGAAAGGGATATGAGGAATCCTGTCTGTATCGCAACTAGCGCTTCTACTATGCCAGTTGTCACGAATGCCCAACAAGAGCCACATAAACCTTGATCCTTAACATCAGTGAGCACACCAGCTAATCCCCAATCAACGGAAGCCGGAAGACTAGCAGGTGACTTTTCAAGATCGAAACCAGATCTATGGGAGGCAAAATATTCCGCTGATATTGACGAGAGTCCACCCTCACAAGAGCCAACCACAAACATCAATATCACACTCCAGCCCATCGTGCTCAATGGTATAGTGATTAAACGAACAACTGAATGTGTGGTGTGTACTTTCGCTGCTGAAAATATTCAGTCGCGCCACCCAAAAGAAACGCCCCCCTCTTTATATAATGGGTGTCCGTGGTGTCACGAAGTTCGTACGAACGAAGTGTCAAAGTCGACGCTTGGAAATTTGCTCTGCAAGTGAAGCTGTAATAGCCATTGATGGCACTGGTTTGGTTTACCATATTTCTGCATGCATGAACTGGGAGAATGAGCTTGATATATTCACAAATAGTGTCAACGAATACTTCACTAATTTAAAAAGAGCTGGTATTCGCGCAGTGGTGTTCATGGATAATCCTTACAAAGTGGCAGAAGATAAGGTTCCGTGTACGTTAGCGCGGAGGGGGGATGCCATGAAAGAGATGCAGTCTGGAAGGACCACCAACTTACCTCTGCTGGCAATGGAAGCCTTCATGCAAACACTGTCTGATAATGGTATAGAATGGGAGATCGTGGCTTCTGAATCTGATACAGAAATAGCGAGGTTTACTCAATCCAATGACGTCATTACTGTTTTAACCTGTGATTCTGACTTTTTCATATTTAATATTCCGAGCGTGACCTTTTTTGAGGACTTACTGTTTGTCCCTGATGATACTGTGGTTATTCGCTCTTACACTCCTGATCAAATATTTTCCGCCTTAAAGCTTCCTCGTGGGTTATTTTATCGGAGCATATTTGCTGCATTGATTGGATATGACAGATCGCCATGCTTACGGTCCATTCATCAAACACTATTCCATTTCAAAAGACTACGCGATCCAGATTTGAGACTTGCTTTAGTGAAACGGCTATCTTTAAATGTAGATCCTAAAGAAGCACTCACATCAAAAATAACCATCAATTTTCAAGACCTCTTAGTGGCTGCTGGTAGATTTTTAAGGGTGGTTGACGAAGTGGCGACGAAGCTCAACTTACTAACAGAATCAGAAATAGTGAATGCAATATCTAAAATGTTGCTGTATTCTGACAGTTCATACTTCACTCGAACAGTTAAATGGTTCAGTTGCACTGACAATGTGGAACTAGTGAACAAGAGTTGGTGGTGGCCACATCCTGGCGTTGGCGAATGCTTTCATACTGAATTAGGAACTGTTTATGTCTTTGAAGTCCTTCGTCCATTACGAAAAAATTTGATAGGTCATGAATCTGAATATGGCCCTTATTCTGCATCCGAATACCAGTTAACTTGTTGGAATTCAAATCAGGAAACTCCAATTGTATTTGAAGAGTTGAAAAGAGCCTTTGAATTCTCTCATTTTGCCGCAGTAGCTTTTCAGTGCTTACATTTTTATTCATGTGACCATGCTGCCGACTGGAAGAAATGCAATGTTTGCTCTAATCCTTGGGAACGTCACGTTTTTGGCGATATTTGTATTTTGAATAATGTGACTCCTGATACTTCCAACGAACGATTCCTCTTTCTGTTGAATCTAGTTGAGAGCTCCATTTTGCTGTGTCATGTTTATAATGCCCCTATACGTTTGAATGATTTCAGCCAAAAGATCTTTGCCGAAAAATATAATAATGAATATAATATCTAATTTACTTGCTAAATATCGGAGTTCCTTGTTCAAATGGACCTCGCACAAACTCATCGGGGACTAGCTCCATCATGAATGGCGCTGGACCCCCGGCCGTAACCTGCTTGGTCGCAAATGCTGCAATTTCATTTTCTGGATCAATTTCTAAGGCAAGGGTAAAATACTCTGATGACTCTTTCCACCTTTGCTCTTTGAATGCAATGACCCCTAGATTATTCAACGCGTGGCTGTTGAAGGGAAATATTCTTCGGGTCAATCCGTAGATACTTTTGGCCTGTTTAAACATTTGTGCTCGAAGATATGCATTGCCAAGATCAATCAAAGCCTCTGGAGATCCCAATTTGCTTTCTATCGCTTTTACCGGGAGCGAATCAAGAACCTCCCAAAGCGTGAGGAAAGAGGCTCCATTATCAAAATATCTTTCGTTACATCGCATTAAAAGGACATTTCGAAGCAATCTAACAGCTTCTTGATGTTGCCCTGATTCAGAGAGCAATAGTCCAAATTCCCGCCATGTCTCTAATAGTTCCATATTTGAATTCGTTTTCTTCGCATTCGTTCGAAGGATCTTTACTGCGATCCCCACATTGCCCTCAAGGACATGAAGACGAGCAAGTTGACGCACGAGTTCTCCATAATGGTACTCAGATACAAATTCGAATTTAGATTCCAGCACGATTCCCAATTGATCAATTGCTTCTTTGTTCCTGCCGCAAATTTGGAATACTAATGCAAGATTAATCCGTGGTGCAAGTGAACATCCTGATTGACTGCATTCTTCAATAGCTCCCTGCAATCTTGAAATCGCATATTCGTACTTGGAAAACCGGAAATACGCGGCACCTAGATTATTCAGGAATTCAGACTTGGATCCCAGTTGTTTATCTTGCAGTGATTCTAACGCATCAATGGCCAGCCCAAATTCGTTGTTGCGATACAAAATCAAAGCATATTTGTATTCTACTTCAGTCCTTGAAGGAAGACCGAACAAATCCTTATCGTCCAAAATAAAGCAGAGTAAATCACGCGCAATTGCGAGATCGGTAAACTGCATATGTACCATTGCAATGATAGAGGCGTTGAAAAGCAAAGATGGACTATTTCGGTGAGACCAGAACTGTACCAAGTGATTCATTGCTTCTTTGGTGTTACCATTACTGTGATGGATCATTCCAAGTCCCGCATGCTTACAACCACACTGAAATACATCAGGAATGTCCTGGTACACAATTTCAGACTCATCAAGCAAACCTTGTAGGTACAGAGCATCCCCTAATGCGCATGCTGAATCTATTGTTGCTTCAGGATACGCACGCGCGCGGGTGAAGTGAACTGAAGCCATACGAAACATCGACATATCTGAGAACTCGTTGGAAATTTCTACTAGGAGATGTCCCAAATCCATTTGAATTTGATAGGATGGGGTATCTAAGGAGCACCACCATTGATGAACAAGCGAACGAATTAAATATCCTCGTGGTTTGTACACCGCAGCAAGTTGACAATGCAACTCCGAATCACTTAACACAACTCTAGATGGTACTTGGCGATCAGGTACATACATAATAATCAACGACATAGCCTCAACATATCTTAAAGCATCATCATTTACTTGGTCAAGAAAAGAGAACTCAGGCCCGAGACCCATGTTAAATAACACTTCGGGCGACTCTACCGAATGTTGACCAAAGTGAAGACAGAGACTGGGAGTAAGGCAATCGCTCGGATCAAGGAACTCCTCCACATTGAAGCCACTCCGTAGCATCTCCGAGGCAAGTTTGTTCCTCATTGGAAGTGTCAACGACTGAATGAATTCAAGTGCATCGGGTTTTAAAACAGCATCGGACAAATACCTCCTCGCCTCGTCTAATTTGCCTTTGGTTGCAATGGTATCAAGTAAACCCCGTTTATGGGCAGGGTCGTCGTTATTCTTAAGGTATGTGCGCTGTAACGCAATCGCTCTCTCCAGTTCCCCAATTGCCAGCAATCGTGCAACAGCATCAGTTACTGATATGTTTCCAATATTGTCGGTCGCCAGTATCTCCGCATGTACAGCTGTCTCAGCCATATTCTTTGAATGAAGTACCAATAACTTGCGAGCCTCTGGGAGATCTTCAACAGCAAGGGCGCCTCGAAGCATTGCCAAAGCAATAGCAGGTTGCTGATCTTCAAGAAGGTTCATTCCTACTTCCATCAAAATCCTGCCTAGCCAACGATGACCATTGAGGGCTTGAATCAGTAAGTCTGTTGATTCCTGGCCTCTACCAATTTCCCGGTACAAGGATGCGATTTCTATTTGTGAAGCTAGATACATCGATTCGCAATCGTCGAACACCAGCGACACAGGTAGCACCTCATCTATCATCATGAATCCATTCTGAAACTGCAACACTTCAGAACAACTCTGACTTGCATCATGGGCATTTTTCATCAAATTCAGGATATCTGACCCCTCCATTAATCCGTGCTGCTTTGCTATCGTTGCTCGACGAAAGAACAGATCAGCAGCCACCAACGACCTATTAGATTGTAAAAGAATTGCCGCATCGGTGAACGCATTGAATGCATCTTGTGGTTCGCCAACAAGTTCCATCTCTACTCCAAATGCATGGTACACCCAAGGCATGTTGGAATAAAGCAAAATGGCATCATTCAAAAGCCTCATTCTGACACCAGTGGTGGATGTGCGTATCTTCGCTGCCCACAAAAAGGCAGCAGGTCGATTCGGATCGCTTGTTTTGAGTCCGGTTCCAGCACTAGAAAATAATTCGACTGCGCGTTCAGGCTCCTTGTCCTTAATCAAATGGCCCAGAAGGAACTGCGCTTGAGGGGTTAAAGCGGGATCTCGGGACATAATGACTTGCTGGTAACAATCTGCAGCTTCAAAAACTTCCCCTTTTGAAGCAAACATTCTACCAAGTTGAAGCAGGCTACCGGCTCCATGGACCAATGACATGCTGGATTTAGCACTGCAATGGCCCGTGAAATTCTGAGTGTTGCTAATAACAGTAACAACTGCTTGGTGTCCTAGCGCTGGAAACAGTCTTGTTCCCAACTTTCGTAAAGTGCCGGTCCAAGATATCGATTCATCACATTGCTCAATTGTCAAATCGAATTTTGCTTGTTCCAGACGTAGTGCTTCTGTTTTGTAACCTAATGCTAATTTGGGCTGACCATTTGCAGTTAGCATAACGAACAAACTATGCAGAATAGAACTGTCGCCAGGGGCCAACAAGGCTGCTTCTTGGAGCACACGAATGGAATCTTGAGACTTGCCGAGCTGCAAGTATATTGGAGACAGCTTCATTCGTGCACGAACCGCGATGTCCACCTGGTCGGGAAGCAATTCAATTGCTTTTTCAAGACAATTTCTAGAAGACTCAAGTTGCTTCATAGATTCTAATGCATCAGCCATCATCAAGAGGATTGCCGCATTCAATGGGTCCAATGATACCGCATGGGTCAGAGCTTCCAGCGCACGATTATATCTGCGTTTGTGAATCAGAGTTTCAGAAAGCAACATGAGACATTCCAAACAATTCGGGTTCAAACTGACAGCTCGTTGCAAGTGGACAGCCGCATCTTCATGAGATACACTAAAAAAATACTGGCCTAAAAGCAGACTCGGCATCCATTCATAAGGCCAATATTCGAGTGCAGCTTGTTTGAGGAGTTGAACAATCTTCTCGCTAGAAGGAAAGTGAATCTCAAGCAATCTCACCGTCTCCAGATACGCATCCATATCTCGAACTCCCAGCTCAATACTGTTTAAGTAATACTGAAGACCTTCCATTTCCTTCCCCATCGCACAAGTAGACCGCGCCATACCCAAGTATATAGCAGCTCTCAATTTATTATCACTGAAATTCGAATTCTTTTCCATCGCGTGCTTAAATTGTTGAACTGATTCTTCGTGTTTATGCAGTTTCGCAAGCGTTGTACCCAACCTCAAATAGGTTTCAGACAATGAGGATCCCATGCTAATGGCTAGTTTATATTGCCCCGCAGCCGATTTAAGGTTACCACATGCGGCATACGCATCGCCTAACAAACTCGCCACGAATATGATGGACTGTGAATCAGACGGCGATATCAACTCCAATGCCACTTTTGCATGAGAGATAACTCCGACAAGCTCGCTATTCTTCACTAGCAGCATCCTCAATGAAAGATGTGCTGGGTTAATAGTCACCGCATGTTCCCATTGTGCTACCGCCTCTTGCTTTCGTCCTTGGTCCATCAAAGCCACCCCCAGTTCTAAGAAAGCATCAAAATAATCTCGATCCAACCAGGTCGCTTGCTGGTAGTGCGATACCGATAAACTCAGCAAACGATATGCAACCGAGGTATCTGACATCCCTTCAAACAAACCAAGCGATGCTGCACGACTTTGTAAGACGCGTCCGAGTTCCACATGTGCACCCGCGTGTTCAGGAGCGAGTTCAACTGCAAGACCCAATCGACGACCAGCCTCATCCCATTCCTCCCGTTGAGCCAGAAGCTTTCCAACTCGGATCAATATGGAAGTGTCATTGCATCCTAGCTGAACCGCGCGAGTCAAGTGTGCAAACATCCTCTCTTCCAACTCGTCGTCATGTCTTCCTTTCAAAAGAAGAACAAGGCTCTGACCGGCCCCTCGGTGAGCTTCCATATCAGAGCCATCAATATAAAGTGCATTCAAGAATAACAACAGCGCTTTACCAGCTTCACCACGCTGTAACAACAATTTGCCTACTTGAACGTTGG
>Ga0105053_10008499_pt1 | contig 13332 bp, 10 predicted proteins | sample BON01_FD_78093 | JGI IMG/M metagenome (GOLD analysis project Ga0105053, IMG submission 78093) | Freshwater microbial communities from Lake Bonney liftoff mats and glacier meltwater in Antarctica - BON-01 | ecosystem: Environmental > Aquatic > Freshwater > Ice > Glacier meltwater | place: Lake...
AGAAGAATTAAAAAAAGGTATTGATTATGCCATTGGAGCGGTAGAATTTGCTCAATCAAACGCCATAGGAATCAATAATGATCCAGAAACTGTGAAAACTAACCATGTTTTGGCTTTTGGTACAGGACATGCTGGATTTATGTTGGGCAATAAAAAAATAGACTTCGTAGAATTTGATGTGGAAAACGAAGCAGTAGAGTGTTTTGTGGATGGTGAATTAGCGGCCTCAGGAGTTTCCAGTAGAATCTATGGTGGGCATCTAAACGCTCTTAATGCCTTGGTAAATATGCTACCCAAATATGGACATATGATTAGAAAAGGTGACGTAGTTATTACAGGCTCCATGTATACCAACCCAACGGTAACTGGTCTCGCAAAAGCGAAACTAGAATTTACTAGTTTGGGTGAAATAGAAATGGAAATTCTGGACTAGGAATTGAATTTGAGTGTAACGGTTTTAAGGAGTTGTGTTTAGTTAAGTTGATTATAAGGGAGTTATGAGGTAAAGCTTGTAGCTCTCTTTTTTAATGGATTTAGACTCGTTTTCTTTTGGAATAGTGTTTCTCTCTTTGACAACTTGAATCTTTCTAAAAAGAATACAAAGATTACCTTTTTAAAATTTGTCCCGTACTCCCTTCAAATTTGTAGTTAACAACCTTACCATTAATAATAAGTTCTACCGCTTGTTCTATGACTTCCAGTGGAGCAATGAACCATTCTCTAGGTGTGTGCCTTTTATCATTTTCATCAAAAACATCTAGCTCTAAACATGAGCTGCCAAAGAAGTTATGTATAAGTTGCTCAAACTTCTGTGGATTCATATTATAGCATTTCCAGCCTGTAACATACTCCACTGGTGCCATAAGATATGTGGGTTCTTTAGCGGCATTTTTTATTCTTTCAGGCACTTCAGAAGTAGAGTATCCTATTTTAAATAAGTTCTTTATGTTTAGAATTTTAGAGTCTTGACTTTTTGACCTTAACACATAAATGTAGCCTGCTTCTTTGTCTTCCTCTGTTATTGAACTAAATGTGGACTCAAAATCAGCATTGACATGTTCAAAATTTTCGGTGACCACTTTCCCATTGGCATAAAGTATTTTTTCTACTGAACGCTTGAGCATATTGGATTCCGTGCCATTTTCAAAAATACAACGGGTACGTCCATCTTCTCTTACTCTAGTGCCGTCCTCTTTATAATGTTCGCTTTGGGTAATATTTACTTTTTCCAAAAGAAATAAAACGCCATTGTGTACATAGAATGCACCTTTTCGCAAATTTCCCATATTGAAATCCACTAACTTCCTTTTACCAATGGATAGGTCTGCTTGAACGCCTTTTAGAATGGCTTCATATTTATCAAAATCTTTACATGGCTTTCTTCGGGCTACAAAATCTGCACTTGCTCTTTCTGTTTCTCTAGGAATATTTTTAAAATCAAATAAGCCTTCATCTTCTATTTGAAAGAGGTCATCTTCTAGAATATCATCTAATGAGGTTATCTTTCCATATGGCTCATTGGGTTCTGAAAGTACGTTTGAAATAGCATTAGGGAGTAAATCATATATATCTCTAGAAGCTAAAAGGGCAGCATTTTCTGGGTTCTCTCTAAGTGCCTTTAGTCTTGCATGTAATTGAAATTCCGAAACATTAGTAATATTAGCTATTGGTTCGTTACCATTCTTTTCTATAAAGTCATTTATCTCCTCAAAATTGGCCAATAACCTATCATCAGCAGTTCTGGCTATGCTTTCTTTCTTGTGTTCTAGAATCAAGTGAAACTCACTGTCATTAAAAATCTCATCCAGACTTTGATATCTTTTATTCATTGCTGGCACGTTTTCTTCTTTGGTCATTAATGAAAATAACAGCTTCTGCCATTCTCTTTTCCAGTGGGTCTATAGAAGCCAAATTTGGCTTCTTATTATACTTGGCTATGAACTCCTTTATTTTGGGATAAAGCACCAATACTTCTTCCTCTGTCATGGTGATTCTACTAGCCTCAATGGTTTCCTGAATCACTTTAAGCACTTTGGTGGTAACAGATTTCGACAAAACCTCAAAAGCCTTTTGAAAAGGATTTACGGTGTCAATCAGGTCTATATGAATGTCGTCAATATCCACAAACTTACCTGCCATTCTTACAAAGCGTTTATCCCCAACATCCTTAATTTCACCATTTTTAATAACAGAATCCACCACTACATGCTGTCTGATTTCTTCTATTTGTTCATCAGAAAGGTCAGGATATTTAATTCTAATTATTTTAGGAATCAGGACCCTGTTCACCACTTCTGCATCTACAGTGCCGGGTAGGGCTTTTAGCATTTGATTATCCTGTAAAATAGTAGCCTTTAGGTCGTTTAAGTCCGACTCAATGATATCCTTAACTCTTTTAGAACTCGGTTCTTTAAGACCTCTTATATGGATAGTACCTTCTTCAGGCTTTTCATCATCGCTTCTTTTGGTTTTAAATTTCCAGTTGGGTGCCAAAACCTGCTCCATTAGCAAAGACGCCGTAATGGCTTTTAGCATATTATTGACAGAGATTTTGACCAAATCATCTGCTGCGTCTGGCTGAGCTATTAGATTGGTAAATTGTGCATGATTTTTATTGCTGCTATCTCTAGTAGCTCTACCTATAATTTGGATAATCTCTGTTAAAGAACCTCTATAACCTACCGTAAGAGCATGTTCACAATATGGCCAGTCAAAACCTTCTTTTGCCATGCCCAAAGCTATGATAATGTCCATATCATCCTCAGCATCTGAATTTCTGAGGTAATTGACAATCTTATCCCGCTCTTTTGGGGTGTCATCTACCAAATTGGCAATCTTCAGCATTCTGCCATCGGTATGTCTTTTTATGTGAATTACTGCTGTGTCTGCATCTTGGCTCACTACATCGCCTATAGCGTCCAATATAAAGTCTACCTCGTTCTCTTTTTCTCTGGTAGATTCTGCCGAATTAACATTGGGTATATGAATAATGGTTTTCTTATTGGTATCTAATACCTCTAAAATGGCTGAAGTGTATTTCCCTTGATAGAAATGATACCCAATACCCAATGACTTTAAAAAGGTGTAGCCATTAAGCTGCTCATAATAGTTATAGGTTACTTTTTCAAACTTGGCTTCATTCTCTGGCGTTAACACGGGTACACTATCTCCTCTAAAATAAGAGCCTGTCATGGCAATAATATGTGCTGAGGATTTCTGCATGATGTTTCTCAACAATTCGCCTAGCCGATTATCTGCATCTGCCGAAACGTGGTGAAACTCATCAATGGCTATTAAAGTATTATCAAATATGTTTTCTTCTAATTCATCACAGGCAAATCTTAAGGTGGCGTGCGTACAGATAAGGATTTGCTCCTCATTCTTCATGAAATTATGAAAAGCCTGAACCTTACTCTTGCTACCATCACTTCCTGGGGTGCAAAGATTATATTTATCATTTGGCTCCCAATCAGCAAAGAAACCATGCGATTTTAAGTCTGTTTTTGCAAACGAACCACCAATGGACCGCTCAGGTACAGCCACTATCACCTTTTTTAGCCCTTGATGTTTTAATTTATCAAGCCCCAAAAACATTAAAGCTCTGGACTTACCCGAGGCAGGCGGTGCTTTAAGTAATAAATACTGAGCTCCTCTGGCTTCAAAAGCACGAGCCTGCATATCTCGCATCCCATAAGGATTGGTACTTATGCTCTTTCCTGTTTGCTGATATGTTACGTCTACGATGTTTGGCATATATTGTTTTTCGTCTAAGTGTGAATTTTGTAGGCCTAAATTTGTCAATTTAGACGGGAGGTTAAGTTGCTAATAAACAATTATTTATACTCATTATTTTTAGACATCCCGTCTAAACTTCGTCTAAAACTCGTCTAATTTTTTTGGTCTTTAGACACTTGTAAAAAAAGGGTTATTGGCTTTTAATTATTTACAATTTAAAAATGAATTTGAAATTTGTTTTCAAGTATCAAGTAAATGGAAATAAATCTATGTCTTGATTATTAGCACTTTAAGTCTTTTTGTTTCATGGTTTATTTTTGATTTATTTTTTTTTGCCCAATACTGATAACTCATTATAAGTTTTGCTTAGAACTTTTATTTCAAAGAACTATAGATTTTTAGTTTCAAAGACTCTGAGTATTCATTATCATATAAAATGGAGCTAATTATTTCGCATAATAAATCTTTATCAATTCTGTTGTCTGCAACATGTACAGCATTATTCTCCATTTTTTTTATAAAATCAGAAACGAAATAAGCATAATTATTTAGCTCTAAAAAATATGCTGAAAGTGCAATGGATGCTCTTTTATTACCATCTTGAAAGCTATGATTCTTATTAATGCTAAAGAAAAGATGGGTTAGCTTTTCTTCTAAACTAGGATAATAAAAATCATTTTGAACATGTTCCAAGGTACTTTCAAGGAGACCTATATTTAGAACACCTAACAACCCTCCTGAGTTTTTAATTATCTCATCGTGAACTTCAACGGCATGTTTTATATCAAAATAAATAAATTCCATTTATCTATCTTTTAGTCGTTTGAATACCTCTAGCAATTCGGGGCTTTCAATAACCCTCTCAATCAAACTTTGGCTTTTATCTCCAATAAACCTTTGATATTCGTCATTCGTCAAACTTTTGATGTAAGGTTTCAATCTTTCATGTGTAATATCTCTTAGACCATAATCCCTACTAGCCATTTTGGTTCTAGCATCTTCTAACTGAGGCATCCAATGCCTTTTTGACGCAAAAACCTTTATCAGTTCAGTTAATTCTTCAGGGTATAATTTTCTATTTAACTTTAGAGATTTTTCTTTTATTTCGTCGGCCACTCCAATCTCAAATGATGCTATAAGGTTTAATACTTCTGCATACATTGTATCTCTTGGATTATCCTTCTCTTCTAATTTTAATATTGTTTTATATTCAGAAGCTTTCTCGTGAAAAATGGCATTGTATATCTCGTCTGTAAATTGTTTATACTTTTCTGGACCTAACTCTAAATACCTACTTAGTGCACTAGTGAATTCTTTACGGTACTTAGGTTCTCTAGTTATAGCTACAAGAAATTCATCATCTCTTTGGTTTACATATTTACTACTACCTCCTAATTTTTGATTTAGATTATCTATAACTATATCTAGCATTGAACTCCTAAGTGATTTTGCTTTTTCACTTTCTGTTAGTAACATACCAATATTAAGAAGTGCTCTAAAATTAAATACTCCTAGTATTTTTATTCTTTTAACTAGTTCTTTATTAGCTCTTTCTCTTTCAGTAGGGACATCAATGTCCTTATTGAATTCAGCATTACTATCATCATCTTTATTTAACAGAGGGACATTCATGTCCTTCTGTGAATCTTCATCTTCTATATCACCATATATTAGATGCCCAAATAGATTTTTAAATTCTTTAAGTTTTTGTCCTTTAAGTACTACATAACCATTATTACTTAATTCATCACTAAATAATTCTAGCTGTCTTCTAATAGTCTTTATACTTACTTCAAAATAATCTGCTACTTGAGCAGTTGTAAACCTATATTCATTATCATATAACATTCCTGTTATACCTAATTGGGTTTGAACATTAGATAATACCTCAGGGTTATTAAGTATATTCTGCCTATCAATAGCAGAAGTAGTTAAGTCTTTTATATTTTCTTTCATCTTCTCTTCTTCGTTTTCTTTTCAAACAGCGTATTCTTATCATTTTCTTCGGCTAACATTTGCTCATAGAGTTTAAATAGATATTCTAAGCGTTCTTCGTCAGACTCAAAAGGCCTGCTGCGGTAGCAGCGTTCTATGGCCATGTCATTGGCATGGTGAGCCTCTCTTAGGCCATCTGGCATTTTATCTGGGTCATAAAGCTGAGCCAGCGTTTTGCCCGGATGCTTCTCCCGCTCCTCCAAAATACGAAATACACATTGCGTAATTTCTTGTTTGCGTTGTTCGGTGATTGGTGGGAAGGGGAAGGTGTTGTAACATAATGTATTAGAATACTGCATGTCCATTTTTAACCTTCCAGCAATAGCTTTTATCCAAATTATATGAAATATGGATGATAATATTCCAAATAACCATGGCTCAGCATTATTTATAAGTCTTGCGGCATTTGATACAATTGTAGCGTCATTACAAAATCCTACGGGTAAATATTCTCTTCTTTCAGAACCCGTTTGTGGTATTAAAATAGAACTTGTTTTATTGAACTTCCTTTCATCAAATAAATATGGCTTGCTAGCTTTTTCTCTTGTAGCCTCTTTTTTGCTAGTTAAGCGAAAAGATTTTACTAATTCAAAACGAGACCGAAATTCTTCAATTTCAATTGCTTCATTATAATCTTCTTCTTCTACCCAAATACAATATCTTTTTTCATCATACATAAACTCTTTTGCTCCAACATATCTAAATAGAAATTTTCTTGCATGCGGGTATTCAGACACAATTGAGTCGTATTCAGTATTTTTTAAAAGCAAATGACCGTTATCTCCAGGTGAACTTCCTTTAATCATTTTTCTTAGCTTGGAAATATTTGTACTCCTTGGAGTTACGATAACTTCTGAATTACTAGTTAAATATGGATTGATATTTAATGATTCAATTTTCTTGTGTTTTGAGAAAATATACTTTTTCCCAAAAGATTTATTTTGTAATCCAATAATCACTACTGAAACACCAGCATTTCCAATCGCATTATTCACCCATTTAAAAGACCTAAATGCAAAAAATATTTCAAGTGAATTTTTTAGTACTAATGGCCATAAAAGAGAAACTTGTTCTCCCTGAGTAATCGAATTTGTTGACACAAATGCAAACTTAGAATTGATGGACTCAATGAAGTTTCTAGCCTTAAAGAACCAACATGCAATAAAATCTAACTTTTTAAATTCATTAATTCCCTTAAAAACGAATTTCATGTCTTCTTTTTGTAAACTGCTTTGCCTAGCATATCCCAAATACGGCGGATTTCCCAAGATATAAATCTCACTGTCTTTGGTTTTAGGGCAAACCTGCTCCCAGTCTAGTCGGCAGGCGTTTCCTCTCACTATTTTTCCTGCTTCTTTGAGCGGTAGTGTAGGGTTAGTACGGCCAAACTCTCTAAAGAATTCATTGTTCATCTGGTGCTCTGCCAGCCAAAGAGAAAGTTGGGCTATTTCATGGGCAAAATCGTCTAGTTCTATACCATAAAAATTACTCAAATGAATTTCAGAAAGTGCTAAATTCCCTAAAGCCTTAAAAATTGTCATTTCTAGCCTTCGTAGTTCTTTATAGGCTATAATCAGGAAATTGCCCGATCCACAGGCAGGGTCAAAAACCTTGATATTCCAGATACGTTTAAGCAAAGCCAGTAGCTTTTTCTTATCGGCAGCAGAAACGGGTCCTTTAGTATTTGCCGCTTCCAACTCCTCATAAAGTTCATTTAAGAAAAGCGGCTCTATCACCTTCATAATGTTAGGCACAGAGGTATAATGCTGCCCCATATTACCCCGCTGGTCGGTGTCTATCACCGCCTGAAACATAGACCCAAAAATATCTGGGTTAATGTCTTTCCATTGCAGCTCTCCACTGTTAATAATGGCCTGTCTAGATTTTCTGGTAAAAACAGGAGCATTAATTTCTGTACTAAACAGCCCACCATTTACATAAGGAAACTCATTGAGGTAGTTTGGTAACCCTTCTCGCTGTTTTTCTGGCGTGTTTAATGCTTTAAAAAGTTTATTCAGAAAATCATCTAAATCGCTGCCATCTTCCTGTGTGTGCGAGGCTATGGTATTGGTAAACTTTCCCTCCGAAAATATGCCTGTATCCTCTCCAAAAAAGCAAAACAGTAAACGAGAAAGGAAAACATTGAGGCCATGAATAAACTCAGGAGAGTTGTCAGGATTGTCTTTCTTTATTTCGTCAAAGAGCTTGGCCATTTTGCCAGCCGCTTTTACATCAGCAGGGTTTTCGCTTTGGTATTGGGTCTTTTCCATACCTGCCCATGGCAAAAAGAAATCGAAGTATTGCGGCAGTTCCAGAAATGGAATGTCAAGCTTATCCTGTGTTTTGGTGTCAATCGCCAAAAATGTTACATAATCTGTAGCTATAATGAATCGTTGCTCATGCTTCGCTTTGGTTATTAAGTCGGTAATAGCCAAATGCAAATCGGCTTCAAAGACTTCCTTAAATAGCACTTTCTTTTTCCAAGAAAGCTCACCCTCTTCTTTAGATAGGTTTAGGTTGCCTTTTTGTAAACGAGTAATAGAAGATTTGGGTAGGCCGTAGGCCAATAAAAAATCATAAACGAATGTTTCCTTCTGCCAGTTTTCTAAGAGCTTTTTAAGGTTGTCTTCTATTTGGGAGCTAGTCATTGAATATTGAAGGGTTGTTATCTGGCATTTATACCTTGTAAAGATAGAATAAGAATGGAATTTAGGAAAGGAAAAGGGGGTTTGTGTTTGTGAAGGGGCTAATAGATAGACTATGCTCTTTTTGAATAAGTTAGCCTCAAAGGAAATAGATTGGTTTATTAAAAACCTAAGCTTTTAATAAAAAATACGCCCTACCCCAAACTAGGGATCTGAATCCCCGTTATTTTCCTGTAAAGGTCTACTGCATAGATATCGGTCATGCCAGAGATGAAGTCTAAAACAGAAAGAATGTTTTGATACAATCCTTGTTCATAGTTTATTTCAAATTGCTGCGGAATTAGCCTTTTAAGCTTTTTAGATTTAATGGATTTGGGCTCTAAAATAGCACCCAGAAATTCTTTTAAAAGACCGCCAATAACATGGAAACCAGCAATTTCTATTTCAATGACAGATTGATGGTTGTAGATTTTTTGAACAGATATTTCATCAATTTTGTCAATCAGGTCAATGGATTTTTGGTCAATCAATTCGATTAAGGATTTATTGACTTCGCCAGCCAGCAATGCTTTTTCATTCGCCATAAAAGCTTCTGAGCATTTTCTGGTCAATAATCCAATCAACGTAGCTCTTAAAAGAGAGAGTTTCTGCTTCTCATCTTTCATGCTAATCATTTGTTCTTTGATGTAATCCTCATAATAATCACCCTCGAAAAAAGGCAATAAGCGACTAGATACCTCATCGAAAGATAAAATATGTAGCCTAAATGCATCTTCTAGGTCTATGATGCGATAGCAAATGTCATCTGCCGCTTCTACTAAGAATACAAAAGGATGCCTGGCCAATAGATGTTTGGAGTCATCAATTGTGGTCATGCCTAAATCTTTCGCCATCTCCTGCATGACAGGAAGTTCAGCTTCAAAATAACCAGACTTTTTGGTAGCAATTAACCCCGTACTTTTATCAAAACCATGTAAACTGTCAACAGGATATTTCACAATAGATGCCAATGTGGTATATGTAAGTTTCAATCCTGCTTTTAGAAACAGGGTGCTTAAAACTCGAAATGCATTGGCGTTCCCTTCGAAATGCTTCAAGTCAGCCAATTGATTCGCGGTTAACTCTCTTTCTAAAATGGCTTTATGTTCGCTGTTTAATTCATTAAAAAAAGTTCGGATAGCATCTTCACCAGAATGTCCAAAAGGGGGATTACCAATATCATGAGCAATGCAGGCAGTTTGAATTACATCGGATAAACCAAACTTGTAAAACTCTTTTGCCAGTTCGCTTAAACTGTTGGCATTTTGAGTGGCAATTTTTTCACCAACTAATCGTCCTAATGAACGCCCAACCGAAGCTACTTCTAAGCTATGCGTCAATCTGTTATGAACAAAAACTGAACCTGGAAGTGGGAAAACTTGTGTTTTATCTTGAAGCCTTCTGAACTGTGATGAGAAAATAAGTCGATCGTAATCTCGTAGGTATTCGCCACGGGTTTCATCTGTAATCTTAAGATTTCTAGAGCCGTATCGTTTATTAGAAAAAAGAGTTTCCCAGTGCATAGTTTAAATTTTGACAAAGCTAAAGCAAAACGATTTTTACTAATCGTTTCTCTTAAACTTGTTAAAGATTAATTTTTATTCAGTAATTCTAGCGTCACCAAATAAGCACAATGGTCAGAAGCTACTGCATCTTGAATAACCTGTGTAGCTAACACTCTCCATCTGTTTTTTGGATAAAACAGTACATAATCAATTTTGACACTAGGTTTATCAGATGGGAAAGTTGCTTCTGGATTACTTTTGTCATAGGAGGAATTCCATATTTTTTCTAGCTCCATAATGGCTTCACTGCGAGGTACATCATTTAAGTCGCCTGCTAAAATTGTGGGGTATTTATTTAAGGAGAATACTTCATTTATTTTTTTAACCTGAGCTACTCTATCCTTAGCATCTTTTAAATGATCTAAATGAGTTCCTACGAATGAAATGGTATCGCCTGATGACAAAACGGATGTAATTTCTAAGGCAGCTCTAGGTTCATTTCCTTGAGAATAGGGCAGAGTCACATTCCTGGTTTGCAGGAAGCTGTATTTAGATAAAACTCCTTCACCATATTCGCCGCCATCAAATTTCATGGCCGTTCCAAAAAGCGGTGACATTTTGGTTCTGTAGCCAAGTTCTGTCACGAGGTCATACTTTTGGGCTCTATTTGTTTTAAAATCCACTTCTTGTAAAGCCACAAAATCTGGATTAGCATCATTAATCACTTTAGCTATGACATCTAAATCAAAATTGCCTTTTGTGGTAGCCCCATGAAGTATGTTGAAAGTGAGAATTCGTAGTACTCTGGGATTGTGGTCAGAAGATTGAGACCAAGCATTTAGACTTAGGAGTAAGTAAAGAATAGTAATAAATATTTTAGGTTTCATCCTTTATAGTGGAGACGGTGCTTTGATTCTCAACGAAAATACAGCTTATACATTACAAAACCATTATCGTTAAATTAAAAGTCATCAAGCTTGAATGGCTTTATTTTTGTAAAAAATTGGTCTAGCTTCAGGTAGTTAAACTTCAATCATTTGTTCATCAATACGAAGGTCTTCCGTTTTGATAATTATACGGGAATATTTTCACAAAACTATTTATAGCTTTTACTGCTAATCTGTCTTTAGTGTCCGTTCTGGTTTGTATGGGTATTACGAGGTTTTGTCTCCAAAGTAATTTTCCAGATTGACCATCAAAAAGCGAAGTAGTAAATAGCATATTTTTGTCAATATCTAGTGCACTAGTTACTCCTGGTCTTGCGGTACTTCTATTCGAATTATCAAAATATTCGCAAAAGACTAAAGCATCTACATCTAGGAGCTTTCCTAAACTAGTTTTATCTATATTTTTCAAAGTTGGGTATGTTATATGGTTATCATGGAGTTTCTCATTTGTTATTAAGAAACTTTGAACGGCTAAATCAAGCTTGCCTTTATTGATATTTTTAGCGAAAGCAATAAAGAACTTCTGTTGAAGATAAGGGCCTGAGACTTCTAACTGTTCTTGCCATAAATTAAATTTCCCTTTTTCTCGCATTTGCCAGGTAGCATATGATTCATAAGGAAGAATAGCAATTCTTTTATGGCCATTTGTGAGCTGATCGAAATCTTCAACAAGATAAGGAGGGTTTTTAGCTACGCCACATCGTAGTAATGTGGAGCTTACCATTAGCATAAGTAGTATTCGGAACATGTTGTTGGTTATTTGGATTTACTATTAAAGGCTGCTCTCAGATTATAATAGTAGAGTTTATAACGCTGCAATTTAATTTGTTCAGAGAACGAAATATTTTATTAGAAAGTGCTTGTTTGATTCACTTCATACCACTTATGTTTTATGTTAGCGAAAAAGCATTTATAGTGAAAATGGCTTTATACGAAGTACTTTTCAGCCCTTTATTTAAACTTAAAACTAGCCAAATAAGGCTCTATCATGTCGCTATAGTTATTGTATTTTTTAGCCTCGGCCGAGAAAGTGACGATATAAACCTTACCACTTTTTACATGATAATATTGTCTCCATACTTGACGAAAGTTGTTTTTCACACCTGTATAAGTCACTCTATAACTATTTGAACTCAATTTCGATTTCTCCAGAACCTTAAATTGCTCTACTACTTTGGGTAAATAACCTATTGAAAAAGTGGCATATTTCTCAGCAGTATAACTGGTAGACGATAGCTTATTTATGGTAAGGTTAATGCTTTCAATGTACATATCATAACCGCCAATAGTATCTCCAGGCGAATTGGCTGTGCATTGTTCTTCCACACAGCCAGGTTTTATTTCCCACGTTTTGGGTATCTCTATGCTGTATTTTGGCATGTCTATTTTTAGGGGTTGATTAATTTCAAGGCTCTCTGTGTTTTCTGAAATTGTATTTTGAGCATAAGCCGTTGAAGAAAGCAAAAGTAGTGTCAAAAATAAAAGTTTCATTTTGAAGTAATTAAGACAGAATTTGGGAATTATTTCTAAAAGCAAAAATACGAAAATCGAAATCAATCAAGTATTTACTCAAATTGTATTAAAATAAAATAGCTGTGTTTTCTCTATTTTTAGCTATGAATCAAACCAATAAAAAGGAGTATTTGGAAAAATTCATTTCTGAAATTGAAAAGACTGAAACACTTTTGGTGTATTTAAAAGAAGCCAACCAACCAGTTGGGCCAAATAACGCTATTGGAAGGATTTCCAGAATGGACGCCATTAATAACAAATCAATTACTGGTAATATAAGATGAAAGTAAGCTTAAGAAAATGAAGCTAGTTTTGGCATCGAAAGACAATTTAGATTTTGGGTTCTGTTTTTTTTGTCAAAAATAAATTCCCTTACCAAGGCTTATATACATGCCTTAATAAAGAACCTGCTTAAACGATGCGAGGTAAAAACAAAAAAATCGCAACTGATTTTCATCAGCTGCGATTTGTGTTAACCCGGAAGGACTCGAACCCTCAATAAGGGCACCAAAAGCCCCTGTGTTACCATTACACCACGGGTCAATCGTGTAATCAGGGTGCAAAAATAGTTGCTCTTTTTTGTTTTGTCAAGCCATTTTCTAAAAAATACTATAAATTTTCTATAACAGATTGCTAGCTTGTACTTTATTGATAAACCATAGTATTTAAACCTTAAATTCCACTGGTCTCTACTTGGTTATTTATTTTATTGACCAATCCTTGCAAAACTTTGCCTGGTCCACATTCCACAAAACTCGTAGCTCCGTCTTCTATCATTTTTTGTACAGACTGCGTCCAACGAACCGGAGCGGTTAATTGAGCAATCAGGTTTTCCTTAATAGTAGCTACATCTGTAGATGGCATTGCAGTTGCGTTTTGATAAATAGGGCAAGAAGGAACATCAAAAGCAGTATTTTCAATAGCCGCAGCTAATTGTTCTCTTGCAGGCTCCAT
>Ga0105053_10008500_pt1 | contig 13329 bp, 5 predicted proteins | sample BON01_FD_78093 | JGI IMG/M metagenome (GOLD analysis project Ga0105053, IMG submission 78093) | Freshwater microbial communities from Lake Bonney liftoff mats and glacier meltwater in Antarctica - BON-01 | ecosystem: Environmental > Aquatic > Freshwater > Ice > Glacier meltwater | place: Lake...
ACCTGCGAGCGGCGCGCCCACTCCTCCGCCTCACCGGCGCCCGCGCCCGCGAGGGCGGGCGAGGGGCCGCGCGGGCGCAAGAGAGAGGGGGGAGGGGAAGTCCCGGCGGAAGCCGCCGCCGCCGCCGCTGCCGCCGCCGCCGACGCCGCTGCCGACGCGCCGCCGCCGCCGTCGGCGTCCGCGGGCGCCCCTGCCTCTGCCCCCGACGCCGCCGCCGACGCCTCGGCCTCCTCCTGCTGCCGCTGCTGCTGCTGCTGCTGCGCCTGCAGCTGCGCCTTGACCGCCTCGGCCCCCAGCGCGTCCACCCGGTCGTACAGGACCTCGACCACCCGCGGCGGCCCCCCGCCCCCGCCCCCAGCCCCGCTCCCGCCGCCGCCGCCCGCCGCCGCCGTGCGCAGCTGCACGCGCGGCGCCTTGCCCGCCAGCAAGGCGTCGACGCTGCGCTCGGTCGCGTGCGCCACCCACACGCCGCGGTCGCGCATCTCGACCACCACGGGAAAGGTGGCGGGCCCGCGGCGCTCGAGCACCGTCTTGCGCGTGCCGCGGCGCGCCGCCTCCTCGTCGCCCAGGGTCACGGCCTGCACCCCTCCGACCAGGTCGGCCAAAGAGGGATTCTTGAGCAGGTTCTCGAGGAAGCACCCGTGCGCGGTGGCGACGAGCGCGACGCCCCGCTCGGCGATGGTGCGGCACGCGCCGCGCTCGGCCTCGGTGCCGATCTCGTCGATCACCACGGCCTGCGGCATGTGGTTCTCGACGGCCTCGATCATCACGCGGTGCTGCTGCTCGGGGTCGGGGACCTGCATGCGGCGGGCGGAGCCGATCGACGCGTGAGGCACGTCGCCGTCGCCGCCGACCTCGTTGCTCGTGTCGACGACGACGACGCGCCGTCCCAGGCCGTCCGCGAGCAGGCGGCTCAGCTCGCGGATGGCCGTGGTCTTGCCGACGCCCGGGCGGCCGAGGAAGAGGACCGACATGCCCGCGGACAGAACGTCGGCCACCATGCCGGCCTCGCCCGGCGAGGCGCGGCCGACGCGGCAGGTCAGGCCGACGACCTCGCCGCGGCGCGAGCGCACGGCGCTGACGCGGTGCAGGGTGCCGGGGAGGCCCGCGCGATTGTCGCCGCCAAAGTCGCCGACCGCCGCGACGGCGGCGTCGAGCTCGGCGCGCGTGACGGCGCCGGGCCGGCCGGCGGGCCGGGGCAGGGCGGCGGCCGCGGGCGCCGGGTCTCGGGCCCCCTCCGCCTCGCCCCTTGCCTCCGCGACCGTCGCCGCGTCGGTGCGCAGCAGCTCCGAGGTCGCGCCTCGGAACCGCGCCTCCGGCAGCCGCCCCAGGTCCAGCACCACCTCGACCAGGGCGTCGCGCCCCGGATGCGCCGCCAGCACCCGCCGCAGGTCGGGCGGCAGCACGTCGAGCAGCCGCCCGAGGTCGGAGGCGTTGGACGCGTCGGCGTCGGCGCGCTGGCGCGCCGCGGCGGCGCGCCGCTGGGCGGCGCGCTGCTCCTGGGGGCCCCTGGGAGCCGCCGCCGCCGCCGCCGCGTCCGAGGGGCGCGCCGGCGGGGGCTCGAGCACGGCGGGGTGGGGTTCGGTGCAGGCGGCGTCGGCGTCGGCGTCGCGAGGGGCGTCGGCGCAAACGTCGGCAACCGCCGCCGCAGCGACGATGCCGCCGACGACGTCGGGGTCGGGGCCGCGATAGCACCGGAGTTTCGTCGCGCGCGCGGCAGCCGGCCGCGGCGCAGCCGTCCGCGGCGCGCGCGTCGTCGGTCCAGCTGCGCGACAGCTGCTGCGCGACGACAGCATCGCGTCGTTCGTTTTTGGTCTCGGGAGAGCGGGGGGAGGGAGGGGAGGGGAGGGGGGATTTTCTTCTGCAGATGCTTTTTTGAGGAGCCCCTGGGGCCTGACGAGCGAGGAGGCTGTTGGGGAACGTGTCACGCCGAGGATGCAAAGACTCGGGGCGGTGGAGAGTCTCCGAGCGCCCGCGACGGACGCGACGCGGTGCCCAGGAGCAACAAGGGCTACGGACAGGAGGCGCGAGAGGTTTTGATGTCACAGGAGAAAATTTGCAATCGACGCGCGGTCAGGCAAGAGGACGCTGGTTCGTGGTCTCGGTGAGTTTTATGTCCGTGTGAGGATTGGAGTGACGACGAGCGCGGGAATGTTTTGTGCGTGGATGGGCGCCTTTGAGGGCAAGGCATTGCCCGCAAATTTCTATCCTTCAGAACCGGAGAGGAGGGGGAAGGTCGCAAACCCTCTGCCCCTCTCCTCTCTCGAGGGTTTTGCGACCCGCGCCACAACACCAAGCTGAAATGCCCACGCTGGGGATACGACGCAAAGATCGACCATATACACATCCAATTACACGATTGGAGGACCTCGCCGCGCAGCTGTGATCACAATTACTAAGAGAGCGATGCGTCCGTCGTCCGCGCGCGCGCTCGCGACCGGTCGACACGGCGGCAGCAGCAGCCGTACCAGCAGCACCGTCATCATCACAGCGGCCTCCCGCCCTCGTCTCATGAGGATGCAGCAACAGCAACAACGGCAACACAGCCGCGCTGCGGCCGCCGCCGCCGACGCCGCCGCCGCCGCCGCCGCCGACGCCCCCCCGCGCCTAGAAACCTCGCCCCTCGTCAAGGTGTGCGGCGTCACCAACCCGTCCGACGCCCGGGCCGCCGCCGCCGCGGGCGCCGACCTCGTCGGCATGATCATGTGGCCCAGGGCCAAGCGCTCGGTCTCGGACGCGACCGCCCGCGAAATCGCAGGCGCCGCGCGCGCGGGCGGCGCGCTGCCGGTCGGCGTGTTTGTCGACGAGGGCGCCGCCGAGATCGTGGCGCGCTGCCGCGCCTCGGGCTTGCGGGCGGCGCAGCTGCACGGGGACGGGGCGCGCGCGGCGCTGGCGGAGCTGGACCCGGGCGCGGTGCCCGTGGTGGTGTACGTGCTGCACGCGTCGGAGGCGGGCGAGGTGGCAACGGCGCTGCCGCCGACAGCGGCGGGGGTCGCGGCAGCGGTGGCGGCGGCGACGGCAGCGACAACGGCAGAAGCAGCAGCGGGCGGGCGACTCGTCCCTCTGGACTTGGAAAACGTCCCCAGGAGAAAGCGCGGCGCGCCCACTTTCTTGTTGTACGACGGCCTGCAGGGCGGGGGCGGGCGCACGTTCGACTGGGCCGCGCTGCTGGCCGGCGCCCGGCCCGCCGACGCTGTGCGCGCGTGCGGCGCCCTCGGGGGCTGGGCGCTGGCAGGGGGCCTGGGGCCCGCCAACGTCTCGCAGGCGGTGATGGCGGCCCGTCCAGACTTGGTGGACGTGTCCAGCGGCGTGTGCGGCCCGGACGGCCTCCTCAAGGACGGCGACAAGGTGGTGGCGTTTGTGCGCGGCGCCAAAGAGGCGCCGGCGGCAAACGGCGGCGCTTGAGTGGAAAAAACGGAGAAAACGACGGCGCTTGAGTGGAAAAACGGAGAAAACGACGGCGCTTGAGTGGAAAAACGGAGAAAACGACGGCGCTTGAGTGGGAAACCGGAGAAAACGCGAGAGACGACAAAAAAGTGCAAAAAACAGGCGTTCCTCACACCGGCGGCTCTCGGCAGCGTGCAATGCGTCTCGACCTACCTGTCTCAGTCTTTTCGATGCCTATGTCTAGCACTGTCGCGCAAACGCATGCGTCGAAGATCAGGCCGCGTAAGGAAAACAGGAAAAAGAAGATCAGACCGCCCCCCCGCTTCCGCCGCCGAGGAACCACCAGGCCGCCGCCGCCGCCACCGCCACCGCCGCCGCCGCGCCCGCCGCGACGGCCGCCGACGGCACGCCCTTCAGCGCGGCCGGCAGCCCGCCCTCCGCGCCCCTCTTGCCGGCCTCGCCCGCCGCCGCCTCCGCCCCGTGCTCGTTCATCGCCTGGGCCACCATCGCCGCCAGCGCCGCGCTCGTCTGCCCGCCGGCCCCCGCGCCGACCATGCCGCTCGCGCCCGTCGCGTCGTCCAAACCCCCCTCCCCTTTGGGCCCGCCCTGCACGGCGGCGGCCCCCAGCGTCCCGTCAGGAGAAAAGGTGTACATCAGCATGCCAACGGGGCGCTCCAGTAAAGGCGCCGCCTCGCGCATGAAGGCGACGGCGCGGGGGGCAGTGTCGATTTTACCCAGGGCCTCGTTGCTGGCGGCCTGCATCCACACGTGGAACACGTGGCGGTCCCACTGGTCGCGCTCGGCGCTGAAGGACAGGAGGCGGGGGAGGTCCGGGTCGACCAGGGCGGCGGCGGCGGGGGCGGCGGCGGCGTCGGCGGCGCCGTCGGCGGCGGCCGGCGCGGGCGCGGCGGCGAGCGCGGCGAGGTCGGCGGCGGCGGCCGGGCGGCGGCGCGGCGGCGGGGTGCTCAGCGGGCCGTAGTGCTCGCGCACGACGGCCTGCAGCATCTCGGCCACCTGGTCGGCGTGCTCGGGCTTGGCGACGAACGTTTTGGAGCACGCGACTTGGCGGCCGGTCTTGACCTTGGTGGCGCGGGCCACGAGCGGCGACGCGCCGCCGCCGCGGCCCGGCCGCCGCTGCTCCTCATTGCCGCCGACGGCGGCGCGTTGCCTCCGTCCCAAGCCGGCGATGCCGCCTCCCAAAGCGCGCGCGGGCGCCGCCGGGCGCGCGCCTCGGCAAGGTGTGGTTGCAGATCTTGCCTGCATCGCGCCGCGGAGGGTTTGGCGCGGAGGGCGTTGCTGGGGGGGGCGTTGCTGTTGCGAAAGGGGGCGAAAAGTGTCGCAGTTCGCTTTTTAGGCGGGGTTCGCTTTTGTCTGTGTGCGTAGCCCTTGTAAACGATTAAATGTTGGTGCTGCGCGTGGGTGATTGTGTGACAGATGACGAGATCCGAGCTGTCGATGTTTGTGTGTGTGTCTGTCTCGTACGTGCGCGCCACACTCTCTTCTTTTTGGTGGGCGCGAGGCGGCGGCGGCGGCGGCGGCGCCGGCGCCCCCGCCCGCCCGCCCGTCGTGCCCCACCTTTTCATCCCCCCCCTCCTTGCCACTCTTGCCTCGTCCTCTTTCCATTCAGAAACACACCTCAAACACACGACCAACGCGAGATGCTCCTCAACAAGAGCGCGTCGCGCATCGCGCCCGCGCACCGCGCCGGCGGGCGCCGCGTGGCATGCCCGTGAGTAGGGGGAAGGGGGGGAGGCTTGGCGGCGTGGAGAACTCGCAATCCCTTTTTGCCCCCTCTGTGCCCTCTTCTTCACGCGCGCGCGCCTCCCGATCCGAGGCCTGGTCAATGCCGCCCGATGCTCACGCACCTCCCTACCGCCCTCCTCCCCCTGAACCCACCCTCGCGCCCCCAATCGCCGCAGCCGCCGCGCCCCCCGCTCGGTCGCGGCCAACGCCGCTGCCCCGGACGAGGCTCCTGCTGCTCCTCCTGCCCCCGCTGCTGCTGCTGCTGCGCCGGCGCCCGCGGGCGCGGCCCCCCAGCAGCGCGAGCGCCGCCAGTCGCGCCAGGTCACGGTCGACCTCGCGACCCTTCAGCCCGGGGATGAGCTGCCCGGCACCATTGTACGTAGGAGAGGCGCGCGTCGATCGAACCGGACAAAATCGACAATTTGTTTTTTCTCCCTCCACCTCGGCTTTTTTGTGGCGGCGGCGGCGGCGATCATTTCATTCCTTCCCTGCTTTCGCACATCTCACACTCACCCGCCCCTCTCTCTCTCTCCCCCCATAAACAAAACACCCACAACCCCACACCCCTACACAAACACCGCCCAGACCGCCGTCGAGGCCTACGGCGCCTTCGTCAACGTCGGCGCCCGCTCCGACGGCCTCGTGCACGTGTCGCAGGTTGCCGACGGCTACGTTCGCAACGTGGCCGACGTGGTGGCGGTGGGCCTCGCCGTGCGCGTCAAGGTGATGAGCGTGGACGCGGGGACGGGCCGCCTGGCGCTGTCGATGAAGGGCATTGAGGGCAACCCCAAGCCGGCGGCGGCGCCCGGCGGCGAGGGCGCGCGCGGCGGCGGCGGCGGCGGCCGCGGCGGCGGCGGCGGCCGCGGCGGCGGCCGCGGCGCGGGCGGCCGCGGCCAGCGCCAGCAGTCGCAGGCCGACGCCGAGGCCGACGCGCCCGACGAGCTTGAGGCCAACGAGGCCTTCGTCGAGGGCATCACCCTGCGCTTTGACGACGCCGCCGCCGACATGGCGGCGGGCGGTGGGTTCGGCGGCGAGGCCGACGTCGACGCGCTCGAGATGCTCCCCGCCACCGGCGCCGCCGCCATGGCTGTCAACGACCTGGTCGAGGGCGTGGTCAAGGAGGTGCAGGACTTTGGCGTGATCGTCGAGTTCACGGGCCCCGACGGGGCCGCGGCGCAGGGCCTGCTGCACGTGTCAGAGATGGCCGCGCCGGCGTCCAAGCTGCCTCAGAACGAGGGCTCGGGCGCGTCGGCGGCGGCGGCGGCGGCGGCGGCGGCCGCCCTTGGCGAGGCCGGCGGCGAGGCCGAGTTTGCCGGCGCCGAGTACGAGGACGTCGGCGGGGTGGACGACCCCAAGAAGTACTACGCCCCCGGGGACACCGTGCGCGCCTTCGTGCTCGACGTGGCCGAGAGCGGCGGGCGCGCCGAGCTCACCCAGTTCCTGTACGACGAGGCCGACGGCGCCACGCTCGTCCGCTCGGGCCTGCTCAACGCCGACGACGACGGCGACCGCCTGCTCGAGCGCATCGCCCTGCGCTCCTTGCCGGGAGGCGAGGCCGCCGCGGCCGCCGCCGCCGCCGCCGGGTCCCGCGGCCGCGGCCGCTGGAACTCGGACGAGGACGACGCCGGCGCCGACGTCGGCGAGCTGTCGTCGGCCATGTCGGGCGAGGCCGCCGGCGCCGCCATGTTTTACGGCCAGGCGGCGTCCTACCCCGACCGCACGGTCGCCGGGCTCGTGACGCCGGGCGCGCCGCTGGCGCCCGGGGCCTTCCCCGACCGGCCCCTGCGCGCGGTCAAGGACGTCAACCTTATCACGCCGCAGGTGGCCGAGGTCGAGGTCGGGGACGGCGGCGAGGAGTCCGAGCTCGTCGACTTTTGGACGCTCGACTACGCGCCCGCCGACAGCCGGCTGATGCGCAAGGGCGCGCTGCGGCGCCTGGGCGCGCGGCTGGAGCAGGCGCCCGAGGAGCAGGGCGGCGGGTGGAGCGTGCAGCCGATCGCGGGCGCGGACGAGGTCAACGTGAGTCTCTGCTTCTTCTTTTCCCTTTGTCGCTTTTTTCGTGCCCCCTTTGCGTTCGCTCGCGATTTCGTTCGTCTTTTTTCCCCCCCCACACGCACTCCCCCCGCTCACGAAACAACGCCCCTTCCCCCCAAAAAACAACGCAAACGACGAAACAGCCCTCTGCCTACTTTGAGCTCCTGAGCCCCGTCGGCGGCGCCGACGTCGACGCCATCGTCGACGACCTGCTCGCCGACGACGAGGACCTGGGCGAGGCCGAGCTGCCGGCGCTGGCCATGCGCCGCCCGGCGGCCGTCTTTGCCGCCGCCACCGGTGAGGCATGAGTTTTTTTGTCCTTCCTCTTGCCGCTCGCGGGATTTGCGCGCGGGCGCGCGCGGCGGCGCCTTTCTTTTCCCCTTCCTTGTGTCGCCCGCCCCCTCTTTCCCCCTCTCCGAGCGAATCGACCCAGCGCGCTGTCCCTCCTCCGTCACTGCACGCGCGTCGAGCGCGCCCTTGGAACCCCGACGCGCCGACGCGATCCCGTCGTGCCGCTTGCCAGGGGGGGGCCGGGGGGCGCCCGCCCGCCCGCCGCCCGACCCTCCTGCCCTCTTTTCCCTCCCGAACGCACCCTCCAGAATCCACATTTGATTCGCCCCCACGACCGACTGGGAGCACACGCGCGGACAGGCACGCGCGCACACACCCGACATATCACACACATCACACACGCGCAACACGCACACACGCACATCCTCGCGCCCGGGGGAGAGAGAGAGGAGGGGCCGGCGGGGGAGAAGACAACACAACAGAATAGAGATGGTCTCCCCCCTCCCGGCGCCCTCTCTCTCGCGTTTGTTTTCTCTCTCCTCTTGTCCTCCCGCTCTCTCTCTCTCTCTCTAGCGCGCCTCTGTGTGTTTGCGTCGTTGTTGTGTGTATATAAATGTCGTGTGTGCCTGCCGTCTCCGTCTCCGTCGTCGTGCCTCTCTCTCTCTCTCTTTGCCTATCCGTCTGCGTCGTCGTTTGTTCCGTGTTTTGCGCCGCACCTCCCGCTCATCGCTCCTGCGCCGCCGCCGCCGCCGCCGCCCAATTCAAAATCATAACAAACCAAAACAACGACGCCAAAAAAACAGCCATCAGCGCCCTGGACGTCAAGGCCCTGCGCGAGAAGACCGGCGCCGGCATGATGGACTGCAAGAAGGCGCTCGCCGAGAGCGGCGGCGACGCGGCCAAGGCGGTTGAGTGGCTGCGCAAGAAGGGCCTCTCCGGCGCCGACAAGAAGGCCGGGCGCGTGGCCGCCGAGGGCGCCGTCGTCAAGTACATCCATCCGGGGTCGCGCATCGGCATCCTCATGGAGGTCAACTGCGAGACCGACTTTGTCGCCGCGTCGGACGAGTTCCGCAAGCTGTGCGCCGAGCTGTGCATGATCGCCGCCTCGTCGGACGTCGTGTGCGTCGGCGCCGACGAGGTGCCGGCCGACCTGCTCGCGCGCGAGCGCGCGATCGAGATGGGCAAGGCCGACCTCGCCACAAAACCCGAGGGCGTGCGCGCCAAGATCGTCGAGGGCCGCGTCGACAAGCTGAAGAAGGCGTGGGCGCTGCTCGAGCAGGACGCGCTCACCACTGCGGGCGCAAAGGTTGACGACCTTGTCAAGGCCACGATCGCCAAGGTGGGCGAGAACGTGAAAGTGCGCCGGTTCGTCAAGTTTACGCTGGGCGAGGGCATCGAGAAGAAGGCGAGCAACCTGGCCGCCGAGGTGGCCGAGCAGACGGCGGCCATGGCGGCCAAGGCCAAGGCCGCGGCGGAGGCGCCGAAGAAGGACGAGGCGGCGGCGGCGGCGGCGGCCGGAGGCGCGGCGGCGGCGCCGGCCAAGCCGGTCGTCGCCGTCAGCGCGGCGAGCGTCAAGGCCCTGCGCGAGAAGAGCGGCGCCGGCATGATGGACTGCAAGAAGGCGCTCGCCGAGAACGACAACGACGTCACCAAGGCGGCCGAGTGGCTGCGCAAGAAGGGCCTCGCCGGCGCCGACAAGAAGGCCGGCCGCGTGGCCGCCGAGGGCGCCGTCGTTGACTACATCCACCCGGGCAGCCGCGTCGGCGTGCTTCTCGAGCTCAACTGCGAGACCGACTTTGTCGCGGCCGGCGACGTCTTCTCGCGCCTGGCCAAGGCGCTGGCCATGCAGATCGCCGCCTCGCCCACCGTCGAGTACGTGACGGCCGAGGAGATCCCCGCCGAGGTGTTCGCGGCCGAGATGGGTGCTGAGATGTCGCGCGAGGACATCGCGGCCAAGCCCGAGGCGATCCGGCAAAAGATCGCCGAGGGCCGCGTCAAGAAATTGGTGGCCGAGCGCGCGCTGCTCGACCAGCCCTACCTGGTCGACCCGTCTAAGACGGTCGCCGAGGCCGTGAAAGAGGCCGTCGCGGCGTGCGGCGAGAAGATCAGCGTGCGGCGGTTCGCGCGGTACGTGCTGGGCGAGGGGATCGAGAAGAAGGTCAACGACCTGGCCGCCGACGTGGCCGCGATGAGCGCGGGCAAGGCGTGAGCGAGTGAGCGATGGGGGACGCGCGTTTGCGCTCCCTCACTGCGCGCGCGCGTCGTTGAGGATTGGTTGTCCTCTCAAGGTTTCTCTCTCGTCCTTTGGCGCCGTATTTTCCGATATTTCGTTCCCCCATCTTTTTTTTCTACTTGGTTGGATCTTGCGAGCACGCCTAGTTTCGACAAGCACCCCGAGCCAACAACGAACGAGCCGCGCTAGATCCAGGGCTCAGCCCTACAAAATTCGTACAATGTGCAAACCCGACATTTAATCTTTCAATCGCACCGCGCGCAAGGTGGGAAGCGGCAAGAACGCCCGTCTCAAGGACGGGTGTTGCCGCGCAGGCGGCCGAGGGGCGTCGAGCGGCCGCAGCCGCGCTGATCGAACAGCACAACGCAGTAGCGCGCGGGGTCGAGGAAGCGGGCGTGCGAAGGGTAGCTGCCGGCGCCCGGGCCGCCGTGCAGCACGAGGGCGGGGAGGCCGCGCACCTCGAAGTAGACGCGGTGGCCCGTCGTCGCCGCCTGCTGGGGACGGCGGCAGTGTGCCGGCGAGCGTTGCTCGTGAAGTTTTAGGCAGGCTCTCCTTGCCGCACTCCTCCAAATAATCACGACGGGTTTCCGCACAACAATAGCATCGTTCGTCGACAGTGATCGATTTTCCTCGAGCCAACCTCGACCTTACCCAATGCCGATGGCGACGCTGCGGCCGCCCGCCCCCAAGCCCAAGCGTCAAAGCGTGGTGGGTTTTTGCGTCGCCCGTGAGCGTCGCGTGCGCCCTCACGCTCCGCGTGCGCAGCATGATGGTACAGCGCAAGCTGATCTCTCGATGTTTAGGTCGTGGGTTTTCCCGACGCGTCAGTCGCGCGCTATGTTTCTGTTGTGTTTCTTTCGTGTTTTGACGGTTGTGAGCCATGCGATGGAGAAGCGCCGGCGGCAGCGAAGTGCATGCGCCTCCCGAGCGCGTCGCGGCAGAACCCACGACCGGGCGCGCCCATGGCGTTCGAAGTGGATGCGTCGTGCTCACACGGGAGCTTCTGGGTTGTTTCTCATTTCATCCAGTGCCGCCGTTTCGCGTTTGACAACAACCCCACTGCCCGATCGGGCGCCGCTCACCACGCGAACGCCGCTCGCCTTTTGCCTCTGACCAAAAAACCCACATCGCCAAACCACACAGCTGACGATTGAGAGCTATGTGTCCGTCGCCGAGCTGGGTCTGACGCCTGCCCTGCCGCTCACTGGCGCAGGAGCGCTCGTCCCCGCGCCCGTCCGCCCTGCTTCCGCCTCGTCCGCCGCCGCCCCGTTCCAACCGCTCGCCGCCGCCCGCGTGCGGCCGGCCATCACCGCCGCCCTGCTGCCCGGCTGCGTGCGTGAGCCTACGATCACGGCGGGTTGTCGGTACTCGGCGGCGGAGTACGGCGCCGCCGTCGTCGCGGTGACGCAGGGGATGACCGAGGGGGGCGGCCTGTCGGCGCCGCCGCCCGGCCCGGCCGCTTCTGGGGCCTTTTGGGGGGGAGCGGCCGACCGCGTGGGGCGGCTCGTGTTGCATGTGCTATGGCAGCGCTCGTGCAAACCCCTTCACGATTTTTACACGCAGCGCATCGCCGGGACCGACGGAGGGCGCACAGGCCAGGGGCTCCCGCCTATGCCCCCCAACATGACGCGCGCGGTCGAGCGGCACCGCGCCACCTCGGAGGCCGCTGCCGGCAGCGTGGGCGGCCCTCTCGCCGCCGACTCGCGCGCGCGCCTGGCCCGCCTGTTTGCCGCCGAGCGCGAAGGCCTGGACGCGCAGCAGCAGCTGCTGCAGGAGTGCGTCGGGCCCGACGACCCGATCGGCCCCGCACTCGAGGCCGCGGCAAAGTCGCGGGACGCTGTTTGGTCGCACCCGGCGATGGGGGCGGCGGCCGCCGCGGCGCTGGTCGGGACGCAGGCGGCCCCCCCGGACTTCATGCAGCAGCAGCACCCTCGAGGCCGCGGCGGTGGTGCAGGGCGCTGTAGGAGGGGAGGGGATTGCCCGGAGGCCTGGCGCGCCCGTTTCCACCAGCGGCCAGCTGTCCAAGTGCGGGCTGGGCCGACACCCTGGTGGACAAGGAGGAGGAGCGGCCCCACCTTTTCGCGTGCCGAGCTGCGGCCGCTGTTCGCGGTGGCGCCCGAGGCGGTGTGCGAGACGCAGGTGCCGCTCAAGTGCGCGACGGCTCGGCGGCGGCGGCGGCGGCCAAGCGCGCGCGGGCAGAGGCCCTGGCGGCGGTGGCGGAGGGCGGCGGAGGAGGCGGCAAGAAGAAAGGAGGCAGGCCGTCGCCGTCGCCCGTGGGGGGCGCGAGGCGATGGAGGGGGACAAGGCGGCGGCCGCCGCCGCGCCGCCGCCGCTGCCGCCGCCGCCCGACGCGGCTCGCGTCGGCGCGTGGGCGCACTATGCGAGCGCGCGCGACAACGAGGCGGACCCAATGTGGCGCGCCGCGCCCGCGGGGGCGGTGGACGCGTACGTGAGCTTCTTGTTCAGCGACCACGCGGTCAACGACGCGTGGTGGCGGCACAAGCGCGCGGAGCAGCGGCGCGCGCGGCAGGCGGCAGCGAGGACGAGGAGGACGAGGAGGACGACGGGGCGGGAGCGGCGGTGGCGGCGGCGGCGGCGGCGGCGGCCGAGGCGCCTGCGCCGTGGCATCCCACGGCCCGCCGCAAGACCGGCAGCGGCAGCGGGGACGACGACGAGGAGTATGTCAGCGCCTGCGCGCCCGGCGACGACGAGTGGTGAGTTTTTTTTTAGTTTCTGAGCGCGCCCTTTTTGCTTTCCGCGACGACGAGAGAGAGAGAGAGCCGATCGCACGACACCCCACCCCCACCCCCCCCCCTTTCCCCCGAGAATGCACGATCTGAATCGACACGCGAAAAACGAGAGAACGAAGCCAGAAGAAGCACTGTCTGCCATCCAAGAAGCACATTGAAACAGGAATGCAAAAACTAAAAAAGGAACGACGCTCCCGAAACGCGCGCCCGTCTTTTTTCCGGACTAAACAAATCTTCTCTCTCCCATTCTTCCCTGCACTTGTAGTCGGGCTTGTCCGGCAGCGTGCACCCGGAGCGGATCACCACCCCCGCCGCGTAGTGCCCCGCCCAAACGCACTCGGCCACGGGCAGGCCCCGCGCGAGCTGCGCCAAAAAGACGCCCACAAACGCGTCGCCAGAGCCGTTGGTGCCGACGATCTCGCTTTTCGGCACGGCCGGCACCTCGAACGTCTCGACCGACGCCGCCTCGCCGCCCGTGGCCACGACCGTCGGGGGCGGCCCCCTGCGTGAACACGACCACGCGCGGCTGCGCGATTTCCGGCGCGCGCCGGAGGGCGGCGGCCTTTGCCGCGATCTCTGCGACGTCGGCGGTCGCCCACCCCTCGGCCTCGGCGAAAGCAACCAGCAGCGCCGCCGCCACGGGCCCGCCTCGGCCTTGGCGCCGCTTCCGCCGCCGCCGTCGCTGCTGGACGCCGCCGCATCCCCGAGCGCGTGCAGGCGGCGCAAAGGGGGCAGGCCGCCGCTCCCTGGCGTGGTGTAAAAGGTGCTCAACAGGCGCGGCGGGTCGACCGACCACGCGGCGAGCAGGCCCTGCGACGCGCGGCCGACGAGCAGAGGGGCGGCGGCCAAAGCAGGAGCGGGAGCAGCGGCAGCAGCGGCGGCCGGCGTCGT
>Ga0105053_10008505_pt1 | contig 13323 bp, 14 predicted proteins | sample BON01_FD_78093 | JGI IMG/M metagenome (GOLD analysis project Ga0105053, IMG submission 78093) | Freshwater microbial communities from Lake Bonney liftoff mats and glacier meltwater in Antarctica - BON-01 | ecosystem: Environmental > Aquatic > Freshwater > Ice > Glacier meltwater | place: Lake...
AGCCATCGTCGACGCCTGCTGCGACGCCTGGAACAAACTCACCAGCGAGCCAGGCCGCATCACATCCATCGCCACCCGGGAGTGGGCATCACAGGTCAAGATCTGACGCCGTTGGTATAATCCGCTACTTCCGCCCCTGCGAACGCGCGATCACGTCGTTGCAACACGACCTGCGACCGTTTCTGACGCTGGCGTGTGCAAAATAGTGAAATGCCCGCCGGGCCTGGTCTTTGACAGTGTTGAACACGACGGCTTCGTGCCGCGGCATCTCGCGAAACCCCGCCGGTCATCGCGCCCGGATCAGCAGGGTCCGCCGCCCCCATTTTTTCGAGTGACTACGAGACTCTCTGCCCTCGGCTTGCGTCGCATCAGAGGGGTCGGGCCCGGCTCATCCTAGCCCCGCAGGATCTTCAGCAGTTGCGGGTGCAGTTCCGAGTTGGTGGCCAGTATCTGGGCGCCTGACTTGGGATCGCCCTCTCCATCGATGGTGGTGACCACGCCGCCCGCCTCGGTGACGAACAATATGCCCGCCGCCACGTCCCACGGCTTCAGATTGCGCTCGAAATAGGCGTCATAGCGGCCCGCGGCGACCCAGGCGAAGTCCAGCGCCGACGAGCCGAGGCGGCGGATGCCGGCGACGCGCTGGCCGACGGCGTGGATGTCCTTGATCGACTGGGCGTGGCCGGTCTTGCCGATGAAGGGCAGGCCGGTGGCGATCAGGCTTTCCGACAGGTCACGGCGTCCGGCGACGCGGATACGCTGGTCGTTCAGATAGGCACCCTTGCCCTTTTCGGCCCAGAACAGCTCGTTCATCACCGGATTATAGGTCACGCCCGCGACGATCTCGGATGACCCGTCCGGCGCCGTGCGTTGCAGGCCAACCGTGATGGCGAAATGGGGCATGGCGTGCATGAAATTGGTGGTGCCGTCGATCGGGTCGACGATCCACAGATGGGACTTGTCGGTCCCCTCGATCATGCCGCGCTCTTCGCCCAGGAAGCCGTAGCCGGGGCGAGCCTTCATCAGCAGTTCGTAGAGGCTGTCCTCGGCCTTGATGTCGGCGGCGGTGACAAAGTCGCCGGGGCCTTTGCGCGACACCTGCAACTGCGCCACCTCGCCGAAATCGCGCAGCATGGGGCGGGCGGTCTTGCGAACCGCGTCGATGATGACGGAAACGAGAGCGGAGGCGAGGGCCATGTCAGGAAGGTTCTGGGTTCTAGGGACTAGGGGCTAGGGAAGTAGTCGGAAAGGGCAGTACGTGTGGCCCTGGAACCTAGTCCCTGGAACCTGAAACCTCCCGCGCCTATTCGGCGCGGCGGACGTATTCGCCAGTCGCGGTATCGACCACGATCCGCTCGCCCACGCCCATATAGGGCGGGATCATGATGCGGACGCCGTTGTTGGCGATGGCGGGTTTGTAGGAGGACGAGGCGGTCTGGCCCTTCACCGTGGGCTCGGTCTCGACGACTTCCAGGGTGACCTGGTCGGGCAGGGTCAGGCCGATGGGCCGGTCCTCGTGCATTTCGATGACCACTTTCATGCCGTCCTGAAGATAGGCGACGCGGTCCTCGCCGACCCAGTCCTTCTGCAGCTCGGTCTGCTCGTAGGTGTTGTCGTCCATGAACACCAGGGCGTCGCCCTGTTCGTACAGGTACGAGAAATCCTTCTGCTCCAGCGTGACTCGCTCGACCTTGTCCTCGGAACGGAAGCGTTCGCTCAGCTTGTTGCCGGTCTCGAGATTCTTGGCCTCAATGTTGGCGAAGGCCCCGCCCTTGCCGGGCTTGACGTGGCTGGCCTTGGTCACGACCCACAGGCCCTTGTTGTGCTCAAGGACCATGCCGGGCTTGATGGTGTTGCCATTGATTTTTGCCATGGAGATAACCGGGTCTGTGGCGCAGCCCTGTGGCGCGCGCGAACGGGCGCAGTCCCTAGAGGAAGCCGCGTCATCCGGCAAGCGAGGGGCGGTTGGACAGGCGCGCGGGTGAAGCGTGAGCGGAGAGGTGAGCAAGGGGTGAGCAGGATCCGGGCAGTGTGTGCGTTCGGGCCGATGCCTCGCCCAGCCCTCGCTCACGCCTCACTCTTTACCGCATCGCTCAATGTACCGTCGCCCGGCTCTCCGCCTGCGTCTGCACCCTATTGGCCAGACGCACCCCGCCACCGGTGGGTGAGGCCATCTTGCCCGTGCGCTCGTCCAGCTTGCGGGCCTCGTGGGCGAAGGCGGCGGCCAGACCCGCCGACGACATGGCCGCCGCGATCTGCAGGCTGCGCCCGGCCGGCCGAAGGGCGATCCAGACGGCGTTCAACGCCTGGGCCGCTGCCCACAGGCCCATCGCCGTCGTGCGCTCGGGCTGGGCCGGCGCGTTCCAGACCCTCACCGCCGACAGGGTGGTGACCGAGAACACCGCAGGCAGGATCAGGCTCAACGGCCCGCGCGGCCGCTCGGTGATCGGGGCGTGGCCATCAGCCGGTTGATCCCGGGTAGGCGCCAGAGTCCGGGTCGCGAACGCCGCCGCCGCAAGCGCGAAGCCTACGGTCAGGGCAATGCCGACAAGCACATGGCCGGGCTGACGCCCCTCCGCGTTCAGCAAGCCGGTGGCGGCGTTACGGGCGTCGTCTAGGGCGTCATCGATGATCGGCATTCCGTTTCTCCAGTGGCAGGAGTGGAATGGACGATGCGGGGCGTCAGTTCCCCGTGGCGCTCTTGTCCGGGGCGATCTCGGTCATGGCGGACTGGAGATAGTTCTGCTCGCCGAGCTGCTCGATCAGCTTGTGCTGGGCCTCGAGGAAGTCGATGTGCTCCTCGGTGTCGTTGAGGATGCGCATCAGCAGGTCGCGGCTGACAAAGTCCCGGGCCGCCTCGCACTGGGCCACACCGGCCATCACGGTCTCGCGTCCGCCCAGCTCCAGCTGCAGGTCGGCGTCCAGGCATTCGAAGGCGGTCTCGCCGATCTTGAGCTTGTGCAGGTCTTGCAGATTGGGCAGGCCGTCGAGGAACAGCACCCGTTTGATCAGCATGTCGGCGTGTTTCATCTCGCCGATCGACTCGTCGTAGATGATCTGGCCGAGGTGTTTCAGGCCCCAGCTCTCGAACATCCGGGCGTGCAGGAAATACTGGTTCACCGCCGTCAGTTCATTGGTGAGCACCGCGTTGAGCGTGCGGATGATTGCGGGATCGCCCTTCATCGTCATTCTTTCCGTCAGCGGCGCTGCGGTCGGCCCGACCGCCATGAATCACCGGCTAGGAGCTATCTTTAGCACGACAGGCGGCCTTGTGTTCACCTGCGAACTCTTCTCACGATATTGAAAATGCGACTGAATCTCTCGTGAGAGCGGGCAGGCCCTATTCGGCCGCCATGGCGTAGGAATCGCGGCTGTCCTGGATCATCTCGCGCATTTCACAGACGCATTTAGCGCACTGGGCCACGCACTGGTTGCGGGCGAAAACATCGCGCGGCCGACACGCACCCGCCTCGATGGCGGCGGCGACGTCACGCTTGCGAAGACCATTGCAGTTGCAGACGTACACGGCAGGGTGAACCTGACTGATTGCGAATGGTTCTCTATAGCAGGTAGGTGAGGGCGAATGCAAGTCGTTCGCAGAACAGGTGTTGACGGCACGGTGCAGCCATCGCACTTGCCGCCCATGTCCAGGATCCCGCTCGTTCCGCCCCGCCCGCCCTGCCGGCTATATCTGATCACGCCGCCGTCGATCCCTGACCCCGCGGCCTTCGTGCGCGATCTGGAGGCGGCGCTGGCAGCGGGGGATGTGGCAGCGTTACAGATCCGGCTGAAGGACGCAGAGGATGCGGTCGTGCTGGCTGCCGTCGCGGCGTTGAAGCCTGTGACCCAGGCGCGGGGTGTAGCCGTGATCCTCAATGACCGGCCGGATCTGGCGGCGCGGTCGGGCTGCGACGGGGTGCATCTGGGGCAGTCCGACGGCTCGGTCGCCGTCGCACGCAGTTTGATAGGGCGGGACGCCATGATCGGCATAACCTGTCATGGCAGCCGCGAACTGGCCATGGATGCCGCCGAGGCAGGGGCCGATTATGTCGCCTTCGGGGCCTTCTTCCCGACCGCGACCAAGGCGACCGTCCACCGGCCCGACCCGGAGATCCTGACCATCTGGCAGGAAACGGTCGAGATTCCCTGTGTCGCCATCGGCGGGATCACGGCGGCGACCGCCGGTGAACTGGCGCGGGCCGGTGCCGATTTCGTGGCGATCAGCGCCGCCGTCTGGACCCACCCGGACGGGCCGGCCACTGCGGTTCGGGAACTGGAACAGGCACTGATCTCGATCTCCTGACCTTCAGGGGATATTAGGAAGCACAGCGCTATGAAAAGGGCTGTAAATTTGCCGTCCGGAACCGAAAATGACCATAAGCCCTGCGCTCGATCCGCTGGAGTCCGACGTCAGACCTGACGCGCGGGCGAGGCCGTCCGTCAACCCCGGCGGGCGCCCGGTGGGGATCGGTCAGCCCATGGTGCTCATCCTGACCGCCATGACCGTGATGGTGCTGGTCGTTCTGTCCCTGACCTTCGCGCGGACTTCCGGCACGGTTGAGGCGCTCTGGGGTGCCGGGGGTGTCGCGGTCGCCGTCTGGCTCCGCACCTCGCGCGGCCCCCTGTATGACCTGTCTTTCGGGGGCCTGATCGCTGCCGGGATCGCTGCCGGAAACCTGCTGGCCGGAAACGCTGCCGAACTGACGATCCTGTTCACCGTCGCCAATACTCTTGAGATCTATGGGGCCGTCCTGCTGGTGCGGCGGTTCGCGCCGACCCTGAGCCTGGCCTCAGTCAGAGGAACCTGCCGCTTTCTTCTGGCCGCCGCCGTCGTCGCCCCCCTGTTCGCTGCGGCCCTGGTCGGCGGTATGCTGGGGTGGATGACCGGTGCCGACGTGCTGGAGACGGTCAAGGTCTGGTGGCTCGGCCACGCGCTCAGTATTGCGGTTTTGGCCAGTTTCGGCCTGGCCCTGACCCGGCGCGAGCTGGCCCGCTTCCGCACCCCGGCCCGGGCCATTGAAGCCGTGGTCTTGCTGGGCGGGCTGGCGGTCGTATCCTACGGGGTCTTCTCGCAGCAGCAGCTGCCGATGGCCTTTATCACCGCCCCCCTGCTTCTGTTGATCGCGGTTCGTCTGCGCATGCTGGGGCTTGCGCTAGCACTGGTGATCATTGCCACCCTGGCGGTCGGCGGTAGTATGCAGGGCTTCGGTCCCTATGCCCTGGGTTTCGAAGGTGCCGACCGGGCCATGATGGCCCAGCTGCTGGTCCTGTTCGCCTATATGCCGATCCTGCTGGTCGCCGCCCTGTTCGAAGAGCGCGACCTTCTCGCCGAACGCGCCCGCTTCGGACAGGCCCGCGCTGAAAAAGCGTCCGAGGCCAAGTCCCGCCTGCTCGCCAATGTTGCGCACGAAATCAAGAGCCCCGTCGCAGGTATGATCGGCATAGGTGAATTGTGGCAGGCTGGCCAGCTCGGACCTGTCTCCGCAACGCAGGCGGAAATGGCGGAAATGCTGGTCACGACGGCCCGCCAGGTCGAGGCTTTGGCGCATGACCTGCTGGATGTGGCCCGGGCCGAGTCCGGTGACGTCAAGGTCGAGCTACGGCCCACCGACGTGCCCGGCGTGCTTGAGGATGTGCGGCGGGCCATGGCTATGAGGCCTGACGCCCAGGGCCTTCGGCTGGAAGTGATCACCGAGGGCGAGGGTTTGGTGGCGTTGGTCGATTCCCAGCGCCTGACCCAGGTGGTCTCCAACCTGGCCTCCAATGCCGTTAAATACGGTGCCTACGGTGGTGTGGTGGTCCTCCGTGCCAGCAAGACCGGCGAGGGTGTGCGCATCGAGGTGATTGACCGCGGGCCGGGTCTGACGGTCGAGCAACAGGCCCAGTTGTTTGAACCCTTCAACCGGTTGGGCCTCGAACGCACGGCGGTCGAGGGACATGGCATCGGCCTGGCGCTGGCCAAGCGTCTGGTCGAACTCCAGGGCGGTTCGATCGGCGTGACCTCCGTGCCGGGCGAGGGTGCCACCTTCTGGGTCGAGCTTCCGGCGGCCTGAGCCGCGCTGACCCTCGCGGTCTTTCCGCGTATGAATTATGCACCTCTGAACATTTCCGGATGTCGGGCGCAAGCCCTCATTCCGACTAGGGTTATTTGAAAGGGTTTCTACGTGGAACTCGATGCGCTGCTGCTGTCGCGACTTCAGTTCGCCTTCACCGTAGCCTTTCATATCCTTTTCCCGGCCTTCACCATCGGCCTGGCGGCGTTCCTGGCGGTGCTTGAGGGCCTCTGGCTCTGGACCAAGCGTGACGCCTTCAAGGTCCTCTATCTGTTCTGGGTCAAGATTTTCGCCCTCAGCTTCGGCATGGGCGTCGTTTCGGGCGTGGTGCTCAGCTACCAGTTCGGCACCAACTGGTCCGAGTTCATTCGTCTGACCGGCGGGGTGATAGGCCCGCTGCTGGCCTATGAGGTCCTGACCGCTTTCTTCCTTGAGGCGTCCTTCCTCGGTGTCATGCTGTTCGGCTGGAAGAAGGTCGGCCCGAAACTGCATTTCCTCGCCACGGTCCTGGTCGCCGTGGGCACTACGCTTTCAGCCTTCTGGATCCTGTCGGCCAATAGCTGGATGCAGACGCCACAGGGCTTCCAGATCATGGCGGATGGCACGCTCGAAGCGACCGATTTCATGCAGGTGATCTTCAATCCCAGCCTGCCGACCCGGCTGGCGCACATGCTGCTGGCGGCCTTTCTGACCACCGGTCTCGTGGTCGGTGCCGCCTCCGCCTACCAGGTCCTGAAGGAGCGCGCCAAAGGCACTGTCACGGGCTGGACCGAGAGCCGGATCGCCCTCGTCATGGCGGTCGGTCTGGTCGCCGTGCTCGCGCCGCTCCAGCTGGTCGCTGGCCATGCGTCCGGCGTCGTCACCCACGAGTACCAGCCGGCCAAGACGGCGGCGATCGAGGGCTATTGGGAAAGCCGCGCCGATCAGCCCCTGCATCTGTTCGGCATCCCGGATCGCGACGCACAGAAGAACCATTTTGAGGTTTCCATTCCCGGGATCGGCAATGCCATTCAGGGTCTGCCGCGCGAAACGGTCATCAAGGGACTCAATGAGTGGCCGCGCGAGGATCAGCCGCCGCCGTTCATACCCTTCTTCGGCTTCCGCATCATGGTGGGGCTTGGCCTGCTGATGATTGGTCTCGGCGCGACGGGGGCCTTCCTGATCTGGCGGCGCAAACTGTTTGAAACGCCATGGTTCCTTCGCTTCTGCGTGGTCATGGGTCCTTCGGGCTTCATCGCCGTCCTAGCCGGCTGGATGGTCACCGAGGTCGGTCGCCAGCCGTGGGTAGTTCAGGGCGTGCTGAAGACCCGCGATGCCGTCTCGCCCGTTACGACCGGCGAGGTCGCGACAAGTCTGATCGCCTATATTCTGGTGTATTCGGTGGTGTTCACAGCTGGCGCTCTCTTCATTCTCCGGCTGATGGCCGAGGGTCCGGTGGCGGGTGCGGCCGAGCCCGGGCCGGGTCAGGATCGTGCGCCTGGTTCACCCTTGGTCAAGGCCCCTGCAGACACCACTCCGGGAGACGCCTGATGCTGGACCTTCCGCTGATCTGGGCCGGACTCATCGCCACGGCGGTCCTGCTCTATGTCACCCTCGATGGTTTCGACCTGGGCATCGGCATCCTGTTTCCCTTCGCAAAATCGAAGGAGGACCGGGATGTGATGATGAACACCGTCGCCCCCGTCTGGGACGGTAACGAGACCTGGCTGGTGCTGGGTGGCGGCGGGCTGCTGGCGGCTTTTCCGCTGGCCTATTCGGTGCTGATGCCGGCCTTCTACCTGCCCATCGTGCTCATGCTGGCCGGGTTGATCCTGCGCGGGGTGGCGTTCGAGTTTCGCTTCCGCGCCCGCAACCGCGGGCGTAAATTCTGGACCCAGATGTTCGCCACAGGCTCGATCGTGACGGCTCTATCGCAGGGGCTGATCCTCGGCGGCTTCATCCAGGGCGTGACGGTCGAGAACGACCGCTTTGCCGGCGGGCCGTTCGACTGGTTCACACCGTACACCCTGCTCGTTGCGGCCGGTATCGTCGCCGGCTATGCCCTGCTGGGGGGTGCCTGGTTGATGATGAAGACCCGGGACAATCTGCACAGTGATGCCCGGCGCTGGACCCTTATCAGTTCGGCCGCCGTCGGCGGGTTGTTGGCGGCGGTGAGCGTAGCCACCCTGCTCGTCCATCCGCGCATCGCCCTGCGATGGGGTTTCGACACCAGCGCGGCCATGGCCATTGACTGGGCCGCCCTGGCACCGCTGCTCGCGATTCCGGCCCTGGGGCTGGCCGGCTTCGGTGTGGTTGTAGTCATGGCCCGCAGGGGCTCGCACCATTGGCCGTTCGTCGGCGCACTTCTGGTGTTCCTGTCCGGCTATATCGGTCTGGCCGCCAGCTTCATGCCCTATGTGGTCCCCTACGCCTTCGACTTCCGCCAGGCGGCGGCACCCGAAAACGCCCTGGGCCTGATGCTGGTGGGTACAGTCCTGATCCTGCCCGCGATCCTCGGCTATACCGCCTGGGTCTATTGGGTGTTCCGCGGCAAGGTCGATACGGAGTCCGGCTATCATCATTGAACCCGTCCCCCCGCCCGAGCCCGGTGAGGCGCAAGGACCGCTTTGGAAGCGGCTGGCCTGGTTCGCGGCCCTGGCTCTGGCCGCCGCGGGCGTGACGGCGGTCGTCGCCTATGTGCTCAGGGCCTTGCCGTTCATGGGCTGAAGGGGGAAGGTTGGCGCATGAAAGTCCTCATCGTAACCGCCGCCGCCCTGCTGCTCGCCGGACCTGCGGTCGCGCAGACCTCTCCGGTCCTGGTCCCGGCTCAACCGGCGTCGGCCGCTTCGATCAGCGACCGGACCCGCGATCTGAACAGTGGCCCGCCTGCACCGGCAGTCTATATCGCGCCTGCGCCGCCCCCCGCTGCGGCCGTCACGCCGACCCCAAGTTCCGCGCCGACCCCGGCTCCTGTTCCTGATCCGGTGACAGAACCGCCCGCGCGCGCCATGACGCCGACCCCCATCCTGCCGCCGTCCGAACCCTTTACGCTTCCGCCCGGCGTGACGCCGCCGCGGTTGACGCCGATCCCGACAGATCCCGCGCCCCGGCCGCGGATGGTCCCGATTACGCCGCCCGGTGGGTCCACTGTATCAGCCCCGGTCCTGCCCCCGTCCGCGCCCTTCACGCCCCCCGGTGTGGCCCCGCTGCCAGCGCCGACCGTTGCGCTGGATACGCTGGAGGCACCCGTGTCCCCCCCGCCCGCTGCTCCAGCCGCCACCGTGCTGGACAGCGCCGCCCGTGCGGCCCTGCCGTTCACCGCTGACCTGCCACCGGGCTTCGAGATTGTCACCGGTCGTCCGGGACCTGACTTCCGTATCTATACGATCCGCCGGGGCAGCCAGTCGTTCGTCATGGTCTATGCCGGGCCGTCCTCGCAGTTCCCGATCTACAGCGGGCAGATGGTCGAGGGCGGCGGCCGTGCCTCCATCCTCGCGACCGAGGATGGCGTGCGTCATGCGGTGGAGCATATGTTCCAGCGCCCGACCACGCCGCGCGAAATCCACATATGGACCATGAGTCTGGACGGTGCCGACCGCGCCATGGCCGAGGCCATCGCCCAGTCGGTGGATGTGCGCTGACGCCGGAGATCAGATCCGGCGTACCGATGTGTCCGGGTCGCCCAGACGCACGCCGCGCGGCCCGGCAAACACCAGCACCTCCTGCCCCGGCGCGGCGGCCCAGCGCCTCAGTGTCTCCTGATAGGGCTCGCGCCGCCAGTCGTGGGGCCGCGCCCCGTCGCATTCGACCACCAGCCTCGCCCCGCCCTGTTCGCTGTGCAGGACAAACCCGGCCGTGGTCGGTTTCCAGTCTTCGTCCAGCGCCTCGGTCAGCAGCCAAAGGCAGTTGAAAATGCGGCAATCGCCGGGTCGCTCGTCATAGACGTCGCAGCCGCCGGACTTGCTGAAATGCCGGCACCATTTGCCCGGCGGTTTGTCGAGCGCGGTCACACCCATCAGCTTGCAGCACAGGCCGCAATCGCCGCAGGATTTTGCCGGGGCGTTGTGCGTGTCGTCTTCAGCCATGGAGGAGGCTCCGCACGGATCACTATCCATCCTCGCCCATGCCACGAGGGGGTGAAGCGCGCAAATCCGGGAGAGTTTGACGATGCAGGCGCTGGTCATGGTCGTGCTGACGGCGTGATGAGGCCTCACACCACCTCGCGGCGCGAGAGGTGGACGATCATCAGGATCAGGGCGACCACGCCGAGACCGCCTCCCAGCCCGAGGGCCGTGCCCACCCGCCACGGCTCCGAAGCCAGCATATTGACCGGCATCTGCCAGGGCAGGAACACTCCCTGTTTCGCCGAGGTGGCGACGACGGCAAAGAAAGTCCCGCCGATGCCCAGCACCAGGCCGGGCACGAAGCTGGCAAAGCGCAGGGCGGTCCACAGCTGGATCGCAATCATCAGCAGGCCGGCGAGGAGCATCAGCCCCATGATCTGGACGTATCCGGCCAGATCAAACGCGCCGGTCGGCTGCAGTTGCGGCTTGATCATCGCCGCCAGGGTGACGGCACCCCAGACCATGACCAGCACCATGGCGCTCATCAGTGCGACCACCGCCAGCACGCAGACCCCCTTGGCGGCGTAGAGCCTCCAGCGGGGCAGGGGCAGGGCGCGCAAATAGTCCCAGGACTTCGGCCCATGCTCCATATGCGCCACCAGCGCGGTCAGGGCCGTCACGCTCATCGGCAGCATGAAATAGGCCCAGATGGCGGAGCCGCCGCTCATCCACATGTCCCAGGCAGACGGGGCCTTGGTTCGCAGCATATTGAAGAAGACGAACACCGCGATCAGCGTCGGCGCGGCGATGGCCAGCAGGGCCGCCAGCGAGCGGTTGAGCTTGCGCGTCTCGACGGCGAGCGGGGCGAAAAAGGCGGCGACGGACATCAGACCAGCTCCGGCTGCATGAGGGGTTGGGTGGCGGGCGGACCCGAGACCCCGCGATAGATTCCTTCCAGGGTTCGAGCCTGCTGACCGATAGCAAACACGGTGATATCGGCCTTGACCAGGGCCCGGTTCAGGGCGGCGGCGGCGGCGCGGGCGTCTTCTCCCGGCCTGAGGCCGGCGACGATACGTTCGGCCCCCCGGGTGACGGCAAAACCGCGCGCTTTGGCCAGGGCCTCGGCGCGCACGGGATCGTCGGTCTCCACCGCGATCTCCGGGGCCAGGTCGGCCTTCAGCCGGGCCAGTTCGCCTTCCAGCACCAGCCGGCCCTGATGCACGATGCCGATGTGGGTGGCGGTCTGTTCGATCTCGCCCAGCAGGTGGCTGGACAACAGCACGGTCGCCCCGGTCCGGGCCGGAAGTTCGCCGAGGAAGCGGCGCATGTCAGCGATACCGTCCGGGTCCAGCCCGTTGGTCGGTTCGTCGAGGATCAGGACCGGTGGTGCGCCGAGCATGGCGCGGGCCAGACCCAGCCTCTGGCGCATGCCCAGCGAATAGTCCGAGACCCGACGCCGCGCGTGGTCGCTCATCTCGACCACCTCCAGCACCCGTTCGATCTCCGAACGACGAAGACCCATGAGGTTGCGTGTCAGATCGAGGTTCTCGGCCCCCGACAGATTGCCGTAGAAGCCGTGCGCCTCCAGCAGCGCCCCGACCTTGCGCGCCGCAGCGAGGCGGTCGACGGAGACGTCGATACCGCAGATGCGGGCCTTTCCACTGCTGGGGCGGATCAGGCCCAGCAACATCTTCAGCGTGGTGGTCTTGCCCGCCCCGTTGCGGCCGAGGAAGCCATAGACGGCCTGATCCGGCACCGTTAGTGACACGGAATCGACGGCCAGATGGCGTTTGAAACGCCGGGTCAGGGTCTCGGTTTCGATCGCGGCAGGCATCAGCGGCGCTCTTTTCGTTTAAGTCAGACATAAAGTTGCAAACTCGGCGTCTTTAAGTCAAGATTAAAGATCAGACAGACTTTCAACGCAGGAGATCGCCCCGTGAGCCAGACCGACCTCGGCCGTTTTCGTCGACGCTGCGCCCAGTTCCGCTGGCTGGCTGTTTTCATGGTTTTTAGCGTCGGCGGGTTGTTGGTGTTGACCAACCTCGCCGGTCCCGTCCTGCACTGGACGCGCGTCGATCCGGGCACCTATGAGCCCCGGTATCTTGCCGGGGTGATCTGGGTCTTGCCGTCGGCCTGCTACCTGTTCGGGGTCTGGTCGATCGGTCGGGCCATGGGACAGCTGGCGCAGGGCCGGCTGATCCAGCCGACCCTGGCCGACGCCCTGCGCCGGGTCGGCCTCGCATTGGGCGTGGGGGGCGTGCTCAGCGTCTTTGTGGTCACCAACCTGCTGCGGCTGATCGGACATACGCAGGGAGGCTACCTTCATTTCGACGTGCCCGGCATGACGCTCGGCATGATCGGTGGGGCGCTGTTCCTGCTGGGCCGCGTGGCGGAACAGGCCGGCCGGGTCCAGGCCGAACTGGACGAGATGATCTGATGCCGATCCGCGTCACCCTCGACCATCTGATTGTGAAAAAGGGCCTTAAGGCCCGCGACCTCGCCCAGCAGGTCGGGCTCAGCGAGACCCAGTTGTCACTGTTCCGCTCGGGCAAGGTGAAGGGCATCCGTTTCCGGACCCTGGCGAAACTGTGCGCCGCGCTGGAATGCCGCCCGAAGGATCTGCTGGACTATACGTTCGACCCGACCGATCTGGCCGACGCGGACGAGGACTGAGCGGCCGCCGCCAGTCCGGCCTGGCCTCAGGCCAGCTCCACCGCCACGGCCACGGCCTCGCCGCCGCCGATGCACAGGCTGGCCATACCCTTCTTGCCGCCGCGCGCCTGAAGCGCCGCCAGCAGTGTGGTCAGGATGCGCGCGCCCGAGGCCCCGATGGGGTGGCCCAGCGCGGTGGCACCGCCGTTGACGTTCAGCTTCGTCCGGTCGATGCCGAGGTCACGCATGGCGATCATGGCGACCACGGCAAAGGCCTCATTAATCTCCCACAGGTCAACGTCCGCAACCGACCAGCCGGCCTTGTCCAGCGCCTTCTGCATGGCGGGCACCGGAGCGGTGGTGAACAGGCCCGGCTCATGGGCGTGGGCGGCGTGGCTGACGATGCGGGCGACGATGGGCAGGCCGAGGGCCTTGGCCACGCTCTTGCGGGTCATCACCAGGGCGGCGGCCCCGTCCGAGATCGAACTGGCGTTGGCGGCAGTGATGGTGCCGTCCTTGGCGAAGGCGGGTTTCAGGGTCGGGATCTTCTCCGGCATGGCCTTGCCGGGCTGTTC
>Ga0105053_10008507_pt1 | contig 13322 bp, 13 predicted proteins | sample BON01_FD_78093 | JGI IMG/M metagenome (GOLD analysis project Ga0105053, IMG submission 78093) | Freshwater microbial communities from Lake Bonney liftoff mats and glacier meltwater in Antarctica - BON-01 | ecosystem: Environmental > Aquatic > Freshwater > Ice > Glacier meltwater | place: Lake...
CTAACAGTGCCTGTCCCCATGCTTCCGCCTGTTTGTTGCGGGCTGTCTGCTCCTCCATTCTATTTCGGACCACCTGTTCCGTTTCTTGTTTTTTGGCGGGAAAATCGTGACTGGAGTGATTGAAACCCCCCCCCCCCAAGGAATTGTGAGGGAATGGGAATGGGAATGGGAATTCACGGGGAATGGCAAACATGCAACGATTCCCGGACCATTCGCGAATGCCATTCCCCGAATGGCAAAGGGAATGACCACCGCTGGTTATATTTGTCACATTTCTGGGAAGAATGTGCCGCTTCAACACACGAAAATGTTTTGTTTAACTTGTGACGTTATTTGTCACATCCTCTCCGAAAAACGTCACATTTTGGCCCCTCCGGTACAAAAATTTTTTGAACAGGAAGAAATGTGACGATTCGGCTGGGACTGAGGGTCGGTCTTACCCGGATTTCTTCCCAGCTTCCCGTCTCAGATTTGGGTGAGTGACGTCAGATTTGTCACTTTTTTCGGTGACAAAAAATGTGACGCATCACATTTGTCACATTTCTGGGAAGAATGTGACGCTCTCGCACATGAAAATATTTTTTGTAACTTGTGACGTTTTTTGTCACATCCTTCCCGAAAAACGTCACATTTTAGCCCCGCCGGTACAAAAATTTTTTGAACGGGAAGAAATGTGACGATTCGGCAGGGACTGAAACATGTTTTTCTCTTCCCGTCCCAGATTTGTCACTTATGTTTGTTCGTTTTTTTTCTCGGTAGCGTGAAGTGGGAAGGCCATTTGGGCTAAGACCGACCCTGAAACATATTTTTCTCTTCCGTCTCAGATTTTTCACATATCTCAGAAGCGTGAAGCAGGAAGGCTATTTGGGCTAAGACCGTAAACTAGGACTTGCGTATTCACTGCAACTGGAATCTATCAACTTGTCAAAATCGAGGAAATCAAATTTCTCGGTATCTCACGGTACAAGTCAATTGAGATTTTGATTGGATTTGAATTCCGAGGTATCTCGCGGTACAAATTCAAATTGAGATTTGTGTTTATTTTGAATTTGTAGTTGACTAAAATCTCCTCACAATTCAGGATTTTGATTACCATTTAAGGGTGGACCTGAACCCCTCGAAAAATAAATCAATGAGATTTTAGGTTCGAAACGTGATGATCGATTTTCCAACCCTTATTTTGATTTTGAGATCCGATTTTCCGTACTAATTGAGATGTTCGTGACGTCGATTTCGTGTGACCTTCAAATCATTTTGGACCTCACTGAGGTAAGTGAGCAATCCTGGTACAAAGTGCTCACTTATGAATTAGTCAACCCGACTTTCAAAATCAGTCTATTAATAATACCACTTTGGTTCGGTTTTCGTACCTGCTTCGCCTCTGCATTTTCTGTGAGGCCCCTCGGGGCTTGTGAAAGTTCCCACAGAAGTGCCAAAAGATAGCCGGGTGTTGAGGGCGCGCCATTTATGTGCACAACTTCCGATCGCTTCGACACCAGGCTCATCCTCTCTGGAACGACCGGGTCTGAGACACTACCACGAGTCAACCATGGTCTGATGCAACGTGCCCCTGTACCACCTCTTGAAGTACTTACTTCCGCTTTGTCACGCTCTTCTTGTTGAAAAAGGCAAGACAAAGTACTAGTAGCGGTGTTGTGTACAGGGGCACGTTGCGTCAAACCATGGTTGACTCGTACTGTTGTCTGGACCGGGTCGTTCCGGAAAGGATGAGCCAGGTGTCGAGGCAATCGGAGGTTGTGTACATAAACGGCGCGCCCTCAACACCCGGCTATCTTCTGGCACTTCTGCGGGAACTTTTGCAGTGTCCGCGGGCCCTTACAGAAATTACCAAGCCAAAGCAGGTACGAAAAATGAACCTGACACGTTTTTTGTACCACTTCAAAAAAAGTGTTGGAAAATCGATCCTCACGTTTCGAACCTAAGATCTGGTGAATTTCTTTTTAGAGGGGGGCAGGTCCACCCTTAATTCAGCATTTCGAGTCATCCTTCACGGAACGGGCTGTACCAATTATTAAATGATGAATCCCATAAGAATCCTGTTACGCCTGGTACTAAATTGAAAGTTTTTGGAAATAATCTCAAGATGCTGTGCCTCATCAGCAATTGGCTGTACAATATTTTATTCACTTTTATATTTAAATTTAATACAACATGAAACTAGAATATATGTACTCACCCTCTCCACTGTTATACAGCTTGGAGAACAGTGTAGAGCCTTCTGAAAAGAATTTCGGCGGACCAAATTCATAGCGGTGGAGAGGGTCAGTAATAACCTCAATAGAGATCGATTCACTACCAGCCAATATTAAAAATTGGGAATCGACTCGTTCGTGGCCGATCTTAGTGCGATTTCTGCTTGGGGGTTCGAAACTTTTGTTTTTAGAGGCTATCACGTCCCCCAAAAGGATGGCAGAAATGGAAGACAGAAAAAGCAAAAGGTCCCAAAATACCCAAAAAACTCCGGAATCGAGAAATATCAGCAGCGATAAAATTGAAGATGTGTACTTGAAGGCTCCATGCATAATGTATTAAAAAGAATCCGAAAAAAAACAAACAAACAAACGAATTTTAATATATGATCTGACAGAACTTTACATTTTCTTGAATTACGATGAATTTCATCGAATTGACCCAAATAACCCAGCGTCATCTTATTCAATCTTTTGTTTTCAATGTTTTAAAACATTTATGGTGAGGGGCCCGGGGACGTGATAGCTCAAAGATTCTGCACTAGAACCAATTGTTCGGTAGTAACTCAAACGTAGTCTCGACTCCTTGGGCCATCGCTCGATCAGGGTTGCTCAGAGCGATGGCCGCAGGTCAAAGTTGATTAGGAAAAAAATGTGCCCGAACACATTTTTAAATCAGAAGCATCTGTTTGTAAATGTCGTTGAATTTTAAACGACACAATATTACTTATGAAATTTTGAAACGACATAAGTATATTTTCAAAAATTGTACATGACATTTATATGTTGCAAATTTTGACAATTATATCGTTTAATTCTTAATCCGACACAACACTACATTGTTTATATCATTTACATGTTGTCATATTTTGGAACAGCATAATTATATTTTAATGTGTCAATATATTATATCATTCAACCAATTCAACAACAAATCAAAATGTATCATATTCTCACTGTAGATTCTTCATCTCTTTTTTAATTTAAGAATGTTTATTAAGGAGTAACCTCAGCAAGAGGAGTAAGAAATATTTAAATCCAAAGACACCCAGTTCGCAGCTGTTAAGCTCCCCAAATGTCTCTCAGACGAACATCATTCCCAGCGTCGCATCTCACAAGAAGTGAAGATTGCTTTTATCATTACTAATAAAGAAATAATGTATTAGTTTTGTTTGGAACTCTCAAGGTTCAGTCTTTAATTCTCAAAATTGGCAGTAACTACATCGGCAGTTGCAGTAGGGTTGGTGTTGGGGGTGAGACGGGCAGTGGCGAAGATGGAAGTGGGGATTGTGTTATGCATACGAGTGAAAGAGGCGCTGGAGGTGGTGGCAGTGGCATCGTCCATACCAGGGGCGCTGGCAACAGCAGCTATAGCGGTGGTGAGGGTGTTACCAGGCTCCCGCTACTGCTTTTTTTCTTTTCTGTGTTTTGTCGCCACACAGCTCCCATTACATCAGGAACGTTTACAGGTGGTGCGCAGTAATAAGGAAGCCCAGAAGTGCCTGGCTCAAAGGCACTCCCGCAATGGACCATGGACTTTATGGTGCTGCTGTTGATCACTTTACTCCTAAGACAGATCTCAATCCTGTCATTGCTATGGTTGCTGTGTCCACTGCCCCTAATGTGAGTTCCATTGCATTTGCCGCCTCTGCTGGAGCAAATGACAACGGCAGGGGTAGGGGCGATTTTGAGAAGCCTCTTGACATGCTGCTTTCGGAGAAGTGGGAAATGTGGTAGGAAAAAGAAAACAACAGCATGGATGAAGGAGTGCAGGAGGACGAGCAAATTGAGATGGAAATAGACGACGAAGAGACGGGTGAACGTGAGAGAAGCAGCGCTAACGAAAGCAGCGAGGAAGATGATAAGAGCTGGAAGTGCGGAAGTGATCCAAGTCGTGTTGAATGGGTAGCAGGTACTCTTGCCCAAGGACAACAAGCAAAGGACGAATTAAGAAAAATGCGCACTCGACAAGGTATTCAAACACCAAGTTTGGTAGAAGAGGAATCAGACATGAAAGGAAACGTGTTTGGAGCATGAGCTTTGTTATGAAGGCGGGTAAAAGAAATGGAAGCCAATGGCGAAATGGATGCCCAACACGACGCTGGCACAGTAACACAGCCTTAGGAACAGATTGAAGAGGAGTCACGAGACTTCATGTCCTCTTTCTGTGAATTTTGAAACAACAGAGTCAAATTCGGCAACGTTGAAGATTTGAGTGGAAAGCATAATGAAGGACGAGGATGGGTGAAAAGTGACTTCATGACATGGGCAGAGGCATCTATTAGACTGTAAAGGAGGCAAAAACGATGGGACCAGATGACAGCAACGAGAGCCGACACTCACTGCCAATGGGTTTGGGAAACAATATACAGGTGGATCGCAAAATCAAAGCAAGCAGCGATTGCATCGTCAATGTCTTCTGGGATCCAAGTTGAAGAGAGATGGTGGAACGAAGCGGAGTTTTCAATCCACAGATGGCAATCAGAAAAAATTGAACAAACAAAATTCATTGTGCGGGCGATAACGAAGCAACTTTAAAGGAGCTGTTTGTTCAAATTTCTGATCTGGGATGCGAAGTCACATGTGATGTGAGAACGATCAAAGAATATCAGCTTGAAAATTGTGGCATTTTTGAGCCCCCGCCATTTTGTTTGTCAAAAAAATTTCGTGATGAATAGACAGCATGGCACAAATTGTGGCGGAATCTGGGGGCCACAGAGAACCAAATTAAATGTCTCATTCTGCTTGACGTTGAAGCACGTATACACGAAGAAGCAGAAGAGATAGAAGTATGGTCACCAAGCTACCCAGGTCTCTACAAACAGTATGGATAGGTCACAACAAGTAATCTGTGGGACAGATACAGATCCACTATTCAAAACCAATTGCAGAGATTCTCAGTTGCACTCACTGATCTCCGTGTACGCAGGCGAGAATATGGACAACTCAAGGCCATGAGGCCTTTGAAAATGCTCAAGAACGTGGTGGATGGCTACGTGTCGTAGTCGAAGTATTGTAGTGTAGACTTAGTCTATGCAGTCTATTGTAGAAGAAAAGTAGTAGATAGTCTCAGTAGTCTAAGTACTAGGTCTACCTAGTCTAAGTCGTCTAAGTAGTCTAAGTAGTTGATTAAGCAGTTTAAGAAGTCTAATGTAGAATTAGTCTACTTAGTCTTAGTCTAATTACACTTATGCAAACTATATCTATTAGACCCACGACAGTTTGATTCCACAAATTCTACACTTGGTTCTACGAGGGAGGGTAGACTGCGATAAAACCTGGGCACGTGAGATAGACCCACTCTCTGCACCGCGAGGTCCATGGCAGACTTTCGACGGATTGGCCGTTCAAAAAAGAACCAACAGACAGCCCTTTCACAATCAAAAATCTACATATTGTAATATACCGTAGCACGTTACAACATGCTGTAATTTCCTGTGTATGTCACAAGGTATGCATGGTCATAGCTAATAGACGCACTCTACTCACGGCGTTATCTCTGAAAATCAATCTACATTGATTGTATGAAAGTTGTGTGATCAAGTAGACAATATAAGCTGCCCTGATTGATCATGCCCTTGTACACAGTGCATACGTTGGGGTGTTGCGAAATGGGTGCGCCTCTGGAAGTTTTGATTGTGTATGTCTGCTTGAACAGTTTCACCATCTGTGTGTGCGGGGATACACTCAGTATTCATAATATTCGCATGTGTGTGTGACGTGTTCGTCACGCATGCGTGTTTGTGCATCCAGTACACGTGTTACATCATATGCTTCGCTCTTGCTAATGTGCTTGAACCGTTGAGATGGTGTTGTCAGCCAGTTGTCCAATGATTGCTGTGTAGACGCAGTACATTACTCCCACACACACGCTTCCAAGGTAGCTGTCACAACCACATGTACTGCCTATCCCACTTGGGGTGGTATTTTTGTATGTTGTTTCGAAGCTCGAAGCTCAAAGCTCAAAGCTCGAACGTCTCTTGTGACAGAAATCTCACTGCCCACCGCTACCACAAGCCATAAGCATCAACATCAAAGGATTGCTGAGGGTGGGAGCCACTATCAGTATCAAATGATATGGAAGGCAAAAGCTCAATTTGTTTGCGAGTGTGGCAAATAAGTGCGAGCCCAGCAGTAGCGCATTAGAGTGACGTACCAAAGGTAGTACAAAGCCTATATCAGCTTACAAATTCAATTCAGAAGCAACATAGTCCACACCTACGACCATTTGTGGAAGGAGAAATTCAATTTGTCGGCTATCATGTGACAGATCAGGATGACAAGTTACAAGCTATGCGTACTTGGCAGAAAATTGGTCTAGATCAGATCATGGGCTTGATTTTGGCTTTCTTCATAGGAAACACGTCACCACTGACGGATAGGGCAGGCATACACGTGGTGCCCGGCAGGGAACACCATGGGCAGCACTTGGTGTGGAATCACATGCATTACAAAAGCTGTGTTGTGGTGGCAGGTAAGTCACACATCCGGTCAACTGGGGGAACCAAATGGGAATGACTGCACATGGACCATGACAGGAACCAAGTGCGCTGCAATCAAAAGACTGATATCAATCATGAGTTCTGGCGATACAAAAGAATTTATCAATAGGCTAGACTCCGGATCTGACTAACCGAAATGGGCGTATTTTTTCTCGGCGAGATCACTGGCAAACTCAGATGCCTATGGATGAAGTGCCGACTGAGGAAGTTGCATCACAACAGCAAACACTAACAGTGGCAGAAGGCCCACTGCAGGACATGACTGTAACATGCAAACAGTGTGAAGTACCTTTTATCTGAACAAGGGGTGAGCAACGGTTCTTTCAAAGGAACAAGATGACACAACCAGCACGATGCCCGGAATGCAGTAAATGGATTCGTGAAAAGCGAGCGGAAACAGCCAGCAAAAATTGATTCCAGAATAGTCCCTCTAGACCTGAATTCGAAACTGCAATATTTTTGTTTGTCCATGTGTGAAGGATGGTGGACGGAAGCCAGAAACGTTGATGAGAGAAGTGGGATGCAAGCACGAGGAACGAAGCAACGTGAATTAGTTGAAGAAAATCCTCGGGAGCTCCCGTGGATCGAATCAGGATCATTGATGCGAGATTTGTGGTCAGCAGTGGAATACAGTGGTATCCTAGAATTCTTGAGTAGACTCAAAGCTCGAGGGCACGCACGAATGGCAAAATAGGGTCAAGATATCTTGCTGGAGAAAAGTGGAAAACGAAAAGATCTCAGTTCATTCTCAAGTTGGATGCAATGGCAGTGGCAATGTTTGTTGGAATTGTGTCAGAAATGGCAGCCGCAAACGAGTGCAACAGGAAATATGATTTCATGAAATCTGAGACCACTTGGTATACATGCGGTGCAACCTTACATCACACAGGCCATGCGACAGAAAGCAGCAATTGTAATGCTGCAGGAGATCTGGATTGCCCGTGGAAGCAAGTTTAGAGTTCAGCGACATTTCAGGCGGAAGTATCCAGAGTACAAATGTTACATTGCTGCAGGCAGCAATATTGACTTAGTTGCAGATACGGACGGTGACCAAGTGCCAAGTGATAGATACAATGACGGAATAGTGCATATCACAGTAGTCACCTTTCTGCACAAACGTGTGTTTCCCCTCAAAGCACTGGTTGTGAATTGGCATAAACCCCGAGAAAAAAGGGTGCTGGAACACATGGCACGTGGACACGTTTTGTGGCTTGATGTGATGCAGCATAAGGCAGAGCGTATTCACATTATTAACATCCATCAAGCAACAGCGAGACGGCCAGACCTTCAAAGAAGCGTGAACATTCACATTCAGGCAGAATAGAAGAAGTCAGAAGGGCAGCGGAGAATCATGGGAGGGGACTTGAATGCGGCAACGTTGTGTACAGGATATTCCATCTCAACAAAGTCTCGTTTTGATCGCAGTCCTTTTACCGGCTGCGGGAATCGAACCCACGTTACGGTACCAAAGGACATTCTTACGACAATAGCCTTATACCACTCGGGTATCGAAGTACTTATCGAATTCGATAAGTACTTCGATACTCGAGTGGTATAAGGCTGTCGTCGTAAGAATGTCCTGTGGTACCGTAACGTGGGTTCAATTCCCGCCGCCGGTAAAAGGACTGCGATCATAATGTGGGTTTGATATTTGAATATTGTCTGGGCCTATATTACAAGCCATTCTTGCGGAGGCTTCGCCTCCCGAGACCTACTCTACCCCTTGAGTACGTTTTTATCCGCATCCGGTCCACACACTGCAGTGGTGCACCAGAGTCTGGATGACCACGCTTTGGTTTACGTACCTAGGGCTCCGAGCTTTGAACTCTCGGATGAACTCGATGACGCCCACGTTATGATCGCAGTCCTTTTACCGGCGGTGGGAATCGAACCCACGTTACAGTACCAAAGAACATTTTTATGACGACAGTCTTATACCACCTGGGTATCGAAGTACTTATTGAATTGGATAAGTACTTCGATACCCGGGTGGTATAAGGCTGTCGTCGTAAGAATGTCCTTTGGTACAGTAACGTGGGTTCAATTCCCGCCGCCGGTAAAAGGACTGCGATCATGCAGGTATGCACGAGTTTTAAAGTGGCCACGGATTTGGCCTGGGAGAGCATACAGCATTTGGAGCAATTGCCAAGGGTGTGACGGCTGATGAGGCAAGCTCGGGGGGCGTTGGCACTGGGGTGATTCTTGACACCAGCCAACGCAGAGGGCCGAATACGGCAGCAACTATTCTGAAATGTATACCTTTGATGAGTGTGGTAATGGGATTACTTTCCATAATCATGATGGGAGTGGCACAATGGGGTGCAAGTGTGGCAATTCCGACTTCATACCGCTGACGGCGGGGAGAGCGCCGCTGGGCACGACTTCATTCAGATGGTAGCGGGGAGAACTGTCGGCGGACATGCCTAAGACTTTGTACAGCTGATGGCGGGGAGAACACCGCTGGACATGGCGATCTTGGACATGGACAATACATTTATACATTATAAGTATACATATGTGTGTGTGTATATATATACATACATGTATACATATATATATGTATATATGTGCGACAATATAGTCATATACATGCGTATAGGAAAAGACTCACGTATGTCATAATGTACAGATGAACTTACAGAGTACATAATGTATGTGCATATATGTGTGTATATATACATAAATATATGATATAGGTAAAGTAGTAGTGAGCGAACCTATAGTCATTGGTATAATAAGTAGCGCGAATCTTATACATCAGATAATAGGCGAAATTGTATTCAGATACACTGGTCATTGCTAAAATACACTAGTCATCGCTAAAAATAAAGTGTATGGAGCGCAAACAGCACTTGGAGTGAGAATAGATAACTAGAAAATGTATATATGTGTACGCGCCAGATCACGTACATATATGCACAACAGGGGACACAGGTGGTGTTCGAAAACGAGCGTGATCGACATGGATATATATCGATCTTGGGTGAATATGTATAAATACTTCATCATACATATATATATGCGCACGTACACTCATGGTGTATATGTACAAGAGATAGAAGAGAGGGTAGACAGATGATGAAATGAAGCGAACTACGCGCTTGCGGTCGAGTAACATACCGGAATGAGAGTTTATGTGTTTAAGAAAACTAAAGGTAGTTTTTGAAGAGAGGCGATAGCGTGAAAGTACACTGATCACACAATGAGTTAGGAAACATGTATTTCAATATGTGGGTGAATATGTAAATGTATACCATTATATGTTTATATATGAGCATATGCACTAAATGACAAGTATATTCAGAGGTAGCGCAAAGGATGGACAAAACGCAGAGTAGAATAGGGAAAAGTGGCAGTCTCATACTCTGTATCAGAATCAGCAAGGATGATGGAGACCAGGGCTCGGGATAATTCTCATACTCCATACGAGCCAGCGGGTATGATAGAGTCTGACCAGATGAGGGTCGTGACTCCTTGAGGGTTGTGACTCGTAAGGAGCGACTCGAATTATAGAGCGCCCTTATAGGAAACAATGTTTATGGGAATAAACTTATCTCAAAGTGGTGATGATGTCGCGAGACAACATCGGAGGTCCCGTCAGGACACAGGGATTATGTCAGGGATTATGTCACATTTTGAGAAAGTAGATAATCAGTTTCAAGAATTTATTCAAAGAACAGGTTGATCACTGATTCAATCTGAGGCACACACACGCAAAGATCTGATGGGTCGTGCATCACTTGATGATATCAAAAGTGCAACACTTGACCACATCATCACATGGATTTTTCCCGATGATGATACGGCCGAACTGCTGGCGCCGAAGAGTACAGTGCATTGGGTAGGAGCGCGTGCGAATGATCATGTGTTGATATTGTGCACAATTGATGAGTAACTGTTGAGCTATCAAGACCCTTGGGTGCGAGACCCAGGAGGCCGAACAAGAACTATAACAGTGTGCAAGCAAGGGATGACAGTGTTCAGCAAGACATCATACACAGAATCACAACAAGCCTTTCTAGCAACACACACACGCGGACGCCACTAAACATCACCACGCTAAGGCTGGAGTTATCTGAGTCAGAATGAGATTCCGGACCCTATTTATTACAACGTTCTCTTTACTACTCACGTCGTGTTTCTCCAGCGCCTTGCCTCAAGTCCTTTAGACCTCTGTTGCTTTTCTTTACACCTGTGCCTGCTATCTCCTATCTATATCTCATCCTTAGGTTGATACATCTCTCTAGACTCATCGTCTCACCCTTACTCACGCTCCTGTCTTTTCTAGACTTCTCATTCGTGACCCAATTGACATGGCCCTCACACGTCACCTGTGACAAGAACAATCAAAGAAAAAAATTGATCCCAAGCAAATACAGCGCATTCAATTAAAACTCGACGCAATCATGCGCTCAATTGCCCAACAAATCACTACGGATATTGAAGAGCAAAAGTGTGTTAAAGAAACGGGTCTCCACCAACTCTCTGGTGTGCATGGGGAAGAGAGATAAAGCGCCTACGAACAAGATCTGCCACCGTGCACCACTAGCTTGACCTTAGCCTGAGTGCCTACGAACGAGATCTTGTCACGAACGAGAAAGTTCAGTTTCGAAGTGTCGTTCCTAACCGAACATTTGAGAAGTTTTTTTTTCCCTCGCGTTTCCTGTGGTCCCTGTAAGAGCTAGCGGAGGTAAGGCTGTCAAGTTTCCATCTCTTCTGACGTCTTAATCAATGCATAATTAATTTTTTCATGTTTACACATCGATAATTTTTTTTCTGTTTGCCCATTATTTGTCTTTTGAAGATCCCACAGTTGTGCATGGGAGAGAGCGATAAAACGCCTACGAACAAGATCTGCAGCCGTGTGCCACTGGCGTGATCTTAGCCTGAACGCCTCACAAACAAGATCTTGTCATGAACGAGAAAGTTCAGTTTTGAAGTGTTCTCCCTAATCAAACACTTGAGAATTTTTTTTTCCCTCGCGTTTCATGTGGCCGCTATAAGAAATGTTTACACATCTATAACTTTCATAATTTCTTCATTTTTGTTTTTTTTGCCCCCTGGGGTGTTATCCTCACCCTCCCCTTAACTACGTTTGTTGTTTTGAGAGTAGAGTTTTTATTGAAAACTAATATCGGGTATACGAGGGATGCGGGCGTTTTTTCCATCCAGAGACACCCTTTGCTTTGCTTTGTGTTATTTTTTTTAATTTGAGGGTGTTTATTAAAGATTAACCTCAGCAAGAGGAACAAGACACCGAGTTTGCCGCAGCTGTCAAGCTCCCCAGATGCCTAGTGTGCGAGCGTGTGTGTGTTTTGTTGTGTTTGTGTTGCTTTGAGAGGAGAGTTTTTATTGAAAACTGATAGTGGGTATCCCAGGGATGTGGAAGTTACTTTATTCACCCTGGCAAACCCTGAGCATTCCATTCCTTCGCTTTGTTTGGTGAAAGTGGAGTGATATAAGACTGATTTTGACTGCTGATTTTCGGTACTAATCTTGTTCGTTGGCCCTGGAATATTAGGCTAACTAACCGTTTAGTTCAACAAGCCTAAAAGTGGTCGAAAAATTGTTGACAAATGAAGCCCTTTCTTGAAAATCGAGCTTTTTGGCAAACTTGATCTGGGTTCGATTTTAGAAATAGGCACATCAAACAATAGACAAAATTGCGGGATTTTGCGGATGGCTTGTAGCTAAGCAAACAGCCATCAATAAGTCAGTTTGTTCTGCAGTCAAATCCTGTATTTTCTTGGTGAGACGCTCTATTGATAATTTCTTGTTTTTGGAAATGTACCCACTTTGTGCACTTATGACATCCAGTCGAAGACATTTGTACCGTGGGAATAGGAAGCTGGTGGAACAGAAGGAAACACCTAAATTGTCTTCTAAAAGAACACAAACAAGAAAGTAATTAATGATGATGATGATTGCTTTTATTACTTTCAAAGCTCAGTACAAAAATAAAGAATCAAATGCTGACAACTATTTGCACCTGCGTACAAATTATAAAATATTGGGAATAATCGAAAACATGCATCTAAGTTGATTAAATATCACTATTCATAATCAAATTTTTGTCACATCTCAAATTCCATTCTCGAAGGTCTCTTGTGCATATGTTCGCATCAGGCGTCAAAAAAGGGCAAACACGCGAAGACAGGTCGAGAGGGGCAGAAGGAGTAGCGGTACAGCATGCTGGCATGTTGTAGGGACACGGTGACGCGCTCGAACGGTTTCAACATCATCAGGAACAGAGCTCGTCCAATCAGCACGCATCTGGCGTCTACAGGTGGCGCATTGCATGTCTATTCACAGGAGCAGCGGCGCAGAGGGGGTACAACACAACAGGATGCAACACAGAGCTTTTGTGAGAACTCTAGCGCATCATTCAAGAAGAGTTTGAACGTTAAATTCGTTTTAATATACATGTTACACAATATCATTGTCTGTAATCTGTTGAATCCCACCGTCTCTTGCCAGACCAGGTGATAGTTGGAGCCTTAGTCACCTGGGCTATTTATACCCAGGGACAACTCCTGTTATGATCAAGCTTGATTATAACAGGAGTTGTCCCTGGGTATAAATAGCCCAGGTGACTAAGGTTCCAACTATC
>Ga0105053_10008508_pt1 | contig 13322 bp, 7 predicted proteins | sample BON01_FD_78093 | JGI IMG/M metagenome (GOLD analysis project Ga0105053, IMG submission 78093) | Freshwater microbial communities from Lake Bonney liftoff mats and glacier meltwater in Antarctica - BON-01 | ecosystem: Environmental > Aquatic > Freshwater > Ice > Glacier meltwater | place: Lake...
GAAGAACCCAGATCGACTAAAGCGCATTATACATGTAGACCGTATAGGTGTACACAGTACATTTGTCTATATATATGCTGTGCTGCGGGTTTTGATGATCTGGGCTAGCTGCTTTTTTCTTTTAACATGTCTTTTCTTTTAAAAAAGTAGAAGATGTGAAGACAATCAGCAAATCACAGTCTCTCAATTTCGGTGAGCATAAAAGACTGCACCCTGAGAGTTCCAAACAAAACTACTGCATTATTTCTTTACGAGCAATAATAAAAGCAATCTTCACCCAGCTTGCCTTTTGGCTTTTGTGCGGCATGCATGCTGTCATACAGGATCTTCCAGATGGAGTGGGGAGCAGCCGTAACCGTCGTTACCATGTCTTTGCAGCCCTCGCTGTTGATGTGACCGTATTTTTCAACCGAGAGACTGGCAGTGCTCTCACCTCGGGCTTCTCGCGCTCTCCTGCACAGCCGACACCCTGCTCATTGCATCTTGCCTATTTTGATTAGCTGAAAGGATGTTGGCTTATTTCTTGCTATAGCCATCCCCAAACGTCTACTTCGCCTCCATGGAAAAAATTTGTCACTTAAACACTAACTCAGCATAAGTTCTCCTGCATCCTGCCTCAGAATGAAGTCTGCTACCCATGTGCCGTAAAAAGGCTTGTGCATGCTTCCCTTCGTTTCCTTCTCCTTGATTGAATGATGATTGCTTTTATTATTTGTAACGCTAATTTAGTACCCTTGCTTGAGGGTCTATGTAGCTCAAATCCATGTAGATTTGAGTTCTCGATTTTTTGATTTTTTGCCGGAATCGAACCGACGACCTGAGGACAAACAGTCCCGCGCTCTGACCAACTGAGCTAGTTTTACATCGTCCAAGATACAAGTCTTTTCGTATTTCTCTTCATACATCCATGTACTATATCGTAGAGCAGTTACCATACTCGGGTCATAGCTTGCGTTAATTCGTCTTCTTTGTTTTCTAATTTATTTTCAAGCTCTTGTCACACGATCCCGGTGCTTGCGCATCTCCCTGGCCTCTTCTGCTGATCCTCATCTTATATCATCTTCCGCACCCCGCTGTTCCACGTTGACAATCGATCTTCATAGCTCACTGTACTTCCTTTCTGGTAAGGCTCTTGCCATGTGAAGAGTGCTCGATTTGTCCTGTCGTGCCATTCCGTGGAAACATCTTTGCCTGGAATAGTCTTGTCTGCTTGGATGTCGGCTTTTTCATTTGGAGATTCTCCTCAATGCGCTTTTACTTTGACCCCAAAAATCGCTGATCCTGCTGTTGATGTTTTTTAGGAGCTTTTTGATTGCTTCCCGTACAACGTCTGCGTCTGGTGCTCTTACTAACGTCGCCTTTCCGCCTTCGCCTACCCACCTTTCCACAGCCTTGAGCAGCGCTTGGTTGTCGTACAAATGAAACATGGGCTTTGTCACAGGGGTGCCAGGTAATGCAAAGATAAAGGCCGCTATTTCCAGACAGTTCAAGCTGGATCATTCCTTCCTCTGCTGCCTTTTCTTTTTCCTCCGCAGATTCACATACCCTGCTCCCATTTTACCCCCGTTTTGTTAGATCCATCAACCGCTGTGATTGTGCTTCGGAAGCTGTAAACTCCTAATCTGATGATCTCTGTGTCCATTTAGTATTACCGCTTGATACCTGTCAGTGCATTCGTACTTGACATTTGCCTTTCCACCCGACGCCCTTCCTGCCCTCAACCACGCCTGATTTTTTCTGTCGTGACAGTGAGATCTTTGTGAACCCAGCATGAAGCGTGAATCCTCGCTCGCTGCCATTTTGATATTGCCTTGCTTCCACCATGACACCATGCCCACGATATACCCAGCATGAAGCGTGAATCCTCACTCACTGCCATCTTGATATTGCCTTGCTTCCACCATGACACCATGCCCACGATATGCACTTTTTTTGCTCCCACTCTTTTCCCCCTTCTTCTCTTTCGATTTCGTCTCATCATAATTGGAGAAGATCTCTTTCCCGCTGAGCTCAAATAGGTGGATTTCCACCGCTCCTTTTTTGACTTGTACCACACAACCTAGTCGTGCGTCATGCTTGCCTCTTCCAGCCAACTTGCCTTTTCTTGTTCTGATAGGCTCTGCCATATTACTACCGTTGGTATTTCTTTTTTAATCTAGAAGAGTAGATCTCCTTGTCCCGCCGACTGAAAGTAAAGAGGGGCACATATCACTGTGTCTCCTTCAATTCTCGTGGCGCTATTGATCTGCTGCAGTGCTCGTAAGACTGCTCACGTTGGTGATCTATGACCAGCTTCCCTCAAATTTTCTGTTGGATCCGGTCACATTACCGTTCCTCACAGTTGTCACCGCCATGACCGCCACTAGACTCACAGGTGTGGTTGGCCGCAAGTGTTTCAATCCTGCTACGTGCTTGCTAGTGGCTGCAGGCTACCGTGATAATATCAACTCCGTGGTAGAAGCATGCCCACGAATAGTTACTATTATTGGTAGGTTCTAATAAGGTAGCTCAGCCTAGCTCAAGGAGTCCACCACGAAGGTACTCCCGCAATATTGACATTGTTTTTGTTGACGAACTACGCATTCCTGAAAAGTTAAGAGCCCCTATCAATTGTGTGCATTTAAGATCTCTTGCAAGGTTTCTTTGCCATCTAACATTAATCGATAAAAATAGAGTCAATATCAAAATGTAGGAGTCGCCGTGACTGTCGTAAAAGCACCAGTATTGTACCTTCTGCCTGTACCTCACAAAACCACACTGGTACTTCTGTCTGTGATACAATCAGTTCAGACTCCTTTTATAGTGTTGTCTGACTGAAATCTACAGTCGTGGGCTTGCCTCCCCAAATGCATGGATGGCAGGTGTGCAAAGTTTGTGTGTCACACAGCCCTCTAGAGCTCTAGAGGGGCGAGGGGTTCTGACAGAAGTTGGGCACTGGAAGGAAACAATGGTGGAGACGAGTGTACAAGCCCGAGTAAGCGTCAACCAGCACACCACACCCTTATTTGTAACCCCAAGAGATGTATCCACAGTGATTTAACCGACGGTGGCTTCGTACTCGGGAGGGGAGGGCAAACATCAAAATTGTACGGCAAGCTTGGAGTTTTGGTTTTGTCGAAAGAAGTGGCAGCATCAGACGCAACGAGTGGCAGTCAGCAGACACGGGTGCAGGCAGTGGTAGCAAGCGAGCAGGCAATAGGCACAGTCCCACGTGTTTGCTGCGCGAGTGCGAGTCACTGAGTCGAGAGCGAGCCAAGGGGGGCGCATCCACGCTTGAAAATCGCCGTTGTACCTCCTCACCCTGTCCCCACTTAGATAACCTGGGGTTTCTGGATCCTTGTCCTCCACCTTAGATACGTCGTGGGCTGTGCTGATGCCCTCCTCTTCCTCTTTGAACAGATGTAAAATTCTACGTCGTGTCCCCGTCATGAAATTGCAACAAAGTCTTTTTTTGTTTTCAATCAGTGTTTTGCCCGAATATGCATGCAAGACAGAAGCATGCCCACGAGTAGTAGGTGGTAGTAACAAGGCTCAAAGTGCCCAGCACGAAGGCAATCTCACAATCTAGACATTGTTTGGTTGAGGCGGGCAGGCTACAGTGAGGAAAGCAAACGCACTATAGGCTGGCCAAAGGTTAATCAATTAACAATTGATTAATTCATTAATTAATTGATTGATTAATTAAAAGCAGAAGATCCTAAACTGTGATTTGTGGGAAAGAAATTACTTACTATTTCAATAGACAGAGTACCCATTAGGACTTAGTCAAAGAATCTGGCTTGCGGTGTACTTTGTTTGATCAAAATTTGGCCTGCGCCGCTTGTTTTTTATAAAAATTCTGGCCTGTGGCGCATATTTTTCGTGAAAAATCTTTTCCTTAATCATTCTAAAATGCATTTGATTTGAAGTTTCTTATTCTGTCTACCAATCCATCGATGGTGACAATGATTCAAGAGAATCGTTTGAGAGAAACGCTTGCTTCTGTTGACATAATTTGAATCACTCGGCGTGACCGTGACAGTGGGGAGCAAACAACTTAGATAAAGAGAATCTTTCTCAAAAATATGTATGTGTGAGGTGTCAACTCATCAGTGACCAAGCACTCAGATTACTTTGTTTGAAAAGACACTTCAGAGTGCGTGACTCGACGCTGTTGTGACGATACCATTGACAAGAAGCGAGTGAATTCTTGCGTACTAAGATACCTCTTTTGGAGGGAGTTAAGCAACCAAAAAAACGACCCAAAACCCCGGAAATGCTTTCTCCGACGCGCTACTAATGTCACGTTTTCAAAATTTCGCGGCTCACGCCGCCAAATAAAAAAACTGTGTGAAACCGCACTTCGTACCATTTTAATTATCGAACTATATCGGGGCCAAAGATTCTGAGAAGTTTTTTTCTTTACTGGCAGGCTAGTGATCTCGTGCCGGCGAGAAAGGCTAGTGATCTAGTGCCAACGAGTTTGGCGGGGAGGCTAGTGATCTGGTACCGGCGAGTACAAGTGCTACCAGCATTCTGAGCAACGACTTGCATACACTGCTTTTTACTGCAACAATTGTGACGTGGATCAAACTCTGGACCTCGTGCGACAACAGGTGGTACGGGGGGAGTTGCTGTCACCGCCACATTGTTTACATCACTCCTCCTCCGCCGGTGCTCGCAGATGCCACTACCATGGCATTCCTTGCAGTTCCGATGCTCTCGTCCGTGCATGCACTGGTCGTTGAGCTATGCTTTGCCATACGTTCTTCATGCAGCTGGCGCACCGAAGCCTTCTCAACTCCGCGATGGGACGGCCATTGATTGATACCTAGGTGGCGGCACGCCATCCTGGGCGACGTCGTGGAAATGCCAAGCTAGATAGAGGAAAATATGACTTCGTCAGTTGGCCCGGGCTCGTCCCCGTAGCAGGCACGACATGTCGCCGTAAAAGGCACGACATGGCAGGCACGACATGTCACCAACACAAACTGGCGGCTCACTTTTTGTCAGACCACCGAAGAGGCTGAATAAGAACCACGGGGCCTGATGTAGGTGACTTTCTTTCTTTTTTTCTTCGGTAGCGAATAACCAACTTAATCTTTACACCAAGCGGGTTGTGAGCACCCGATTCATCTCTTAGATTCCCAATAATTGTCCCGGGTCGTTGCTGACTTATCATGGCGCGCTACTGTGTAGCAACCGTTCACAATTTTTGTGGGCTGGCATGCATCCTCGGGCTACAAAGTCCCAACGATCAAGTCTCCCTAACTACCAAGCAACATAGTTTTCGGTGGCATGGTGATCCCCCACAGGCGCACGGCGCCGAGCTGCCGCGCGCCACAAGGTCACGACCAAACTTCGGTAGATTTTACATTTGTTTCCATTTTTCCGACTTGCGGAGGCCACAAGTCGGCGAAACGCCAACTTGCGACAGTTCGCAAGACGCTACCGCGACTTGCGGCCGCCGCAAGTCGAAATTTTGAAACAGATTGAATAATCGCAAAAATGCGATTACCACCCAGAGTTTTGTCGAAACATTGTGGCGCGCGGCAGCTCGGGGTTAAAGCCCCTTTATCGTCGCGCGCCCGGGTAGGTAAGGCACCACAGGGCTTGTGTCCTCTGAGCAGTGCTCGTCAAAATTGTGCCTGAGATTACTCTTCTGGCAATGCGCCTTTGGCTAACCTTCAAAACAACCGCCTTGACTGCAGATCACATACCAGCCTTTTCAAAGGATAGAGACTTAGACGGCACACGTACAGCAAAAAACAAGCGAAACGAGTGGGCAACATGACAAGAGGTTGGTAGGGTGGGCGCACCGTGAGAGTCAGTACGTGAGAACCAAGGTGGGAAGTAGACGTGTATACAAGTTGAGGGAAGTTACAAGGACAACAACATGCAATGGGGAAAGAAAGAATGGGTAGGACCACCGTACTGGCGTCGGTGTGAATGTAGGTCTGTCATATTTTTTTCTTTTATTATGTTCGGAGATTATGCAGAGCAAGCAAACCCAACTACAGGATGGAAGCTAAATAGGGTATGGAGGCATACCGGTGGGTCGCGTGCATTCATATTTAAGCTGGTGGTAGGCAGTGCCGAGACAGGGATGCACAGATACATCATGTCACAGGTATGAGGTCACAGAAAGTTTGCAGACCAGACCGCTTGACAAGTAAATCAAGGGTGCAGCAGGCACCAAACTGTGCTGTGTCAATGTATACCCCACAGATAGGCTCTTGTTGGTGAGGTCTGGGGGAGGTGAGCAGCGCACGTGAAGTGGGGTGGTGACAGAGGGTACAACCAAGGCCATTTTGAAAGCATGCCAAGGTGTCATGGCCCGGGTTGTGACCGGAGTATTGAAGTGAGATTGGAAGCACAACATAAACCTGAGCCACGCCCTCCTCACGACGGGATGAGCTCGTGACCGAGGATTACGATACTGATTAGAAATATTAAGTGGGGGGTTCGCCATCGAAGAAGGAAAGAGAGAAGCAGTCAAACGAAAGAAAAAAAGAAAGCAAGCAGAGGGCCTGGACTAGTCGTGTGGAGCCAAGAGGTACATGTTGAAAGAGGTGGCCGTGTAGGAAGCCTGGGCCGAGCTTGACTCCCTGTATTCTAGTCTGAGTCCTGTGCGCTCTGCTGCTCCCACCGTGTCCTTTCTACGCGAAGGCCATCTTTCCCTCCGAGTTTGGCTCTCCCCGACCGCTTCCCAGGTGATTTCTTAGGTAATTGCTTTCACGGCTAGTCTACTTTTACTCGAACAGTGGGGACGATGGACTTACGCCAAAATCCGTCCGAGCCCACACATGAGTGTGGGCTGAGAATTCTCAGGAATCCCTGTTAACCCACAACACAACGTCTGAGCCTGCAAAATCGAAAAGCAGAGACGAGTAAAATGAGTGTTACCTTTTGTTGAATGATTTTTTTTTGACACGCCTTTTCGTAAAAGATGTTCTTCGCAAAAATTCAGTGAATACTTACAAATGCCTTTGCAATTTTTTAAGGGTTACAAGGCTTTTATGGAACTCTCCTAAACCATTGTTACACCCTAAAATCGTATCGAGAAAGTGCCACACGGAAAGATTACCCTGGCGATTTAACATCGTTGAACGCCGACGACGTCGACTTCTTCACGCGGAGTGGCCTGTACCAACTGAAAGTGTTCGGGCCATCCGGGCCTGGCCCGTGAACCGTTGCGAAAACTCTTTTTGTTTTTGTGAAAGATAGGTCCGTTTCCGAGCCCTCAGGAGAAAGCCCTTTTGTGTGTGTTGCTTTGTTTTTTCAAACCGATATTGGGGAATCATCACGGTCCCGGGGTTCCCTGAAAGGCTGACCAAGGAGCACGTATTCACGAAACGGATCGCTCCACCTCGCCCTGTTCCCCCTTAAAAAACCTGGGGTGCCCGGATCCTCACCCTCCACCTTAACTACGTCGCTGGCTATACCGATCCCCTCCTCATCTCTGCAAACGGACCCACAACTAACGCCTTTGACAGACAGGGGCACAGCCCTAGCGCCTCCGTGTCTGGGCAGACGTTATTGGTCGTTCGACCTTATTGGTGAGGGATCTGAATGATGATAAGATTTCTTGGATACTGGGGTCGCAAGGGAATGTGAAATCCTCATCCACCTATGACCAAAGCGATGCAAAATTTGTTTGTTAAAAAAGAAAGAAAACCCCAGAGGAGAAGTACCTGCGGCAGAGAGGCCCGGGTCGAGGACCCACAGACAACCCTTTCCAAATGCCTGATCGCAATGAAACGTGCAACACTACTGAGGAAGCCAATGAACCTGTTGACCCCAGCCCGCAACAGAGCAGAAACAATGGTCCTTCTGGCCAGGATATTGATGGGTTTAGGCTCATCTCAGGCTGGGAGTACTGCAGGTATGTTTTTTGATTTTTTTCCTTCTTCGTTCCCTCTCTTCTCGCCCCTGCCCTCGTGTGACAGTCCGAAAAGGACTCGTATTGTCAGAACCCACCTGTATGTATGTCGCGTAAAAAAGCAAACCATGACGGTCGCGCGAGGAGCACAACTCCTCCTTACTCTACTTCTGGTCATCAGCGCAGACGCCTTCCTGCCATCAGTACACGGCAATACTGTATTGCAGCAACGACCAGTGATGCTGTGTTGTCAAACTAGCGCGCTGTCGACACCTCACAGCGCCACCGACACATCTGCGCGCACTGTGCGCTTGAGGCGTGGGCAAATCTCAGCGATGAGCGCCAGACAGGGCGGGGCAGCCCCCGATGACAATGCGAATAACAGACAGGCTTGCACAAAACAGGATGAGCGTTTCTCGGCAAAGTCACACTCTGACTACCCTCGGCTGTCACGTGGGTCGTTTAAACAGCGTGTGTTTGACAACTTACCAGCAGCTTTGGCAGCAGGGCTGCTGTGCAGCGAGGTATTTGTGCAGAATGCTGCGGCAGCAGATGCCAAAGAGTCTCTGCGGCAGGACTACGATCGATTCTCCTCCAAATATGATGAGCTCGACGGGGGGGCGGCAGCGGGAGCTCTCGGCCTGGAGCGCGCGCGCCAAGATATGATTGGAGCGGCCAGGGGCCTCGTGCTGGAAGTGGCAGTTGGCACTGGTCTGAATTTGCCAATGTATCAATTCCGAGCCTCCACCAAGGGGGCGAGGGGCGAAGTCGACAAGCTCATAGCAATCGACCTGAGTCCCGGCATGCTTCTGCAGGCAAAGACAAAGTCTGCAGGTCTCAGCCTCGATGAATCGCAGATAGAATTCAGAACCATGGACGTCGAGCAGCTCGACTTTCCTGACAATACTTTTGATACTGTAGTCGACACTTTCAGCCTTTGCGTATTTCCAGATCCTGTTGCTGCGCTGCGAGAAATGAAGCGCGTGTGCAAGCCCGATGGCAGAATCATGCTCCTCGAAAATTCCATCAGCGACAATAGCTTTCTGGCTGCCTATCAGGTATCTTAATGTGCCTGGCTTTGGCCTGATGCCACCAGTGTTGGTCCATTTTTTCAAACCCTTATCTCCGCCGCTCGCCACCCGAAACCAACCGCTCTTCAAATTATTTTTCATCCCCCTCCCCACTCTATTTGATGAAATTGTGTTTCCCCTCTCTTTCCAAGGTGGGGTTGGGTATTTCTCGAACGAATGCGGGATTCTCAGTAGAATCCAGTTTACAAGGCCTTTCATCGAATTCGTTTTTGTGCACACAAACAATTGGTCGGTAGTAATGTAAACGTGATCTTGACACGGCGAACATGTGGCCAGCGCTCGAGCATGGCTGTGGGAAGCATACGCCGAGCGCTTTCAGTTTATTCTTCCGTGCGAATTTGCCATATGTTCCTTCATGTCGAACTGTAGAGGAAAGTCAGATCTAGGGCTGTGTACAACTTCGGTACTTGCAAAAAGAATGCGGCTGCGCAATGGCGACTTCCAACTAATGTTCCAGTTCGTTCTCAGAAGTGGCCATTGCGTAGTGGCATTCTTTTTGCAAGTGTCGAAGTTGTGTACAGCCCTAGATCTGACTCTCCTCTACATGTTGATATTAGGAAACATGAAGCATTTTCGTATGGAAAAACGAAATGCTAGCGCTCGGCGTTTGCTTTCTGCAGTCATGCTCGAGTGCTGGCCACATATTTGCCGCGTCAAGATCACGTTTGGATTACTACTGACGAATTGTTTCGTTTCCACAACAACGAATTTGATGAAATGCTTTGTAAACTGGATTCCACTGAGAATCCGCGTCGGTTCGAGCAATACCCAACCCTACCTTAATAGGCTTGTGTTTCCCAGACCACAGCCAGCCAATTTGTTGTAGCTTGAATTCAAGTTCCTCGTCTCATCTAACTCATATCGTCAACCGAGTGCGTTTTCATTTATGTCTTCACAGAAAGCCTCGGCGCCACTTGTAGCCAAAATGGGCGGGAAGGGCTGCTACTACGATCAAGATCCTGCTGCCCTTGCGACAGCAGCGGGGTTACATGTGATTGTAAACCGAGCACTTGTTGCAGGCGGTGTCTTGCGTCGAGTCGAGGCAACTGCTCAGGTTTCGAGCAAGGGTAAGGGCAAGGGTGATTCTTAACAATACCGAATCTTCACTCGATAACATGATACAGTCTAACCTCAACAAAACTGGGTTCAAATTCAAAAAAAAAAACCGGGCACAGAACCCGCTGCACAACCTCGCGTGGACACTGGGCACGACAACCGGGCCGATATTCGAACATTATGAACTTTTGAACTCTCGGTGAGGACGAGGATCACATGAGAATGATTAGTTGCCATTCTAAGAACCACGTCCCAAAATTAAATAATCATATTTGACACAACTTTCATTGGTTTCTGTCGCAGTCCTACTGCCATTTGCAGCCATTTGCAGTCTCTTTTGCTCACAAATTGTTGGAAACAATATCTCCGAACGATCATGAGATTTCCATGTTGGAAGATTCTGGATTATACATCCCGAGTCTACCTCAGACTACCGATGTTTTTCTTCAAGTTCTGTTACTTCCCCACCGATTTTTTTGCGAATGTGCTTGTGACACGGTGCCGTTGTTTGTGGAATAAAATACGCATGCACTCATGTCTAGGTTCTCAGACGCTTACAGATTGTCCAGTCGTGGCGATCTTGTTGCGTGTATCCTGCGCATCTCTGTGATATATCAGTGTGTTGCAATGTGTTGCAATGTGTTGCAGTGTGTTGCAGTGTGTTGCAGTGTGTTGCAATGTGTTGCAAAGTGTTGCAACGTGTTGCAGAGTTGCTTGCATCATGCTCATCTCTGAACTTGAAACACTGGCACCACTGGCCTGCAATGTGTTGCAGTGTGTTGCAGTGTGTTGCAGTGTGTTGCAGTGTAATGCAGCAGTGAGTTGCAGAGTTGCTTGTATCTGCGCGTTTTTAGAGTCTGAGACACGAATTTGAAGCCTGAGTCACCCACCCCGTCACAACTCGGAGTCATGTACCACCTCAGAGCCTTTTTTTTATTTTCAAAAAAAGTCCGTTACACATGGTGCCTCGATATGCGAGACATGACTCATTCATGCGTGCGACTACGTGATGTACATTTGCAAAATGACTCATTCATACGTGTGGCCTGACTTATTCACTGGCATGATACTATGTCACGGTCAATGACTGTGAATCACTGGCACATGCCACACAAGTGTCACGTGCCACATGCCTCGTACTACTAGGAAGTGTGACGTGGCACGTGCCTCATACGTGTCACTGCGACGTTACATAAGTGTGTCACTGCGACGTTACATACGTGTGTCACTGCGACGTTACATACGTGTGTCACTGCGACGTTACATAAGTGTCACTGCGACGTTACATAAGTGTCACTGCGACGTTGCATAAGTGTCACTGCGACGTTACATAAGTGTGTCACTGCGACGTTACATAAGTGTCACTGCGACGTTACATGCTTGCGAGTCTCAACTGTCACAGGCCACCTGCCTCAGACTCGGATATGTGACAATAGACTGATTTTGATTGTTGGGTAGACTAATTCATAAGGGAGTAATTTGTACCAGAATTGCTCCCTTGTGAATATCATCCTCGAATGGGACCGCTTGGTTATTGCTGTGAAGGTCCCAGGTGAAAAGCCAAAAAGCTCATGGTCGTCACGAACATCTTCATTAGTGCGGAAAATCGGAAATCAAAATCAGTCTATGGCGCACTTGAGATCAAGTCCGACCAATGCCACTCAGCCTAGCACTGGGGGGTCATGTGCCACCGGCATGTAGGCAGATGATGCGAGTCGGAGGCGTGCACAAGACGCTGAGCCTCATCCTAAGCCTCACTTGTCTCAGTGCCGGTGACTGCAGAATCATGATGACCGTCACGGTCACGAGGACAGTTTGTTGCGACCGACTGTGACCGTGATTTTGAGCCCTTCGGGCAACGACTCTGGATTAAGACTTCCCCCCCACCGTGCTCCAGAGAAAAACTCGCGCGCCACTCGAGAAAGCGACTATCAAAATCGAGCTCTTCTCACCGACAGCAAAACCCTCCAACTGGATCTCGAATCTACAATTACGAACATTTGGCGTCTCACGTACAAGTTTTCGGATTCGGACATGCATAGATTTCGAGATTGGTGAAAACATGGAAAAACTCGATCAAATGTCGCTCAAGCCGCAGGGCAACTCTTTTGCCTTTCGCAGACCAGAATCTGAAATGTCTCAATTCGTTCAGTATAAGACTTGAACAAGACAGGACATGATGCTGACGTCAAAATGTTGCATTCATTCATCCTCTATCAAGCCTGCAATGATTGGAGATAAACAATGCACTTGTCTTGCAGTAAGAGTGGCCCACCTAGACGATCCGCTCCGGTGCATTTTCTTGCGCGTATGTGTGACAAAGAGATGTAGCATACGCTATTGCGCGCATCAGTGCACGCCACACAACAAGCCTCAGCAACCCTTGCGAGAGTCATTGCTTGCGCGCAAGAGAACGCGCCGAGATCCTCCATGACACGACCGATCAGATCTGTGGCCTACAACGAAATTGGCCGATACAGCGTACAGTCAACCCTCGAAATCTCAAGAATACTTCATCGCTCGAGATATAATAATAATGGTAAGGTGCATATAAATTTTTAGGAATCTCTACGAATAAACGTTCCGCAAGTTCAGATCAAATATTCGGTACTAAGCACCGTGGAAAAAACCAAAAAAAGCAGCGTATTTCTGTCAGTCCGATTTGTCCCTTTTCAAAGGTCTGCTCCTCTTGCCAAGGTGCATGGGATTTTCTATGGAATTTTCCAGGAAGAAAAATGGAGGAAAAAGAAGAATTTGGACAGATTCGTGCCGGTGTCGATTGTGAGGCAAACATTAAACTGTGAAATCGTGTATTAAATACAAATAGACGCAGAGCAAATCAAGGAAAGTGTCCCCATGGATCAAGGTTTCTACACCTCCCCGTCACTCAGCTCCCGTCACGTATTTCCCTTTTCGTGGGCAGCTACCTCTCCTTCCCCACCCACATGCTACTGCTGACTATTCCCCCGCCTCTTTAGACCAAATCTAGAGAGTCACGTAGAAAGGTCAGAAAGCCTGACAGAGTCCGATCAAAAGCAGCATTGCGTCCCGTCTCCGTATACATGCGCAAAAACGCCTCCTCTCTCACCCCCGCCCCGCCCTCCTCGTCCGCCACCTTTTCCGCCGTCGTCGCATCCTTTTGAGCTCCTCCAACCTCTTCACCGCCACTACCTCCTCCCCCATCCGCTCCAGCCACCGTCGCAGTCGTAGTCTCAAAGGCCAAAGGCGACAAGACCAAAATCTGGGCCAGCTCCGGTGAGGCATGAAGTAGTGCTGCTGCTAGTTTCCCTTTCAGAGAACCCCCCCCCCCCCCC
>Ga0105053_10008509_pt1 | contig 13318 bp, 12 predicted proteins | sample BON01_FD_78093 | JGI IMG/M metagenome (GOLD analysis project Ga0105053, IMG submission 78093) | Freshwater microbial communities from Lake Bonney liftoff mats and glacier meltwater in Antarctica - BON-01 | ecosystem: Environmental > Aquatic > Freshwater > Ice > Glacier meltwater | place: Lake...
CCCACCACTTCGACCAAGTCGGCTCTACCATCCTCCGCACCGACGACAGCGGAAAGGTCATAGGAACCGCAGCCTACTCCGCCTTTGGCCTCATCACTTACAGCGAAGGTGACTTGGAAACCCTCTTCCTCTACAATGGCCAGGCCGGAGTCCAAACCGATCCCAACGGCCTCTTCAACATGCGGGCCCGCTACTACAGCCCCTATTTGATGCGCTTCCTAAACGCCGATCCCATCGGATTCTCAGGTGGTAGCAACTGGTTCGCCTACGCCAACGGCAATCCCATCAGCCTCAGCGACCCCTTCGGCCTCTGTGCGGATCGCTGCTCCTGCACCGGCGGCTATGGAACGGGTAACGCCTACACGTAAGAGATTACCAAATTGATGTCGGGTGATTTTTGTCGAATTTCCACGTTGAGAATGTCATTTGGTTCCTGTGGGGTCGTATTTTTTGGGTGATTGTTCCAAGGGTTGCGGATATTTTTTTAAGGCATGACAGAAGGATTCATTAGTGTGCCCGGGGTGTATTGACCGCTCAAGCCCTTGGCTGTATCTGAATTTTCAGTCGCACTGAATACGTCCTTTGACACGAGCTGTGGAAAGGGCACTCTGGAGGCGGTGAAAGAAATTGTCTGTCTCGTTTTTCTCTGTTTGTTTTCGTCTGTTCTGGCCAATGAGCCGGGGCAGGTAGCTATGGATTTCCTAGGGAAAGTCCAGAAGGGGGAGATCGATCTCGAACCCGGTGGCGATACTGCGCTGCAAGCACATACCTCAATGGCGAAGCGGAAGACGATACGCAATCGTATCGAGCAACTCACCGAGCAACTCACCGAGCAACTCGCAGGAGAGACCACGCTTGAGCTAGGCAGTATCCGTGAGGACGGCAACTTTGCCGCGGTAATGGTGCGGCAGGTCGGAGGGTTTGATGGATCGAACTTGCAGGTGTTTCCCGTGGCTTTGGTGAAGGTGGAAGAGGGCTGGTTGCCGGCACCTGTGCTGGCCTCGTTCGAGAATGCGGTGGGCGGCTACACGGTTCCGTTAAGGAAACGGTTATCCGAGCTGGAAGATTGGATGATGCGCGAACGGGTGGTGGATCTTGATCAGCTCGTGGTGGATTCCGCGCAGAGAACCCGCAGACAAATCAGGGACAGTCTTATTGGGGAGGAACTTGAGGGTGACGATCTGACCAAGATCATGGATGGCTTTCTGAAGGCCTGCCGCGAGCGGAATCGGGCTGCGGTTTTGGGTTACCTCGGAGGGCTTGGTTCTCCTTGGCCGAGTGATTGGTCGTCAAGACTGGAAGCTTCGCATCTGGCAATTTCCGAGGATGCGAGCTTGGGATATCCATGGCGGCTTCTGGTGGACTCGGAGGTGATCCGGATTTCCGTGCATGAAGAGAAGACGGCGGATAGCGGGATGGTTTCGCTGGCTTGTTTGGATCCGGCACGAGCGGAGATCGGGGGGGCGATGGGAAAAATAGTTTTGCTACACTTCGAGTTTGAAAAAGACCCCCAGGGTCAGTGGCAAATCGAGCTTCCGAACAGCTTACTCAACAACGATTCTGATGAGATGTTTTTTGAAGATGTTATGGACACTGATTTGTTGAATCGTTTTCCTGCGAAGCTGAGGGAAGAGGAGCCCCTAGTGATGGCCGCCGAGGTCGTGGAAGTAGAGAAAAAGGTGGTTGCCGCGATGAAATCCGGTAGCCTGCGGGACTTGTTGCGGAGGGTGGATCTCAGCGGAAAGTCAAAAGCTGCGAGGGTAGCGTGCTCTGCTGCGGCAGCTGCGTGGTGGTCTCTAAATGAGCCGGCTGTATTCCGTTCTCCAGTGAGGCTTGGGTTTCGTGAGGAAGGCATTCTGGGGGTGGCTGCATACCAATGGTTTTCAGTAAATCAGGCCGATCGTTTCGAGCTCAGGCCCTTGTTTTTCAAGAAAACTGGAAATGGCTGGGTGTGGGTGCCTGGCGTTGTTTCTTCCGAAGAGAGAGAGAGTCAGAAAGTACTTTCGGCGTGGCTGAAGGAAAAGGAGCCTGAGTGGCGCCAGAGTTGGGGGGAGAACTTGCTCGGGCCGAGTGTTCGACTCGCCAAGCTAAGCCTAGAGCAGCAGGCGGAGGACTCGCAGGTAAGGGAGTTGGTAGAGAACTGGCTAGCTGCTGTAGAGAAGCGAGACTTTAGCCAAGTCTTAGAATCAACCGCCTGGCTCGGCGAGAAGGATGAAATCCCAAGCAAAGGACTGCGGAACCTAGCCTATGAGATGACCAACGCTAGGCAGAAAGAAAGCCGCCTTTCCAAAATATATCGTTCTGGCGGGTGGGTCGCTGTAGGAATCGTCCACTCCGATGGCGAGGAGGAAAACCAAAGTTTCATGCCTGTATTGGTCACTCAGGAGGGACTCCGCTTTATTCCAGAAATCGATCTGATCGCGGGCGACAATCGAACCAGACGATTTCTCAATAAGGCATCGTTCGATCGCCTTGGAAATTTTGTTGGAAAGGAAGATGTTGCTGCTTTGGAGGCGCTGTTCAAAAAGTTCGAAAAAGAGGTCAAGGTGGACTGACTTATCAAGAGTCTCTGAAGTCTAACGAGATAGGCGATTGCGGTCTTCCAGACGAGTCCGAACTTGAGGCAGGCTGATTAAGCTAGGGGAGAAATATCCGGAATCCGGATTTTTTAAGCGTGAATGCACCCAGAGGGCATAGCAAACGCGAATGAACACGAATTTTGAGTGTTTGAATTCAATTATTCAATTTTGTTAGAATTTTGATTTAAAATTTATCTAGAAATTCTTCCTGTCTCTAAAAAATTCGCGTTCATTCGGGGTTTCTTCTCCCTAGCTTGATCGCCCTGTAGCTTGAGATCGATTTTCTGAATCGACAAAAGAGGGATCCGTGACATGTTTTCTCCAAAGAAAATTCCTTCTCCGACGCTAATATATTATGATCAAGCCCTGGTTACGCAACGCAACACTCGCCTTCAGCTTCATGGCGCTCTCGAACCCGGCCTGCGCCCAGCAGGCGGATTTCAACGAAGTCGGCCGCCAGATGGCGATCATGCTTCAAAATAGCCACTTTGCCAGGCTGCCATACAATGCCGAGCTGAGTCGGAAATTTTTCGACGACTACCTCGCGGATCTCGATTTCCAGAAACTTTATTTCACCGGGGATGATGTTGATGGATTCCGGGCTAAATATGGCGACCGTCTGCATACTCTTTTGTTACAGGGAAAAAGCACAGGCCCTGCGACTGAAATTTACGATGTTTTCCGGATTCGGGTGGCTGAACGTGTCAAGCAAGCGGAAAAGCTTCTCGAAGGTGAGTTTGACTTCACTGGAGACGAGAGGGTGATGCTTTCTAGGAAAGACGCCACTTGGGCGAAGAGCGAGGCTGAGGCGAAGAAAGTTTGGGCAAGTCAGATCAAAGAAGCCGTTCTGGCAGAGACATTGCGCCGGGAAATCATCGCGAAAATGGCCGGGGAGCAGGGGAAACCGGATCCTGGAGCTGATGATCTGGACCCTCGTGAGAAAGTCTCACTACGTTACAAGCGCTTGCTTGCGAGCGTGGAAGACTTGGATAACGAGGATCTGGCGAACTATTTCCTGAGTGCCGTTTCACGGGCATACGATCCGCACACGGATTACATGAGTTTCCGCGAGATGAATCGTTTCAAGGACGGAATGAAGAACGAACTCGTCGGAATTGGAGCACTCCTGCAAGCTGAAGAAGATGGAGCGACGATCATCAAAGGCATCGTGGTGGGGGGGCCTGCTGACAAGGAGGGCACGATCAAATTGAACGACCGCGTTGTGGCTGTGGATTCCATGAACAGTGGCAAAGCCGAGGGGATGACCGATATCATGTTCATGAAGATTGATAAGGTCGTTGATTTAATCCGCGGCAAGCAAGGCACCTCAGTGGCTCTCAAAATTGAACCGGCGGGCGGTCCTCCCGGCGAGACAGCTATCGTTGTGATCGAGCGTGACAAAGTGGAACTCAAGGATGAGCAAGCGAGTGGTGAATTGATCGAAATGAAAAATGATGAAGGCGAGACGAAGCGCATCGGTGTGCTCACATTGCCTTCATTCTATGCTGATTTCGACCAAGGGCTTACAAGGTGCTCGGTGGATGTGGAACGCATTCTCGTGCGTTTGATGGAAGAAAAAATGGACGGACTGATCTTTGACCTCCGCAACAATGGCGGCGGATCGCTCGAGGAAGTCCGCAGAATGACCGGATTTTTCATCCAGCCTGGACCGGTGGTTCAGGTCAAGAACACCCTTGGTCAGGTGCAGGTGAAGGATTCCGATGATGAAAAGGCGATCTACACCGGGCCGATGGTTGTGATGATTGATAAGAGCAGCGCGTCTGCAAGCGAGATCATCGCAGGAGCACTTCAAGACTACAATCGCGCGGTGGTTGTCGGGGATTCCTCGACGTTTGGAAAAGGTACTGTGCAGCAGCCGATGGATATTGGGCGAATGCTCCCCCTGTTCGCGATTCGCGAAAAGGCCGGGTATCTCAAGGTCACAATTCAGAAATTCTATCGACCCTCAGGTTCGTCGACACAGATGGACGGAGTGGTTCCGAGTATCGTGTTGCCAAGTATCACGGATGCCTTAGACATCGGCGAGGCATATCTCGACAACGCGCTTCCTCATGATCGAATCCGCCCGGCATCCGATTTCAAACCCCAAGATCAACAAGCGTTGTTCATCCCGAGGCTGAAAGAACTCAGTCTGGGGCGCATCGAAAAGTCCCAGGATTTCAAGTATGTGATCGAAGACGTGATCAGAGCCAAGGATCGCTTGAAAGAGAATACGGTTTCCCTAAATAAAGCGGAGCGCGAAAGGGAGATTGCGGAGTCTGACAAGCAGAAGAAGGAGAGAAACGCAGAGCGCCGAACTCGTTTTGCCGAGATCGCTGAGATGGATGCGAAGGATTATAAGTTCTACCGGATCACCCTCGATGATCTCGAGAAAGGAGTGGACCTCCAGTCTTACGACCCATCGAAGGAAAATGGCGACTACATGCGGCGGGCGGTTGATGCAACCGAAAGCCTCGACGATACGCCCGAATGGCCTTCTGGACTCAATCCCGACAAGCGCGAAGCGATGGCTGTCCTCGCCAATCTTATCGACCTCACTGATAACGCCAAAATGGCGGGTCTGCTGAAGTCCGACGGTGGAATCCGCTGATGTCAGAGATTGCGCTGCAATTGGAGGCTGTGCGCCGAAGGGTGGACGCAGCGTGTCTTCTCTCGGGGCGGGGTCCACAGGATGTGGCTCTGATTGCCGTTTCCAAAACATTTCCCGCCGAGGATATTAGCGCTGCGGTGAATGCTGGGCAGAAACTATTTGGTGAAAGCCGGATCCAAGAGGCTGCTCCCAAGGTGGAGGCGCTACCAAGTGGTTTAGAGTGGCATTTCATAGGTCGGGTCCAGCGCAACAAAGTCCGTAAAATCCTTCCGCTTTTCCAATATGTGCACGCCGTAGATTCACTTAAACTCGTGAGCTATATCGACGGGGTGGCTGAGGATCTGGGCGTGCGACCGAAGATTTTCCTGCAGGTCAATCAGGCGGGTGAGGAGAGTAAAGGAGGCTTCGGAGCCCTGGAGTTAGCCGAAGCCATTGGGGAAATTCTTGGTTTGAAGCATGTCGAACTTGTCGGGCTGATGTCGATTCCGCCGGCGGCTGATAGCGCTGAGGATTCGCGCCAGTGGTTTGCAGGGTTGCGGGAAATGCGCGATGAACTCGTGGAACGGCTGCCAGTCAAGCTGCCCTTTCTCAGCATGGGGATGAGCGGAGATTTCGAGGTCGCGATCGAGGAAGGCGCGACTCATGTCCGGGTTGGGTCCTCAATTTTCGGCAGGCGTGAGTATAAAATACCTGGAGAACTCGGATAGAAAAATGACGAATATCGAAAACGCGTGCCTGATTGGCGAAGAACTGGCGGTCAGCCTCAGCGACGGGCGCGAAATATATGTTCCGTTGTCGATACTGAGGCGCTCGTGTCCTTGTGCACGATGCCAAGGCGAGCCCGACGCAATGGGACGCGTGCGCAAGCCGTTGGTTGAATACAGACCAAGGGCGTTCGAGTTGAAGCGATTCGAGAAAGTCGGAGGGTACGGACTTCAACTTTTCTGGGGAGATGAGCACGGAACTGGAATCTACAGCATCGCCTATTTGGAAAAGCTCGACGCAATTGCCAGAGACTGAACACAAAAAACTCCGATCGGTCGATGAAGACAGATCGGAGCGTTGATTGATTCCTTGCGGAAAGAAGATTTGATTATTGTTCCTCGTTCACCTCTTCCTCGACGGATTCGGCAGCATCTCCAGTCGCGTCGGCGGCGTCTTCCAAGACCTCTCCGATGTTGTTTAGGCCACCTGCTGCGGCACCGAGCAGGGCACCACCAGCTTCTTCGGCAGCATCAGATGTGGCTTCTCCAGCATCTTCGGTTGTTTCTGCTGCTTCTTCGGCAGCTTCTTCGGTCTTCATGACCGCATCGTCGGTCATTTCTTCAACGCCTTCGGCGACTTTATCAGCGCCGTAAGGGCTGTCTTCTTTTGTAGTTGAATCCTCGCCGCCACAGGAGGAGAGAGCGAATACTAGAGGGAGCGCGATGGCGCTGGTGATGAGAGTTCTTGTTTTCATAATATTGTAGGTGTTGTTCTGGTTTTCGAGGGGAATTCAAATCCCTTCCCCGTTATATTCGCCTTTTGAGGTCGTAGAGTCAAAGGAATCTGGTATTTTGCGCGTTTCGGACGTTATTAGCCAGCAGTCTTCCCTTGCGGAGAGGGGGCTGCGGCATTTCAATCTGCCCGCAACGCATGTATCTGCTTAAAAAAGTATTCGATCTGAGGGAGAAGGCTCACTCCGATCATGAAAAGCCCTTCCTTGAGCACCTCGAGGATCTCCGGGTAATGGTTACCAAGGTGACAATCACCTTGGTGGTTTCGATGATCATTTGTTTTACCTTCCAGGGTGAGCTGATGAGTGTCCTGCGTGCTCCTGCCGAGAAGGTGCTGCTGACCAAGCAGAAGCAAACGATGCCGGATGCTGAGAAGTATCAAGGAATCAAGGCACCGACGGTCGAGATCTGGAACCGGGCGAAGCTAGTGGAGCAAGGTGTGGCAGGACTCGATGATGAGCAGAGGGAAATCTTTTATCTGAAGCTTGGTGAGCCTGAAATGGAGTTTCACGCAAGCAGCGTGGCCCTGCTAAGGGCCGCAAAAGTGTTGCCGAAGGAGAAACGCATTGGATTCGTGAAAGGTCTGAAAGTCGACGAAGCGATGACCCAGCAGCTTCTGGCACTTGTCGATTCGGATCCCGATGTCGAGCCTGGAGCCGGTTCGAACATCCGGATGATGTCTGCGTTGAAGCCAACGGAAACGTTCATGCTTTCGATGAAACTGGCGTTCTTCGCGGGTATCGTGCTGGCCTTCCCATTTTTACTCATGTTCATCCTGCAGTTCGTGCTTCCGGGTTTGCACTCCAACGAGAGGCGGGTGCTTTGGCCAGCGATGGCAGTCGGCTTCGGGCTGTTTATCTGCGGAGTACTCTTTGCATACTTTTTTGTTCTTCCGCGCGCCCTGCTGTTTTTCTACGAATGGAGTGGCGGGTTGGGAGTTTCCAACGACTGGAGGATTGGTGAATACATAACCTTCGCCATTCAGTTCACTTTGCTTTTCGGCCTGTCCTTCGAGCTTCCTGTGGTGGTCATGGTTTTGGTGAAGCTGGGACTGCTGAATTACGAAATGATGGCGAGGACCCGGACCTATGCCGTGGTTGCGATTTACATCACCGCCGCGATCATCACGCCGACACCCGATATCATGACGCTCAATCTCATGGCTGTGCCGATGTTAATTCTTTACGAAATCTGTATTTGGCTGGCGTGGTTCGACCGTAAAAAAGCTCGCGAGGAAGAAGCTCGCGAGGAGGAGGAGCTGAAGCGCCATCGCGAGAAATGGTTGCTACAAAACAACGATCCTGAAGCTGACGGAGAATCTGTCGAAGAGCCGGGTGACGACGGCTTTCATGATGATTACCATCACGGAGATTACTACGACCCGCACCGGGGGATGGGGGAGGGCGACGATGATCCTTATCACCATGATTCCTACGATGAGGACCATGCTCATTATCGCCACGGGCTGCCGGGCGATGAAGAGTGGAGCAAGCCGGAAGATGCTGTGACAGATCATGGTTCCGAGAAATCCGATGAAAAGGAGTCGACGCCAGACGAAGATCCGAAGCCTGACGTAGATGATGACAACAAGAAATCCTGAAGACCGATGATCCCTGAAACCGAAGAGTCGAAAAAAGTCCTTCAAAGTTCACCATTCGCGGGATGCACGATTATGGTGATCGGAATTTCCGTCATGCTATTTCTGGTGATTTTCTCAGTGGTGGTCCTGTTTAGGCAGTTTGATGCGATTACAAAATTCACTGGAGAAGAACCTGTGAGAATCAAGGTGGTGGGGCTTGAAGACAGGGAGACGGAGCTGAACCGTCTTGCTGAGAAAGTCGAAACGTTCCGGCTAGCGGTCGGCGACGGTAAGACCGCTGTGCTTGAGTTGACACCCGAGGAAATGAACCTCGCGATCGCTGCCTACGAGGCTTTCAAGGAGCTGCGGGGGATGTTGGGGATTCTCAAAATTGAGGAGGGAGGCGTCCATTTCGATATTTCGTTCCGGCTCAACGGCAAACCGCGGCTGGCAAAGGGGGATGAAGGTAGGATTATTGGATCCGACTCCCGATATCTGAACGGGATTATGATCGCCGAGCCAGGGCTTCTTGGTGGGGAGGTGGTCCTACAAGTGCGAGATATCGAAGTCGAGGATGCAGATGTTCCGCAGGAGTTCCTCGACCAGATGTCGCCTTATCGGATTGCCGAGCGCTATGTTGGTAGCGAAGGGATCGGGACGATAATGGCACAGCTCACCGATGTGAAACTTGCTGATGGTGTCATACGTTTTGAAAAGAAATCGGGCGAGGTACCCAAAGATACGGTGACTGACGAGGAGCTTGATCAAGCGAGCAAGCGCTTGTTCACGGTTCTCGGTATCGTGGCTTCGGTGTTTCTTCTTTTTGTCGCAATCATCATTTTCGTGGGACTCCGCTTGAAAAAACGGCGAGAACGAGGAGTATAACAGACATGAAGTTACATCCATTGCTCTTTCTGGTCGGTTTTTCGGCCACACCTTTGGTCGCCAAAGAAGTTCAAATTTCCGCAGTAGATTCTCCGAAAGCAGAGGCTGGGGAGGACAAGGCGAAATCTGATAAATCCGTCAATGATGATCTGGCGCGGTTGGAATCATTGAACAAACTTGATGCGGAGAAGCTCACCCGAGAAACCACCGAGCTTCGTGAGGAGATTGCTCGTTTAAAATTGGACCGAGACCTGATCACGGCGCGGCTCGCTCTGGAATCGGCCAAGCGGGACGAGGCCGTAAAGGACGCTGTTGCAGAAGCGAAAACAAAAATCGCCGAGCTGAGCCGTGAATCGGAGTTTGCACGGATCAAGTCCGAGAAACTTTCCTTCGAACTGAAAAGCGTGCAAAGCGAAACTGCGATGGAGTTAGTCAGATTGCAGTCAGAGATCGAAACGATCCAAGTCGGGGCAAAGCGCGAGTCATTCGTTGATATCGATCCAGTCTATCTTGAACAACCGCTTCGTGATGACGGAGTGCTGGTCATATCCGACAGGCGGATTCCCCTCAACGGACTGATTAGCAGCACGACTGCGGATTATATCACCGATCGTATCGATTTTTGGAACAATCATGACAAGAAGCTCCCGATCTTCATTGTGATCGATGAATGCCCGGGTGGTTCGGTGATGGCGGGTTACCGGATTCTGAAAGCAATGGAAACCAGTGAAGCCCCTGTGCACGTGGTGGTGAAAAGTTTCGCCGCGTCCATGGCCGCCTGTATCACCACCTTGGCGGAAGAGAGCTACGCGTATCCAAATGCGATTATCCTGCATCACCAGATCAGCTCGCAGATCGCGTTCGCGCGGCTCAACCTGACCCAGCAGAAAGAATTTTATCAAGAGAGCCAACGTTGGTGGGAGCGTCTCGCCGAACCGGTTGCCAAGAAAATGGGAATCACTACCGAGGATTTCATCGAGCAGATGTACTCGAAGTCCACGAGCGGAGACTGGAGTGAGTTCGGTGACGGTGCCAAGGAGTTGAAATGGGTCAAGCACATCGTTGAGGGGATTGTGGAGAGTGCGATCAACGTAAATCCTGATGTAAGTGATAAGTCGAAGAAAGAAAAGGACGCTTTAGTCGAACAAACCGACCCGGAGGGCAAAGCCTTCGCCTATCTGCCGCGCCTGAGTCCAAAGGATGTCTATTTCCTCTACAATCCAGACAGTTACTACCGGCTAAGATGAACCTCGAGGACGAGGTTTCTGATGTCGTTGGAAAAGCCCTGCGCGGGCTTGAGATGAGTCCCACGGAAGTGGCTCGCGCAGCGGGTGTGGGGAAAGATGATTTGCAAAGAATCCTCGACGGCGGATTTGATCAGGCGCTTGTAAGAAAAATCGCTCCGTTTCTGGGCCTCGATGCCGACGCCCTTGCCGGGCTGCCCTCCTACCTGCCGAATGCGCGTTCGATCAAAGGTGTTCGGAGAATTATACTACCTTTTCGTGAGTGGACCGTAAACGCATGGCTGCTAGAGATCAGTGGAAAGGTTTTGCTGTTCGATACAGGATGGGGGGGCGACGACATTCTTTCCGAGATCGATCCTTCGGCGGTGGATATGGTTTTAATCACCCACGGCCATCCGGATCACGTGGGTGGAATCGAGGCTTTAGAGAAAAAGGGAAAGCGGGTGATTAGCGAAACCGAGGCGCAAGTTGTTGGCGAATTCGAATTTGGGGAAATCAGCGTCAGGGCGGTTGATCTTTCCGGGCACTGCGAACCAGCAGTCGGGTATTTTGTCAAGGGTTTTCAAAGGCAGTTGCTCGTGGCGGGGGATGCGATTTTCGCCGGATCAGCCGGAGGCTGCGCTAATCGGAGGAAGTTCCATCTCGCGCTTGAGAATCTACGGGCAGTGTTGGAAATCGCCGAGGAAGAATGTCTGATTCTGCCGGGACACGGTCCGATGACTTCGGTCGCGGAGGAGAAAACGGCGAATCCCTTCCTAGGTTATTGAATTCTTCATCCGCGGGCTTCGTTTCCATCTCAGCGGAACTGTAAGGAGCGTTCAAACATCTTGGCTTCCGGTCTAGAGTGTAATGCGCAACGACGTGAAGGACGGGACAGAAACGAAAGCTTTGTTGGAATATTCCACCAGAACTACGACCCATCCGGCCACAAAAGACGATAATGACGTTGAAATCACTTATGAGAGCGGTCGGGCCCGCTTGCGCGGGGTCGAGATTTGCGGTGGGGTTTGCTGGAATGTCACGGGAACGACAGAGCCAGGGGACGAAGCGGCGGACGTAGCCGAGGTGGGCGAGCTGGGTATTGGTGACTCGTGGCGGAGGAAGCGCTGGTAGGCTCCGAGATCGGCTCGGCCGAAGCTGGCTGGGTCTTCTTGGCTTTGCAAATCGCTCACACAGCGAATTGGCGCAGCGCCCAGTCGTGCCCGGCGATGGTGGCCTGTGAGTGAGCGCTGGCGGCGATATAGGTGAGAAATGGGGTTACGTATGGGCGGCGATACCTGCTGGCGTTATGGGATGTTCGGTGGGTGCGCCCCCTTTGCAGCGTCCGTAGTCTATTAGTCGGGGAACGTGGGATTTAATTCGCAGTTTTTAGCCGATTATCGATAGGCCGATCAACGGAAAATGCTAAAATTCGAGGGTTGACCCGAATGGCGCTAACTTAAGGGCTATTTGGGATCAAACTCGAATCTTTGAGGCAGGCTCAGGGCTGATAGGAAAAATTTCCAAACGCTCTGATTTTGAAGGAAAGAAATCGTTGTTCACGTCGCAGACTCCGGGTCTTCGTAAGCTGAATATTTCACAGGGATTTGTCTTAAGTTAGTGCCATTCGCACCTGTCCATCCAGCTCCGCGGTATTTACCTCTGCTGTAAAATATATATCTGTATTATGTCTTCGATCTATGGATAAAATGGTGGCGTGAAAGCTGCTGATGTGGAGATGTGGTCGTCGTGCGCTATGTGGACGATTTTGTGCGTCGAGCGGAAGCAGAGGCCTATCTGGATGAACTCAAGATGCCCTTCGCCAAGTTCGGGTTGAAGCTGTATGATGGCAAAAAAGGCTTGCTGGAATTCGGACGCCTCGCATCGAAGAATTGCAAACGCCGCGGGGAGAAACGACCCGAGACCTTCGATTTCCTCGGAGTCACACACAAGTGTGCGAGGTGAAGAAGCTACGGGAATTTCACCATCTTCCGTCATACGATCGCGAAGCGAATGGGGGCAACATCACGGGCGATTCGGTTGAAACTGCGTAAGCAAACGCACCTCCCGTTAGGCAAGGTGAGACGCTGGTTACCGAGATTTGCGCGGGGCTGGATGTATGCAGTTTGTCAGTTCCTTTGAATAGGCGTGCGCTACACGCGTGTAGCGTGTGCATGCATGGGTGATGGTGGGAAACTGGTTTCCTACAAATTGAGTTGCCCTACTTGTTACAGAAGGGCAAGCGGCAAGGGGCCGGACTGGCTGATGATCGACCGGGTGCTTGGTGCGCTTGAACTGGCGGAGGATGGTCGCGGGTGCTGGGTTTACCTGGCTTGGCTGGAGGCGAGGGCTGCGAATGTGAAGGGAGAAATCGATGTGGTGGTCACGAAAGTCTTGGGGACTGCCTTGGGAAGCGGGAATCCTAGTGAGCTGGCGGAGGCAAAATTATCGGAAAGTTTTGGAAGCGTTTCTTATCTGTAAACGCACCTTCGTGGGCAACCGCCGGTTTGCGGATCGCCTTGCGATGGCACATACTGCGGGAGTCAGTAGAATGTTAGGCCGCTTCCTCGGCGATAAAGAGAACTTGGAAAACTAGGGTCCCTTGAAGAAATGTTGCAATGCAGCACCTGATACCAAAAAACCCTACCGCGATCCCCATGGAGGTCCGGCGAGATAGGCGGACTTCGAGGAACCACCCCGCTTCAAAGCTGCGGACGGGGATTTTCCCATGGCCGGAGATTCAGAGCCCGGCGCTGCCCTGCATGATTCCGCCATCGACCATCACGGTCGTGGCGGTGAGGTAGCTGGCACCATCGCCTGCGAGGAAAGTGACCAGCTGGGCGATCTCCCCCGGCTCAGCCACGCGGCCGAGCGGGATGGACGCCTTCAGCTTTTTCAGCTCTTCCGGATCCTCCAGCGTCTCCTCATTGATTGGCGTGGCGACC
>Ga0105053_10008513_pt1 | contig 13314 bp, 8 predicted proteins | sample BON01_FD_78093 | JGI IMG/M metagenome (GOLD analysis project Ga0105053, IMG submission 78093) | Freshwater microbial communities from Lake Bonney liftoff mats and glacier meltwater in Antarctica - BON-01 | ecosystem: Environmental > Aquatic > Freshwater > Ice > Glacier meltwater | place: Lake...
CCGTCCGTGCACACAGACAGGTTAAAGTGGTAACCCGGACGTTTTTTGATCTTGAACAGGTGGAACCAGATATTTCTTCTGTCATGGTTAAACGTTGAGCCTACTGTTGCACATAATTCTGGGTTGATAAATCTACCCTAGGGTTTTAAGGGATATTAAGGTCTTCCACCCACCTTATGGCTGTGCTCGCACATTTCACATTCAAGACTGACGACTTGCTAGTGACTTAATAATTCTAGTCTCATTTTACCAATACAGCTTTTTGTTATGACGGACAAGCATGAATTATTGCGTATCCTCAGTGTGATCAAGACCGTAACCGCAGCGGGAAGCGTGGTTTTGGGTCTCCTCACCTTGAAATTTGCTACTGCTAACTTTTGGTTTTCTGCTGTCCCCACCGCACTGTGTGGTCTAGGCACAGTCTTGTCGGTAGACGGATTTCGTGGCGCATCGAGCGCAGAGCAAGAGTTGAGTTCATTCGTCTACAAATTTTCGTCCAAACTTCCCAAATCTGTGGTCCAGCGCGTGCTCGACCAGGGCTTGAGTGCTACCATTCTGTGGAAGGGTATTTTTACCGGAGCCTCTTTCGATTAAATCACCTTCAAGACTATAATAGTAACTTATTCTTAACTTGCATTTTTATTTCTTTTTACTTTTTCAACATGCCTTGCTCTCGCTCCTCGTATGCTATCGTGGGTGGTGTGGTCTTAGTTGTGCTGTCGGGTGTAACACTGTGGTCGTGGCGTACACACCTTAAGGGTTGGGTCGAAACCTTGAAGAAGGGCAAATGTGGTGGTTCCAAAGCCCTCGACCTAGACACCGTGTATGAACAAGCTGCAGAACAGGAGGCAGAGCATGACGAGCAACAGGAGGAAGAACAGGAAGAGGAGGATCAACTACCGTAACCTCCTTGTCTCAATTCTGCCATTTGTTTTTGACATTCCGCCAACTTGGTTTTGGTATCTTGCAACACAGTCAGGGACGTTTCCCAATGGTCGCCCAGGTGTGCTCGAATCTTGGCCATCGTCTCCTTGTGAAACTCAATCTGGGCCTGAAGGGTTTGTACTTGACGTATCAGCTCCATGTTCTTGGCCTGGGCATCTATTTCACGCTGTTTCTCCTCCACGATTTGCGATTTGTACATTTTGAGAAGCTGATTGGCTTCGTCAAACTGCTTTCGCATACGCCCTCCGTCGCTAGACTTGAACTTCTTTTCCAACTTTTCCAGTTTGGCTTCGAGCTCGAGAATTTTCACCTGCTTTTCTCGTAGTCTTTCAGGCGGTGTTTCCATCACAATAAATCGAGGAGCTTGACTGTTAAAATAGTGTGAAAACTCTTCCCATATTTCGTCGCAACTCTTTTGTTTGAGATTCCGGAGCACAGCGTAGGGTCCCAGGTATATCAATTCACCCTTAACTTCCACTGTCTGAGAGTTAAGAAGAACTGCGTTTTCGGTGCTCAAAGCGTACACTGCCGGTCGCTGTACGTTGAGTCGTTCGAGAAAAAGGTTGACCAGGTCATCGTACAAGAAATGATCTGGCAATTGTCCTGCAACTCCGGACAAGTTGAGGATTTTCATGAGCTCCGGTCGAGACCAATCACTCTGGTGTTCTGGGAATAATTTCCCTTTTTTGCACTCAAACACATTCACCGTCAAGTACAAGGAAGTCATGTTGTTTTATTAAAGTGGGGTCTTTTTTTTTGTTCGCTAGCCCATTCACGAATCAGTCCTTGTCCGTTGCGGCTCGGCAACCGGCATACATGGTCCCAGTGTTACCCAGCCCTGGAGCGATATGATCGGCCACATCCCGTAATTCCAGCCGTCCGTATGGGCAAGCAGACTCGGGTCCTTGCGCACACTGTGTCATCTTGGTTTCGAATTCTTCAAAAGCAACTCGACTAGCTTGAGTGCCCTTGCGTTCACTCAGCTGTTGGCCGCAGGTGACGGCTTGTCGGATCAACGACTGTCGGTGGGCTTGAGTACCATGCACATAGGACAGGAAAAAATCGAGAGACTCCATTACTTTGACTTTGTGAGTTTTTTCTGTCACCCACGAGTGTCGTTTTCTAATCAGATCCTATTCAAGACCACTAATGTTATTACAAAAGCCGATTGAAGACTAGAATCCATCAATACCGTCGTCTCCGTTCCGCACTTAGACCCCCAACAAAAATCAAAAACATCTCGATACTCGACTCGATACTCGACATGGCTGCCGAAAAGAAACAGACCGCTGCCGTCCCTGTGCCGGTCAAGACCATCCGAGGACCGCAAGACCTTCCCATCTATCCTCACCAGGCCTCGATTGCCGACAAGGCTATGAAAAATGATATTAGTTGTGTCATGGCCGACACCGGTTCGGGCAAGTCGACGTTGGTGCCCACCTTTCTGGCTTCGCAAGGCCAACGTTGCATTGTTAGCACACCCACCGTGGTCGCTGCCGCCAACCTGGCCAAGTTCACCCGACAACACTACCCACAACTTCGCATCGGACTGGCGTGCGGCGGCAAGGTGGAGTACACGGATCAAGATCAGCTGGTTTACTGCACGGCCGGACATTTGTACCGTCGACTGCTGAGTCGGGCCACCGATCCCCGCCCGTTGGGTTTTGACTTTCTCATCATAGACGAGGCCCACACGGTGTCCCAGGACTATGAAGTACTACAGGCTCTAATACGTTACTTTTGGTCCCGAAAGGATTTCAAGTTAATAATTTCCTCGGCCACGCTGGACCTGGACACCATTCGAAACCAGTGGAATGACTTGTCGCCTGTGGCCTTCACGTCCATCGAGGTGCCAATGTTGCCCATTCAAGAGCTGTACCACCCGCAAGACTTTCTGCTGGGCAAGGAAGACGAGGCCCAGATGCGAGCCATCATTCAGCTCCTGGTCAAGTTTAACCAAACCTTACCCGAAGGACATTTTTTGGTGTTTCTGCCGGGCGCGGCCGACATTGACAAGTGTTACAATGCTCTGTTTGACGAGAAATCGCTGGAGAATTGTGCAGTGTACGCCGCCTACTCGTCCATGCCCGACTACGAAATTGACAAGGCCATACACCAGGAACAGCCCCAGAAGGGGGACTTCCAACGGTCTATCATCCTGAGTACGGACCTTTGTGAGACATCACTCACCATTCCGGGCGTCGTACTGGTGGTGGACTCGGGTCGTCAGAAGGTTATGCAAGCCTTCAATAATGGCCTGTCGGTCAAGCTTACCCAACAGCTAGCCAGCAGCTTCTCAGTCTGTCAACGGCGAGGACGTACCGGACGAACCTGTGCAGGCACGTGCTACCGGATGTACACTGAGCTGACTCGTCACCATTTGGACGGGTCTTATCCCTCGGAACTGGAACGCTGTCCCATGTTTCGCACAGTGGTCGAAGTGTTATCGTACGGCCTAGAGCCTGAAGCTGTGTTCCCTCGCTTGCTGGGCAAGGTGACTCAGAGCATCCAGTACCTTCAAGCTAACCGACTCATTGACGCCGAACGCAAACTCAATGCCGACGCCGATTTTATTGTCCACCTGCCCGTCTCGCTGCAACAGGGACTGTGGCTCAAGAGAATCTATGACCACGTGGACAATGTGTGCTTCCGTCGTACGGCCGTAATTTTAGTGTCCATTCTCCAAGCCACCGAAGGCTCTTCGTTGTTCTACTTTCCTCGTCGCAACCGGGGAGAAGACCAAGATGCCTACCAGGAACGTATGATGGATCACCAGGACAAATTTTACAGTCGCTTCTACGGCAGCAACGACCTGGTGACGCAAGCCGTGGTCTTTGTACAGTTTTTGTTGGAAGTGAGCTGGGCCAGCCCTCCTCCAGGTCGAGGCCGTCGTCCACCGCCACCGTTCAAAAACAGAATGGTGCAGTGGTCCATGAACAACGCCATCAACAACAAGAAGCTTCGAAGTGCCTTGAGGCTGTCGCAACGCCTGGCTCACACTCTAGATCAGAAGGCTGTGTCCCAGGTAGATCAGCAGTTTTGCAACACCATGTGGGACCTGTCTACGAAACCAGGAGAACAGCTCAAGGCCTGGCTCGAAATTGCCGTAGAGGCCATGCTGCCGGTATTAGAACAGATTTATGCTGTCAATGTTTTTGTAGACGCGGGTCAAAACAAGTGGCGGTCTGCCGACTCAAACCTTTTCTACCGCATTCACCGCACCAATTCGTGCTGTCAACACACCCAAGCCTCTCGCATCTTAGCCCTGACTCGGGTGCACATCCAGAAAGAGGCCCACGTTATGGGCTTTCTGTGCAATGTGATCCCGCTCCCGCCCATCGCTCCACCAGTCGAGCTGACGACCGTGAGTGCCATGGAGACCTTTTACAGTAGCGACGAACACGATGAACGCGTCGATTCGCCGGGTTTTGATAGTTGGGATTAATTAAAGGCTGTTTTTTATGCATAACTTTAAACTTATTTCAACACATTCCCCAATGAAAACTGGGCGGCATGGTTTTACACACCTCTTGCAGTTTTTCAACAAAACATACAGAGCCAATACTAAACGTATAGTCTTTAATGATATTTTTATCCTTTAAAGCGTACATCCATCGGACTTTTTTTGTATCTATCCCATTGAAACCCTAAAAAAAATAACACCGCGGTCGAACGAACCACGGGTCGACAAAACCCCAAAACAAATTCCCAGCGGGTGCCGGCCGCATGAACTACCACCTCGACGGACATGGACTTCACGGTACACTGCTAGCTTCGGCCGCCCAAAAAGCCTGTCGACGCCGGGATTGGAAACTCATGTTGTACTGCTTGGGCTTGCTGGGGCGAGACGGAAAGTGGAAATACGTAGTAAAAAAGTTATGCTTGTACTCCGTCGAAGACACCAACGTCTTTGGCGCTCCTCACGCTCGTCAAACCCTAGTAAAACAGATGAAGGAATCCAAAACCTGCTGGCCCCGCGAAGGCAAACCACCCAAACTCGCCTTTACCACCCTCATGTTTGAAATGATTTTTGACCTGTGTGTCGCGGCCAAATCTCGACTGTGTGATCACGCCATTTGTGCTGCTCCCCAGTGGTTGATCGACCTGGAGTCCCGGGAAGGACCTCAACCCCGTAAGATCAAACCGTTGCAAGCCAAGTTTATCTCGGCTGTCCAAAACAGAGATTGGAAACGCTCGCTAGCTCTGATGTGTTTACACCGTATTCTATTCCCCAACAATCTCCGAGATTTGTGGCAATACTGTCCGCAAGGGATGAAGTACCTTCACCTTATCTGTTCCAGCCAGAATTTGTGGTGCGAGGAACTGCTGATGGTAGAATCTCTGCTACTACTACATCCCGGATGGGTCTCGGTAGACCAACCGTTGCCGGCTGTGGACAAGGCAGAGGCCTGGGCCTTTTGGCAGAGGTTAATGGCCGCCGAGTTAAACTATTCCCTACGAACTTGGATCGACTGGGCCTACTGGGAAGAGATTGTGTGGGACAAACACACCTTCCGGGGAAACGGTGGCGATTCGGTCAAGTCCTTAGCCGAGCGGCACCCGAACGTACCTGAAGAGTTCTTATTTCCGGATGGACCACCTATTGAAGTCCAATCCAAAATGGCACACTTTTTTGATGTGGGTGTGTACATCCCTGACCCGGTGCTGAGAGACCCCTTTTGGAAACCGGCCCGGGAGTTTCTGATCCGGATGGAAGAGCAGGGTCGGGGAGCTCTAGATTATGTTTCGGAAGTTTTGGAACTCGGGTCATATTCAAGACAATGTAAACGGTATATGATGACCAACGAGTATTTATCAAAACTCAAACGTCGAAAAGTAACACCGATACCTCAGAAAGTAATATCTCAGAAAGTAATACCTCAGACTACAATAAATCACACATGAACGAACTCACCATCCTCGACACGGAACAGTCTCGGTTGTTATCCTACTTCATGCGTTGGGGAGTAGGAGAGATCGCACCCTACTTTAAGCACGAGCGTGTCATTATCTTTGAAACCGACAAATTTATGGGTTTTTTGCCTCAATTAAATGACCGTCGGGTCAAAACTGGCAGCATAGTACGAGTGCACAACAGTACTACCTCGGCACAAATCACCAGCAAGCTGCCCCTGATGGTCAAGAAGAAATTGATTCACGTGATTCCGTGGGAGCAAGAAGATGTGAAGGCCGACGGAATAGTGGCCGTCTCCGAACACATCCTCACGCCTGAGGATCTACGCAGATGGCACGCATCACTGTCTAACCGGCAAAAGCACAATGTGGTGGTGATCTTCCCCTCGGTACATCACGAGTCAATGCAACGTTTGGGATACGAGTTAAAATTCTCAAGTCACGGTCCGGTTCGTATGGATTTTATGTACCACCAGAACAAGAAGGCCCACGATTTCATCAGGAATAGGTTTGGATCAGCTCTAACTTTGGCTCATTTTCAGTTTCTGTCTCGTTGGTCTTACGTCGCCCTCTCATTGAGGCAACTAGATATCCCAGAAAAAATGACAGAAACATTAATATCAGAAAACAAGTCAGAAGTACTACCTCCGTCAGTGCCTCTTGACTATCATAAGCCTCTTCACCAGTATTTTCACCCAGCAGCCCCTTTGGAGTGAACTGAATCTCAAAGGTTTTGGTGGCGGGATCCGGAAAGAGTGCCCCGCCACCCCCGATCAACGTGTTCTGGTAGTAGGGTTTTTTGATAACAAATCGAGTCGGGTAGCTGCTCACCTTTTCCAGCTCATTGCCCATCGTGTCTTTCCAAACAGTTTCTCGGACAATGCACCCATTTCGGATCGTGGTCTTTTCCTGTTCGTACACGTCCGGAGGATCGTGTAGGCCACGCACTTTCATGTTCTTTTCTTGTTTAAAGAGATTTTTTATTGCTTTTCACGTGTTTCTAACTCGAGGTCGTAGCTTCAAAGCCAATCAGTCGATCAGTTGTGCATATTCTGCTGCATTAACTTCCATGCCGGGCATCACGAGAATCCCGTTCACCACCGCGATGTACAGTATCACCGTAAAGGCGAAACTCGTGATCATGGGTTTGTCCGGGTTGGCGGTCTCGAAAGCCTCCCAGATCTGGGGTAGTGGTTTGGGGTTGACATTAAAAAGGGTTCCGTTAAAATATGTTTCTACCGTCTGCTTGATACCGGGTTGGTTTAGGATCTCGCCCAGAGGCACGTCCGACCACGTGGTGCCTCCTCCGCCCGCATCCGACATTAGCTGGGTGTACATAGACTGAATCAGCTTGCACTGTTTGTCCAGTCTACGCTCGGCTTGAGGCCGAGGCAATTTCAACAGGAGAAAATAGTTCATCAACGTCTTGTAGCCTTCGATGATAAATTCAAAGTCGTTCATCAGCAGTGGCACTCGAGGATCGCACAGGTTCTTAAACACCATGCTGATCAGTGTGAGCGCCGGGATTTTACGCTCACGGTCCGAGCATCCTTGTCCACAGAGTTCTTCCGACTCGCCGTTGGTGGTGGCGAACGTCAGCTTCTCACACACTGCGTCACCGCCCTGTGTCTGAAACGGGGTGCAGCGGTTGCCGTTGATCAAAAACTCGCGAAAGTTCATCAACGCCTCTTGGTACTCGCGCTCCTTCCGCTTCTGGTTGGAGGCCTTCTCCACCAGCGCACGACCTCGCGCGGCCAGTTGGGACTCGTTGCGGTAGTCCTTGTTCCACTCCTGCATTTGACGCACCGACACACCATAATTCTTCATGAGCCACATATTCATGTCTTCCTCGCGCGACGAATCCCACAGCGCCAACAACTGGGTACGACTGTTGCGGAACTCGGTCGGCACGTCGGTGATCTGCCACACATACACGGGCAGGTCGATCTGTTCCAGCTGCGGCACGTTCAGCAAGGTGCGGCACAGCGTGTCTCGGTCCATGCGCTCGATAGTCTCCACCGACATCTCTGGGTATTTCTCCTTGATTTTCTTACGGATATAGGGCACAAACTCGGGTCGCTGGCACAGGGCCAGGTTTTCAAACTGTTCCGCCTCGGTTATTCGAGTGTCGGTGTCCCTCGCCTTATACAGCCGGGAAGCTTGTTCCGCCGCTTGTGCTGGAGTTAGGTTGCGCGCGTTTTCCAGCTTCAGGATCTCCTCAAAGATGAAGAGCTGGTTGGCCTGCAGGTTCTTGCTCTGCAACAAAATAGAAATGTTTTGAATCTCCGTCAACTGGCGACGCTGTTCTTCGGTGACCTGACCTTGCGCTCGAACCACGTCCTGGTAAATGCGGTCCAGTTGCAACTGCCACGACCGGGGCAGCGCGGCTCGCACCGCATAACGCTTCATGGCACCCAGGGACTGAACACAATCGTCCTTCTTGGCCTGTCTCAGCACCTTTTCGTAAAAGAGGTAGTTACTGGCAGCGATACCCCCGTAAAAGTCCGAAAAGATCTTGAGTCGAACGGTGGTCGGGGTGTACTGTTGGACGTTCACCAGATCTTCGGCCATGTACGTGCGCTCCAAAGGTCGACCCGGTCGCGACGACGCGTGCATCATGGCCATCACGGAACCGCTCTTGGACCAGCCCAGCATAACTACAACCTTGTCCGGGTTATAGCCGGCTAGAACCCGCGCGTTCTTGCGGTCGCGCACATAAGGGAAGAGAATGTTGGACGAAATCATCTGACTGAGGAAGATGATGCGCTTCTTGCACTTGTTCTTGGACTTGCTGCCCGGACGTTGACGATCGTCTTCTTGTTCTCGAAAGTCTTGAATCATCTTCAACTGATCACGGTACGATTCCTTCTTCAGGGTGGCTATCGGGTTCTTGGCCGCCAGCGTGGTGTCTTCCTCGCGGGCCAGCGCTTCGTTGGCCAAAAAGTCCAGTGCCAGCTTGCCCAGACAGCCAACACCCAACCAGCGCCACAACTTGATCTGGTGACGCAGCGTGGGACACCAATGCTTGGCCATGTTGCGAATGGCCATCAAGAGGTTCTGGTTGTCCGGATCCAGTTTGTCCAGAATGTCTCGGGGATAGTTGGTGCCGTCCATCATCCAGCCCTCTCGACCACACCGAGCCACCACGTTACCGCCCGCATCAATGTCGAACGCCGGGAAGATATAGTTAGGTGCATTGTCCCGGCAGTCTTCGGCAAACGGCTGACCGTGCTCATCGCCGTAGGCCAAATCTTCAAAGTATTGTCCGTGGGGAATATGTTGCGTGTTGTAATCCTTCCAACGCGGATCCTTGATCATTTCGAACGGTGGACCGTCGGTCATGGGACCGGCCGGAGCGGCCCGGAACTGTCCTGCAGCTGGAGGCACCCCGGTTTCTGCTCCAGCACTCAACTGCTCTTCCGGGGTGGGTGCTTCCGGTGCCGCGGCTTCAATACCCAGCTTAATGGCCTCTTCGCGTTCCTTCGGACCAAAAGGCTCCTTGTCCTTCTTCTTTTGCAACAGCATGGACTTGACCAAAGCTACTTGTGAAGTGTCTCCGGTGGTATCGGCAATCTCAATGGCCGACACAATACGTGCATCGTCCCGTCCTACTCGAGTTTGTGTTTTGTCCTTACCAAAGCCCAAACCTCGCTTGAAACGCTCCAACAAGGACCCGCCGGCCGACCCCCGATTCGGATCAGCTTCACCTCGAAACTCGGCCAGTTGAAACTCTTCGGCCTGCAGCTTGAGTCCTTGTCCCATGGCACCACCCGATTCGATACGGCGCATCATAGTGGGCTCCTGGGTAGGTTTAAGTTGTGCCAAGTCGTCCAATTCGTCCTTGACGTAGCCTCCGATGGTAAGGGTTTGTGCTCCATCGGGTTGCAGTCCTATGAGTAAGTCTTTGACAATACCGGTAAAAACGGGTCCTTCCACCGTGTTGGTGGCATACCAATAGTTGGTGGGGTTTTTCCACCATTGCGAATCCACCGTCAGATAACGCCCGATGTTGTACGGAGCTTTCGCCATACTGACCAACTTACTTCCAAAAGCGGTAAAGAACCGGCTCAGACCTCGCTGCGCTCGCAGCTTTACACTGAGCCAGGGTGCCACCTGGATCTGTCGCTTTTCTAAAATAGTGTACCAATCGTCGGCTCTCGAAGGGTTGCTGTTGGCCGCACCCTTGAGCAACATGGCGGTAATGCGTGAGGCATATTCGTTGCTCACGGGCTGGGTAAAGTTGATGGTTTCCACGTACTGCAGTAGCGCATCTCTCAAACTGAGGAAGCGGGGCACCGCTCGATCTCCGCAGGCCGTGGCATCATCCAGCTTGGGATCGTCAATAGTGGCCACGTGCATGCCGTACGTGTCCCAAATCAGCAACCGGATCAGCAATCCAGGCTTAAGGGCCATTAGATCTGCAGGGGCATTGGGCAGGTACGGCACCAAGGCGTCCAGTTCCATCTCGTCGTGAATCAGTGTGGTAATGTCGTCGTTGGAATAACCGCGCACCGACAGCGCACCAGGTTGGGTGCCACTGAAGCTTACAACCATAAAGCCCGGGTAGTTGGCGGCCCACAGCTCGGCTTCTGCCGGGTTGGCAAAGAAGTTGAACGACGGGTCATTAAGCAGGTCCAGCATGTAGAGCCTAAGAAAGCACATACGGTCCTTGGGACTCTTTACCGACAGGGTCTTGTCAAAGGGCAGATTCGCATTGCGACCCATGGCCCGGGCCATGTAGCTCACGCAATCGGCACCCAACCAGTTGATGGTCAGGGTCTTATTTCGGTTGCCGCGGTTTCCGGTATTGCACCAGTGGGTGCTCCAGGTACGATCCAGACTCAGAGCCTGCCACACCTTAAAAATATCTTCCAACAGTTGAGGGTTCTTCTTGTTCTTGACGTAGTGCTTGATCAGCGAACTCAACCGGTTGGGATCTAGCAGAGGCTGGTCGTAAATCCAGTTGGGCAGCTCTTCGCAAATCGGATTATTGATATCGGCATTCTTGGCAAAGTTCATACGAGGATAAGTACCCGGTCGGCACACACTCTTCAATGCCCCCAAAATCACCCCTTCACCCGGAGCATTGACACGGACAGTCAACGACTTGATCTTCTGCCAAGTGCTCATCTTGTTGCGGTAGTTGCGACCCACGATTACGTCCAGATCGTTCAGGGCGTCCAACGTGGTGGGGCGCAAAAAAGTGTGTCGAATCTCGCTGAAGCCGCGCCAGCCACTCGGAAACACCCGACCCACGTGCCAGAAGTAGCTCTGAAAATCGACGTTAAAGTTGCACGATTCCAAATTGAGTTTGATGGTGGGCAAGTTTCGCACCATGACGGCCTCGTTGTACTTGGTATACAGCTGGTACCGCATCACAAAGTCGACCTCGCGCCAGTCGGACGGAGTTTTAGTGAACCATACGCCCCGGCCACCAAAACCTTGAGCGTTGACGCCGGCCCACACGTTCACGGGGATAGTAACATTGATATACTTGGATTCAAGGGGCGTTACAGAATTATACCTAGGGTTAGGTTGGTGCGTACGGATCTCGATACCTAGGACCTGCGACTGAGACAAACGCACCACTACAGCGTGCTTGTTGCCCAAGGCACCCAACGCGTCGATCATATTGTCGGCCTGTTCCGACGAGAAAAATGGATATACGGAACCGCTGCGCAACATCCAGCTCAACATGTGTTCCACCGTTTTAGTCCAATTTTGTTGCTGTTGAGGGTTTGGACTCCAGGCTTTGAAATAACTGATGCCCAACCAGCGAATCAGCTGCCACAGATTTTGGTAGCGTACCGAGGCGGCATCGGAAAACTTTTGATTGGCGATATCCGACTCTCGCGCCGAGCGGATCCCCCCAAAGACGTTGCGAACATCGCCCAGGTAACGAGCCCACGATTGGCGCAAACGGTTGATGTCGCTACCCAACGATTCGTCACACTCCCATAAGCTTCCACTATAAATATCGTTATTCACTTGTTCCAGCATGCGCTTGATCAGCGGGTTGCCGTCCAGATTTTCGATGGGAATGTTCTCGCGCATCCAGGTGGGGCTAATTTGACAGCCCGGATCACCGTAATTGTCCATGGCTGGGAACAAGGTCTGACAGTACGTACCGGCGGTCAAATAATTGCGGTACAGTTCGGACAGTTCGAGGAACTGTTGCACGAGGGCGGCTTCAGAACCGGCCATAGCATTCTGGGAGAAGACACTTAACAGCCATGACATACCCTCCTTCTTGTCATCCAACGTTTGGGGCCACACGCTGTAATCGGTGAAGTTTCGACTTTCGGAGATCTCTGCAGAGTTGCACACATCAGAGACCGCGTTTTGATAAGCGGCATTGGCGTCCGTAATAAGCGGAGCAAAGAAGAATGGGTTATTTGCCAGGGTGGCTTTGGCCTTCATCATCCAGGTCAATAACATGAACAGAGGAATAAAGTAAGGTCGGTAAAAAATCTGCAGAGGTTGGCCCGGCATGTGTTGCTGGGAAAACATGTTGGCCATGTAATACACGGTGTAAATTAGACCTCCGTTGCACTGTTCGTTAAAAGCCCGGTCCGCCAACATGTTGAGACGGTAGAACACGACATAATCCCTGAGTTTGCGTCGGGCTCGACGTTCTTCACGGCTACCCGAAGTGTCCGGTTCGGTGTCTTCCACCACATAACGGATGCACTCAAGATGCATGGGATGCGTGGGGCTCAAGCGCACAATAAAGGTGTTGGGATGGGCTCGCAAGGTGGTAGCCAACACATCGTCCGGATTCGACGGCAGCTTGAGATAAAATTTACCCTGCGACTCAGGGTCGGCTTCGTTGATCCAGGTCTCACGGTTCTCAGGCTCATCGATAAAGCCCGAGATAAACGGATTGAACGACAGACTGTTTTGGGCCACGCCACTAATGGTGATTACTCCCGCAATGATCCGCAGGGCGTGCATCAGTACGGCCACGTCGGCATCCAAGCCGCCACCGGCTTTCATACGCTGGAGTGCTGTCTCGGTACGCTTGGTCAAACACCAATAAACCAAGAACCACGCGATTCTAGCTCGACTTTCCACATCGCGACACAGTTGCGTATGATAGACCATAAAGTATCGATACAGATCGGTAAAGACGCTATCAGGCATGGCCTGAGCGTCTCGATCGCCCGGTAGATATTCCCAAAAGTTCATAGTGTTGACAGGGCCTTCGAGACCATGATAATTGCTTACGTCCAGTGTCGGGTTACGCTGTTCGATCACGGTGAAACCTTGTTGTTGCAGGTCAGAAGACAGCACGAACATCTTGTCGTTAGCCGGAAAGTTGGTCGACACGTAGCTGGCCATGGTGCCAGGAAACGCGTGGGTGTTTGGGGTAGCGGGCATAATACCCCGTATGTCTCCCGCCGGCAAGTTCAGTGCGGCCACCCGAGGAAGTGTGGGTCCACTATAATAGGCCGC
>Ga0105053_10008517_pt1 | contig 13311 bp, 15 predicted proteins | sample BON01_FD_78093 | JGI IMG/M metagenome (GOLD analysis project Ga0105053, IMG submission 78093) | Freshwater microbial communities from Lake Bonney liftoff mats and glacier meltwater in Antarctica - BON-01 | ecosystem: Environmental > Aquatic > Freshwater > Ice > Glacier meltwater | place: Lake...
CTCGGTAGCAGCCGCGGTAGCAGACTCGGTAGCAGCCTCGGTAGCAGCCTCGGTAGCAGCCTCGGTAGCAGCCTCGGTAGCAGCCTCGGTCATAACAATATCGTGACACTCTGCACCCTTCTTGCTAAGATCTCCTGGTACCGTGGTAGATATCATCAGATGAAATGTTACACAAAATGAAAACTGGACTGGCATTTATGAGCATAAAAATCCAAATCGGTATATTTGCCAAAAATAATCCAAATCAGGTGATTTGTAATTCGGGTAAATTTAAGGCGGGAAAATCTGAAAGGGGATTTTTGATAAAAAAAAAAAATTGGATAATCGACTTCGTGTGTCGCTTCCACATATATTCTGTAATAGCGATTATATCAATCACCTCACACAAAAAAGACATAGTTTGGTATTCTCTATCACATTAATTTTCAGATTCCTTCAGAATTACACACAATTGAACAATATTGGAGGAGTGACCAAGAGAAATCAAGTATCATCAAGCGATTTTTATTTTTTCATTTAACTTAAACTTTGTAATCTTTTGTATCCCGTGCGTTCTGTTAGAATCCGTAAAGGGTCCTGCCCTCGTTCTTGAGGGCAGAAACTATGTCCATGGCCGTCACAGTCTTGCGCTTGGCATGCTCGGTGTACAAGATCGCATTCTTGAGCACCTTAGTCAAGAAAATCTTGAGAACGTCACGCGTCTCAGCATACACCAGGCCAGAGATACGCTTAACACCTCCTTTGCGAGCGAGCCTCCTGATGGAGCCCTTCGTAATACCTTCGACCCTCGATTTGGCCTGATTGCGAGCCCTCTTGGCACCACTTTTGCCGAGGCCCTTGCCCTTGAAGCGGTTGGCGTCGGCCTTGGCGGCAAGATGGGGGATACTGCCGAAAAGAAACTTGTCTGTGGATGCGTCGAGGTCAGAAGACTTGATGCCAGTGGTCATGCGGTTTGGGGCAGTTTGGCGGGTAATCTTCGTGGCAGACATTGTGTGGATGCAAGATGATTTTGGGAACTGTCTCTCTCGCCATTTTATAGACGATTTTCGAAAAAATCCCAAAATAGAACAAGTAATGGTCCGCAGTTCCACAAATAGCCAAAAATATCTCAAAATAAAGTTTCCCAAAATAGGATTCTCCAAAATAAAGTTGCCTAAACCCAGTCCTAAACCCAGCCCTAAACCCAGTCCTAAACCCAGTCCTAAACCCAGTCCTAAACCCAGTCCTAAACCCAGTCCTAAACCCAGTCCTAAACCAGTCCTAAACCATAGTGGAATAAAAGCAGTACTGTGGAAAATGCCAAGACAGGCATCGGTACGTGGGCTATCAGTAAAACACGGGCTGTTCAATGAAAAATCGGCAAAGGACAATGAGATCTGAGGTGTTATTAAAACGGTTTATTCAAAACAAACGACACAGTAGACACAGACGAAACTACTCTCTGTCATGGATGAAAACACTTTTAGCTTTTCTAGTCGAGGACACTATTTTGTGATGGGATAGTTTGATCAAAATATCTTATCACGGCGGCAGATGAAGTAGTTGGTACTGAAGAGAGGCCCAAAACGCGCGTACCCTGGACCGTGGTTACCCTTTTCCTTGTGGATATTGTTGTATCGGATGGTAGACTGGAGATTCTTGTCGTCCATAGCCACCATGTAGTAAACCTTGTGGCCGTTTTCAGCAGTATCCATCACAATCTGCCTCACTGTGCCCATCTGACCCTCGAGGTACGAGTTGACCTTGGTCATCTTGGTCAAGCGGATCGAGTCGCCCTTGTGGATGTTATTGCACTTCGAGAGGTCGAGGTTTACTGGCGATATGACGCTTGTGCGCTTCGATTGAAGAAGGCGCTTTTTGTCGCCCCTAGCCCTTGCTTTGGACAAACACTCCTCCCAGTCTTGGTCATCAGAATCTGGGTCGTGTGCATCGGAATCTTGGGCTTTGCTGCTAGCAGGCTTCTTGGCAGAAGAGCCGTTGCTGCTAGAGGCACCCGTAGCCTCGGCGAGCTTGTCAAGACGCTGCTTGCGGTAAACCTCGCGCTTCTGCAGCGAGTTGGCCATCATCTTCGCGACACGGGCCTTGTGAGCATCGTCAGCGTCCTTAGCCTCCTTAGCCTCCTTAGCGTCCTTAGCGTCCTTAGCCTCCTTAGCCTCCTTAGCCTCCTTAGCGTCCTTAGCGTCCTTAGCCTCCTTAGCCTCCTTAGCGTCCTTAGCGTCCTTAACGTCCTTAGCAACCTTGGCGAGATGAGCCTCCTTCGCGTCAAATATGAGCTTGAGAGCAGCAAGATCCGCCAATCGCTTCTTTTCAGACGCCGCCTTCTTGGCCTCCTCATCTTTTTGGGCCTGCACCTTGGCCGGGAAAATGTTGATGTTGTCAATCTGCTGGAAACGGACTGCATAGCGGACGAAGAGCTGATGGTCGTCGGAAACGATGTGGTAGTTCATCGAACCAACAAACTTGGTACTGCACATGTCACCGTTTTCGTCGACGAAGCTGTCGAGATTCTGACTGTACTTGTTAATGTAGCGAATTTTGCCGACGTGGCATGAGAGAACCAACACAATTGCCGTGGAGTTATCCATGTTATGATACTCCATGGCGAAATTCTTGGCAACTTGGAAGTCGGTTGAAGTGTATATGCCTTCGCCAAAGACGGTTCTTTTCACCTTCTTCTGGAGCAAGCCACCTGATATGATGCCGCCCTGGGGAGCATTGAGGCCTACTTGGCGTGGGTTAAGACCACCATTAAGGGCAAATTCGCTCGTGCCGTGGTAGACCGTGATCGCATCCTTGGGATCCAACCCCTCCACCTTGCAAAAGTTGGCGTGGTACGCGAAGGATTTGCGGTTTTGGAGCATGTCCACGCCGATGACCTTGATGCGCACCTTTTCGAGCTCCTCGACAATCTGCTCCACGTGGATGATAGCTTTTTGGTTCTCGGTGAGAGGGACGATGATCTTCTTGGCAATCACTTCTTCCTCCTCATCATCGCTGATGTCATAGTAGTCCACCGCCTGACTAACGCGATCCTTTTCACGCTGATCAAAAGACTTGCAGATGTCAAGGCGAGGTTTCTTAGCAGCTGCAGCAACCGGTGCTTCGATGATAGGTTCCAGCAGGAGAGGTACATTGATAGCCTTGACCATCCCGTCCATAAGGGGCACACACGGGCAGTCGTTCCACATCAAACACTTTGGCTCTTGGGAGACCTGCATATAGCGGACAAAGAGGGGCTTGAAGGCGACGTGCAAAATCGCAAAGGCCTTGTAAATGTACCAGTCCTCCGAGAGAGACCATGAATCGAGGGTCTTGTCGCTTTCGAAGAGAGAGAACCGCTGAAAGTTGCCGTTGATCATGGTGCGCCAGTTGACCGGAAGGCCCGAGTCAGATGCGTCGGAGTCGTGGTCGCTGTACACGTCCTTGTGCTGGTGACTGGGGGCCATGACCTCGGCCGGACGTTTTGACATGGAAGGCGTGGCGCTGCTTGCGTGGCAGGAGTGGATGCCAAAAATGTTTCGAGTCCGTGCTTTTATAGACGAATTCGGACGAATTGGCCCAAAATAGAATTCTCCCGAAGTGGATTTCCCCAAAATAGAAATGTCCGAAATGGATTTTCCCAAAATGGATTCCCCAGAATAGGAATGCCCGAATTGGATTTTTCCCAAAATAGAATCGCCCAAAGTGGATTTTCTCTAAAAACTCTTTGAAAGGCAGGAGAGTTTCCTGCCTCAATTATTATTTCGACTGCGACTGACACCCACGTAACTTGTACTCCCCCTTATGAATTCTTTTGACTTGACAATGTAATGCCATTTGCATGTGTGTCTTGCCTGTACTGCTTCGCACGTATGTAGTGTCGGTGGGGTGCCAACTAATTGCCTGCACCGCGTGTCGACAGGTGACATAGGGAAGATAGCATCGCGCTTTCGTTGTATCGCCAAAACACAAGCTACCAAGTATGCGCGATGGTATGACTCAGGAAGAGCAGATTTTGTACTATGTGCGCACGCTCGATGCGAACGCGTTGGAACGGGCCTTGTGGAAGATTACTCCCGGGACGTTGGAACTGAAGAACATCACAACAAGCGGAAGGACCCCATGCAACCTGTCGAATAAAAACAAGGGTATGAACTTTGAGACGTTGCCGCATGGCTGGTGGGTGGACAATGGATGCTTTGGGATTTCGAAGGGATACAAGATGCACCCCGAGATTCACAGCGTTGGTTCAGTCCTGCACGTGTTGACGAGTATGTATTACGAAATCGGGATTAGCATTTTCCGTGTACCGCTCTTGGAAACCTATAAGAAAGTGTTTAAAGTCCTGCTGGACCACGGAGCTGATCCGAATCACCAGCTCATGGATCCGTGGGTCAAAAAGGAAATGTATGAGAAGATACACTCGGATATCACTGGACAGACGCCTTTACATTTTGCTGTCGCGCAGTTTGATGTCGAGGGGGTAAAAGTCTTGCTTGCAGCTGGTGCCAACCCTACTCTTGAGCACGAGGGCTGCAAAACTGTAGTTCAAATGGTCGAAGATCAGAAGAAAACTCTCGAACAACACGTCAACTATGATTATTACACCAAGAACGAATCTCTTGCGCAAGATGCTACCGAAATATATGACCTGATTATGAAGTTCAAGTAGACGTTGACGTGTAGAGTTTTAGTGGAGGCGTGTAGTTGGATCGAAACGCCACAAACCCGGGGTGTGGTGTCACGATATACCAACTGGGACCAATAGTATTGACTTGTAGTCTATGGCATCCGCCAGAGAATCCGCAAGTCGTGGTTTGCGTAAATTTTTAAACATTATTTTATGTTATCCAATAAAAAAATATACTGATTCTTGTGTGAAACACGTGTCACCCTACGCTGTGTATCACTTACATGAACAAACTTTACAGTCTTGTGGCGAACTCGCGCCTCGATTTCTATGAAATTTCCCAGCCTTGCACAACACACACGCACTACTGGAGTTTGAGCCCATGAAAGCATTGTATTTTCCAGATTGGCACTGGGAACAAGTGGATCCTAGATTTTCTTTATACGTACCAGTAGCACAAGGCACACACTCGCCGCCGTCTATTCCCGAATATCCAGCTTCACACTTGCAGTGGCTTATTTTTTTGGAATTTGAAATTCGTGTGCTAGAGTGGTCAGGGCAACGTGTGCAAACACCATCCCCAGACTCAGATTTGAATGAACCCACAGGACACCCCTGACACGATTGTAATACATCTCGACCCGCATACATGCCATCAATAATTTCTCGCGTCCAACTTTCATCTACGAGTGCGTCTACAACGTACAGACCTGCAATACTACCATGTAAGAGTGGAGATCCTACTCCAGGACTTATACCTACGTTTGTGCTACTTATAGCTATGTCTACGAGAGCTTGGTCACATCGCGACGTTTGTGTATCACCGTCTCCTATTTTTATAGAAATTGTTCTGGTGGCATTTGTATATGTCGCAACAATCGTGAGCCATTGGTTTTCAACAATTTCGGGAAGGGACCAGAGATTGCAAGCATATCCCCCCATATTTCGAAAGTATAGTTGTATTCTGACCTGGCTCTTGCGGGACATTAGAATTCGTTCATTATTCGCTCCTTGGAATCCAAGTAGAATCGTGTTTTCAGTATCAACACTTGTAGTCTTGAACATGCACACTATAATGGCAGTAAATCCTCCGTTTGTAGACACGTTGAAATCTTGTGGTCCGCCGTCAAGATATTGGTTGAGCCCTCTGTCAAACGTGATAGCCCCGCTCTTAATTTGGGGTCCGGCACTTTCATTGTACGGTGCAGTAGCAGCAAATGTACGGCTTGTGCGATTATCAAGTGTAGAGAACTGGGCGCGCCCGGGAACCAACGCCATTGCACGTGTGTTTGCTGTGCTTATAAATTTAAAAGTGCCTGATGGACACTGGCACGCGCTTCCCGACACACTGGATTGCACTGAACCCAGGGTTTGGGGACACAATCGGCATGTTTGAACAATCAGTGCTGCGCGCATGCTCATTACTACATTAAATGATTTTGGATAGATTCTTATGTATTGGGCGTATACTGGTGATTGAAATAAATTTTCCTTTCGAGATCTTTCTTGATTCTCAAACGTACCCACGGTCTCCCACTCACCAAAACGAAGGTATTTCACTACCATATCCATAACAACTTGATTCCCTATATTGGGTTGTGTAATAATTCCGAAAATCTTCATCGGAGTTCCGGTGTCAAATTGCATCCATGCGTTATTTTGCTGAGCAGTAATTGGGCTCCAGGCATTATTACCATTTCTTTCATCGAGTAAAGAGTTGAAGCGATTATCTCTGATCGAGGAGTACGATCGAGCGGCATATGGTGGATTGAATACAGTCACTTCGTCGCGTTTCCCGGCATTACATCTACAGTCTGTGACATTGATGCTGGCAGAAATCGACGCTGAATTTGCCGGACAGGACTCACATGAGCCCTCCCCGATGTTAGTTTTAAAAGTGTCCACACCGCATGCAGTACAAGACACACCATCTTCTCCCGTGTATCCCGCACTGCACTCCAGAGATTCGATATGTGAGATACTAGCAAGCAGTATACATGCAAGAAGATATCGGTACATTTGAAACATCTCAAAACGAGTTCTTATATACGTAATAAACATGAACCAAAGAGTTATAAATTGTTACTTTATATTTAATCTATAATATCTACATATTCCACCCCAGACATGGCAATCGACTTAGTTTTGGCCCAGGAAAACTTTTTCTTATTTTTATTTTTCAATCAAAAAATGCGCTTGAATCTCAGCAAAGGCGACGGGGCATTGGTGTACTAATACTTGCAAAAATCCAACGTGACACTCGGTACATCTAAATAGCCGAGTTCAGAATGGAATTGACACTCGTTTCTTCTTACGAAATCATGCTGTAAGAGCGCTTCAGACTAGATTTCTCCTGGCTGCAACCATCCACCGGATCGGCACGTGGCACCAGCGGGTTGGGCTGGAAAAAGGAGCGCCCATTGAGATAATCCGCCACAGCTTCGGCGTGACGTTCGTGGTACTCGTCGCTCAACTGTTGGACCATTCAAAATCAATATGAAACCAGAAAAGGGGGCATTGTAAAAACACTTGATAATTTAAAACATTTTCCGTACCGGACACAGGTTTTGAAAGTCCATGTCGTAGAGCGGTGGAGTGATACCACGCGGGTGGTTGTCGACTTCAGCGTCCATTAATTTATGAGGGCCAGCTAGAAAGTGAGCCTTCGCTTCGCACACTGAGCAGACGAGCTCAGGACCCGGTTCTTCGGAATGATCATCGAGATAACGAGCACGGTAACTCTTGCTCAGCTGAAAATCATACAAGAGTATTAGTACGAGCACGAAGAAAGAACGCTACTAAATAACCTACAATACACACAAACATACTCAATTATCGCATACCGGGCACACGTGCGCGAAATCTGTCAAGAAGCATTCGGTGCCAGTGGCTGGCGAAAGCGAAGGGGAGTCTGGGACAGCGTCGTGGTCACTGGCCTTGGTCTCCTGTTCGGGTAGGATAGGTAGCTCTAGGGTGTTCAGGCGCATGGAGCGGGTGGATGGCATCGTGGATGTCGGAGAGGAAATAAGTCAAATCGTGGAATGCTGTGCTTTTATAGACGTTTTGGGTCGGTAGGCACAGATTCGCCCGTTTTAGAATTCGCCCGTTTTAGAATTCGCCCGTTTTAGAATTCGCCCGTTTTAGAATGTGTTTGGACCACGAACTCAGTGAAATGTCACGACGGTTCACATTGTTGCGCCTTTCCGAATCGCGAACCCGCCAAGGGGCTGCTATCACAACGGTTCGCATTGTTGCGCCTTTCCGAATCGCGAACCCGCCAAGGGGCTAACCCTTATCTGTTTATGGAAAAGAGTCGGTGATTTTTTCGTGTCAACATTATTTATTCAATAAAAATCCTTTCAAGTCTAAGAAGCAGATATATGAGGTAGCATACGAATCAGAATTCGTTCATGACCGTGGCCCACTTAGCATCCGTCCACTTGTCCTTGCAGCACTCTTCCATACACTTCACCCGAGTGATCTTGGGCTTCCTGCCATGCACTGTGCACAGGCGGTAGCCGTTTTTGTTGTAGGCAATGGGAGAAAACACCATTTCAATAGTGCCCTCGCCCACTTGGGCAGTCTTTGGGATCTTTTGGATCTCAATAGACAGCCCAATCGAAGAGGCCATGTTGTAGAAGCCACGCCTGGGTTTGGCCCATGTGGTGAAAGTTGCGACCAGAAACATCTCAAAGATGGCTACTGGGATCTTCACATGAGACAATCCAAGGTACGGATGCACAATTCCGTTGGTGTTAGGGTTAAAGTTGAAGGCAACTTTCTTGAAGGCTTCCATAGACGCGAATTCCTTGGCCATGGGGTTGATAGGCCACTTTGCAAGGGGAAAGTCCCCAGGTACGACGTTCATGCAATAGACCACATTCAAGCTCGGGGCAGCGTGCGTCTTTGTAGACATGTAGCCATTCAGGCCCATTAGCGCATTAAGAGCATCCTTCTCTAGATTCTGCTCGCTGTTGGACGGGATGCCTCCGCTGTGTGGGCGAACGTTGACATTCCACAACAAATCGGACCTGTCCACATCGCGTCCGCGCTTCAAAGACTTGAGATTGTCTTGAGGGTGGGGCGGTTGGGCAGTAGAGTCGACAGAAGACAGAGTCGAGTCCGTAGCGATGTCCTTGTCAATGACGGCCATGCTAACAGGTAGGGGCATCTCTACTTCGAGAATTGCGCTGGTCGCAAGTGGGATCTTGGCATATCGCATGTTCACGAGGACACTGGAAGCAGCCTGGATCGAAACGATGGTGTTCATGCCCGAGATGGCGAGAGAAGACTGCATAGCCACACGCAGGGGGTCGCGTGGATGGCGTGGCAGGTCAGAGATGATTTTCAAGTTGCTGAGAAATCATCTTTATGTAGAGACATGAACGCGAACTGAGTCCCCTGTGTCCGCAAAATTTGAGTTCGCGTAGCTGCAAATGCCCGAAATAGCCAAATTGAAAAATACCCGAATTGGATTTTTTTGGCATACTTGATCTATTTCCGTCAAATCTCCTGCTGCCCGCAGAGGAATTCTCCATAAAACAGAATTCGATTCGTTTGAATTTGCATCACTGCGCTGCCACGCTTTTTGGCACGTGTTTTCTACCATCATCTCGTGTTGCTCCAGCATGAAACTCCTTCGTGACAGTGACACGTTTGATGCGTGGATGGAGCGAAATCTTTCGTCTCAGAATTCCAATCAGAAAGCATACGTAGACCTTGCAAAGTTTCACATCAAAAACGGGTTCGCTCTGAAGGAGCACGGGAGCTTGCTCCTGCACAAAGCCTGTCAATTCAATAAACATATCATTGTGGATTTCCTTATCGAGGCCGGCGCCGACGTCAATTTTCGCGATGCCGAAGGCCAGACTGCTCTCAATTTTGCCATGCTCCAGTTTCACGGCGGAGCGCGCTCGCGTCCGGAGAATACGTGCAAAATAATGGATAAACTCATCCAGCAGCGCGCGTCGCTGTCGGTACAGGACGATTTGGGACGCAGTGTGCTCCATCAGTGGGCGTTTGATTCGCGCTTCACCTTTAGCAAGGATCCATATAACAAAGCGATTCTCGAGCGTCTGCTGCATAACAGTGTGCCTGTTGATTTGGTCGACAGCGATGGAAATACTGCCCTCATGTATGCTGCAGCACACAGCACTGGGCGTTTCCTGATGCTCCTAGAGGCCACCAAGGAACCTCCTCCAGCTTCTCGCGTATTCAATCTAGATCAACAGAATTTTGCCGGCAACACATGTGCTCATCTAGCTGTGTTGCGAACCAAGCCTGAAAGGTGGGACGCCAGTTGTAGAAATGACAGGTACAACGATGATGCTTTAAAAATGCTCATGTCTATGGGGGCCTCAATTCATATCCCCAATACTATCGGTAAGACTGTGATTGATTGCGTACTCGAGTGCCGCTCCGGAACTGATAGAGAGCGCCAAGTTCTTTATTCCCGAACGAAGGAGTGCATGCTGGCTTTTCTGATGGGATCGCACATCAGACTTGGTTCCACCAGTCTCGTGAAGCATTTCGATGACATTGTTCTGGACATCATATTTCTACAGACGCAGGAGCTGCTCCAGTCCATTCTGCTCAACTCATGGGAGGTAGATGCGTATTAAGTACAAAGTGCGAGGGGGGGTGTGGCAAAATCAGGTGTAGTCGTTGAATATGTGGTGTGGTGGGTGGTTTTCATTCTTCGGCACCATATTACGTTCAGATACATCTTGACACCAACGAGCAGGCGATTTCCATGTGTACATATTTAATTTGAAAAAATCAAAACAACGATTGGTCGACTCTGTCGCTTGTCTTTCACCGCTCGATTTATCCACATGCACTCGTGCATTCACGCAATACATACTCGAATACCGCAAATGGTGAGTTCGCGCGCTCGCCAATGCCCAAAATAGCCAAATTGAGAAGTCCCCGAATTGTATTTTTTGGGACATACTTGATCTATTTCCGTCGAAACCCCCACCCGCAGGGAAAGTCTCTATAAATGAAACACCACTTCTTCCCAACTTCTATTACCTTGCTGCCACGCGCCTTGGCACGCAAGACTGCTTCGTCGCCCCCCTTTCCCCCGTTTCCCCGACCGAATCTCCCTCCCCGTCTCCCTCCTATACTCCTGCACACCTCTCGCCTGCCGCTGGAGTTTGTATGATTGGCAGTATGGCTTTTTCGCGTGGCCATACTCCGTCACGTGGCGCGACTCCGTCGTACACTCCTGCTGTTCACAGCCCTATTGCGTCGGGCGTTTGGTCGAGGAGCGGCATGACACCTTCCTACACTCCTGGTGTCCAAACTCCTATAGCGTCGGGATTTTACATCGCAAGCGGAATGACTCCGTGCTATTCTCCTGCCGAGCACAGCCCTGTTGCGTCTGCTTTTGGTCTGAGGGGTGGCTTTACACCTTCTTACAGTCCTGCTGCTGAGAGTCCTATGGAGTTGGATCTTTACTGGAGGAGCGGGATGACCCCCCGCTACCCTCCTACCGAGCACAGTCCTACGAGTACAATGAAGCAGTCGAATGATTCGGACAGCAACACCTCACCCCTTTACGACATCACTCCTTCGTATACTCCCAAGACCCAGGGCGGGTCGAAAATGGCTGCTGTACCTGTAGCCGAGTCTATGTTTACTACGTCCAGCACACCATACGGAGATCGGTGCTACTCGCCAGAGTTGGTGGTGTCGGAGGATAAAATTGCTGTTGCCACTGAGGCCCTGGTTACGGCGCTAGGGTTGTGCGTGGAAAAGTCGACGAAAAGGAAGTCACATGTCCGTAATGACGTGCAAAAGTTTGTCTGGCCCAAAGTTTACGCATTATGCAAAGCTTTCCTGGATACACCCAACACTAGTAAAAAGCGCAAGCACGAAGAAATGTACTAGTGCAAGACTCGGCAGCATCAGTGGAGCAAGAACGATTTGGACGTACACAGCGATAAATAAAATCAAAAAAATTTAATGGCTTCGAGTGGTGTGTGTAAGATATCTTCGCACCTTCTGAAATGTGTTTTTGTCTTAGAGTACAAGAATAGCGGAAGAAATTTTTAGGAGGTATTGTTTGAGCCAAAATAGAATTTTCGCCGTTTCGGGATTATTTAGAAATACACAGTTTAATGATTTGGGCTACATAGACAACACGTCACAATAGATTTGTTTTTATCCAAGTTCGTGCTGTGCGTGCCACGTATCTCAGTGCATACAATGGCAAAAAATCTCAAACATGAAAATGTTTTGTACTTTGATGACGCCATCACACAAGAGTTGCATGACCGTGCGATCGGGTTTCTTGAAAGCCTGCCCCAGTCTGCGCTGCACAAAATCTCAAATCAGAGTGCTGAAGCTTCGCGCGTGGGATACGGTGGAATCGACCGTAAAATGAAGAAAGAAGGTGCTATCCCGAAAGAGCTCGAAGACTTGCTGCCGTGTATTCTCGAGTCAATCCATTCGTTGAATCCCGAGGAATCACGGCTCCTGGATTTCTTCCGCAAAAAATACCGCATCACGGTGAACAAGTACAAAAAAAAACGAGGCCTCGGATTCCACAAGGATTGGAAGGCAGATAACGATGCCATGGTGATCGGACTTACTTTGGGAACTCACCCAGACACCAAGCGTAGTATGATGTTCAAACAGGACAAAAATACTTACAGGGTTTTGACGTATCCCAAATCAGTATACATGTTTTATGGTGACGCGTACCATAACTGCAAACACGGCAGCAAGGCCTCGGACAAGCAAGTTGGCGTGGTGTATTCTATTACTTTTAGGTCGACTTGCTAGAATGGATCTGGATTATTTTAGAAGCAGTCTGTGCTAATTCCTGCTAATGTGTGCTAGAGCTCATTCCACAGAACATTATATGAATCTCAATAAAAAGGCACAGCCAAAAAGTTTTGCGCGCTGGGTGGCGCGACAACCTTGCGTCACTCGACAACGACAAAATGTTCACGGCTTGAAAATGACATCATAGGCGAACACCAACTAAACCGAATAAATGTAATTTTATATAATACCACAATGCCATAACATAAATATACACAGGAAAACGTCGGGACTCGTGTGTCCTGAGTAGCACGGAACATGCATATGCGAGTTTCGAAAATAAATTGTAGCAGGCACAGCCAAAAAGTTTCGCGCGCTGGGTGGCGCGACAGAAAAAGAAACGCTCGTCGTATAAACTGCGAACCCGGAAAATATACTAGAGTCATGTACAACTTGTGGCGATTTGTCGAATCCCAGCAATGCTAAAACGTTTGAGGAAAGTATAACGCACCATACTTTGAAATCGTTTAATTTAATGTACAAGCACAGATCTGGCAACTCTGACTGCTGGAGGCTCCTCGGGTTCGATGGTGAGTCCCCAGCGGGCATTTCTGGCAAGCAGCTATCGACACTGCACCTGTGACCTCGCTGTAATGCCCACGCGGGCATTTTGAACAGCGGTTGACACCAACGCTTCCTGTGTTTGCATTGTAGGTTCCAGCCGGACACGCTGAACAAGATGAAACTCCCGAAATAGTGACCCCATACCGCCCAGACGAACATGCCTCGCAAACCCCATTCACATTGCTTGTGAATCCAATACCGCATGCTACAGGAGTGGGGGCAATAGCTGGCACAGATGGGTTTACGCCTGCGATACACGACGCTGTGCCGGTGGTTGTGTTGCTACACCCAACTTGCCCAGCACA
>Ga0105053_10008524_pt1 | contig 13299 bp, 10 predicted proteins | sample BON01_FD_78093 | JGI IMG/M metagenome (GOLD analysis project Ga0105053, IMG submission 78093) | Freshwater microbial communities from Lake Bonney liftoff mats and glacier meltwater in Antarctica - BON-01 | ecosystem: Environmental > Aquatic > Freshwater > Ice > Glacier meltwater | place: Lake...
AGATTCCTTCAAATGATGCACCAATTATTTACCTCTTGCATTCGAAACAGAACTACAACTTTGGTCAATTTGCTCGTGTGTTCCTTTCTGCTGCCGGATCGAATTCTGATATTGTGCATTATGAATGGAACGTTTCTAATTTCAGACCATCGTTCAATGAAACCATCCCTTGGTATTTACAAGCATTTAAAGTTCCTGGATTTGGAATGTCTTCAGGCTTGGAGTTTGAAAATCGCAACGGATTATCAACTCATGTGGTTGGTCTTCAATCGGGGACCTACACGTTCTCTCTTTCTGCGAGTGATATATATGGATTGGTTTCTACAGCGTTCATTGATATCCATGTGGCTAATGAAGTTGCTCATCCGCTTCCCATGGAGTTTGACAAGATAGAAACTGTCATCAGCGGAGTGAGCACAACATTGACCTGGACTATGTTAGCTGATTCGTTTCGAATTGTTCCAAATGCTTACTTTAGTCTTGAAACTGACGATGGCATGATTTTATCACCTAGAATCCCTCTATCTTCTACATCTACATCTGTTACGTTGTTTCAAAATACGCCGAGATTTCAATTCGTGATGAGGATCTATGTTGACGGATTCAGGCTTCCTTACAAAGCAACCAGTCAAGCCGTGACACTACGGAATCGATATGTTGTGGTAAAAGGATCTTGGAACAAATGTAGTGGCCAGTGTATCAACGGCGTTCTACAAGGACACGAAGATCGAAGTGTCTCTTGCTTCGACATCGTACAAAACAAATCTGTGCATCCCAAGCAATGCGGGAAAGTTGTTCCTTCAGAACGCAACTGTTGGCAATCTTGTATCGATAAAAGTACCACATTGTACACAAGTCAATGGTCGGAATGTTCATGCAAAACTTCAAGATCGGTTCGTGAGATTGAATGTACTGGTCCTAGATGTGATTCACTCGCATTAGATCTTTCGACTGAACGTATATGCTCTCCTCTGTGTTCCCGCACAACATGGTTTCAGTCAACAAACAACTTGATACCTTGTGTTTGTAATCCCGACATGACCGATGCAAACCAAGGCACTGCAATATGCATTGACAAAGGCAATGGTGCCCACGTATCGTCGACTCAATGTCCCACTTTGGTTAACGATGTGTCTAGTTCACTATGCAATCAATGCGAGCAATATGTTTGGGTGGTAGGCGAGTGGTCAAGCTGCTCGAAGACCGACTGCGCATCAGGTTTTAAGGACCGTCAAATACATTGCTACGATAGACTTCAGAACATGCAAGTATCAGATGAAACACTTTGTTTGTCCGTTACTAGACCAGTAGATCGAGATTCGTGTGGCACAGACACTTGTACATTATTCTCTTGGTGGGTTGGCGAATGGGGTGTTTGCGCTAATGGATCGTGCGGAAACCGTAGCAGAGAAATTCGGTGCTTGAAACACAACGATGGTTTCTCTAATTATCCGGCTTCATATTGTGGTACTGAAAATATTCCTATGGCTCAAGAGATATGCGGCAGTGAATGTATAAGCTCATCAGCACCAATTATTTGCACTACCAGAGACAAAGCTGGTGTTTGCTGCGAAGGATATGTCAACGCGTGTGGTATTTGCAATGCGGCTATTGCACTGCAAGACGCCAGCGGAAGATGTTGTTCTTCAGGTGTTTTAGATGGAGATGGAATCTGCTGCTTGTCAGGAATTATTGATGATTGTGGAGTTTGTGACGGAAGTGGATTGTCATGTGCATATGTTGGCCATGTTCATGCGATCATAGAAACAGATGATACTGACTACCTCTCACTCCAAGTGACGAACCTAACAGGATTGCCGGCTAGTAGATTCAAGTTGGTTGACGGAAAGGTCCAAGTGTATCCTGTATCACAAAACAGAAGGCTTTTAACTTCGGTTGCAAACTTCGTACCTGAATATCGATCAGCCATTTGTGGAAATGGAATATGCGAGTCGGATGATTGCGAAAGTGACTGCTTCTTCTCGCAGTTTACATCGTGCGCTTCAACAAATGAACATCCTTGCAGTGGACATGGAATTTGTTTTGGGACATCGGGTACTTGTAGCTGCTGGAATGGTTATCAAGGCGAAGATTGTAGTAGTTGTCATCCGTTGTGGGTCAAAGTTGGATCCGATTGCCATCCAGTTTTATTAATGCCGGAATCGGGGGATTCATGGATAGTGAAATGGTGGCCATTGGTTCTTTCGATATGCTTGTTAGTATGCTCATGCTGTATACTTGGTTTTGTTATGTTGCTAAGGAAAAAACGCAGAAGTCAGATTATCATTTCGAAAACCAACAACGCAACATCGAAGCCGCAAATCCCTCTGGAGCTACTAGATCAAAATAATACCTGGGTATCTGGCGGTACCTATTGTCAAAATAAAACAAGCCGAAGAATGACCAGTGATGGAATTCATCAGGAAGGGTGGTTGAGAATGCATGTGACGTCGCTTCGACGAGATCAAGACTCGTGGGATCGATTCTATTTCGTCCTATACAAACGAAGTGAACAGCTGTCGTATTACATGGGTATGACACCTGCTTATAATTGTAACATATTCACTGGTGAACTTGGGTCCTTCTCCTTGGGTCAACTGAGTCACTTGAAATCTAGCGGATCAAGAACATTCGAGATTGGCATCAAGTTGCCCAATTCAAAGGAAGTTTCTACTCACAAGTATCAGTGTGACTCTTCAGAGGAAAAAGAAAAATGGGTGAATGTGCTATCGTATTATGTTCATTCATCATCAGAGCAAGATCGTTTCGCAATTATGGACTCTGAATTCCCTCCTCAAATTCCACCATTTTAAAATTTTAATTATATATTATACGGTCCTAAAGCACACAATACCAGTCTGTCCAATGTAAAAATAAGCCGAGTTTTTCTCCTGATGTGTGAAAGAAGAGCCAAAGTTAGACCCTACGACAACATGCCAAACTCCTGTGAATGTCTTGGTCATTTCCGCTTTGATTGTGGAGGCGATATCCGTGTAAGTTAGTTCCGTAGCCACGGCATTTTGTGCATAGCCAATCAGTTCATCCATCATCTCCTTACTCATGCGCTGCTCCTTCACGACACATGCAATTCCAGTCATCGAAAACGGTAACGGCAATGCACAATTTTTTTTTCAATTTATCCGTTGAAAAAGCGACCATTATCTTCAGAAAGACGTTGAATCAAGATGTTTCGTGGCAGACAAGCAAACCTGTGCTCGAACAAGTTTCTATATGAGAAGCAAATAAAGCAGCGTCAGAAGGCTCACAAGGACAAACTGGCGAATATGAAACCAGCGATCGATAATAGCGCGCCAAAGAAACCAAGTCATCTCGCAAGTAACAAGAAACGTGAGCAAATGATGGAAGACCGATACACAAAGATAGAAAGAGAGAATAGGTTATTACTAGAAAAGATGTCCCATATCATGCAGAAGAAGTCACTTGATAACTCCAATCAGTCGTGGAAGTACACCAAAAGTCTAAATAAATCTTATCGCAAACAGCAGCTCCAAAAAATTACTCAGGAAAATCAAGATATCTTGCGTAGAATACAACAACGTGAACCTCATTACAATCATGTCGAATGGGAAGAAGACAGAAAGGTTCATGAGCAATATTTAAGGAATATTTGTGAATACCCTGTTGACGAGAGAAGAGAGAAGAGAAAGAAACATACAAGGTCCGGACTTATTCCTTCGCTAGATTCAAGTTATCAGAAGCAATCTCAAGAAAAACTCATGAAAAACAGTCAATCAAACTTTCTCTAATAGGTATACATGTATTACATGAAATTGTATTGACGTTTTTGAAAAAACAAGTAAATAAATATAAAAGATACAACAGTATAATAATTGCGAGCTTTCGGATAACAATTCAAAGTTTTGATCGAAATTTGATCGTTTCGGCATGTTTCACCACTTTCTTCCAATCAGGTTGGGCTTTGTCCATTTCTTTCAAGTATTCAATCATCGCATCTGCTGAGTTCATATCACCAAGTTCTTTCCACATGTCATACTTGGTTCGCTCCACAAACTTCACCATCGACGGTCTAGGGCCGGTGCAAGCTCCTTCAGTTGCTTGTTTAAACAAAGAATAAAACGACAATTGGGTACTTGTGTCTAAACCTCCATTCTTTTTCGCTTCTGGGCTTTTCGAATATTCAACTGCAAGCTGGAACTTTCTTCTTAAGAGTTGCAGCTGCTGCTCTACACTCAAGTTCATATCAGAATGCAGCTCCAAGAAAGGTTAGGTCCCCTCATATTATGTTTTGTCGTTGTCGAGTGTTGTTGAGGGGTGGATTGAATCGTGGTTTGAAAACCGATACTAAACCAGCATCAGAAGAAGATACTTGTAAACTACTTATGGGATGGCTTGACAGGAAGGATGACAGCGGATACAGAGGACATTTTGTTAGTGGGAGGAAGCACGATGATTTACAGGCTCTTATAAACAACTACAGCGCTCCTGCACTTGCTAGAGCACTTAGAGACCGCGAAGAAACCCTTGCTGAGTGTGCTTATATATTATGTAGAAAAGATGAAGTCAACCAATCATCCATTGATAAAGTACAAGATATTCTAGCTCCTTTCTTGTCTCTGTATCACGAGAAGAATCCAGCCCATGAAGAGGTGGCTCAAAAGTTCCGCTTACCTGAATGGCAGGAAGATGGTTTATTTAGTCCCAAGATCCTCAAACGCCTTGAAACTCGGTTGCATCGATTGCCCCGTGAGATATCCAAGCGAGCAAGAAAGCGAGCCTGTGTAATACTACCCTTGTGTTTGGTGAACAAGCAACCGTGCATTTTATTTACTCAGCGATCGCATAAACTCAGCAGACATAAAGGCGAAGTTTGTTTCCCCGGCGGCATGGTTGACGGTGATGATTCAACCATAATAGAAGCCGGGCTTCGTGAATTGCGCGAAGAAACAGGTATTCATAGGCATGATGTGAAGGTTCTTGGCATTCTGAGATGTGATTGGAATGAAGTAACTTCTATAACGGGAATTGCAGTGACTCCAATCGTGGGGTTTCTGGGTGACTTGGAAAAATTAAATATCAATCCTGATCCTCGTAAGTATTTCTATTGCTTGTATGTTTTAACGCTGACTGTTAATTTAGAGGAGGTGCATTCATACTTTACAGTTCCTATTCAATCGTTGTTACGTCACGAGCATTGGGTTACTAGAGAATTCAGTCCTCCAGTATTCAGGGAACCTGGGGCAAAACCAGAACGGACAGTATGGGGACTCACCGGCTATATATTACACAGGTTCATGAGGGTTTTGCCATCTGTTGCGTTCGAAACCGAGTTTGCTAGAGAATTATCATTGTGAATGGTACTTTAGGAAAGCCCCCCTGATCGAGGCTGTGTCACCATTCGATGGACGGATTGCTTGGAAGTCTGGTGGATTCTGGGTTATGTGTATCAAATACAAAGTCGAATGGCAGTGGTGGTAATGCAAGCAAGAAACGCCTGGAGGAGCTGAAATCACAACGTGAAGAGAAACGATTTCACGGTGACGACCTGTTGGAGGCCCTACATCAATCGGTTTCAGTGTTTGATCAAGTATCCAGTGATTACGCCGAAGCAGCACTAGGAGCAAAAGGGTTATCTGTCATAGATCAGTTTGCTTTGTCGAGTCACAAAAAAGACTCCTTGTTAGAAACAACATTTTCTTTGAACGGTAACACTGTTGAAAGTAAGAAGAAGAAGCATTTATCGAAAAAAGGAAATCAGAGACTCAAGGCGAAACAAATAAAAGGTCAATCATACTCTGAAAAACAAACATCCAAATCTGCAGGACCAAAACGACGAGCAAAAAACAACGCTAAAGGAAGGTTCAAAGCTTTCTGATACCTATTTTGATTCTTATTCGTCAAGCAAACAAAGTCGGGTGATGAGCATATCTAACTAAAATCTTATTGGTAATTATAAAATTGAAAGCAATGAAAATAAGAACGTGACGGCAAGAGAGGCTGGTTCATAAAAAACCGAAGTACGTTCATTGTAGCAGGTACATTTTTTACTAACGGGAGGTCTGAAGCGTTTTGGTACGAATTTGAAATGAACGACTATGACTCCAAGTCAAACTGGTTCTTTCGAAATCACCTGCCTGAAATAACTGACAACTTCTTAGTGGGTGTTGGAGTCACTCTTGGAATTCTATCATCGTTCTTGGTCTGTCTTGGTCTTGGGATACAAAAAGTTTCGTTAACAGCTGTAAGTGTTTGCTGCATATCAGCATCCAATTCTAATATCAATTAGCCTGGCAATGAAAATGTACCTGCCGTAAAACAGCCTAAATGGGTCATCGGTTTCTTCTGCATGATTGTTGGAAACATCATAGATTTCATGGCCTTTGGGCTAGCTCCCGCTAGTTTACTAGCACCATTGGCAGCATTGTCTCTAGTTTGGAACCTAGGTGTTTCGTCGCATGTCCTTCACGAAGAGTACGATAGGAATGATGTCATGGCAGTACTTTTGATTTTTATTGGGACAGGCATCACTGTGCTTTATTCCAGTCATGAAGAACAGGCGTATTCCTTAGATGATTTAATGACTCTCTATACAGAACCTCGAATGAAATGGTATTATATTCTCTGTCCATTTCTACTTGGTAGTCACTACTATGCAACTGTCGTCGGTGAAAAGTATCGTCTCGAAGGATCAATGTGGAAACTAGTGGACTTAGTCGGATGGGCTGGGTTTGCAGGAATGACTGGTGGACAGAGTATTCTATTCGCAAAGTCTACTGTTGAACTAATTAAAGATGCAGCTCATGGACAAGATGTATTTTGGCATATACAAACATACCTCATAATCGTTATGTTGGTTATTTGTCTTCTCACTCAGATTACATTCCTGAACGGTGCAATGAAGCGCTACGATCAGCTGTACGTGATGCCCATATATCAAAGTTATTGGATTATATTTAGTGAGATCAGTGGTTTAGTTTACTTTGGAGAATGGGAAACCCTGTCACCTAAGCAAGTTCGATTCTTTATTCTTGGTACCATTATAACCCTTGCTGGGTTATTTCAGCTAACCAAGAAAGAAAACCACAATCTACAAAGTACTGGTCCTCAGCCAGATTTTGACGTTATATCAGTTAGGTCGCGACCTCCTAGCCTGGGGATCGCAGAAGACTTCAGTGACGACGAGGCCTTATTCGGCATTGAAATGGGAAGTTTATCATCTCCGAGAGGCACTAGTCCTAGGGATAGTCCAAGTGGAAGATTGAGGGGGAGCACCAGCAGCATGGATTCCGATGATCCACCACCACGCAAACGATCTTCCATGTCCAGCGTAGTACAAACATAAATAATTAATGGTATTAATCTTGATTAAACTAGTTCATCAAATGCAACACGAATTGGTCTTGGAGCCGTGCTTTCTACGTTTTCAGGGTTTAACCATGTAAACAACCTTTTGCGTACGTCTTGACTTGTATCCCTAACTTCCTTTTTCATGTGCTCCCCTATAGAATCACTGGGCGAATAGCGACTCAAATGTACTTGTGGCATATATTCATGATCTCCAATCCTCAGTTTATGTATTCTCAGTGAAAAGGTGGATTGCAAAGTTCCCAAAAAACGACCAGCTCTAGCACATATTTCTTGTTCGATTACCCCCCAGAAATCACTTGCGTGTTTCACCGGCAATGAATAGGATTCCATATCGGCAAGAAACAACACAGTTTCAAAATAATCAAGTAGCGGTGACATGAAAGAACTGCGTCTAGGACCTTTCTCATTGGTGGCTATATATACAGGAACATTCTTGGACCATCCTAAAATTTGAGCTCGTTTAACAAATGCTATACTGGAGGATCCGGCTCGATCCTTAAAATCCCCTCGGCGTATATGCATTGCGTTAAAAGCACCATCTTTGAATTTGTTTTCCACGCACTTTCTTCCAAGATCCTTGATAAAATTGGTGTGATGCAAGTAGAAACCTTCCGCGAAACGCTTGGGTGATGGGAACCAATAATTGAAAAACGAACCTGAAAAGTAAACTAGTCGTGAGTCAGGATGTTCCATAGCCTTCTTCAAATAAATCGCCTTATTTTGATGAGTATATGTTTTTTCAGTATCTATTATAGCCACATCATCCACCCGCTTAAGAAACTTGTCAATCGTTTCATTCAGCGCAACAAAACGCAACCCAGAGAGAAGTTCGATCTTTTGAAAATCATACAATACATCCATTGGGATTAAATCTTCAGATGTCAAATAACCTTGTCGAAAATTAGAATGCGCGGCAGCTTGAGGGACTACAACCGTGGTGCGATTTAGAAATTTCGCAACATTTATCGAGTTGATCAGCTCAAGTGCTTGGTTATTCAGTCCTCCAGAAGGTGTGTACATAAAATATCTTGAGCCATAGTCTATAGAATTGTATGGTCGCGTGCTGGTGGATGGCAGGAATTTTCGCCAAGGATTCCACATATAAATACTGGTTTCCTTGTCGTTAAATGTATCTGAAGTAGCAGTAGCAGTATCTTCAACCAGATGGTAATCGTTAAAATTATCTGAGGTAACAGAATCATCAACCGGATAATGATCGTATGTCACTTTGTCCGGCACCCGATAAAAGTAACGAACCCCAATGATCAAGATAATACCGGCAAAACACTTTTTTCCAATCATGTCATCCCACTTGAATAGAGCCTGCTGAAAAAGGATAGGTCCCAACATGCGACGCTTCTCAAGTAGAAAAGATGTCATCAGATGTCGTCTACAAGGTGTTGGTATTGGGAGAGCCAAGTACAGGTAAAACATCTTTGATAAAACGATATTGCCATGATCTCTTCAGTTCGCACCATAAAACTACCATAGGCGTTGATTTCGCTCTTAAGCACTTACCGCTTGATGGGACTCGAGTGTGCCTTCAATTATGGGATGTTGCAGGCCAAGATCGATTTGCCTCCGTCCAAAGAGTGTATTATAGAGATGCGGTGGGTGCAGTTCTTGTATTTGATGCTTCGCGTCATGATACCTTGGATTTGCTTTTGCAATGGAAATTTGAAATTGATGAGAAGGTTCGGTTACCTAACCACGATCCCATTCCTATTGTGTTAATTGGAAATAAAAGTGATCTGGCAGAAGCTGAGTATGATAAAGAACAATTGGATATATTTTGTGCAAAAAATAGAATTCATGCCTGGTTCCCTGTTTCAGCAAAGCGGGACATAAATGTAGAAGAATCATTTGTTTGTCTAGCGAAAGCGATTGCCGCAGTGCATGATTTATTTGATGGTATACTAATAACTGATGAAGACCAACTCGATACTAATTCCGCATACTTAGGTGACTTTGGTCACGACTCGGAATGTTTTTGTTAGATATGATTTTATTATGAGATTCCATTAATGATTTTCAATGCAGCTGCTTCAACATCACTTTCCTGTTTCTTCTTTTTCTTAGGAGGAGGAGCCCATGCTGGACGCTCACCTTCAAAGGATATCTCCGATTCATTATCCGATGATTCATCATCTGATTGATTCTCTGGTTCATTATCGGAAGCTCCTAATACCACCCCACTATCTTCTATCTTTCGTTGACGCAATTTATCTCTAGTCGCCTTATGTTTAGATTTGACGCGTTCTTGGTCTACTAGCTTATCTGCTGCATCGCCATCTTGAAGCTGTCTCGTGATCCTTTCCAAATACAATTGACGCTCCGATGCACCAACAGGCACAACATCCTTTTCATCTCCGGCCATTTCGGATACAAGTTTGGCAAACGGAGATATTTCATTGCCTTCGTCGTCAAATTCCTTCCTGGTGGATTTATACATTCCCTTTGTAACACCATCAGTATCAAGTCTAATGCGTTTCAACTGCTTTTTACTAGCAATCGGTGCGATGGTATCATCTTCTTCACTTGACTCATCACTTGCCAACGGTCCGGCGGTACTTTTTGGAATAACCAACTCCGAATCGCTGTCATCATCATCGCTACTACTTGCATTCGCCTTCGAAAGGTTATGCTGCGATACAGGGTCTCCAGCTTGCGTGTGAATCAATCGTTCATATTTGCTCTTTCTCACTTTTTCTTTCCTTCCCAGTTTTTCTAGAAGCTCCATGACGTCCTCATCGTCATCCACTTCCATCTTCTCCAAGTTCCTCAATTGTCTCGGTTTGTTCTTTTCCTTGCGCAACTCTTTTCTTCCTTTCTCGCCTCCATCATTGAGGAATTTAAGTCTAGGGGTCGTAGCTAGCCCAAATGACTGGGCGAAATTACCCATAGGCAATTTATGAATATCAAATAATTCCTTATTACTTTGCAGGTACACCGATCTCAAGTACGACTTGAATGCTTTTTGAGCAACCATTTGCAATTCAGTGTCTTTTGCAACTTCACTTTGAAGCTTGCTGGTGATAGATGTTTGTCTGTTGGGGTTGATGTGCTTTTCCTTTATAGGGATATTAGCATCATTCAATGCTTTGACCATTGCGGGTGCTTCGTTAGGAAGAAGCAACATCAAAGAGCATCCTCGGCTTTTATATCTTGCAGTTCGTCCCACGCGATGGATATACGTAGGAACATCTTCCGGACAATCTGCTTGCACGATCCAATCCACATTGGGAAAATCCAATCCGCGAGCAGCTATATCAGTAGCAAACAAAATAGCTGCCGGTTTCTTTATGAAATCGTAGTAGATATGCAACCGTTTCCCTTGTTTAATTTTGCCATGTATACACATCAACGGAATACCCGGGCGTAGTTTGCTGAAAGCATGGTTAACATAACGCACTTGATTACAACTCGACAGGAAAACAATAACCTTGCTCTTTAAATGGGACCGAATGAAAGAATATAAAATATCCATTTTATCCGGGAGTTGGCATAGAGAATACACTTGCACCAAACTAGCAGGGGTGGGAGCCGATCCTTTCGCTTGATCACCCTTTGCGTCATAAATAGAAATATATTCTGGATTTCGAAGGGACAACTTGGCCAATGCTTTGATCGACTTGGTCTGAGTTGCAGAGAAAAGCATTGTTTGGCGGTTTTTCGGCAAGTAATCAACAATCTGGGTCAACTGCTCTTTGAAACCAAGGTCCAACAGTCGATCTGCTTCGTCTAACACTAAAGTCTGCGTCTGAGATGCATCAAAGTCAGGGGTTTGTTCTAAATGCTGCAGCAATCTCCCTGGAGTTCCGACAAGAATCGCCACTTGTGAAATATGCTGCTGTTCTTTCCGAAAATCGCTTCCTCCAATTACGAGACCTCCAGGCATAGAATGCCGGTATCCAACAACACGAAGCACTTCGAAAATTTGAAGAGCAAGTTCTCTGGTAGGAGATATAACAATGGCACCGACACCTACACCTGCACTCCAATGGGCGCGAAACAGTCGTTCTAATACAGGAATAAGGAAGGCCAAGGTCTTCCCACTACCTGTTCTTGCTGCACCCATAATATCTCGACCATAAAGAGCATGCGGGATTGCCAATTGTTGAACCTTGGTCATAGTTGTGAACTTGCCTCTGTTCAGTCCACTCATGGTGTACTGTGATAATGCCACATCTTCAAAAGTAACAGGTACTCTACCATCCTTTCGGGTTACTGAACCACTAGGAGGAGCCTCATTTTCACATCTTTTGTTCAATATCTGAATCTCAGATTCGTCAATCTCCCCTTTTGTCAACTTTTTACGCTGCTGTTTGTCCTTCTTCTGCACCATCCCAAACTGCTGATGAATTTGAATGGTGACTCTCCTACTCTGGTCATAAAAAAATAGGCGAGCCCCACTCACGGTTCATAAAAAATAGGTAGCTGCTTATTTTGTGTGGTGGAAAATCGATGGCCAGGGATTTCTTGGTATAAATTTCATCCATCCATCATATTCTATCAGAGTCATCTCTATCAGTAGGTAAGTAGGGGGCAAGAAGGAGGCGAGGGTGTGATGTAGCTAACTATATGTGAATAGGTCAACATGGGTATCACTAGAGACACGATGCTAAAGCACCGGGAAACCGGAGGCAAGCGCAAGCAGATCAGAAAGAAGAGAAAGTTCATGCTTGCTCGTCCTGCTGCTATGACCAAGCTAGGACCAAAGAGAATTCATTTGGTTAGATGCATGGGAGGGAACATTAAACACAGAGCTATGCGTCTCGATACTGGAAATTTCTCATGGGGTTCTGAGGTATGCACTCGCAAGACCCGTGTGTTGGACGTAACCTACAACGCATCCAACAATGAGCTTCTTCGTACCAAGACCTTGGTAAAGAACTGTGTTGTTCAAATTGATGCTACTCCATTTCGCCAATGGTATGATGCTCACTATGGTGTAAGTGTTGTCACCAAAACCCGAAGTGGCGAAGAAGCTGAAGTGGCTGCTGGACCAAAGAGCGTTAAAGCCCAGGAAAGAGTTGCTGCTCGACAAAAGAACAGAACTCTTGATCCTCTTCTTGCTGATCAATTCAACTCTGGACGACTTTATGCTTGCGTTTCTTCTCGCCCTGGACAAAGTGGCCGATGTGATGGCTACATCCTTGAAGGGTTAGAACTTAAGTTTTACCTTAAACACATGAAGAAGAAGGGAAAGAAAGCATCTGCATAAAGGTAATAGTCTTAAAATGGAAAGATGCTTTTGAATTAGAATCTTCTCTCTTATAACATTAACTATTCTTATTTCATGAAACAGTTATTGGTAAAGATTATTTTTTCATTTATGATTTCACAAGTGTCGCAATCAGAACAGCCAATATAATAGCAACAATAATCGCAATGATAATGGTCAGTTTTCTACTCTTCCATTTCTCCCGGTTTTTCAGTTTCCCTGCTTGGTTGTCGAATAGAGCTGCTTGGTTTACAAGCTGCTCCGAGTCTTGCTGAATATGCTCCGTCTTATCCAGATTCTTAAGCATGCCGTCAATATTTGACTGCATCGTGAGTTTCACATCTTCCACCTTACTCTGTACAGCGGCGATCTTATCCTTCTTCGAGGGATCTTCATATTCTGTACTAAGACTTGCAAGTAAATTTTTAGCTTTTCCATTAAGACCACCTTCCCTGCAGGATCTTGCCTTCTCATCAAACTCGCTGGCAAACCGTGTAGAGAGTTCATTAAGCATGGCGAAGACGAGACGTTCCGGGTACTCTGAGCTAGTAATGGCAATATGAATTCTCTGCTGACTGTCCACCACGAAGTTAAAGGCATTGGATGCCCCCACTAATCGATAACGAGAACCAGTGACAACTTTGGAAGCAAATTCAGGAGCTGAGAGAACCTCCTCTACTGTAGAAAAGTATTGCGGTTGGTTCACATCTCCCTTTCGTGGGAGGTAC
>Ga0105053_10008533_pt1 | contig 13289 bp, 15 predicted proteins | sample BON01_FD_78093 | JGI IMG/M metagenome (GOLD analysis project Ga0105053, IMG submission 78093) | Freshwater microbial communities from Lake Bonney liftoff mats and glacier meltwater in Antarctica - BON-01 | ecosystem: Environmental > Aquatic > Freshwater > Ice > Glacier meltwater | place: Lake...
CGACTCATCACCAACCGACTCATCACCAACCGACTCATCACCAACCGACTCATCACCAACCGGCGACTGGCGGCTGCCGAGCACCTTTTCGTAGCATCCGAAACACCGAAATTTTCGGCCGAGGTACGAGGTGAATTCAGTGCGCCCGCATTTCGTGCATATGAGGTGCGGCATGCCCGCTGTGCCTATGAGGCCAGCTATATCTGATAACCGTAGCATTCAAATTAAACTCGTGCGGCCTCGCCGGCGACTGAGCCACGCCCCATACAAAAAGGAAGCCGTCTTAGTAGACCAACTTGCCGGTGATCTTCTGCCCGACGGGAGTGCGCTTGACGACCTTCCAGCAGGGGAGGCCGGCGGCCGGCTCGCCAGCTGCGGTCCGCTTGAGGTACATCAGCGCCTCGTTGCAAGCAGCCGGCGGAAGGCCGTTGCTGAGGAGGGCCGTATCAGTGATGTGACTGATACCTTCGCGCTCGGGCAGAAGCAGATCCTTGGGGACCTGCGAATCGTCGACTGTGAAGCATCCGAGAATGAGGCCAGCCGGGCCTGCGAGGACCACGTGGTCGATGACAGTCATTGTGATGAACATACCGACGCATCGGGCCACCGTCTCCAGCTGGTGACCGTCGTAGTTCGGAGGCATCAGCGTGCAGTGGTGGTGACCGTCGAACTCCACGCGAGCGTACGGGCGCATGGATTGCTCGCTAGGCATCACCGCGGCAAGGACCTCGTCGGCAGTGGTGCGTGCCGACTCGGGTGTTGTCTCAAGACAAAGGGCAGGTCCACAGATAGCCCCACGGAACTTCGCAACGTTCTCGATCCAGGCGAGATCGTCCTTGGAGTAGAAGTCGAACTCCACCTTGGCTATCTTCGAGTTCTTGAGCCGCATCCCGGTGGGCACCGACGGCTTGTAGAACTGGCTGCGGACGATATCCTCGAACCCGGCGGTCGAAGGCATGCCGTGCTCACCTTCGGCGCGGTTGGAAATTCGAGAGATGTTCTCCCGGATGTCGATGTCGCCGACGATGAGCACGAACTCAAGGTTGAAGCCGATCGCTTGCTGCATCCGTGTCATCTGGTTGACGCCGGCGCAGACGCCCTTGTAGTCCGGGAAGTTCCGGTCGAACAGGAGGACGAGGTCGCCCTCGTTCGTGCGGATGATATTCTCGACCGCAGGGTAGAATTTCTTGGACCCCACCACGTCCGAGCGAATCGCGTGAAATCCCACAATGGGACCATATCCATCTCCTCCCTCAAGTGCGTCCCGTTCGATCTGGTTTGTCTGCCAGGACTTGCCGGAGCCGGGGGGGACAGCCACGTACATCACGACCAGCACTGTCCGAGCGTGCTGATCTGCCTCCTGAACGGCGGCATTTGGCAGACGCAGTGGCGGTGGCGGTGGCGGCGCGGCGGGGAGCGCCGGAAGCGAACCGATCCACGCAGCGAAGCTGTCGGCAGAGAACCCACTAACGTCAACAGTCAAAGTCGGGCTCTTCATGCGGGCGAGCATCTTTTGCGTGCCCGGCTTGACCTGGCCGTCGGTGAGCGCGAGCACCACCGTTGCCTCGGAGACAGTCTTGGGCGGCGTCGGCATGTGCGCGAAGGTGCCAGGCTCGCCCGAGAACTTGTTCGTCTCGATGTAGTCATTGCTGAAGTGAGACAGGATCTGTCCGACGCGGCCGTCGGGCGCCTCCCCCTTGGCGGTGATCGTATCGAGCACGGCGATCGCGCGGGTGGGCAGCGACTCAATGAGCTTCTTCCACAACTCGTCGATGTTCGCAATGAAGTCGAGGTAGTGCTCAACTGAGAAGTACTCATGGAGCACTCCCCGGGCGTCAAGCAGCTGAAGGAGGCGGGCTCCGCGCTCGATCGTGTCGATCACGCCGTGGGGCACGGCGTCGAGGTCGAACCCGACGTCCCGTGCGACTTCCCGAAGCCTGGGCATCAGGGTCCCGGCAGTGAGCGCCCGCTTGTAGCTGTTGCGAAACCCGAACGTCCAGAGGACGTACAGAGCCAGCTTGAACTTGAGCGTGTGCACGATCATGAACGGGTCGTACGGCAGTGGGGTTGGTGGACGCACCTCGAGGACCTTTCCATCCATGGTTGAGTCGAGGTAGATGACCATACCTCGCGGGAGGATTGGCACTTTCGGGTCAACGCGGTTCCAGAAGTTCATGGCGTAGTAGACCTCATCTTGTGGCGAGATCTGCACCATGGTGCGGACCACTCCACCGACCGTCCTGCGGTGCACGGTTGTCATGACGTTGGTGCCGCCGTACATCTTGAGGGTACTGATCAGCGCGCCTACGGGCCCGGGGGCCTGTGCGAGGGTGTCAAGGAGGCCCATTACGTCATTCACCCGAATTGCCTCGATGTCCGACTTCGCGGTCTCGATATCTGACACCGTGGTGTGCAGGTGCTGCTCGGCGAGCTGGCGGAGGCTGTCGTAGTACGACGCGTCGAGCAGTGTATTGACCATCTCCGAGTACTGCGCGACCGTGCTGTGAAGCAAACGAGCGTAGTCGACACCGTCGCAGGGGAGCGAAGCGAGCTCGTGCACGACAAATCCCTCTTGCACCTCACAGCCGCGAAGCTCGCCACCGCCGTGGGTGTCAATTCCTGGAATTGGCAGCACGCGCTCGTCGCGGACGGTAATGATATCCATGACGTCGCTAGCGGTTGCCGTGGCCCTGAACTTGGGGGTGAACCGCCGCGCGACGTCGTCGACGTAGCTCTTGGTGACAAGCGCGCCGCAGGCGCCAGGCAGTTTGAACCTTTCGAGCAAATTCAGGAAGTTCATCAAGCCGATGAACTGGGGGGAGCCCCGTGCGTCTGACGCGGACGCGTACGTCGCGACAACGAACGAAATCTCTGGGCGCAGGCTCTTGTCGAACCCGGGAATGTTGACAGCGCCGTGGTCCTTGAGCAGCTTTGGCACCACCACCTCAAACCAGAGGCTGATCTGGTGCTCAGTCAGGTACTCGCAGAGTTCCTCGTAGAGACCCTTCAGACCGAAACGGTCCTCTGCCAGTTTCAGCATGTGGCGCAAGATCTTGACGCACATGCGGCTGAACGCGTTGTCCATAGACCTCTTTGAGGTCATGACGCCGCCAAACTCGAAATGGGGTCCAGTCGAGTTATTCTGCGCGGGCACGAGGCCGGCCAGTGACCCTGATGTTTTTGTCAGGATCAAACAAGACTTGCCATCTCCGCGGGAGTTCGAGAGGACCTCGTTGTCGAACTTCCGCAGGAAGCCGTTCAATGAAGCACCCTGAAGCAGTTCGCCGAAGTCAATCTGGGCGGCATCGGTCGCGGGGGCGGCATCGGACGCGGGGGCGGCATCGGACGCGAGGGCGGCATCGGACGCAGGGGGCATAGCCATGGCTGCGTGTTATCTCCTGATCGGGCCGGGAGCTACTGAGATTGGATGGCATTCAAATAATAAACTATCTTTCATAGCCAACCAAGCCCAGGCACGAACGCGATGGATACAATGGTGTATATCGCGCTGGCGGTGGTGGCCCTGATCGGGCTCGCGTACTGGTACTATCAGAACCAGTACACGACGTCATGCCCACTGCAAGGCGGTACGCCGGTCGACGGACAGCCAGGTTATTGCCAGAGGGTAGGAACGCCCAGCATCGGCTCGGGATCGGCGGGTCAATGGGTTTCGGGTTCGGGCGCGTCAAAACCATCTGCGAGTGCGTGTGCGGCCCACTGTGTGGAAACCCCCGGATGCAATGTGTTCCAGTGGAACACCGGCAACCAGGCGTGTGCTCTTGCAACGTACCCTTCGGGATCTGCCGCCGACACGGGAATCCTACCTGAAGCCGGGTACATCAGCGGGTCCAAGGTAGTTTCACGGGCTCAGCCCTGGTGAGTGACGATCTGGGCAGCCACCCTCTCCGGATGCAACTATGCTGGGTTTGTTCTGAGACAAACAATTGAAGTTCCCTTTTTCGAAGCATCTAGCCCCATACACGATGCATCAACTAAGGAGTCGCGCTTGCTCGCCGGTCGCGACGAAGCCTTCACCCCTCGCTACGCAGTTGCTTTCGGGCCAACCCCGAAGGCACCCTTCCGGACCATATGCTGGCCACACAAACGCAGAAATCGAGCTGGAAATCAAGGAGCAGCGCGCGGTCGAGAAGCAACCGAAAAAGCGGAAATCGAAGAGACCAGCATCAGACCCAAGAAAGCGCACCCCTGCGCAGAAAATAGACAGGGTGCGCAACAACAAATCTGCCAAAATAAGCCGAGACAAGTCGATTGCGCTGATCAGAGCTAAGCGAGAGAAGCTGAACAATCTGCAAGCCCGGCAGGATAGGTTGATGCAGGCGGTGGATACTCTCGGCACACTGGAGGCCCAAATGGAGGAGGTGTGGGTTTCGTGCGTAGCCCAAACGATTGCTGCCGAATTTGAAAGTTTAAGTCCCGGAGCTTTTCGGGATACGCCCGAAAGCAACACACCGGAGGCAATCATGACTAGCCCCGTTCTTTCCCCGCTGGATACGCAGCTGGCGATAGATCTTCAGGAGTGGATGGCGTCCCCAGTTTGAGAATCTCGGGATGCCTTCATTGTCATTTGGACTTTGTTATTTGACGAAAGCCTATGGTGAATTGTTTAGAGTTGGGGACCCACCACGCTCTAAAAATGCAGTGGGTATGCTCTCTCCGGCGTTTAATAGATTCGCCGAACTTCTCCAAATGGCATCCGACACGAAGGACACAATCCACCCGCAAACTTAGGAGCACAGTCCCCACATATCGCATGGCCACAGGTCGGAACGCAGTTTTTGACGCCCGTAAAACAGATTGGGCAGAGCGAGTCATCGTCGACCTCTCTGAGCTGCGATCTGCGCCTGACGAGCGCTGCGTCAATCGCGAGCAATTTTGTGGATACCGCCGGAACCAGGTCTAAGGTCATCCGGGGAACAGTCGCGATGAGTAGGTCGAGGAGCTCGGTGGTGCTCTTGGCATGATCCTCGGTCTGACATTCGGCGTCCTGAGACGTAACTTTTTGTTCCCCCAGAGGCCTCGGACGAAACGCTTCTCCTGACAGACGAGCGCGCGCGTCGGGTTTGAGGATTCCCTTACAGGTGAGGATTATCTGGACATGGATGTGGCCGTCCGTCGCCAATGTTTCAATGCGTTTGAGTTTCGGAAACAGGAGATATTTGTTCCCGCTCGGGAATCGGACAGATGTTGGATAGGCCCAGTTTCCTGAAGTGTTCTTCAGCAGGATCAGACCGGAGAAGATGCAACAGTAGTACCATGGCAGTTGTGACTTCGCAGCGTTCAGGCTCATTGTGCGATTGTCGGAAGCGATATCGAGCGCCGCCATGCAGATCTCGCTGTCCCCGTTGATGTTAACGTAGCATTCAATGATTGCTCGGCGGCCGATGTCCAGCAACACCCCACCTGGCCGGCCATGGTCGATATTTATCTTGTAGATAAGAGGGGCAGCCTCGCCGCTGGCCGGGACGGCGGCTGCACCAGAAGCTTCCGCCATCCGGGGATTGTAGATGTCTCGGCTATTCAATTGTGCATTGGAAATTGAATCTATTTTAGTCGATACTATCCGCTACTACCGCCGCTACCGCCCGTTATCGCCACTACCGCCAGTCACCGTTACCGCCAGTCGCCGCTACCGCCAGTCACCGTTACCGCCAGTCGCCGCTACCGCCTGCAATTCGGGGCAACATGAATACACTCCCGCCAATCCGTCACTGTTCGCTCCCTGCAGACCAGACTGCAGTGGACTTCTCGACGCGGGGGCGCGTGCAGCAGTGGCTTAAACAAGCTGGCTCCTGTCAGCTTGCGGAAGCCCCCCCCAACTGACTCGATTTGGTCGGAGGCAGCGGCGCGTGAGACATCACGTCATACGAGTCCTCAGTGAGGCGGATCTTAGGAACCAGTTCCGTTCCACTTTCCTGCTTCCCAACATCTGTCTACATTGTGCGTGCCCCCGACATCCACTTCTGAGACCCGGTATTTTTTGACGAACGATCTGCGCTGTAATACTGCGAAAAATATGCGAGTGTGTCCAATTTCCCCGGGGCTGTTCATCGGGTTCGTCACCGTATGGCTGCTCATTTGCCGGAGGTAGCCATGCAGACGCCAGTTCACTGGATGTAGCAATGAAGACGCCAGTTCACTGGATGTAGCAATGAAGACGCCAGTTCACTGGATGTAGCAATGAAGACGCCAGTTCACTGGATGTAGCAATGAAGACACCAGTTGGTGCCTAGCATGCGGTTGTGCCTGCCGCAGGTCATGCAGGAACTGTCCCCCCTGTTGCAATTGTAGTTGACGCCCTTTATGTTCCGGACGATGGCGTGCTTGACGCGGTTGAGCTGGCTTTCGGTCAGCTGGCGCCGGCCGACGACCTGCCGAAACAGAGCCTTGTACATCACATCCTGCTGCAACACAGGCACGCAGTGGTGGCTGTAACTCTTGCTCGAGGCGCATCCGGGCGAGCAGAACCACACCCATTTGCAGATCGGACACTTGTCTGCCTTCGGTTTCACGCACTTGGAAGCCACGCAGACCTCTGCGGCCCATGCGCCGAAGAACATTGGGGTAACGCCAGCTTTAAGGGCCTTTGCGTTCTTTTTGTCCTGTTCCTGCACCAACTTCGGTTTCGGCAGGACGAAGTCGACGATCCAGTAGTCGAAGGTCTTCCCTCCCGGAACTGCTATGACACCGCTTGCCACATCCATGAGCATGCACAGAGCTGTGGAGACCTCCACATCTTCGGGCCACTTTTCAACAATCCTTGCAACGTTGAAAGGCCAGCCGCATTTGGACTTGAAGGTATGGACAACATCGACTGGGGCCAATCCCTGGTATGTGAGCTTCTCCGTAATCGCACGATACGTCGTAACGATACACAGTCCCCTGTAAACATGGCAGATTTCGTTGTCGTACCAGCTGCAGGAGGGACACAGTGAGTGGCCAGGTATTGCAGTCCACCCCCTAGGCTTCTTGGAGGGGTCGAACGCTTTTACCGAGCGCACCCGGCGACAATTGGTGCACATCTGCATGCCGGGCTGCAGCCGGGGCAGCAGGCCGTTTTGCGCCCTCTGTACACTCTTTGTCATGGTCGCACTACTAGCGTGTAATTTCCTTCAAATCGAACGATCCCCCACTTCTCGAAATTGAACCCAAAAATTCATACGAACACTAGATGTCGTCACCCATGTGGCTTCCTGGCGCAGAGCGCAGCCACGGCGAAGTCATGATCAACGAACCGTTGTGCGAAGTAACGTTCCTGTACGTCGACGCTCCGCATCGGGGTAAAGGAAAGGGCACGCGTCTTCTCGAAATAGCGGAGAGACGCTTGAAGGACTGCGGATGTACCAGGGCCGCCGTGATTTCCACCCCCGAATCGATATCATTCTACAAGGGGCGCGGATACAAAAGTGCGAGGCACAAGCCCTCTTTGATGAGCAAGCCGCTGAGCAAGAAACACCCATCCCTGTCTTGGCCCGGGTCGATAATGTTCGACCTGTAATCAGTGGGGATCCAGTCGTACGACAAGCTCGGCGGCGGTGTGCCTGGTTAGTGGGTCGGGGTCGAGGCATCCGTTGATAACCTCATGGAAAGTGTTCAGGGGTCTGGGGTAGTACGCCCGAACCGGGAAGGCCCGCGGCATGCCCATAATTTTTCTGTAACATGCTGGCTGCCCAACACGGCATATGATCGAGGTTCCGGTAGAGTGTGGTTTGGCGAAAGGGTATACGCCGTGGTTGGTGCATCGGTACAGGACCACCCCCATCGACCAAACGTCGGAAGGTGGTCCCCACCCGGGAACCTCGAGGTGTTTATAGTAGTACACTTCCGGAGCGCGATACCCTTCGGTACCCACCGTGTATTTCCCGGCAAACTCGTCGCCGGGCCCGCTGGCGACGTCGAAGTCCCCCAACCGCGCACACAACGTCTCGGGAACGCTCCGGGGAAGTATGTACATGAGTATGTTTCGCGGTTTGATGTCCCCGTGCACGACTTCGCGGTTATTGCAGTATTCCAGAGCGCCGAACAGTTGCACAAACCACGACCGCAGTTCCGCGGCTCGTACTGGGGTGGCGTCAGCGAGGTGGTCCTCCAGCGTGCACTTGGCAAACTCCATCGTGTAGCCGTTGGGGAGTTTAGTCTCAGAACAAAGGAGTTCGCCGACGTCGTATATGTTTAGCAACCGCACAATGTGGGGGCAGTCTCGAAGAATGTACAGGATGTCGATCTCCGCGCAAACGCTATCGTTATCGTCATCGCAGAATTTGAGTACGTTCTCCTCGCCGTCTTGCTCTACCAAGTACACGTTGTTTCCGTCCCGGCAGTGTACCCCGATCATGTCCTGGGCGACCAGGCTGCGAACGTAGTTTCCGCCGAACCGGCCGGCGTACAATTCGTGCGCCGGTTTCGACTTGATAGAGCCTCCCGCGACCGGCTGGGGACCTTCCGACATTTCTGTAAAACCTGATGGAAGCTCATATTAGTTTTTGTGCACAAAAAACGTGAAAGCGACGCCTGCGTGCAGCCTACCACTTAATGCTTAGTGCTTTGTGTCTTTCACATTCGAGGATGTATTTCATTCGCTCCCGCTTTGGCAGCAGTGCCCAGGCCGGACCGAGACCCCCCCTAACCGTCCTGAGAAGGTTCGATTCGGGCACTGGGCGAATTGGCGTCCAGTTCGGGAGGGGCAGTGATAACAGCATATTTTGCCGTCGATGGTACTGGTACGCGTCAATACCTTTGGATGTTGATTCACGAGTCTTACCCTCTACAACTCTCATGTACGTTTGCACAAGCCTTGTACGAACCGCGGGAATCATATAGTTCCAGACTTTCATAACTAGATCCGGTTCGACGAGCGATAAGGCGCAGATAAACTGTCGCAAGACCCTGTTTTCCGCCGAGAGGGGGGGTGGGGCGCGCTTCCCAGTTGCCAGTGGGAGTGTTTCCGCACCGGGTAGGTCGATGTTGTCCGGTTCTGAGAGTTCGTCGCCTTCTGAGTGGTGGCTGCTACAATCCGGCGGCCTATGAGATGACATCGCTTCATCCTCCACCCCTAACGCTTCATCCTCCACCCCTAACGCTTCATCCTCCACCCCTAACGCTTCATCCTCCACCCCTAACGCTTCATCCTCCACCCCTAACGCTTCGGCCGTACAATCGCAATTCGCCGCCCCGGACGCGCGGTCGTATTCTGTGCTCTCGGGGAGATCATCATCCCCTAGAGAGAGTAGGCGGGAGTCATCTTCGTACCCTGGAGAGCGCAGACAGAAGCAGCAATACCTCATCGCCAGACCGTCCAGTATATACCATCGAGATGGGATTCAAAAAGAGTTCCATCTACACTCCCTGTGAACCCATCCTCGGCCAGGGCCGCCCCTAGAGCCTAATTACATCCAAGATTGTCGCCGGCAAATTTGATCAAACTTCCGTCTGAGCAATTCCGGGCCAAGAATGTCGCAAACTGACGTCCACCCCCAAACCCCGCAGCCTTTGCTCTCATCGGCCGCCAGAGTCTCGGCACCGACCGCCGGTCGTTCCCGTCGGTCCCGCCGCACCCCCACGCCACCGACCGCCAGGACACTGACCCCCTCGCCGCCGACCGCCAGGACACTGACCCCCTCGCCGCCGACCCTCGCGCCACCGACCGCTAGGCCACTGATCCCCTCGCCGCCGCCCCTCGTGTCACCGACCGCCAGGCCCGTCGCGTGTATACACTTGTTGAAAAATTCGTACGCTCCGACAGAAGTCGTGATCGCGGCCATGAACCTCATGGTCAAGCTGATTGACGTCAAGAGCAAAAACGACAAGTGGGAAGGCGAGTGGAACTTCTGGGCTAGAGCCTTCCGGCGAACGTTCGACGCCCACACGCGTCCGGCAGTCGTTGCGGCCATAAAATTTGCATACGGCGTGATGCACCTGCATCTGATGCCGCTATTCGAAGAACCGAACGCGTTGAAGCATGCAGCTACGAACTTGATGTTGCGGAAGCTGATGCAGTACGCTCACGGGTGGGATTGCATAACCCGCACGACTTGGGAAATTGTGCGAGTGGGTCGCGGAACTGGCGGTCGGCGTCTCTCAGACGAGCAGTACAGTAAGCTGGCCGAGATCGAGTTCAAAAAGGCAATGGACGAGGTCGCAAAAATGGTTGCTGCCCGCCCCCCTCAGGGGTCGATGTACCCCGGAGCGTAATCTCCCAGCGGATCGTACTCTCAAGCAACGGCGTGACGGCACAGAAACGTGATGAGGAACTTGCCGGCCGAGTATGGCGCGGCGGTCGCTCCAGTTTGTTTCAGATGCAGGTAGGTGTCGGCGGCGGGTGGCGTTACTGCGTGTACGACGGTACCGGCCTCCCAGGTGGCGTGCGACAGAATCGCAATTCCGCTGGATCCAGACGCATTTCCAGCCAACGGTGTTGTTGTGGAGACGAGGGCAATGCCATCCTCCCCATCAGCCGGGGTCTCCAGACATTCTGCCTTGACTGACAGAATGGTGCCGAATGCACCCGACGTGATTTTTCCGAGAGAAGAATCAGTTGCATTCAAACCGATGACATCGTTGAGAGCATGGGCCGTGGATGTGACCATCCCAGCAAGGTCGATGAAACACTTGTGCTCGGTAATCTCGTAGACCGAACTGTCACCCCGTGAGGTCACCGAGGAGCTCCAGATGGCGTCGATGCCGCTGCCGGCCTTGGGAAGGAGCTTGCTGATAACCACCGCGCGGGTTGTCGGAATCAGCTTGACCTCGTCGCCCGAATGCAGCGAAACGTCGCCGCTCGCCGAAACGACATTCGCCGTGGGCGCCCCCCCGCCCGAGGAGACAATCGCGACCGCGCTGCCCGACATCTGAACTGTTTGTCCTAGGGCAAAGGGGTTCAAGCTGGTGCGTATAAAAGAGAATACAATGCGTGGTAGAAAAGAGAATACAATGCGTGGTAGAAAAGAGAATACAATGCGTGGTAGAAAAGAGAATACAATGCGTGGTAGAAATCTATTTCGATTAGTCGAGGATGGACCTTGGACCTTCAGTTTAGATTTTGCCGATCTTCCAATTATTTGCAGATATACACCTCGCGGCCGAGCAGCATGGGTGTGGCATCGTTGGGCGCGGAGGGAGCTTTCGCTCTGGCGATCGGCGCGTTCATCATGGTCGTCTACTTCACCCACATGGACCCAGTCTACAACCTTATCCCCGGCGCTGCGGTCGCGGGGCTCGGCCTCATGATGTTGTCCAGCGCCGGGACGCAGCAGTTCCATGGCAAAAATTACGGGGGGCCGGTCGGCGCGCAGCCGACAGGCATGGCTAAGTGGCCCAACAACGATGACATGTAAAATGTTGCCCTTCATAGCTTTGGTTTGGTGGCCCGAAGACCATGGCCGACGACGATGTAGATCTGTCCGGCCTGCTGCCGGTGCTCATAATCATGGGCATCATCTACTTTATCGCAACAATGTCCCCGTCCAGAATGCTTCTTAAGGGGATGCTTGGCCCTTTCAGCGGGCTCGCCTTCGGGGGAGGGCTCTTCGGCGGTGGTGGTGGCCTTTTCGGTTGAGGAGGGTTCTATCCGGTTGAGGAGGGTTCTATCCGGCTGGGCGGATTCTATCCAGCTGGGCGGGTATCCGGTTGAGGAGGGTTCTATCCGGCTGGGCGGGTTCTATCCGGCCGGGAGGGTTCCTTTGAAAAATGAATGCTTTTTAGGTCTAGTAGTGCTTCACCGTACCGCCCGCGCCAGCAGCCACAGCTACAGCCATTGCTACAGCCACTGCTCCGCCAGCCAACCGACAGCCACTGCTCCGCCAGCCAACCGACAGCCACTGCTCCGCCAGCCAACCGACAGCCACTGCTTCGCCATGTCTTCTGATCTGCCAACCATGCCCCCTTCCGCAGCCTCCGCAAAGCAACCTCCGACTGTGGCCCCTTCCGCAGCCTCCGCAAAGCAACCTCCGACTGTGGCCCCTTCCGCAGCCTCCGCAAAGCAACCTCCGACTGTGGCCCCCCGGAAGAAGGTCGTCGCCGTTGAATCGGCGATTGCCTCGGCCAAGCGCAGGCTCGCTGAAGCTCATGCCGCGACCGCTTCAACGGCAGCGGCTCGGGACGCCTCGCGCACGCGCGCGATGGAAACCATTGCTGACGTCGAAGCCACTGCTGCTCGGTTCGCGGCCGCCCGCCTCGAATCCGATTCAACGGCAGCGGCTCTGGCAGCCTCGCGCATGCGCGCGATGGACTCCAGAGCAGACGTTGAGGCCACCCGCACAGCGCTGCTGGCTGCCCAGGCCGCGGCCGAATCATCCGCTGATGCCCTGAAGGCTTCTCAAGCCCGCGCACGCGAGGTTTCGGGGCTTGCGTCCATGTCTGCGCCAGTAATCCTTGAGGCGCCTCCCGCGAGCGCGATCGAGATGCCTGTGGTTTCAGCCGCCGCCGCGGCAGCCCGCGCGTGCTTCAGCGCGATGGCTGCAAGCTTCGAGGACTCCGCACCCTCTGCTCGTCCGCCCGCCCCAGAGGCTGGCGCGGCCCCAGAGGCTGGCGCGGCCCCAGAGGCTGGCGCGGCCCCAGAGGCTGGCGCGGCCCCAGAGGCTGGCGCGGCCCCAGAGGCTGGCGCGACCCAAACGCTAACCACCGGCACCGACAACCGAGCCGTGCGGAAGGCTAAGCTTACGATGCTGACCGGTTCTCGTGAGCTGTCCCCCGCAGCGCGGGACATGCTGCGGGGGATTGTCGCGGCGATGCGAGCAAAGCTCGGGGAGGAGCTGTTCAACCAGTGGATGCGCCGCCATACTGCTGCGGCCAGTGAGGATCTTTCCGATGCGGACATGGTCACGATGCTCGAGGAGTACGTCCCGGTCGTCAAGGCGGAGGAAGTGCAGGATGCAGAGGGATTGCTGGCATACCTGTACGGTCGCGTAACGGTTTTGCTAGGCGATCGTGACTTGCCTAGGATGGTCGCCGAGAGCTACTCCGAGGACCTGCTGGTGGACATCCACCTCCCCAACAGGTGGACCGAACTCGCGGACCTGTACACCACCATGACGTTGTCCAAGCTGACGCACGCGGCAGATGGGCTGACCAGTCAGGTGAAACTGGCTGCCGACCTCCCAGAAGATGACCGAATTGAGGCGCTCGACCTTCTGGACATCCTCCGCCACGAGCTCGAACGGTTCTATGTGGACGAACGCATGCAGGGAAAGCGTCGCGAAATCCTCAAGGGACTGCTGGTCAGCAACCAGAAGCTCGGCCGGCGGTGATCGCCCCATCCCCATCCTACGCGCCCA
>Ga0105053_10008536_pt1 | contig 13284 bp, 6 predicted proteins | sample BON01_FD_78093 | JGI IMG/M metagenome (GOLD analysis project Ga0105053, IMG submission 78093) | Freshwater microbial communities from Lake Bonney liftoff mats and glacier meltwater in Antarctica - BON-01 | ecosystem: Environmental > Aquatic > Freshwater > Ice > Glacier meltwater | place: Lake...
ACCAAGTTCCTGGGCAACCCCCAGGGGGGGCGGGGGGGTTTAATTAGAGAGGGGGAACGAGGGCCCTTGGGGTTCCCCCCCCCCCCCCCCCCCCCGGGCCCCCCCCCCCCCCCCCCGACTAAACGAGCGGCGCTCTCGCCCCCCCCCGACGCCTCCCGCCGCCCGCGGCAACGCGGCCGGCGCCGGCGCCGACGCCTCCGTCCCCTCCCCCGTCGACCGCGCGCCCGCCTCTCCCCCTTCCTGGCCTCTCTGACACACTCGCACTAGGACCCTTCGGCTCGCGACCCCTTGAGATAGAGGGGACTCGAGACACGAAAGCGTTGTGTAATGAAAACAGAATTGCCGCCCTTTCGAGTCAACTTTGTTCACGCGCCGCCCTACGCACCCTGCGCTTCCTACGGCGTCGACAGCAGCGCGTACCCGTGCGACCGCAGCGCCTGCAGCCGCGCCATCGTGTCCCCCAGCGGCCGCTGCCCCCCCGGTCCTCCAGCCGCGCCCCCCTCCTCCCCGCGCGCCGCCGCCGCCGCCGCCGCCGCCTCGTCGACTGCCCTGTCCCGCCGCTCGCGGTCCGCCTGCGCCCACGTCAGGGCGGGCGCGCGCGTGGTGGCGCTCGTGGCCATGGCGCTGTAAGTGAGCGCCGGCCCCCCGAGCCCGACGCCGGACGCAGAGGGCTGCTGCTGCGGCGGCGCCTCTGAGCGCGAGCGGGCCGCCCGGGCGGGCCGAGGAAAGCCGTCTCCTCCCCGCAGCAGCAGTCGCTGCTGCTCGTCTGCCGCCCCTTTTGCCAGAGGCGCTGCAGATGCGGCCGCGTCTGGTCCTGGTCCTGGTCGTTTGTCTCCTTCTCGTCCCGCGGCCGCCGCCACCGCCGCCGACGTCGTCGCCCCTGAGCCCCCCTCCGCCGCCGCCACGGCCACCACCGCCGCGCAGCGCTGCCGGAGCGTGGCCAGCCGGACGAGCGTCGCTCCTCTCCTGCGGGCCTCGTCGCCGTCGCCGTCGTCGTCTTCGGCAGGTTGCGACTTTCGCCTCCGGTCCTCATCCGGGGCCAGAGGCGCGGCGGCCGGGGGGTAGCGCAGCACGAGAAAGGGCAGCGGCGGCAGCGGGGCGGCGGCGGCGGCGACGGCGGCGGCGACGACAGCGGGGGCGCGCGCGCGCTCGGCCGGCGGCGGCGGCGGCGGCGGCGGCGGCGGCGGCGCCTGTTGCGGCTGCTGGGGCGCGCGCGAGAGCAGGCTCGCGCGCCAGTCCGGGGCGCCGCCGCCGCTGGCACCGGCGCCTGCTGGGCGGGCGGCCATCTTGTGTGGTTGGGCGGCGGTTGGACGACGACGAGTGGCCACGCGATACCGTGATGAGGGGGCGATGTCGTCGTTTCGTCCCCTCCCTGTTGCCCCTGTGTGAGAAACGAAGGTCGCTCGTATTAGGGGTCCGTGTCCGAGTGTCAGATGCGAGACGCACATCGAGTTTGCTGAGAGGTTGCCCGCACCTCACCTATTGGCGCCCAATTCAAGTTGGCATCCCCAGGTATTAAATTGGGACGCCACTCCACCCACCCCCACCACTCGTGCATACACACATACACACTTACACACACGAACCCCCTCTATCCGAGCACGAACACCCCCAGTCGCAGCGGCAACCGCCCCAATTTTTCTGCTTTTCTGCTTCACAACACCTCCCCTATCCCTTTACATTCGCCATTGCCCTCTGCGCCATTGCCCAGCCCACGCAACGACCTCGCTGATCGTTCTGCACGGGTGCAAGTCGGAACCAGCAGGCCGACGAGGAGCGAGGACAATGCGGACGGCAGCGGCGACAGGCCGCGCCGGCCGCGTCGCCACACGTGCCGCCGCCATGTCGCCGTCGCAACCGCCGCCGCCGGCGTTCCCGCGATTGGTGGCGGCGGCGCTCGGAGGAGGACGGAGGCACCCTTCCCCCGGCAAGCAGCAGCAGCAGCAGCAGCACTGCAAGGGCAGGCGAGCGGGCGGCGCGGTGATCTCGGCGGCGGCAGGGGCGGCCGCGGTGGCACCAAGCTGCTGCCGCCGCGGCCGCTGCCGCCGCCCGCCGCTGCTCGCGCCGCCGCCGCGCGCGCTCGCCCTGCCTGGCGACGACGCCGACGCGGGCGCCGGCGCCGGCGGGCAGCAGGAGACCGACGCGCACCGCCGCCGTCGCCTGCAGCAGCAGCAGCAGCAGCAGGAGCAGCAGCAGCAGGCCGCGGCGGCCGCCTGGGCAGCGCAACAAAAGCAGCAGCTGCAGCAGCAGCAGCAACAAAGCTTGCTGCCCTTGTTCGGCTCGTCGCCGTCCTCGTCCTCCTCGTCGTCCTCGTCGTCCTCGCCCGCCGCCCGCGCCTTGCGCGCCCTCCTCTCGGCCCTCACGAGCCCCGCCCTCCTGCTGACCGCCGCGGCCGGCGCCCTCCTCGCCGCCGCCGCCCTCCTGTGCGACGCGACCGTCGTCGCCGCCGCCGTCAAGGCCAGCCTCAAGCTAATGCTCCTTTGCGGCGCGGTGGCCGCGCTGCAGGCGCGCGGCAGCCTTCCGCCCGAGACCTCGCGCGTGCTTTCGCAGGTGGCGTTCAACCTCACGATTCCCTGCATGCTGGCCACCACGACCGCTCGCACCCTGGCCACGGCGCAGGACCCCGCGCGGCTGGTGGCCGTGCCGATGGTCGCCCTTTTCCACGTGGGCCTGGGCGCCCTGCTCGGCAAGTGGGCGGCGGCGGCGGTCGAGGGGCGCTGCGCCCTGTGCCGGCCCTTGCTCGGGTGGGGACCCCTGCTGCCGGGCGCGCCCGTGGCGTCGCGCGAGGCGCGCGCGGCGGCCGAGGCGACGGCGGCGGCGGTGGGCGTGGGACCGGCCGCGGCCGAGGCCCTGATGCTGCGGCGGGACGAGGCGGCGGGGCGCAGGGCGGCAGAGGCGGCGGCGGAATCAGAGGGTGGCGGCGGCGGCGACGGCGATGGCGGCACTGGCGGCCACGGCAACGCCCCCGCGGCCAGCGCCTCCGCCGCGCTCTCCGGCCGCCCGCCCAACGGCGAGGCCATCGTCCGCCTCGCCTGCGCGTTCGCGAACGTCTTCACCCTGCCGCTGCTCTACCTGGCGGCGCTGGTGCCCTCGGCGCCCGAGCTGGCCGCGGCCACGGCCTACGTGGCGCTGTACCACGCGGCGTGGTCGCCGATGCTGTGGACGTACGGGTACTCGAGGCTGCTGCTGGGAGGGATGGCCAAGGCGGCGGCGGCGGCGGCGGCGGCTGCGGCGGCGTCTCCGGCGACTTTGGCGGCGGCGGCGGCGACCCCCTCCTCATCCTTGTCTTCTTCTTCTAAGGCGGCGAGTGCGTCTGCCGCCGCTCCCTGGGGCGACTCGGACGACGAGGCTGAGGGGCGGCGGCGGCGCGCGGCCGAGGGCGAGCTGCGCCGGCGGAGGGGCGGCCTCGGCGGCGGCGGCGGCGGCGGCGGGGCGTGGGCGCCGCCCTCGCCGGCGGCGGCTAGTGGCGGCGGCGGGGCGCTCGGGCGCCTCGAGCCGTCGGCGGGCCGGCGCTTTGCTGGCGGCGGCGGCGGCGGCCTCGTCGTGCCCGCCGAGATCGTCGGCGGCGGCGGCGGGAGCTTTGCCGCCGCCAGCAGCACCAGCAACAGCGGCGGCGGCGGCCAGGGCGGCGGCGGCTTCAGCGCAGAGGGGGCGGCCACCCCTTCCGAGGCGCTCGTGCGCGGCGCCTGGGCGGCCACGGCGTCCCTGCGCGCGTCCGTCGCCAAGCTGCTCACGCCTCCCGTGACGGCCGTGCTGGTGGGCCTGGCGCTCGGCGCGACGGACCTGGGCAAGGCCATTATTGGTCTCGGGGGCGCGGGCGCGGGCGGAGCACAGGCGGCGGCGGCGGCGACAGGGGCGGCGACGGCGGCGACGACGGGAGCCACGGCGGCAGCGAAAGCAGCAGCAGCGGCGGCGGCGTCCTCCCCCGCGCTCGTCGCGTGGGACGCCGGCGTGATCCTGGGCCTCCTGCGCTGCTGCTGGGACGTGGCCGAGACGCTGGCGACGGCGACGCTGGCGCTCCAGGCGATCGTGCTCGCCTCGTCCCTCTTTGGCGGCGCGGGCACGGCCGGCGCGAGCGCGACGGCGGGCTCTGGCCCCGCCTCTGCCTCTGCCTCTGCCGCCGCCTCTGCCTCTGCCTCGGCGCCTCCCTCTTCCTCTTCCTCCTCTGCCGGGATCGTCGACGTCTCGTCGGGGTTCGCCTCGGCCGCGTCGAGCGCCGAGTCCGACGAGGACGAGGACAACGCGCGCGCAGGCCTGCCAGAGACGCCCATCCGGCAGCACAACCGGCGGCGGCGCGAGCAGCAGCGGCAGCAGCAGCAGCAGCAGCAGCAGCAGCAGCAGCAGCAGCAGCAGCAGCAGCAGCAGCAGCAGCAAGCGAACGGCGGCGGCGCAACCGGCGGCGGCGGGCGCGGCGCCGCCGCCGACGCCGCCGCCGGCTCGCTGCTCAGCCAGCTGCGCCCCCGCGGCGCCTGGGAGTGGCGCGCCCTGCTCGCCGTCGGCGCCGTGCGCTTCCTCCTAGTCCCCGCCGCCAGCGTCTCGCTGCTCCTGTGGCTGCGGGCGCAGGCGTTGCCTTGGGCGCCGCTCCCCGGCGACCGCTGGTGCATGCTCGCCCTCTTGCTGCCGTCCATCGCGCCGCCAGGGCAAAACCTGGCGCTCTTGGCGGCGTTACTGCCGGCGGGCGCGGGCCTGACCGCCCCAATGTCGCGCCTGCTGCTGCAGCTGTATGCGGTCGCGGTGCTGCCCGTGACGCTCTGGATCGCCGCGGTGGTGGCCTGGCTCTGAAGTTTTGTTTGTTTTTCTTTGCCGCTCTATTTTTAGTTGCTGTCCTTTTTTTCCTTCCCGTTTCATTTCGGGTCGCCGGCCCCGCCTCCTTCGTGTGCGTGTAATAATCTTGGCCGCGTCAAATCTCTCGTGCGGACGGACATCGATCGGTCGTGGGTCGAGCGGCGGCGGCGGCGGCGGGCGCCCGTGTTGCCGGCGCCGGCGCGCGCGCGCCGTCCTCACTTGTCGAGGCTTCCGCGCTCTCGCTCTCTCTCACGCATACTCGCTTGATCATTTGCGCTCACACTCATACACGCACACCACTTGCCGCCCCGCGCGCACATTTAGCGGCCAGCCTTTCGTCCCACGCGACGCGCGGGCAAACGCTCTCTCGGTGTCGTGGGCCCTCTCTCTCTCTTCCCGCGCCCGCGCGCTGCTCTCGCGCCGCGCGCAGTACTACCCAGGGCGGTTCGAGCCGCCAGCCGCGTTTGCGGGCGCGCGGCAAGACGGAAAAGAGCGAGCGTCTCCGTTCTTTCCGTTCTTTTTGCGCGCTGGCGGTCGGTCGGCCGGCGCGCGCGCGTGGCCCGCCATCGCTGCTTCCCATCGCCCGCCGCTGCCGTCTCGAAAACACCCAGACGACAAAAAAAGAGCAAAAGATGCGGTTCGACCTGGACGGCCTGACCGTCTACTTCCCCTACGAGTACATCTACCCGGAGCAGTACCGGTACATGCTCGAGCTCAAGCGCGCGCTGGACGCGCGCGGGCACGCCGCTTTGGAGGTGAGAGAGACAGAGAAAAGGCGAGGGCGGGCGAACGGCGCGGAAAAAACGACGACGCGCCGAACCCGCGCTCAAACGCTCTCCGAAACCCAGACGCCCTTCGAATCCCGAAAACCAAAACCGACCAAAAAACCAACAACAAACAGATGCCCACGGGCACGGGCAAGACCATCACGCTCCTCAGCCTCATCACCAGCTACCAGCTCGCCCACCCGGACGTAGGAAAGCTCGTCTACTGCACGCGGACGGTGCCCGAGATGGAAAAGGTGCTGGCGGAGCTGCGCGAGCTGGTCGCGTACCGCGAGCGCTATTTTTCAGAACAGGCAGCTGCGGCGGGGGCGGCGGCGGGAGGGGGCGGCGGCGGCGAAAACGGCGGCGGAAACGGCCCCAACGGCGCGGCCGCCGGCCGCTCCCCCGGCGGCGGCGGGCGGCGGCAGCCCGGGGCGAGGGAGGAGGAGGGCGACGGCGGCGGCGCCAACGTGCCGTCGGCGGCGGCGCTGGCGGCGGCGGCGACCGAGCGCGCGGCCGAGGCGCGCCTGCAGCAGCAGCAGCAGCAGGGGCAACAAGGGGCGTGGGCGGCGGCCGGCGGCCTCCCGCTCGGCGCCGGCTCGCTCCTGCCGCCCGCCCCGCCGCCGCCCATCCTCGCCCTGGGCCTCTCCTCGCGCAAGAACCTGTGCGTCCACCCGACCGTCGCCGAGGAGGGCTCGCGCGAGTCGGTCGACGCCGGGTGCCGCCGCCTGACCGCCTCGTGGGTCCGCGCGCGCGCGGGGCAGCAAAACGCGGGCGCGGGCGGCGGCGGCGGCGCGGGCGCGGGCGCGGGCGCGGGCGTGTCGGGCGCGGCGGCAGCGCGCCCCAACCCCCCAAACGCCCCCTCCTCCTCATCCGCCTCGGTCCCCACCTGCGCCTTCTACGAGGCCCTCGACGCCGCCGGACCCGACGCCCTGCTCCCGCCCGGCGTCTACACCCTCCACGACCTCCGCGCCGAGGGGAGGAGGCGCGGGTGGTGCCCCTATTATCTCGCGAGACGATTGGTGGGCGCGGCAAACGTGGTCGTCTACAGCTACCAGTACTTGGTCGACCCAAAGGTGGCGCAGGCCGTGAGCCGGGAGCTCGAGCGCGAGTGCGTCGTGGTGTTCGACGAGGCGCACAACATCGACAACGTGTGCATCGAGGCGCTGAGCGTGTCGCTGCGGGAGCGGGCGCTGCGGGCGGCGGCGCGGGGCTGCGCGCGGCTGGACGGGGCGGTGGCGGCGGCGCGGCGGGCCGGGCGCGAGCGCCTGGACGCCGAGTACCGGCGGCTGGTGCAGGGCCTGGTGGACGCGGGGCAGCTGCCCGGCGGCGGGGCAGGGGGAGGGGGAGGAGGGGCGGCGGGCGGAGACGGCGGCGGGACGGCGGGAGGCGCGGGAGGCGGCGGCGCGCTCGCCCGCGCGCGGGGCGGCGGCGGAGACGACTGGCTTGCCACGCCCGTGCTGCCCGACGACGTCGCCCGCGACGCCGTGCCCGGAAACCTCCGCCGCGCCGAGCACTTTGTCGCCTTCATGCGCCGCCTGGTGGCCCACCTGCAGCAGCGCCTGCGCCCGCGAGAGGTCACCGTCGAGGGCCCCGCCCGCTTCCTCGCGGGCGTCGCGCGCGCGTGCCTGGTCGAGCCCGCCTCCCTGCGCCACTGCCACGACCGCCTCTCTTCTCTCTTGTCGACGCTCGAGGTCACCGACACCGACGAGTACCTCCCCCTGCAGCTGGTCGCCGACTTTGCCACCCTGCTGGGAACGTATCCCACGGGCGGGTTCGCCGTTGTCATGGAGCCGTGCGACGAGCGCCTGCCCCACATCCCCGACCCTGTGCTGCAGCTGGCCTGCCTCGACGCCGCGCTCGCCATGCGGCCCGTGTTCTCGCGCTTCCGGTCCGTTGTCGTCACCTCGGGCACCCTGAGCCCGATCGACCTGTACCCGCGCATCCTGGGGTTCAGGCCCGTTGTGTGCCAGTCCCTGGGCATGACGATGACGCGCGCAGCGGCCTGCCCTGTTGTGGTCGGGCGCGCGAGCGACTCTGTCGTCCTGTCCTCGCGGTACGAGGGGCGGTACGACGACGCTGTGGTGCGCGGGTACGGGCGCCTGCTGGTGGAGCTGGCCGGGGTGGTGCCCGACGGCATGGTGAGTGGTGTCATCTCATGTCGTGTGATTGGTTTGAAGGGGGAAACACGACACAACAACCGCCAAAAAAAACCGACAAAAAGACCACGACAAAAACACACGCCAAAAACCCCGACGAAGACAACAACAAAAACAAAAAATCAAACAAAAAAACAAAAAAACAAAAAAACAAAAAAAACAATACAGGTCGTCTTCTTCGTCTCCTACTCCTACATGGACCACGTCGTCGCCCGCTGGCACGAGTGGGGCGTCCTGCGCGAGCTCATGGCCCGCAAGCTCGTCTTTGTCGAGACGCAGGACGTCCTCGAGACCACCCTCGCCCTAGACGCCTACCGCCGCGCGTGCGACGCAGGCCGCGGTGCCGCCTTTTTCTCGATCGCGCGCGGCAAGGTGGCCGAGGGCATCGACTTTGACCGGCACTACGGCCGCTGCGTGGTGGTCATCGGCGTGCCGTACCAGTATACGCTCAGCCGCACGCTCCGGTGCCGCCTGGACTTTCTGCGCGACGCGCACGAGATCAAGGAGGCCGACTTTTTGGCCTTTGACGCCGTGCGGCAGGCCGCACAGTGCCTGGGGCGGGTGATCCGCTCAAAGAGTGACTACGGCCTGATGGTACTGGCGGACGCGCGGTACGCCCGCGCGGACAAGCGCGCCAAGCTGCCCAAGTGGGTCGCCCAGGCCCTGCGCGACGCACACGTGGGCTTGCCGACCGACGCGTGCCTGGTCGTCGCGCGCCGCTTCATGCGCGCCATGGCGCAGCCCGTGTCGCCCGAGGAGGCGGCCGCGGGTCTGCTGTCGGCCGAGAGCGTGGCGGCGCTGGCGGACGAGCACCGGCGGGCGGCGGCGGCGGCGGCGGCGGCGGCGATGATGGGGGCGGGCGGCTCGGGGGAGCAGCAGGTCGGGGGCGGCGGGATGGCGATGGCGGCCGGGGGGGCGGGCGTGGCCAACTATGGGGCGGGGGGGGGAGCGGCCGCAGCGCCCGAATTCGGCGGAGCGGCGCCGATGGTCGTCGGATGAGCGGGAGGGCGACGGCGGGGGAGAGGAAAAAAAGACGACGAGCAAGCGAACGCGCGCGCCTTTCTTTCATTGCACGATTTTTGCACGATTTCGGTCAAGTTGTTTGTGTTTCGAGTCCCGCGCGCACTGCTAGAGGTCCCTACTCGCACGGTGTCTGTGCAAGGACCGAGGTCGACAGCGAAAGAGAGAGAGAGAGAGACGAGAGCGAGCGAGAGGGCAACGGACGAGACGGGCCGAATTGTCGTCGCTGGGCGGTCTTGCGTCGCGGCCGCTGACGTGTCGTGACGCGCCCGCTTCAAGCGCCTGCCCTGGGCCTCCCCCCCCTCTCACACCAATCTTTTGGCGCTCCGTCATCGAGCACGACACCTCCGCTTCCACCCGCTTGACCTTCCCTTTCTCTGCGCGCAGAGAGACGAAGACGCGCCCCTGCGTGCCCACTCGAAAAAACGTGCTCCCAAAACCCCATCAGGAAAACTTTCGCCCCCATCGTGACCCACCCGCGCTCTCGGTTTCTTCCCTGCCCGAGCTCCCGCTCGCACCCACCTCTCTGAAGCGTGAGTAAGGCCGAGGCCCTTGGCGGATGAGGCGTTGCAAAAGGCCCCGCTCGTTCTTTTTGCGGCCCGTCGTCAATTTTTTTTTCAGTTACTCTCTCTCTCCGCGAGCCGATGTCCTCTGCCGCTGCGGCCGCGCGCCCGGTGGGCCGCAGTTCAAACGAGTCGAGTCGACATGACGCGCGCCGCGCCCCACGCGCGCGCCATGCGGCAAACGCGCCCGAAACGACAAAAAGGTTTTTTTTTGTCCCTTCCATCTTCCTTCCCGCCGCCGGCCCGGTCACACGTTTGTCTTCTCACTCGCTCACACGCCGTGTTTCTTTCTTCCGCGCCGCCACAAAAACCCTCCTCCCCCCTCTCGCGCCCTAACACAGGCCGGTATCCTCCCAAACAAACACACAGCCCCCAACCCCCCTATTTCCCGAGAGCAGAAAAAAATGGCCGTCGACGCCGACCCCGTCTCGGCGACGGGCGGCGCCGCCGACGCCGCCGCCGGCACGGGCTCGCTCAAGCAGCGTGCGCGCGCCCGCGGCTACACCAAGTACGGCATGTGGGGCTTCAACGCCCCCTCCGAGTACTTCAGCTCCCTCAAGACAACCCCGCAGCTCTTCGCCGCCCGCGCGTTCTACGTGAAGGACCCTGCCGACGCGCTCGCGGACCGCCAGGGCAACGAGCTCAAGCGGACGCTCAACTGGTTCTCCGTTGCGGCGCTTGGCACGGGGATGATCGTGGGCAGCGGCATCTTTGTGTCGACGGGTGAGCGGGTTGTCGGGTGGTCTTTCGGTGGGGTGGGCTGGTTGTCGTTGTGCGGGATTTGGGGTTTGGGGGAGGGACGACGGAAGTTTTTGAACGACGCAAACGCCTCGCGCGCGCGCCCCCGTTTGGGCCGACGCCCACATCAACCCCGGGAAAGGCGCAGTGTTTGAGGCTTCGCCCCCCACCCACCTTCACAACCCCCCATCCTCACCCCCACCATATAAAAACCAACAAAGGCGTCGCCGCAAAGGAGTTTTCCGGGCCCGCCATCATCCTGTCGATGGCCATCGCCGGCTTCTGCGCGCTGCTCAGCTGCCTGATCTACGCCGAGTTCTCGAGCGGGTGGCCCGTGGCGGGCGGGTCGTATACCTTCGTGGCGCTGACGATGGGCGAGCTGGCCGCGTTCCTGGTGGTGAGCCCTTTGCTTTTTGGGAGGGGGGGGTTGTTTGTGCGTCGCCTTTCTTTTCATTCTCGTCCGTCCTCTCACGGCCCCCCCCCTCTTCGAAACGGAAACAAAATCACGAAAACACAAAAACCAACAACAAAACCAAACAACAGGTCACCACGCTCATCTTCGAGTACGTGCTAGCCAACGCAGCCGTAGCCCGAACGTTCAGCGCCTACTTTGCCCAGCTCATCAGTCCAAAGGACGGACCCACGGTCGTGCTGACGCTCGAGTGGGGGTCGCTGACGGTGAGGGAAACAGGGAGAGAGATAGAAACAGGGAATGCGCTCCCCTTCATCCCCCTTGTCTTGGGTCGCCCGACGTTCCCAGACTCTGCTGCTGATGTGGGGGGCGTACGGCGCGCCTTGGACCCGTTGGCCCTCTCGCCCCCCGCCAAAACACACTATCTCTGCCGCCGCGACGCGCCGACAAAAACCCGTTTTTTCGTCCCTCTCGCCACACAAAACCAAAAAAAAAAAAAAAAAGGTTGATTTCGTCGCGCTGGCCGTCGTGGTCGCCACGTCCGCCCTGCTCATGATCTCCACCCGCGCCGCCGACATCCTCAACACCGTGTGCACGGGCGCCCAGATGTGCGTCATCCTCGTCCTCATCATCAGCGGCTTCGTGAAAGCCAACCCCAAGAACATGACGCCCTTCGCGCCCAACGGCGTCCGCGGCATCTTCAACGGCGCCTCGTTCGTCTTCTTCTCCTTCATCGGCTTCGACGCCGTCGCCACCCTGTCCGAGGAGACGAAAAAGCCCGAGCGCGACATGCCCGTCGGCGTGGTCGGCTGCATCTCGTTCGTGACCGTGGTCTACATCATCATGGCGCTCGTGCTCGTCATGATGGTCCCCTACTCGTCGCTCGACGAGAGCGCCGCCTTCGCCGTCGCCTTTGAGCAGGCGGGGTTTCTGTGGGGCCGCTACCTGGTGGCGGTCGGCGCAGTGCTCGGCACGCTCACGGGCGTGCTCGTGGGCGTCATGGGCGTCGCCCGGCTCATCTGCTGCCTGTGCCGCTCGCACATCGGCCTCCCGCTCTTCGGGCGCGTCAACGCCAAGCGCGGCACGCCCATGTGGGCCACGTTCCTGACCGCCGCGTTTACCGCCCCCTTTGCCCTCTTGACGGATTTGCCCGCCCTCATCGACATGTGCTCGGCCGCGGCGCTGGCGGCGTTCGGGGTTGTCGCCGTCGCGCACCTGTTCAAGCGCTGGATGCCGCGCAAGGCGACGTCGGCGTCGGCGGCGCGCGCGATGGGCACGCTCGCCGAGGGCGAGGAGGGGCTCGACGGCGAGAAGAAGGGCGGCGCGGCGTGGGCCGAGGGCGAGGGCGGCGCGCTGGGCGCCGCCGCCGCCGCCGCCTCGGACAGCCGCCAGGGCAAGCGCGCCGCCGCCGTCATCGCCGCCATCGTCGTGCTGGCCGTCGGCTTCGCCATCGCGTGGGGCCTCTCCGCCGCCACCACCGGGCTCGAGTGGATCAGCATCGTCGTGCTGGCCGCCGCGACCTACGCCGTCACGATCTACGGCGCCTGCACGCTCAAAAAGTTGGACACGTGCGTCTTCGAGGCGCCTCTGTTTCCCTTTTTGCCGGCGACTTCGCTCCTGATGAATTGCTTTTTGATGGCGTCGCTCAGCGGCAGGGCCTACTGGCAGCTCGCCATCTTCTGGGTCATCATGGTGGCCGTCTACATGCTCTACAGCGTGCACGCGGCGACCGTGTTCGACGCGCTGCAGAACCGCGGCTGCGCGGCCGCCACCACGGCCGCGGGCACCGTCGCCGGCACCGTGGCCGCGACCCGGCAGATCTCCCGCGTCCGCTCGGTCGTGGCGGGCCGCGAGTCGGCGGCCGTGCGCGGCCGTGCGGGGGCGGGCGTGTCGATCCTGCCGCCGGACTACGAGTTTGTGCCGCTCGAGGAGGACCCCGAGGAGGGCGCGGCGGCGGCGGCCAAGGCGGGGGCGGCCGAGGCCACGCGCTAAAAAAAAAAGGGTCTTTGCCAAGAAAAGCCAAGAAAAGGAAAAGGCGCAAGAGTTTTGCGCGCGTTTGTATTTTTTTGTATTTTTTTTTTTGTTCTCCGAGTTTCCACGCACGACGCGCGCACGATTCTTCTCACGGCGCACACGCACAAAAGGGTACCGCCGACACACGCGAGTGGATTTTGGTCCGCGCGGGAGGGTACGCGAGAGAGGGCCCCACCCCCCTTCCCCCCGCGTCCCCCCCTTCCCCCGCGTCCCCCGAAGGGCGTTTTCGATCCTCGTTTTCTCCCTCTCTCTCTCTCCCTCGCCGGCCTTTGATCTTCCTTCCCCCGTGCGCCGGCGCCCTCCCCTCTCACTCTAGACGCCGTCTTGTCTCCTGACGAGGTAGGCTCCCCCGTCTCCGGAACCCCCCTTCCCCCCTGGGTCCCCTCGCCTCCCACCCTCCCCACCCACCCGCCCGGCAAATGTCCCCCGCGCGGGGGTGCGTGTGGCGGCCGCCGCCCCTTTCTCTCGTGTTTTTGCGCAAAACGCTATCTCTCTCTCTCCTCCCCCGTCGCGCGACGAGAAAAAAAGGCGCCGCCCCCTCAAACCCCCGCTCTCATTACTCTCCCCCCCTCTCGCCCGCGGCAGAACCCGTGCTCGCCGCCCGTCGGCAGCAGCTACGAACGGGCGCGGCCGTCAGCGAGCAACCGAAGCCGTTGGCGCGCGATGGCGCCCCCCCGGTCGCGCGGTCCCTTGTCCCCCCCCCCCCCCCCCCCGCCCCCCCACCCCCCCACCCACACCCACCCCCCCCCACCCTCCCCCCCACTCCCACACACACACCCCCACCCCCCCACACACACACACACACATAC
>Ga0105053_10008539_pt1 | contig 13283 bp, 16 predicted proteins | sample BON01_FD_78093 | JGI IMG/M metagenome (GOLD analysis project Ga0105053, IMG submission 78093) | Freshwater microbial communities from Lake Bonney liftoff mats and glacier meltwater in Antarctica - BON-01 | ecosystem: Environmental > Aquatic > Freshwater > Ice > Glacier meltwater | place: Lake...
AATACCGAGATTACGGTCGGAATGTTTGTAGCCGCAGGTATTGTCGCTATATTTGTCTTGGCGATGAAAGTTAGCAACTTCACTAATTTTACTGATGATGCTGGGTACCAAGTAGTGGCTGAATTTGGCAATATTGGCGGATTGAAAGTGCGCTCGCCAGTCACCATGGCAGGTGTGCGTGTTGGACGAGTGTCTGATATTACGCTTGATGGCAATACTTATAATGCGAAAGTAACCTTAGATTTGTACTCTCAATTCAGTACATTACCTACCGACACTTCGGCTAGTATTTTTACGGCTGGCTTGCTAGGTGAGCAATATATTGCTTTGGAAGCAGGTGCAGAAGAGGAATTTTTGAAAAATGGTGATGTCTTATACCTGACCCAGCCAGCGTTGGTGCTTGAACAAGTCATCGGTCAATTTTTATTTAGTAAAGCGGAAGGTGAATAAATAATGAATACAAGTGGATACTTCTTTAATAAGGCAACTGTTGCATTGTTAATGTTATTTTTAATGAGTGGACCGTCATCGTTTGCGATGGCCGAGGAAATGTCTGTACCACAAGCGTTGGTGAAAGCATCAACAGATAAAATGACGAAGTCATTGAAAGATAATAAGCTTCGATTAGAAGCGGATCCAGACCTTATCTATAGCCTAGTAACTGATGTGTTAACGCCTCATTTTGATTTTGAAAAAATGGCTAAGCTGGCTCTAGGTAAAAATTGGCGCGGTCTTTCTGAAGCACAACAATTAAGATTTACAGATGAATTTAGATTGTTATTAATCAGAACTTATTCTACGGCTATGTTGGAATACTCGGATCAGGAAATTCGTTTTTTACCATTCCGTGATGATGTTAAAACTAAAAGAGCGCAAGTAGATATGGATATTATCCAGACTGGAGGCCCAGCCATTCCAATGTCACTATCGTTATATGAAAATAAAAACGATGCTTGGAAAGTCTATGATGTCAAAATCGATGGCATTAGTCTGGTAACGAACTATCGTTCTACTTTTGCTACTGAAATTCGTAATGATGGTATCGATAAACTAATTGAACGTCTTGCGAGTAAGAATGAAAAAGTAAAAACATGAGTCAACCTTGCGAGTTAAAACTTGATGCAGAAACAGGCTGCATTAATGTTTGTGGTGACTTAACGTTTACAACAGTGAATGATTTGTTAGTCGCTTCACGAGGCGTCTTTGCGCCTATCGCAGTATTAGATATTGATTTGGCTGATGTAAGCTGTAGTGATAGTGCTGGGTTGGCTTTATTGATTGACTGGATGCGTTCGGCTAAGCAGAAAAATAAAAATATTGTGTTCCACAATATCCCCGCTCAAATGTTAGCCATGGCACATGCAAGCGGCCTGGACGAGTTACTACCTTTACAATAATTTTTAATAAGTTGACATAATTGATGCAAGCAATAGATATCCAGAAATTGATAGAAGCAGGGTTGCCAAATGCAACAGTAGAAGTATTGGGTGATGATGGACAACATTTTGAAGCAAGAGTCATGAGCCCTTCTTTTGCAGGAAAGTCTCTACTCACCCAACATAAAATGGTCTATGCCACATTAGGTGATAGCTTCGAAAGTGCCTTACACGCACTATCTTTAAAGACTTCAGCGCCTCGTTAGTTCGATTGCGCGACTAAAATAGAGACCGCATGGATAAATTACTTATCAACGGAGGAAACGCCTTAAATGGCGAGATACGTATCTCTGGCGCTAAAAATGCCGCTCTACCTATTCTAATGGGTGCTTTACTGGTTGATTCTCCAGTCAGAATTGGCAACGTGCCACATCTACACGATATTACAACTACACTTGAATTATTAGGCCGTATGGGCGTGTCAATTACGGTGGACGAGCGTGCGGGTGTAGTCATTGACCCTTCAACGTTGACTGAAACTGAAGCACCTTATGACTTAGTTAAAACGATGCGTGCATCAATTTTAGTATTAGGTCCGCTATTAGCTAGGTTTGGAAAGGCCGATGTGTCACTGCCAGGTGGTTGTGCTATTGGTTCACGTCCAGTGGATTTGCATCTAAGTGGGCTTGAACAAATGGGTGCACATATTAAAGTTGAAAATGGTTATATTCGTGCCACGTCTGATGGTAGGTTGAAGGGCGCACATATTTTTTTGGATCAAGTGACGGTAACGGGCACTGAAAACTTACTGATGGCAGCAACACTGGCCGAAGGTAAAACCACCCTTGAAAATGCTGCACGTGAACCAGAAGTCGTCGATCTAGCTCATTATCTTAATAATATGGGTGCAAAGATAAGTGGGATCGGTACCGCAACACTGGTTATTGAAGGTGTTAAAGCCTTATATGGTGCCCCATATAATATTCTGCCTGACCGTATTGAAACAGGAACATATTTAGTTGCAGCTGCAATGACGCGTGGCAAAGTAAAATTAAAAGACACCAACGCTAAAGACTTGGAAGCGGTGTTATTAAAACTTGAGGAAGCTGGAGCTGATATTCAAGTTGGTGATAATTGGATTTCACTAGACATGCATGGCAAACGTCCAAAAGCCGTGAGTATTCGTACTGCGCCTTATCCTGCGTTCCCTACTGATATGCAAGCGCAATTTACAGCATTAAATAGTGTTGCCGAAGGGCAAGGCACTATTGTTGAAACCGTGTTTGAAAATAGATTTATGCATGTGCAAGAACTGCAACGCATGGGTGCTACCTTGCAAATAGAAGGCAATACTGTGATGTGTACTGGCCAAGAAAGATTAACTGCTGCACCTGTCATGGCAACGGATTTGCGTGCTTCGGCAGGTTTGGTTTTAGCAGCACTCGTTGCTGATGGCGCAACGCTTGTGGAACATATTTACCATATTGATCGTGGTTATGAATGTATAGAAGAAAAACTACAGCAATTAGGGGCAAATATTCGCCGCATTCCAAGTTCTACAAGAGGTTAAAATGCCCGATACACTAACTTTAGCTTTATCTAAAGGGCGTATCTTTAAAGATACGTTGCCCCTATTGAAGGCGGCAGGTATTGAGCCTCTTGATGACCCTGATACTAGTCGTAAGTTGATTCTAGATACAACTCAACCAGATGTCCGCATTATTATTGTTCGTGCTTCAGATGTGCCGACTTATGTTGAATATGGTGGTGCAGATATTGGCGTGGCGGGGAAAGACGTATTGCTTGAACATCCCAATGCAGAATTATATGAACCGGTAGATCTCAAAATTGCCCGTTGTAAATTGATGACAGCTGGGAGGATAAACGAAGCTGTTAAAAATGGTCGATTAAAAGTGGCGACTAAATTTGTTGAAAGTACACGTCGATTCTATGCTCAACAGGGTCAACAAGTTGATATTATTAAACTCTATGGCTCGATGGAGCTTGCCCCTCTAGTGGGTATGGCTGATCGTATTGTAGATGTGGTCGATACTGGCGATACGTTGCGAGCTAATGGTTTAGTACCGATGGAGCTGATTGCCGATATTAGCTCACGGTTGATAGTAAACAAAGCTTCTATGAAAATGAAACATGCGCGAATTCAACGATTTATTGATGATATTCGTAGGGCAGTAAGAGAGCAAATCAATGATTGAAATTAAACAACTTAACTTTGACGATAATGACTTTTGGTCACAGCTTGAAGCAGTACTTGCTTGGGAAGCTGTCTCGGATGCTGCAATCGGTGATACGGTCAAAACTATCCTGTCCGATGTGAAAACCAAAGGTGATGAAGCTGTTTTAGAATATAGCCGCCGTTTCGATCGTCTAACAGTACAAACTATGGCTGAATTGGAAATTCCACTCGCGCGCGCTCATGCCGCTTTAGAGTCGATTCCTGAAAATCAACGCCAAGCCTTACAAGCTGCTGCAGATCGCGTGCGCATTTATCATGAACACCAAAAACAAGATTCTTGGACTTATACAGAAGCGGATGGCACTATTTTAGGCCAGCAAGTGACAGCGATTCAGCGTGCAGGATTATATGTTCCAGGTGGCAAAGCAGCCTATCCTTCATCGGTTTTGATGAATGCAATTCCGGCAAAAGTAGCCGGCGTAGATGAACTCATTATGGTAGTACCGACACCTGATGGTGAAGTGAATGATCTAGTATTGGCTGCTGCTGCTATTGCAGGCGTTGATCGTATTTTTGCTATTGGTGGTGCCCAAGCCATTGCCGCATTGGCGTATGGTACTGAAACGGTTCCACAAGTAGATAAGATTGTAGGCCCTGGCAATATTTATGTTGCCACTGCAAAAGGTATGGTATTTGGTACTGTGGGCATTGATATGATTGCTGGCCCATCTGAAATCCTAGTTATTTGTGATGGTAATACTGATCCAGAATGGATAGCGATGGATTTGTTTTCCCAAGCTGAACATGATGAAGATGCCCAATCTATTTTAATTTCACCTGATGCAGATTTTTTACAACAGGTTAGAGAGGCTATTGCACGCTTATTGCCAACAATGGAGCGCCAAGCGATCATTAACGCGTCACTCTGCGCTCGAGGTGCTTTAATACATGTAAATGATATGGATGAAGCTATCGAAGTAGCGAACTTCATTGCTCCTGAACATTTAGAATTATCGGTTGAAGATCCGATGGCCATGTCGAAAAAAATTCGTCATGCTGGCGCTATCTTTATGGGTCGTTATACCGCAGAAGCACTAGGTGATTACTGTGCGGGTCCTAATCACGTATTACCGACATCACGAACTGCTCGATTCAGCTCGCCACTTGGCGTGTATGACTTTCAAAAACGTTCGAGTTTGATTCAAGTATCAGAACAAGGTGCTCAGACTTTAGGTAAAATTGCATCGGTATTGGCCCGTGGTGAAAGTTTAACTGCGCATGCGCGATCAGCCGAATATCGTCTTAAGGATTAACATAATGAGTCGTTTTTGGAGTCTTGTTGTTCATGATTTAGAGCCTTACGTACCGGGCGAACAACCAAAAATAGCTAATTTAATTAAACTCAATACGAATGAAAATCCTTATGGACCTTCACCTAAAGTATTGGATGCCATTCGACTAGCCACCAGTGATATTTTACGGTTATATCCTGATCCTAATGCAATGGCATTAAAACAAGCTATTGCAGATTACCATCAGCTAGCCCCGAATCAAGTCTTTGTTGGTAATGGTTCTGATGAGGTATTAGCACATGTTTTTCATGCCTTTTTTCAGCACCAAGCACCGTTATTATTTCCAGATATTACCTATAGTTTTTATCCCGTTTATTGCCAGCTTTATCAGATTGCTTATCAAACCATTCCGTTAAGTAATGAGTTTGAAATTAAAGTGGAAGATTATTTTCATGACAATGGTGGCATCATTTTCCCCAATCCTAATGCACCAACGAGTCGTCTTTTAGATCTGGTAGAAATTGAAAAATTACTGCAAAAAAATACCGAGTCTGTGGTTGTGATTGACGAAGCTTATATTGATTTTGGTGGTGAAACGGCCATTGTATTAGTTGATAAATACCCCAATTTATTAGTCACACAAACCTTATCCAAGTCACGCTCTTTAGCAGGATTGCGAATTGGCTTTGCTGTCGGTCACCCAGATCTGATCGCAGGTTTGGTACGAATTAAAGATAGCTTTAATTCGTATCCATTAGATAGCCTTGCTATCACTGCTGGCGTAGCGGCATTTGAAGACCAAACTTATTTTGAGCAGACTTGCCAGAAAATTATCAACAGTCGCAAGTGGGTGACCAGTGAATTGGAAGCGCTTGGCTTTACGGTTTTACCATCCGGTGCCAATTTTGTGTTTGCGACACATCCACAAAATGATGCGGCTGAATTATCTGCCGGTTTACGTAAGGAAGGAGTGATTGTTCGTCACTTTAAACAAGAAAGAACTCAGCAATATTTACGCATTACTATTGGTAGCACTGAAGAAAACCAACAATTATTAGCCGTGATGGATACGCTTATTTAATCTGCTAATTATTGTGTGTCTGCTTGTCAGTGCATGTTTTGTATTTGACGTAGTCGAATCAAGTCATGCTCATATTGATGGCTACTGTTGAGATTATCGTCCTGTAACGCTTTTAAATGTATTTGATTATCGACGATTTCTTTTTGTGTAGTCTCAATTTGCTGATTTAATTGACTTGAAATTGGCTGGCCGCTCAGCTCTTGTCCCGCTGCAGATTGTTGTAATTGATGTAACTGTTCTTGGAAATGGCTCTGTTGTGCGAGGGTATCTTCAACTTGTTTATTGATAGCAGCAAGTTGCTCATCTCGCGCTTTAATAAGATCTTGAACAGATGGATAAATCTCTAATAAGTTCTGATCAATTATTTTTTGCTCTATCTCGAGACGTCTTAATTGTTCTTGTTGTTCTTGTTTCAGCTGCTTTGATTGAGCAGTGGCTTGTTCTGCATGGTGTTGTTCAATTGTCTCTGCACGTGTCAATACGCGATCTATGACACGAAGCGTTTTATCATCTAATATTTCATAACCTTGTTGCGCCGCATAAGGTGGCAATATTTTACTTAAAGTAGAAATGCCATCTTGATCATGGAAACGATATATCTTGCCGGCGTAAGATGGCAGGCTTGATATCGTCAATGTTAAGGCCAGTAGTGAAACAGGATAAAATTTTAGTTTTCTCATATGCTTCATTCTATAAGGAGTTTGAACAAAGGTGAACACTCTAGAACAATTTGTTTTGTTTTTAGTGTCATTAATTGCCAATACGTTCTCGGCTTTTAGTGGCGGCGGTGCGGGACTAATTCAGTTTCCATTGCTTATCTTTTTAGGTCTAAGTTTCTCTGTTGCCTTAGCCACACATAAGGTGGCGAGTGTCGCTTTAGGATTGGGTGCAATATTACGCTATCTTTCGACGAGTCAGCTGGAGCGAAAGTTTGTCTTAATGATGATCTGTGCCGGTGTACCTGGCGTTGTGTTAGGTGGCAGTTTTATTCTACTGATACCAGAAGACATTGCGCTCATGGCGCTGGGAATATTAACAGGTGGCTTAGGTGTGTACTCCATATTCAAACCTGCTTTAGGACAAGCAGACAGACCTCAGCATCGAGATACCTGGGGTTATGTTCAAGGAAGTGGGGTTTTATTTCTATTAGGTATTTTGAATGGTTCACTAACCTCTGGAACAGGACTGTTTGTAACTATCTGGTTGGTAGTATGGTTTGGTCTAGACTATCAACGTGCAGTGGCTTACACGCTAATTTTAGTGGGCATATTCTGGAATGGAGCAGGTGCTATCACCTTAGGTATTTTGGGTGAAATTCGGTGGGATTGGTTGCCCGCCCTTTTATTCGGCTCATTACTTGGTGGGTATTTTGGATCTCACCTAGCAATTAAACATGGTAACCGCTGGATCAAACGATCGTTTGAAGTGGTGACTTTGCTTATTTCAGTGAAGCTAATTTGGACAGGATTATAGGCTGGCGAAGTCCGATAGATACAAAGCATTATTGAAAACACAACGTAAATTAATATCTAAGCTTTTAAGTTGGACAGGAGGCCGCTTTATTCTATGTCTTTAGACTCAATGAATAAAAAATTATGCGTCGACACCATATCGCTGACGATACGCTTCAACCGCTGGCAAATATTGGGCTAATTCAGCATTATTTTGTAGGTAGCTTAGTAAATCATTCAGGCCAATAATACTCACCACGGGGATCTTATGTTCCGCTTCTACCTCTTGAATGGCTGAGCGACTATCTTGGCCACGTTCTTGGCGATCTAGCGCAATAATAACGCCTGCTGGTATTGCATTAGCTGCATTTATGATGTCAACTGATTCGCGTACTGACGTGCCTGCAGAAATAACATCATCAATAATTAATATCTTACCTTTAAGCTCAGCGCCGACTAATTGGCCCCCTTCACCATGATCTTTTGTTTGTTTGCGATTAAAAACATAAGGCACGTCACGTTGATGATTGTCCGCTAATGCGATAACGGTAGTCGATGCCAAAGGAATACCTTTGTATGCAGGGCCAAATAAGACATCGTAATTCAAGGCGGATTCAGTGATAGCTTGTGCATAAAAACGCCCTAATCGAGCAAGGCTGGCACCGGTATTAAACAAGCCGCTGTTGAAAAAATAGGGACTAGTCCGTCCTGATTTAAGGGTAAATGATCCAAAACGCAATACACCTGTTTCAAGTGCAAATTCGATAAATTGCTGTTGATAGAGTTTCATGATGATTTATTCAGTTGATAAAGTGCGGTTTGCCCAAATAGATTAGGTAACAGTTTCGTGCCTAAAGTATCTTTATGGGCGTGATTAACGATACTGCGTTGTTGGATGTCAATCTGTTTGCTGGTACAGATTTTTTCAAAGTCCTTAATCGTACACAGGTGAATATTAGGTGTATTGAACCAAGCATTAGGCAATGTTTTTGAAACCGGCATACGCCCACCAAAGGTTAATTGCCAGCGACATTGCCAATGACCAAAATTAGGAAAGCCAATAATAGCTTGTTTGCCCACGCGGACAATTTCATCTAGTAAGAAATCAGGATGATTAATCGCCTGTAAGGTCTGAGATAAAATGACAAAATCAAAACTTTGGTCGGCAAATTGTGGCAAACCTTGGTCAAGATCCGCTTGAATGACATTAACACCCGCCTCGATGCAAGCGGCAAATTTACTATTATCAATTTCCAAACCGTAACCAGTAATGCCACGTTGTTGTAGATGTTTAAGTAAGATGCCATTATCGCAGCCTAAATCAAGCACTCGCGCGCCATCAGGGATCCAGTCACTAATGATTTGTAGATCAATACGTAAACTCATGATTGGCACTCAGTAGCGACGTGTTGCATATAGGTTTGCACTATCTCCATATAGCGAGGGATCGGCATTAAAAAAGCATCATGGCCTTGATGCGCTTCTATTTCAGCATAAGTGACATCTTTGCCTGTACTGAGTAATGCATTCACAATTTCTTGCGAGCGAGCTGGAGAAAATCGCCAATCGCTGGTAAATGAAATAACTAAACTACGCGCCTGAATATTGGCTAAAGTGGCAGCAAGATCATGATTAAACGCTTGTGCAGGATCAAAATAATCGAGTGCTTTAGTCATTAATAAGTAGGTATTTGCATCAAATCGTTCGACAAAGCTACTGCTTTGATACTGTAGATAACTTTCAATCTGGAATTCAATATCATAACCATAGTTGATCGTGCCATTGCGTAATTTACGACCGAATTTTTCTCCCATTGCTTCATCAGACAGATAAGTAATGTGACCTAACATTCTGGCTAAACCTAAACCCTGACGGGGCAAGGTATTATGCTCGGCATAATAACCTTCATGGAAATTAGGATCAGACTTGATAGCGGTTCTAGCGACTTCATTAAAGGCTATATTTTGAGCAGATAATTTGGACGCAGCGGCAATGATAAGTACGTGTCTTAATCGTTCTGGCAAGCTAATAGCCCATTGCATAGACTGCATGGCACCTAAGCTTCCGCCTACGACAGCAGCCCATTGCTGAACCTTGAGGTGATCGGCTAACACAGCTTGACTACGTACCCAATCTGCTACCGTAATAATAGGGAAGTCAGGCCCATAATATTTACCTGTTTCCGGATTAAGACTAGTAGGGCCGGTCGAGCCTTTACAGCCGCCTAAATTATTTAGACAGACCACGAAAAATTTATTGGTATCAATCGCTTTACCAGGACCAATGGCCGAATCCCACCAGCCTGGTTTTTTGTCATCTGCACTGTGGTAACCTGCCGCATGATGATCGCCGGATAAGGCGTGGCAAATTAATACCGCATTAGATGCGGCTTGGTTAAGTTCGCCATAGGTTTCATAAATCAGATCGTAACTTGGCAAGGTACGACCACAATCTAGAAGCAATGGCGAATCAATGTGTAGAAGTGTGGGGGTCACCAATCCGACTGAATCGGCTGGTACTGTTTCCGGCATACTACTGGTATTCCTTAATAAATTAGTGCGTATTATATGTGATCAGCATTGAAAAGATCATTGTTCAGAGCCCACCGGCTAGCAAGGGTAAAACTAGCATGGCTAATAACTGTAAACCAAGCAGGACGATGAGGGGTGATAAATCTAAGCCACTCATTACCGGTAATCGTTGGCGGATAGGCCGTAATAATGGGTTATTCATTCGGCTGAGCAGTGGCGTAATAGGGTTATCGCTATTGTGTGGTTGGATCCAGCTTAAAATGACTTGAATGATAATGCTGGCAGAAAACAGTGTAATGAACAGTGAAAAAATATCAGCAAGTGCCAAACGTAAAATGACGACTAGATTAAATAAACTCGGCTGCAAGAGTGCCATTAAAGATAGCTTTAAAATCGCCAGGGCAAAAAGTAAAACAATCGTTGCTGTATCCCAGCGGTCGACAGGTGGGATAAACCGACGTAACAACTTAACGGGAATTTGGGTGGCGCGAATGATTAATTGCACCAGCGGGTTGTGGTATTCCCAGTGTGCCCATTGCATGATAATGCGCAGCGCAACTATACCCATATACAGCCCAAATAATACTTCTATTAGAAATAATATTGGCTGGCTAAAATAACCATTAGGCATCATCTTCTCCTAACTGGCTTGCTAATTCACGAGAACGTAAAGCCGCGGCCACCAATGCATTTTCAAATAAACTACGAATGCCGCCATCTTCTAATTCATCTAAAGCTCGTTCAGTTGTACCACCTGGTGAGGTGACCCGTTCGCGCAATGTTTTTGTCGTTTCATCACTTTCTAGGGCCATTTTCGCGGCACCAAACGCAGTTTGTAAACACAGTAGACGAGCTGATTCAGCATCTAGTCCCATTTCTGTAGCTGCAAATTCCATTGCTTCCATAACGAGGAAAAAATAAGCAGGACCACTGCCTGATAGTGCCGTGACGGCATCCATCTTTCCTTCATCATCAACCCACAATGCTAATCCAACCGCACGGAGGATGGACTCTGCTAATTCATGTTGTTGTGTATTCACAAAATCATTAGCAGAAAGTGCTGTTGCCCCTGCTTGTACTAACGATGGAGTATTGGGCATTGCACGAACAATAGCCGCTTCATCTTGTTCTAACCAGCGAGCAATATCAGCAATACGTATGCCTGCTGCGATGGATATTAATAATGTATCGTCTCGCCAATGTGGAGCTAGTTGTCGAACTACAGATTGTAATTGTTGAGGTTTGACCGCCAAAATCAATACATCACAGGCTCTAGCCGCTTCAATATTGCTGCTATAAGTATGAATAGGATATTTATCTGTGAGCGCTTGCAAACAGAATGGTTCAGCATCTGATACATGAATATGACGCGGGTCGAAGCCATCAGAAACCAGGCCTCCAATTAGGCTTCGCGCCATATTGCCGCCACCTATAAATGTAATATTGCAGTCTTTCATAATCAGTTCCATATTGCCGTTAAGTTGTTATTATTAGTTTACGTGTTATCGCTTGGGTGATGTAAGTCACTTGTGTGTCTCATGCCAAAAAGAGCGGTGCCTATTCGTACCATCGTACTACCTTCGGCTATTGCCATGGTCATATCCCCTGACATACCCATTGAAAGAGTGTCTACCGATGGATAAATATCGGCAAGCTGCTTAAATAATATATGCGCTTTGTGAAATGAACGTTGTTGTTGTAGCGGATCATCGGTGTGAGTGGGAATAATCATTAAGCCACGTAACTGAAGATTATTAAGTTGGGATATTTGTTTAGTTAACTCAAATAATTCTGCAGCCGCTATGCCCGATTTGCTGAGTTCATTATCTATATTGACCTGAATACATATATTCAATTTTCCTAGATTAACTGGACGTTGATTATTTAGGCGTTGCGCTATTTTTAAACGATCAACGGTTTGTACCCAGTCAAAATTTGCGGCGATATCTTTTGTTTTATTCGATTGGATTGGGCCAATAAAATGCCATTCAAGTTTAAGATCTATAAGCGAGTTGATTTTAATGAGCGCTTCTTGTAAATAATTTTCACCAAAAAAACGTTGGCCTGCTTCAGCAGCCTGCCGAATGACTTCGGCAGGCTGCGTCTTGCTAACAGCAAGTAATTGCACTGAATTAGGAGTCATTGCTGCTTGATCTTCAGCAAGATGAATATTGTCTATAAGGGTATGAAATCGATTATTTAACTTTGTCATGTTGCAAGCCTGCTGTCAGCGGGATACCTTTACGTTATAGACTTCCTGCTGGAGGTTGGACTACAACTTAAAATGATTAGGAATATACATGGATATTACTGAATTACTGACCTTTAGTGCAAAAAATAAAGCTTCAGATCTACATCTTTCGGCAGGTGAACCCCCCATGATTCGTGTGGATGGTGATATCCGTCGGATCAACGTGCCAGAACTTGATAACACGGCAGTCCGTACCATGGTATATGACATCATGAATGATAAACAACGTAAAGATTTTGAAGAGTTTTTAGAGGCAGATTTTTCATTTGAAATATCAGGTCTAGCGCGTTTCCGTGTCAACGCTTTTAATCAAAACCGCGGGGTAGCAGCGGTATTTCGAACGATTCCTTCAAAAGTGCTGACGTTAGAAGAACTAGGTGCGCCTGATATTTTCAAAACTATTGCCGATAATCCTCGCGGAATTGTATTGGTTACTGGGCCAACGGGATCGGGTAAATCAACCACGTTGGCTGCGATGGTTGATTATAAAAATGAAAAGTCAAATGAACATATTTTGACCATCGAAGATCCGATTGAATTTGTACATAAAAGTAAAAAATGTCTTGTTAATCAACGAGAAGTGCATCGTGACACTTTAGGGTTCAGTGAGGCGTTACGGTCAGCTTTACGTGAAGACCCCGATATTATCTTAGTAGGTGAGTTACGTGATTTAGAAACTATTGAGTTAGCCTTGACTGCTGCTGAAACAGGCCACTTGGTATTTGGTACGTTACATACCTCATCAGCCGCAAAAACGATAGATCGGATCATCGACGTATTTCCTGCCGCAGAAAAATCGATGGTGCGTTCAATGTTATCTGAATCATTGCGTGCCGTTATTTCGCAAACCTTGTTGAAAAAAGTAGGTGGCGGTCGAATTGCCGCTCATGAAATAATGATTGGCACTGCTGCAATTCGTAACTTGATTCGTGAAGATAAAGTGCCCCAAATGTACTCAGCTATTCAAACGGGTGGCGCAGTGGGTATGCAAACATTAGATCAATGTCTACAAGATCTCGTGCGGCGTCAAAAAGTAACTAAAGCAGATGCATTGCCAATGGCCGTGAATAAAGACTTATTCCGCTAGGAGAAAATGATGGATAT
>Ga0105053_10008541_pt1 | contig 13282 bp, 12 predicted proteins | sample BON01_FD_78093 | JGI IMG/M metagenome (GOLD analysis project Ga0105053, IMG submission 78093) | Freshwater microbial communities from Lake Bonney liftoff mats and glacier meltwater in Antarctica - BON-01 | ecosystem: Environmental > Aquatic > Freshwater > Ice > Glacier meltwater | place: Lake...
AAGCATCCTTGGCTTGAGCGCGTGCTTATTCCGCTTTGCTCAAGCATCCTTGGCTTGAGCGCGCAACGCCCGCTCTGCCCCGTCTCGGCCTTCAGTGACAAGACGAAGCAACGTCGGCATGGTGTTCGTGGCAAGAAATTCGTTGGTCTTGGCAATTAACTCAGGTGAAGCGGCGTACACCGGGTACATGCCGGCGGTGATGTCTTGGGCCATTTCCATTGTCTGTTCGTCCCAGACGCTGGGAAGTTCCTCGAAGTAACGATCAACGAAGGCTTCCATCAGATCTCGGTGATCGGGGTCTTGGAACCCGCCAATTGTTGCTTCGATGATCGTATTCGGAAGGGAATTGTTATGCATGACCGCGTTCCAGGCGGCTTCCTTGGCGTTCATGGTTGGCCGTGATGCAAGGGCCAGGGTTGCTTGACGCTTGCCGGTTGCCGTGTTGTCCACCTCAAGTTCGGCATCAATTTCCGCATCACCCTGAACACCGGCACTCACCAATGCTCGTAGCAAAGACCAGCGAAGGTCGGTGTCGATGACGAGCCCCTCCCAAATAATAGTTGAGTCAAGAAGTCCGGCCACGATTTCCAACTGAGCATTCGTGGTTGCGTTGCCAACGAATACGCGAGCGAATGCCAATTGGTGATCACTGCCCGCTTCGGCTTTTGCTGCCAAGCCCTCACATGCTTGCGCTAGACGCAAGCGGTATTCATCTCGGTGGACTGCTGAAGCAAATTGGTCAATGGCCATGGAAAGTTGACGCAGGACGCCACTGGTGACACCAACATCACTTTCGCGATCAATCCCGGAGAGAACCAAATCAAGAAATTCTCCAGTGCTCACCTCTGCATCACGGGTCATGTCCCATGCCGCGCTCCAAATGACAGCGCGAGCGAGTGAATCTGAGATTGCGCCAAGATTTGCGGTCGCAGTTTTCCACGACTTGTCATCGAGGCGCACCTTTGCAAATGTCAGGTCACCGTCGTTGACGAGCAGCAGATCTGGTTGCCTCCTGCCCACGAGCTGAGTGATCTCGGTGTGGGCGCCGGTGACGTCAACGGCAATGAACTCGCGTTGGACCAATCCGGCATCGGTAAGGTCATAGAGTCCAAGACCCACTCGGTGTGAGCGCAAGGTTGGTGCGACGCCGACCGGTGACGTGGGTGGCTCTTGTTCAATAATCACCTTCTCGTAATTGCCTTCCGGGTCAACCGTGACGAGTGGGCGCAGCAGGTTCACCCCGCTTGTTTGTAGCCATTCCCGGGTCCAATTCGACAGATCTCGTCCACTCGTTGCTTCCAGTTCGGTGAGAAGGTCGCTGAGTTGCGTGTTTCCCCAGGCATGTTTTTTGAAATAGACGCCGATCCCGGCCATGAATTCTGGTTCCCCCACCCAGGCGACCAACTGGCGAAGGGCAGAGGCACCCTTTGCATAGGTAATGCCGTCAAAGTTGACGCGAACCGCATCAAGGTCAACCATGTCGGCTGCAATCGGGTGGGTTGAGGGCAGTTGATCCTGTCGGTAGGCCCAGGCTTTGCGCAGGTTGGCAAATGTTGTCCAAGCGTCGTTGTAGCGGGTTGCGTGCACATTCGCGTGGTGAGCGGCCCACTCAGCAAAAGACTCATTGAGCCACAGGTCATCCCACCAAGTCATGGTGACCAAATTGCCGAACCACATGTGTGCCAACTCGTGTAAAATTGTGTTTGCGCGCTGTTCATAGGCGGCAATAGTGACGCGACTGCGGAAAATAAGGTCTTCAAGAAAAGTCACGCAACCAGCGTTTTCCATTGCGCCCGCATTAAATTCCGGGACAAAAAGTTGATCGTACTTGGCGAACGGGTAGCCCACTTTGAATTGATCTTCATAGAATGCAAAGCCTTGCTTGGTGACTTCGAAGATTTCTCCGGGATCAAGGAATTCAGAAAGCGACTGCCGGCAATAAATACCGAGTGGATACGTCCCGTAAGGACCACTGTATTCGTCGCGCACTTCAAAATATGGGCCGGCAACGAGCGCGGTGATGTAGGTGGAAATTGTTGGGGTGGGCTCAAATTCCCACGTCTTTGAACCATTGTCATGTTCGGTGACCTGCGCCATCGGTGAATTGCTAATCACTTTCCATCCACCAGGCACGGTGGCGCTTAAAGTGAACGTTGCTTTCATGTCGGGTTGTTCAAAGCAGGCATACATTCGGCGCGCATCGGCTGACTCAAATTGGGTGTAGAGGTAAGTCTCGTTGTCAACGGGATCAACAAAGCGGTGCAGGCCCTCGCCGGTGTTCATGTATTTCCCTTGGGCAACGACAACGAGTGTGTTCATCGCTTCCACATGCGACAGCGTGATGCGTGCGCCCTGAAACACGTCAGCGACGGGGAGATCTACTCCATTAAGCGTCACTGAATCAACATTGGGGGCAATGAGGTCAATCCACGTATGAGCACCGGGTGTCGTACAGGCGAAGACGACGGTGGTGGTTGTGAGGAATGTTGGTCCACTCGACGTCAAGTCAAGGTCGACCTCGTAGGAGGTGACCGAAATCAAGTCTGAGCGCTCACTAGCCTCAGCACGGGTAATGTTTTCCGAGCGGGAACTTGTTGCCTCAGTAATTGTCATGTCGGAATCCTTGCACGAGACCTCTTATTTCGTCGGTCAGGTGGCACTGCCAACAATCGTGCTCCGTGCAAGGATGCCGTTATGGCCACTGATGTTGAATTTTGGTTCGATCCCATGTGCCCGTGGGCGTGGATCACGTCTCGTTGGGTTCACGAAGTATCTGGTTCTCGGGATCTAGACGTCACGTGGAGTGTCATGTCACTTGCTGTCCTCAATGAAGGAAATGACGTACCGCCGGAATACGCCGAGGTAATGGCAGCGGCCTGGAAACCGGTTCGAGTGTGCATTGCCGCAGAGGCAGAGTCTGGTAAATCGGTCCTCGGTCCGCTATACACCGCTTTGGGTACCCGAATCCACGTGGCGGCTCGCAAAGATTACGACACGATTATCGCCGAAGCCCTTGCCGAAACAGGATTGCCGGCATCGCTAGCAGCGGCTGCCAACTCCGAATCATGTGATGCGCAATTGCGCGCCAGCCACCAGCGAGGTATTTCTCTCGTAGGATCTGACGTCGGAACCCCGGTTATTGCAGTGCCGGGGCCAACGGGTGAACCCGTTGCATTTTTTGGCCCGGTACTGACACCGATGCCGGTGGGTGCAGACGCGACGAACTTGTGGGATGGCGCACTCTTGGTCGCATCGGTTCCTGGTTTCTACGAACTCAAGCGCACGCGAACGATGGAGCCTTCATTTGACTAGCCGATGGAGAAATGGGTCGACGGTGTGCATTTTTGACGCAGACTGTGGGATTTGCCAATCCTCGGTGCGGCTTGCCCGCCGGCTCCACGCTCGCGTTGACTTCATCCCTTCCCAGATATATGACTTTTCAGATGCACCGGCGGGTCTGACCCCAGAACGCACGCAGACGGAAGTTGTTTGTGTGACGCCGGTTGGGGATGTATTCGGGGGAGCCGCCGCGGTAGCCCAAATCCTGCGGGTGAGTCGAATCGCACCACTCGGAGCGGTCTTGGATTCTCGGGCGGTACTTCCTGTTGCCCGCATCGTGTACTCGTGGGTTGCCCGAAACCGCGGTAGGTTACCGCAGGCATGTGGAGTCAATACGACGCCACAATCACGTAAGGAATACTGATCCACATGAGCGATACGCACGACAATATCAGCATGCAACCGTGGCGTGGATTTGCGAGCGACAACTACGCGGGAGTTCACCCGGTAATTCTTGAAGCGCTCACCCGGGTGAACTCGGGTCATCAGGTCGCCTATGGCGATGATTCAATTACCGCTGAACTAGATGAACGTATGGCCGCACTTTTCGGTCGGCCAGTTGGAATTTATCCTGTTTTTAACGGAACCGGTGCCAACGTTGTGGCGTTGTCATCAATTCTGAATCAATGGGAAGCGGTTGTGTGCACTAACACGTCGCACCTGCACATGGATGAAGGTGGCGCACCCGAAAAAGTTGCCGGAATCAAGTTGTGGACGGTGCCGGGGATTAACGGAAAACTGACACCGGACTCGATCCGTTCGACCGCCCACGATTTTGGTTTCGTCCATTACGCCCAACCCGGGGCGGTCTCCATTGCCCAGTCCACCGAGATGGGAACCGTCTACACGGTGGAGGAAGTCACAGCCATTAGTGAATGCGCACACGAACTTGGCCTTCGCGTTCACATGGATGGAGCGCGGATTGCAAATGCAGCGGTGGCATTGGGTGTTCCCATTGCCGACTTCACCGTAAACGCAGGAGTAGACATTTTATCTTTTGGGGGAACAAAAAACGGAATGCTGATGGGCGAAGTTATTGTTGTCTTCAACCCAGATGTTGTTCGCGGCGTTGAATACTTTCGCAAGAGTTTCATGCAACTCAATAGCAAAATGCGATTCGCATCCGCGCAGATGATCGCGCTGCTCAGCGAGGACCTCTGGCTCGCTAGTGCGACCCACGCGAACGGTATGGCCCAGAAACTCAAGTCAGCAGTTGAGCGAATTCCTGGGATCTCGATTGAAGTTCCAACGGATGCCAATGCGGTGTTTGCGCGGATGCCAGCAGAGGTCGTTGAGCGCCTGCAGGATAAGTGGCGTTTCTACACGTGGGACAGCCCAACCCTGGTGCGTTGGATGTGTGCTTGGGACACCCAGGAGTCCGATGTTGACGCATTTGCGGCAGATATTGCTGCGGAAATGGCTGCGCAGCAAATGGAAGATTCAAGAATGAACGCCAGTTAGTCGTGCCGGAAGGTCACGTTGTTCATCGGCAAGCGAGAACATTAAACACACTCTTTGCACGGCACGTCGTTCACGTGACCAGTCCGCAGGGTCGCTTCACGCAATCAGCTTCCGTAGTAAACGAAACCCCGTTCATTAAAGCGGAGGCGTTTGGCAAGCATCTCTTCATCACATTTGGTTACGGCAAGGTCATCCACATTCATCTCGGCTTATATGGAAAATGGACTTTCCTGAGTCACACCCCCGAACCGGTTGGCCTGATTCGTATACAGATGTCCACCCCTCAAGCGTGTGCCCAGTTACGTGGACCAAATGCCTGCGCCCTGATTTCCCCTGATGACGTAAAAATTATCAGGGCAAAAATTGGTCCTGATCCCATCAGAAAAGATGATCCACAATCAGCGCGAGCCACAGTGTTGGCAAGTCGAACTCCGATCGGGGCACTGCTCATGGACCAGACACTTTTTGCCGGAGTCGGGAACATTTATCGCGCCGAAGTTCTCTTTCGTAGCGGAATCGATCCGCAGACCCCGGGTAAGGAACTGACTTCGGAGCAGTTTGACACTCTGTGGCGTGATCTCATTAACCTGATGAAAATTGGGGTAAGGCGTGGCCGCATTGACACGGTTCGACCCGAACACCTGCCAAAGGTCATGAAGCGCGCCCCACGCGAGGACCGACACGGCGGCGAGGTTTACGTCTACCGGCGTACTGGGTTGCCTTGCCATGTGTGCGCGCATGAGGTCGCTGAGAGTGATCTTCGGGGAAGGAATCTTTTCTGGTGCCCCAATTGCCAGAAATAAAAAACAGTGGCGTTTAAATTGGGTGGAACTCGCCAGGACCAGAACACAACGCCTATCACCAGAACACAAAAAAGTGGAGGAACCGCTGCTCGAACCACATTGAGTAATACCCACAGCCATGAGGCATTCGCGGATGCCCTGAGCCGATCAGGGTCCTTGCGCCACGCGGCCCGCGACTGCGCGTGACGAGTGGATGGCCTCACCATCACAATGGAGTGTCACAATGAAATTTTCTTACCGACTCATTGTCAGTCGGGTCCAGAGGTAGGGTTCTGCGGTGAGTGATGCGAGCGTTCAACCTTTAGCCGATCAGTGGGCGGCTGACCTAGCGAGTTGGGCCCTTCCGCAGGAGATCTTGGATCAAGCACCCGAAGTACCGTGGAAGCATTCGGTCGCCATGTTCACCGTATCCGCGGAGATACCTGATTCGGTATCACACCAGCGCGCTCGCGAAGTTCTCGAGCCCGGTGGCAGTGTCCTGGACATCGGTTCAGGAGGTGGCCGCGCTTCAATGGCGATCACTCCACCCGCCGGAACGGCGACCGCGGTTGACCACCAGGAAGAAATGCTCGACGAATTCCTGATAGCGGCGAAGACTCGCGGAGTCATCGCCCACAGCTACCTTGGCGACTGGCCGGATGTTGCGCCACTGGTACCCGAGGCTGATGTCGTTGTCTGTCATCATGTTGCCTACAACGTGGCGAATATTGCGCCTTTCCTCCAAGCATTGAATGATCATGCACGCAAACGAGTGGTGATGGAGGTTTCCATGAGCCATCCCACAAGCAATATGAATGCGCTATGGAAAAAATTCTGGGATGTGGAGCGACCAACGCAACCAACTCCATATCAATTACAGGACATCTGCCTGGCCTTGGGTTTTTCGGCGGTCCTTGACATTTGGGAGGACGAAAACTGGGGTGGCCGGGTAGACCTGCCTGAGGCCGAGCGAATCCGGCTAGCGAGAATTAGACTATGTCTTACGGAGGATCGTGATGCGGAATTGGCCGCGGCGCTCCTGGCTGAAAAAGACGCTCAACCTCGGTCGGTTGCAACTCTCTGGTGGGATGTGAAATAAGTGGAAACACTCGCTCCAACAGTTGGTCACGACAGGGTGACCCAGTATCGGTCGACGCCGTTGCTGTTGTTGTTCTCGGGCATCATTGGGCTGGTTGCCGCATTCACGCTAATTCAAGACAAAATTGCGATCCTTTTAGATCCCAACTACATTCCCAGTTGCAATATCAATCCGGTGCTCTCCTGCGGTTCGGTCATTGTCACCGATCAGGCATCGGTATTTGGATTCCCGAATCCGCTGATCGGGCTAATTTCCTACTCGGTCGTCATCACCCTTGCCGTTCTTCTGCTCGCTCGCGTCGTGTTGCCGGGGTGGATCTGGCTGGGGCTCAACCTTGGCGCCCTGGGTGGGATGGCATTTGCGGGCTGGTTGATCTTCCAGAGTTTGTACGTAATTGATGCCTTGTGCCCGTGGTGCATGGTTGCCTGGACCGCCACGATTCTGATTTTTTGGCTCACCACGGCTGAGAATGCGAAAGCTGGAAGGTTCACCAGAAGCGGAACGCCAGGATTTGTGTCAGAGATTTTCAGTTCATTGCGCTGGCTTTTCATCGGTTCAACGTTCCTCGTGATTCTCATCTTGATTTTCATCAACTGGATGGATTTCTGGCTCGGTCGCAGCTAAAAACACCCGCCAGACTTTCCCAGTTTCTGGGAAAGTCGGACGTAATCGGCTTACTCGGAGGAGATTTTGTCCATGTCATCCGGTTTGCGCGGCCCCTTGCTCTGGGTCTGAGCCCAGACCCACTGCGGGTGGTGCGCCTGCGCCCAACTAGGGGTGACCTCACCCGAGCGCATGCCCATCCGGGCTTGGGCATCATTCATGGCGTGATAAATATGTCCAGCGAGGGCGACAACGATGGCCAGGGTCAACCAATCATGGACGAATGTTGCCCCGGTGCGAATGTCATCGGTAAAAAGTGAACTGAAAAACATGACCATTCCGGTGGCAAACATAATCAGAATTGAACCGAAGCTAAATGCCGAGTTGAGTTTTTGACCGGCGTTGTATTTACCGTAAACCGGATCGGGATTGATGATTTCGGGCTTGATCGAAGTGCTGTCCTGACGTTTGAGCCAGGCAAAATCATGGGGGTAAAAACGATTGAGTTCGCGCATGTTCATCCGAAATACGGGGAACGCGATAGCGATGATCAACGGGATCGGTAATAGAAAGCCGCTGACAGAATGGATTGTTTTAACGATGCCACGGTTACCCACCAGGACGCTAATATCTGGAATGTAGAGAGCGGCGGCTGTGGCGATCAGGATAAACATCAGGATTGTGATTGTTCGGTGCGCGAAGCGTTCAATCGGGGTGAAGCGTTTCACGTGACCGGCTCGTCGCTGCGGCCATTTGATTGACCAACCCAAGCGTCAATGTCGTAACCCCGCTGCTCCCAGTACCCGGGAATAACCGAGTCGACGACATTGATATTTGACAACCACTTAAGTGACTTGTATCCGTACATTGGTGCAACAAGTAGTCGGACCGGACCACCATGTTCACGCGTTACTGGTGCTCCATACATCGAGGTGGCAATCAAAACATCGGGCCGAATGGCCTGCTCCATCGTGAGTGATTCGGTGTAAGCGCCATCAAATGAAGCGATGGTCAGGGCGGTTGCTGTAGCGGGAGCCCCAGCAACGGCCAGAAGATCGCTCATCAGAACACCCGACCAGGGCACGTTATCCACGCGCCATCCGGTAACACATTGGAAGTCCTTTGTCATTGACGTTTGAGGCAGTGACTCAAGGTCGGCAAAAGTCAGATTTAGTGGAGTGCTCACTGCGCCACCGACGGTCAAGCGATAATCCGCCTTGGACATTTCTGGGTAGCCACTTGTTACCGTATAAATCCGGAATCCACCAGCGGCCGGAATTATCGACCCTAGTCCTGGAACCGTGGCAGCGACGGTATTACTCACAACCGAATTCAGTTGCCGACCGAAGACCACTCCGAGAGCGCCCAAGCCCACCATGCCAAGGACCACGCGTCGACCGACAGGTGATCCCCTTGCTTCCATAAGCCTATGGGAACACACAATGCTGGTTTTCGCCTAAACATTTCCTCTCATGTGAAATTCACGTCTTCGTGATTGGGAGCCAGGTGAGGGGGTAAGGTCCCGGTTATGTGCACAGCCATGAGAATTTCAGCCGCAGATAAATCCATCGTTGTTGGTCGCACCATGGAATTCCCGATTCTGATGGATGCGCAATTGACCGTCATCCCACGGGGAATTGAACTGTCAAGTGAAGCGCCCAACGGTGAAACCGGAGTTACGTGGACCACCAAGTACGGCACGGTGGGGGTCGACGCATTTTCTGACAAGTTGCCAGGGGGAAATTTCAGTTACACCGATGGCATGAATGAAAAAGGACTCTATATCGGGCTGCTGTATCAGCCGGGTTTTTGCGTCTGGTCTGCCTCCGAGGGTAAACCGAGTAGTGAGTTATTAACACCCTTGCACGTGATTTCATATTTACTCACGACCTGCGAAAACGTTGAGGAAGCCAAAGTTGCATTGTCGGCCGTAACCGTGTGGAACTTCCAACCCCCTGTTCCGGTCAAGATCACCGGGCATTTTGGTATTTATGATGCATCGGGTGCGTGTGTTGTTGCCGAGTGGGACAACGGAACCCTTAAGTTATTTGACAATCCCATTGGAGTGTTGACCAATTCTCCCACTTTTGATTGGCACCTGATCAACTTGCGGAATTACATCAATTTGACGCCTAACCCGGAGGCAGAGGTTTCGATTGCTGGTGTGGCATTGGCACCGTTGGGAATCGGTTCGGGTATGCGGGGATTGCCGGGAGATCCGACACCGCCATCCCGTTTTGTTCGTGCGGCGGCGTTGGTGGCTACCGCTAAACAACAACCGGATAGTGCATCGGCGGAAAATATGATGTTGCACCTGATCAACAACTTCGATTTGGTTGATGGCATCGCCGTGGCATCCATTGACCCGCCAGGGGAAGATCAAACGTTGTGGTCAACGATTAGTAATCTCACCGATCACACGTTCAGTCTTCGCACTGCAACCGATGTTACTTTCCGCACGATTGATTTGGCGAGCCTTGATTTTACCGGCGCCGAAATTCTTTCCTATGACCTGCCAGGTCCTGCGACATTCCCGAAATGGACGTTGTAATTCGTTGTTATTGACCGGGTTGGGCGCTGGATTGACCCGCTGCAAAAGTTCGGCATCGGTTCGGTCGAACTAATCCTGCAGAACGAGACAGAATCATTGGGTGGACCGATAAAAACAATTGGATCACAGCGTCGGTTGCATATGAAAATCAGGAGTTCTCCCGGCTGGAAGTTGTCGTGACAAATGGTGGGTACTCCGACTGGTGAACACGAAATAGCCCAGCGTCCCATTTTTGCTCGAGGCGGCGATTGGAATTGGGGTTTGTGCATGCAGCCCAGGAGACTCATCATGTGAGGCGAAATTTGGAGAAATGACTTTTTTACTACCAAGTTGGGAGACGCACAAGAGTTGATATCCACATTTCGTGGTCCAACACAATTTTTGATGGCCGGAGGTTGACTCTGTCTGGGCTGGAGATTATCTTGCAGTCAGTAAGCAGCGACAGTTAGCGCTGTTGAGAGAGTGCAGACCTAAATTCGGGAAGGCTGACAAGATGAATCGACTATTGGCAGAAGCGTTTATTACCAATCTCTTGAACATCACCAAGACACAGAACCTTGATGAATTCGATAAGCACTTCTGCGAGGACTTTCCCGGATTAGATGGTCTGAAGCAATGGTTTGGGGTTCTATTTTCGGCGTTCCCCGACTTCGATAAGCGAATGGAATTACTCATCGTCGATGACCAGTGGGTCTGGGGCCGATTCAGGATCACTGGCACACAAACGGGACCCTTTCTCGGGCATCCAGCCACTGGCAAGAAGATTGATTTCACATCCGTTGACGCTTGGCGTTTCGAGAATGGCCGAGTCATAGAACATTGGGACGTGATCGACAAGCTGACGATGTTTGAACAGTTAGACCTCATCCCCAGCATTGACCCGCACTAGCATGGCCAAAACAAGTGGACCGGCGTGGCGAACCGATAGGCTTGAGACGGAATGAACTGCGATTCGAATTAAGGTGCCCGCATGATTATTTTGCCGCCAGCATCCCTTGCTCCATCGATTGTTGCCGCTGTTAAGGGATCGGTTGGCGAACAGGGTCTAAACCAAATCCAAATTATGACCATGGAGTCCATTGCTCACGACATCATGAAAGCAGATGTTGATGTAGAAACCATGGAAGCGCTAACACCAGAACAGGCGGCACTCGCCATCGAGGATCCCCAGATCCGGCTGCAAGTTCTTCAGGCGATGCTGGCACTGGAAATGCTTGCGCCCGTTGAGGTCGACGGGGTTGCAACCGATGAAGGGCGCCTCAGGGTGTCAACCCAGCAGGCTGACCGTATCGATCGATACGCCAAAGCTTTTGGAATCAACCTCAGCCAACTCCACACATTTCGCGATCGGGCGCAGGGCCACCTGAAGATGATGTACATCGACCTTTTCGCCCGGACCCCGCTTCGCCGAGCCGCGATCAAGACGATCAAGGACGACGGAATCCGTGAATTTGTAAAAAACGTTGCCGCAATGCGAGGGCATGGCACAAGTGAAGCCATCGCAAACAAGTACCGGCGACTCGAAGACCTTCCCGACGGAACCTGGGGCAAACAACTCGCACACATGTACCAGACGAACGGCTGGCCGTATCCCGGTGAATCCCATGGGGTCACCGAACCGACCGCGATGCACGATTGGGTGCACGTCATTAGCGGCTACCCACCGACCGCGGTCGGTGAGCTACAAGTCAATGCTTATATGCATGCGTCGTCAGATGACCCCGCTAGCTTTGGCACGATCGTCCTGGCGCTGAGCTTGTACGGTATCGGTAACATCAGTCTTCCGATCGGAAACTTCATCTCCAAGGGAGCCCACTTCAATCGCCCCGATGTCGGACATTTGTACTCCGAAGCTGTTTTGCGGAGCAAAGCATCGGGAATCGATCTTTTTAATGGCGTTGACCACTGGGCAAATGCCGCGTTAGCAGTCGATCAGATTCGCGAACAATATGGAGTCCCTGCCAAGGAAATCGACATCGGCGAAGGCGACCCGGGGTTGATCAACTACCAACCTGGGTAATGGGTCGCTTCGGGAACCCATGACTACGTCGACCACGTGGCCGAACTCCGTCGAGGCCGAGGCATTGTCAGTTGCCACCTTGGCTGGGGAGAGACCGAGCAGGAACGCTGCAAGTCCGGAGTCGAGGACGTGGACCTTGGGTGACTTGATTGTTCGAGATGCGAGCGCCCTGCCCCACGCTGGTAGTCGACGCACGAGAAACAAGTCCTCGAGCAACCGGATGTCGTTCTCGTGGGTCTTACGTTCTCCTGGCAGTTCGGACATGGCTTTGCTGATGTCGAGGATTGAAGCAGTGCGAGCTGCAAGTCGGTTCAGGACCTCCCGAAGAGTTGTCGATCGCGGATTCTCGTCAGTTCGCGTACGTCCCGCTCCGCAGATTGCGAGATGTAGTCGGCGAACCATCGGTCGGGATCGATGGCGCTGCGTTGCAAGGTAAGGAGGAAGCCGCCAGCACAGATGCGCTTGGCGTAGTCCTGCCGGGTGGTGCTCGAACTCGACAGAGCCGCCACGCCCGCATCGGGGCCGGCGAGTAGCAACGGGAGCAAGTTCTCGGTGGCTCCGCCGACCTCACCTTGAGACAGCGGCAATATCGTCAAGTGATGCAGGCATCCGGTTAAGGCCTCAGACGTTCGAGGCAGTGCGTCCTGACGTGTCGAGCCTGTCGGCAAGGTGGTGCCGGGCAGGGACCCCTCGCGATTGAGGCGAGCCTTGATCGCGCTGAGGATCTCCGGGACGTGGCCGGTACTCGTCGACGCAGATAGGTGCGGTTCCATCGCGACCTGACGCAACAACGTGGACTTGCCGACTGACCGGGGGCCATGGAGGGCGATGTCCGGTTCCACGTTGAGCAGGCGCTCGACGACAGGTCCCAGACGCCGGTGCAGCAAGGGAAGCGAGTCGGCAGGCTCACGAGTTAGACACCCAAAACGCGGGAATTAAGCTACCAAAAACGCGGATCAGGAACTACCAAAAACTCGGAACACGGATGCTCAAGGCCTGGGCTCCGAGCTCCCACCCATGCCGGTGCTCCCAAGAGTGCGGACTCGCCAATCGGTCGCGACCTTGATTATTTGCGGGCCCACCGGTGCAAGACCCTGGATGCGCACCTGCCCTCACTCGTCGTGGCCGGACGTTTGCCCGAGGACATCCCGTGCTTGCCATCGATCACTTGTCCACAGACTTGTACCTGGCGAAGACTTGTACCCGGCGAGAGGGGCAGGGAGTAGTTAGGCGCCTTACCTGGGAGGACACGTGGAGCGGGTGACCGGGATCGAACCGGCATGGCCAGCTTGGAAGGCTGGGGCTCTACCATTGAGCTACACCCGCGAGGGACAACTGCAGAAGCAGAGTAAGAATAGTATTAAAGCCGAATTCTTCACCGGCAGGCCCAGTTTTAGGGGCGACATGGCAACTTAGGGCATCCTCAG
>Ga0105053_10008544_pt1 | contig 13280 bp, 9 predicted proteins | sample BON01_FD_78093 | JGI IMG/M metagenome (GOLD analysis project Ga0105053, IMG submission 78093) | Freshwater microbial communities from Lake Bonney liftoff mats and glacier meltwater in Antarctica - BON-01 | ecosystem: Environmental > Aquatic > Freshwater > Ice > Glacier meltwater | place: Lake...
CAGGAATGGCGGGTGCCATATTGTTTCACTCAGCAACAGGTACATTTTATTCCACAAGTGGAAGTCTCACTGTGCATCAGGCAGGAACGCCTACGCATCGCGAATACAGCGGAGTTTTTTCAGGAACATTTTATGACGCCACCAACGCTACTGCCATTACAGTTACCAATGGCGAGTTTTTGACTCAAGGAATATTCTGATGCAACCAGTCAGATGGCAGCACCCAGCACCAGTGCAAACTCACCACGTACGCCATGTGCTGTAAAATGGGCAATCCCCCCGCTCGGCCGAGTGTTCTTCAGGGTCACTCGTGCCGTAGTAACACAATCAGTTTGCAACTGATTTTTATACAAGACAAATCACCGCTGCAATACCATAACCTATCTACGTCCTAAAACTTCAATCCCTCTGCAACAAACAAACTTTCAAACAAATGAAAAGCGCCAAACCGCCCTTCTAAAACAAGAGGTAGAAAACAAGGACGCAGCGTAAGCCAAGAAGATGAAAAGGTGTTTGAAGAGCCCAAGGCGATGACTTTCTTTTCATCCGTGCGTGGGCAGTCCGTAGCTTTTCTCCGCTTGTTTTAGACAGGCTTGATCTTTGGGTACTTTTCCATCAAGGGAAAAGAACATGAACACCCTTTTATGCATTCAAAAGCAAATTATCTCCCCTCCGCTGGTGCAAGTTTGCAACTTGTGCCGTACGCAAGTCTTCCACCACAGGCAGACGACTTATGTAAAACAAAACACAATCAGTTTGCAATTGAATTCAATTCGCGGTTAACTGAGCACCCTTCGCCCCAGCTATTTTCGGCATCCCCCGCCTCATCATAGTCATCGTCCAAGGCTGAACCTTCTTCGCGCTTTACTGCACAGGCTTAGCTTTTTGCTGCAAGGCTTTCGCTCTTTACTGAGCCGTCTTCGCGCTGCACTGCACAGCCTTCGCGCACCATATATCACGTGCCTCACTTCGCTGCAATCCCTTTGTTCATAGGCATTACAGCACATTAACATTTTTTTTCAAGGAGTCTCACAATATATTTTTTCTACCGTAGTTTTAGAATGGAGGCCACGCCTTAAAAAGAAAATTAACCCTTTAAAAACAAACGTTATGGGAACTTCAAGACCGATTGCCAAGTATCATTGCACCCAAGCAGAACTCTATGCCATTTGCACAATTGGCTGGCAGAGCTACAACGAAAATCAACCCGATTTCGAAGCCTTCAAAACCACCTATACCGCAGCCTTCGGTACCGCAATGGTTGCGGCAGTCGAAACCGCCAAAAACCTACCCGACTTTCAGGCCCGTAATGAAGACACCGAAACCGCCTACATCCTCATGGGACAAACCGCTACACTCGCGCTCACCAAATGGAGAACCTTGCGTAGCTACATAAAGTCCGCCTTCGCACCCGAGTTGCAAAAACCAAACATCGAAGGCGCTGGAGAAGAGCATTACACCAAAGCCACCACACGTAATTGGGCCGAAACCGAACTCATGTTCACCTCCGCCCTCAACTACATAACCGAAAATACCGCCATACTCACAGCAGCAGGTATGCCCGCCACCTTCCCAACCAGTTTTTCCGACCTCCACACAACCTTCATCAGCCACTACAGCACCTTCACCGATTCGGGCCAAGACGAACACGAAGGCACAGATGCAAAAGTCAATTCCAACAACTCCCTCTATGATAACCTTCAGAAAATGTTCGAAGACGGACAAATCATATATGAAGAAAACCCCGCCAAACGCGAACGATTCATCTTCGCCCGCGTCAAAGAACTCATTACAAACAACTCATCAGCAGGTGGCAGCGGAATTCCTGCTACGGTGGTTGAGCTTGGGGTTTACGTCTATGATGAGGAGACAAACACTCCTATTGAAGGAGCGCATTTTACGATTCTCAACGCTCCGGGAGGCGTTGCCATCAGTGCTACTTCTAACTCTGAGGGAATTGTGCTTATGAGAATTCTGGGCTTTGAACCTAACGAAACAGTTGTCCTTAACGGTGAAATAACTGCCGATGGATATGAATCGGGAACTGGAGAATTAGAGGCTACCGCAGGAAATCTCTATTCGATTGATGCTAGTATGCAGCCGGTGGTTTAGTCCCATAGTCGATAGACCATGGTTATTAACTAAGGACTGTAGTCCGTGGTCTGTGGTCTATCGACTATGGTCCGTGGTCCGTGGTCTTTTTCAATCATAATTCAAATTCGGACCCATCCACCTTTCCACTTCCCGAACTTCCATACTTTTTCTCACAGCGTAATCTTCCACTTGGTCTTTCTCAATTTTCCCAAGGCCGAAGTATTTGCTTTGCGGATGTGCGAAATAGAAACCGCTAACGGAAGCTGTAGGCATCATTGCCAAGCTTTCTGTAAGCGAAATCCCAGTGATTGAAGTTGCATTAAGAAGGTTGAATAATTCAGGTTTTTCGGTATGATCCGGACAAGCTGGATAACCTGGAGCGGGACGGATTCCACGGTATTTTTCGCGAATCAATTCTTCATTTGAAAGTGTTTCGGAGGAATCATAACCCCACGTTTCTCTTCTCACAATGGAATGTAGTTTCTCAGCAAATGCTTCAGCCAATCGGTCTGCCAACGATTTGAGCATAATGCTGTTGTAATCGTCATGGTCTTTGGCAAACTCTTCAAGCTTGGTTTCAATGCCCAATCCTGTCGTGACGGCAAATCCACCCATAAAATCGGGAAGACCTGTTTCTTTAGGAGCCACAAAATCGGCTAACGCGATATTCGGAATGTTGGTTGCCTTCTTGCTTTGCTGGCGTAAAGAATGAACGGTTGAAAGCAACTCCGTCCGCGTTTCGTCAGTGTACAATTCTACATCATCGCCCACGGCATTTGCTGGCCAAATGCCCACAACTCCGCTTGCGGTGATCCATTTCTCGCTGATGATTTTCTTGAGCATGTCTTGCGCATCGGCAAACACTTTCGTTGCAGCATCGCCTACAACTTCATCCTCCAAAATTTTAGGGTAACGACCAGCCAATTCCCATGTTTGGAAGAAGGGTGTCCAATCGATGTAATCCACCAATTCGCTTAGCGGAAAATCAACAAACTCGGTCAGGCCAAGCTTGGCTGGCTTTGCGAGGTCTTCCGCTTTCCATTCAATTTTAGTCTTGTTTTCGCGTGCAACTTCAAGTGATACAAACTCTTTATCGGCTCGTTTACGTGCATGCATTTCGCGCATGTGTGCGTATTCTTCCTTGATATTGGTTATAAACGCCTCTTTCTTGCTTCCCAACAGACTTTCCACAACCGTAACCGCTCTTGACGCATCCAACACATGAACTGCTTGTCCGCGCTGGTATTTCTCCTCAATCTTTACTGCGGTGTGAACGCGAGAAGTAGTTGCTCCACCAATAAGCAACGGAATATCGAAACCATCATGTTCCATCTCTTTGGCAAGATGAACCATCTCATCCAACGATGGGGTGATGAGACCGCTCAATCCAATCACATCCACATTCAATGCTTTGGCTTCGCGAAGAATTTTCTCCGCAGGAACCATCACTCCGAGATCAATCACTTCGTAGTTGTTGCAGGCAAGCACAACGCCAACGATGTTTTTGCCGATGTCGTGAACGTCACCCTTGACTGTCGCGAGTAAAACACGACCAGCCCCTCCCGACCTCCCCGAAGGGGAGGAGTTGGCTTCCTTTATTTTACGTTGAATCTTATATCTAACATCATCAATAGCTACCAACACCTCATCATTTGTAAATCGAATAACGCTAAAACCTTGTTCTTTGAGCCAGTTCTCTCTTGCCACATCATTTTCCTGAACATCTGGAAGTTGATGAATCAAGCCGTCAATCTCAATGACCAATTTTTCCTGAAGACAAACAAAATCAGTAATGTATTTTCCAATGATATGTTGTCTTCTGAATTTATGTCCACCAAGCTGTTTGTTCCTAAGCGATTGCCACAGCGCATCTTCAGCCTGAGTTGGTTGGCTTCGATGCTTCTTCACATACTCCTTAATCTTTTCATAGTAAACCGGGTCAGCAGTCATGTACCCAGGTGTCTCGGAGCTGCCATCCCCCCCTTTGGGGGGTAGGGGGGCTTCCATATAAGGAAGCAAGTAAGCAACCGCCTTTTTCATCACCCTTGCTGATTTTACCACCTGCGGAAGAAACATCTTTCCAGCCCCAAAGAGGTCGCCAACGATGTTCATTCCCGCCATCAATGGGCCTTCAATTACATGCAAGGGCTTTTCGGCTTTCAGACGGGCTTCTTCCACATCTTCCTCAACGTAATCAGCAATTCCTTTTACCAACGCATGAGATAAGCGTTGCTCCACTGGGGCATCTCTCCAAGCCAAATCTTCAACTCGTTCTCTGGTTGTTCCAACAAATGTTTGTGCAAAATCCAGTAATGCCTCGGTGGCATTTTCATTTCGATTGAGTAAAACATCCTCTACTCTAATCAATAGCTCCTTCGGAATTTCATCATAAATCTCCAACATGGTTGGGTTCACAATTCCCATATCCATTCCATGCTGAATGGCGTGATAAAGGAAAGCCGAGTGCATGGCCTCCCGAACCGGATTGTTTCCTCTAAACGAGAACGAAACGTTACTCACACCGCCAGAAACCTTCGCTCCTGGAAGGTTTCCCTTGATCCATTTAGTGGCATTAAAAAAGTCAACAGCATTGTTATTGTGCTCTTCCATTCCCGTTGCCACAGGGAAAATATTCGGGTCAAAAATGATGTCTTGCGGTGGAAATCCGACCTTATTCACCAACACGTCATACGAGCGTTGGCAGATTGCAATTCTACGCTCATAGCTGTCGGCCTGACCGTTTTCGTCAAACGCCATAACTACCGTAGCCGCACCGTAACGCTTGATTTTCTTAGCGTGATCAATGAATTGTTCTTCGCCTTCTTTCAAGCTGATGGAATTCACCACGCACTTTCCTTGAACGCATTTCAATCCTGCTTCAATAATCTCCCACTTCGAGCTATCAATCATGATGGGGATTTTTGAAATATCAGGTTCTGCCATCACCAGATTGAGAAATTTGACCATGGCTTCCTTGCCATCAATCATGCCTTCATCCATGTTGATGTCTAGTACCTGCGCACCGCCTTCCACTTGGTCGCGGGCAACGGCAAGTGCCTCATCAAATTTATCATCCTTGATAAGTCGCAAGAACATCTTCGAACCCGTGACATTGGTTCTTTCACCCACATTGATGAAGTTAGAACCAGGGAATATGGTCAGTGGCTCAAGGCCTGAGAGTTGTAAAGGAGGAAGTTTATTAAGTCGATTGTCCATAGTCGATTGTCCATAGTAGGACGGAGTTATTTTTTGGGTTTGATGGAATTACGTAGTGCCTGTGTCATTCTAATTAGTTCTTCGGCATCAGCATAAAGCCGTTGAAAGTCTACTTCCGTAATCAAGCCACGCTTTCTTCCGAGATAAAGACAAGAGACGACCTCAATGGCAGAACGAATTGCATAACCTAAGAATTTGCTGAATTCTGCATCCGATTGCCCTGTTGAACCTTCCGCAATGTTTAAATTGACACTATCAGATGCACGTTTTATTTGTGACGAAAGAATGTATAGTTCATCCTTCGGAAAAGTGAGAGTGAGCTCATGTATGCTGGCCGAATAGTCAAGGGACTTTTGCCAGACAGTTAGATTTTCAAATTTGAATGCCATTTCTTTAGATTAGTCCATGGTCGATAGACCATGGCAGGTTATTTCTAGTGTTATTTTTCGCCAAGACCATCGTCTGTGGTCTGTGGACTATGGCCTATCGTCCGTGGACTATATTTCGAAGCCACCTCCGCAATGGCTTTAATATGCGGTGGAGTCGTTCCGCAACATCCCCCAATGATATTTATCAAGTTCTCTTTAAGAAAGTCTTCAATCTGACTGGCCATCATTCTTGGAGATTCGTCATATTCTCCGAATTCATTAGGCAATCCAGCATTTGGATGTGCGCTGATGTTGAAGTGAGACTTACCTGCCAACACTTGCAAATGAGGCCGCAATTGCGAAGCTCCCAACGCACAATTGAAGCCAATGGACAGCAACGGAATATGCGAAACTGAGATAAGGAAAGCCTCGGCAGTTTGTCCAGATAAGGTTCTTCCACTGGCATCCGTAATTGTTCCTGAAACCATAATGGGCAATCGATAACCGAGTTCGTCAAACAATTCGTCAATTGCGAAAAGAGCGGCTTTTGCGTTCAGGGTGTCAAATACGGTTTCCACCAAAAGAATATCCACGCCACCTTCAATTAAAGCTTTTGCTTGGTCTCGGTATGCGATGCGTAATTCATCAAACGTTACACCTCTAAAACCAGGATCGTTCACATCTGGAGAAAGCGAAGCCGTTCTATTTGTTGGCCCCATAGCTCCTGCTACAAAACGCGGTTTGTTCGGTTCTGTAATCAGGAATTCATCCGCTACTTCACGAGCAATTTTGGCTGATTCGTAGTTGATTTTATACACCGCATCTTCCAAGCCATAATCTGCTTGCGCGATGGTTGTACCGCTGAAAGTGTTGGTCTCGGCAATGTCTGCGCCAGCTTCAAAATATTGACGGTGAATGTCTTTGATGATCTCTGGACGCGTGATGGAAAGCAAATCGTTGTTTCCTTTCAAAGGCTTTTCAGCATCCTTAAAATACTCACCACGGAAGTCTTCTTCTGCCAACGTGTGTCGCTGAATCATGGTTCCCATCGCGCCATCCAATACAAGGATTCGTTCCTTTAAGGCTTTCTCTAATATTTCAGTTTTATTGTTCATTTCAAATGTGTTTAACCACAGAGTTCACTAAGAATACACAGAGAACACAAAGGCTGTATCAAATCGTTAATCGTATGTCGTCAATCGTTCATCGTCAATCAAAAAAAAAGGCCTTCAACTCCGCCTGAGGCGGACTTGAAGGCCCTGTAGTTTCTGTTTAAATGTTCTCACATTCATCTTATCTCTTTCTCCGCCTTTGGCGGAGAATAGGATTTGGCACCTTTCCGCCTGAGGCGGAGGTTGCCAAGACTTCGTAGGGCCTTATCCCTCAGTCTTTCTTGATAAGCCAATAAATTAAGAACGAGCCGCGAAGATAGTACGGATACTTGAGACGGTCAACTAGTTGGCCGTCTCAAGTATTACAAATTTGAAGAATCAATACCCAAACACTTCTTCCAAGGTCAATTCTTTCACAGGGCCCAGCTTTTTAAGCACAGACATGTCCATTTCAGATTTTTTGCCGATAACGCAATAAACGTACGACCGCTTGGCAATGTTGGCGTTGAAATAGTCCTTCATCTCATCCATGGTCATGGTGCCGAGTTTCTCGTAAATGTTCTTGCGGATGTCATAATCAATTCCCTTGTCCTGCAAACTGCGGAAATTCCAGTAGATGTTCTGTTTGATAAGCCTGTCTGACTCAATCTGTTTCAGGGCAGAAATTCTTGATTCTTCAAACTGCGGCCCCGTGCCTGCGGGAATTGCACTCATCAGTACAGACATGGCATCAACCGCCTGCCCCATTTTGTTGTTCTGCGTACCCACATAAACCGAAACATAATGCGATTCATCGGCTTTGCTTGGTGTGCTTACCCACGCATTGGCGGCATAGGCCAATGCCTTTGATTCGCGTATCTCCTGAAATACGATGGACGAAAGTCCGCTGCCAAAAAACTCGTTGAACATGCTTTGGAAAGCCGCTTGCTGAGGATTGTACAGCTCGCCTTTTGAGAGCATTCTCAGTTCGGTCTGAACCATATCGTAATCCACAAAATAGACCTGACTCTTATCGGTGGCCAGTTCCTTGTATTTCAGCGGATTGGCAACGGTCAACAAGGTTTCGGGCATCACGTGGTTGGCCTTCAGTTTGGCAAATACCTTATCCATCGGACTTTTCCCATAATAAAGGATATTATGGCTATAACTGGTCAATGTGTGAATAATGTCTACCAATTCCTGTGCGGTAATGGCCTGCAATTCTTCTTCCGTCAACTCATTATTGAACTTGTTGTCGGGGCCATATTTGGCAAAATCCTGAATGCCCGACATGATGTTCCATTTGTTCTTCTTGTTGTCCTCGCGTTCTTGCAACTCGTCTGCAATCAGGTTCTCCAGCGCCTTTTCGTCAGGCTGCGCGTTCAAGATGAGTTCTTCCATGAGTTGTTGCGCTTCATCAAACGATTCTTCCAGACCGCTCATATACAGATAGACTTTCCACGAACTGGCGTCTGAATTGAACCTGACACCAAGACCGTAGAGTTTCTGCAATAATTGCTCATTCGTGTACTTTTCCGTGCCGAGATACTGCAAGTACTTGACCGCCAGTTTCACTTTTGGGTCGAGTTTCAGATCATCATCCATCTCCACAAAAAGAGTGAAAAGGTCGTTGGATGTGTTCTCAATGTAATAGAACGGCACATCCGCCATCAGTTCCTTTGATTTCAAAGCCGTTTTAAAATCAACAAATTCAGGTTTCAAGCGGATTGATTCCATTTTATCCAGCTCATCATAAAAAGGCGATCTCACCTCGCGGTTAATATCAACAGGAGTTATCTGCGGCTTATCCACCTTGAATGTTGTGGTGTCTTCGCCCGTGCGTTTGTACACCACAGCGTAGTTATTTGCAAAATTCTTGTTGGCCCAATCAACCAGTTGTTGCTTGCTCACTTTAGACATACGGTCTAGTTTAGAAATGTACTCTTCCCAAGTTGTTCCCATGATGTAGGCATCACTCATCAAATAGGCCCGGAGCCAGTTTTCCTCAAACTGTTCGAGTTCCTGAACTTTCAGATTTCTGATAACCGCAGGCATCAATTCATCCGAGAATTCGCCTTTTTTTATCAAATCAACCTGACCAATCAGGAGATCTTTCACTTCATCCAATGTTTGCCCACCTTTGGGATTGCCACCAAGCACCATGGTCGAATAATCGCGCTGCGTGTTCGAGTAGCTATAGGCGTCCAGAACGGTCTGTTTCTGCTTCAGGTTGAGGTCAATAAGTCCTGCAACATCGTTAGAGAGCATGGTCGACATAAGCTCGGCCATCATGGCATCTTCCGTGTGATAACCGCCCAAACGGTAGCCAATTGTCACCCATTCTTCCATCGGTCCATAAACTGTTGCTTCGCGAGGTTTGGTGATTGGGTCTTCTGTCGGATGCGTTGGCTGCACCAAATCCTTTCGCTTCCATCCACCGAAGTATTTCTTCACCATTTCCAGCGTTTTCTCTGGGTCGATGTCTCCAGCAATGGAAACAACCATGTTGTTGGGTACATAATACTTGTCGAAATACTCGTGGATCTTCACCATGGAAGGGTTTTTCAAATGTTCGCCTTCGCCAATGGTGGTCTGCGTTCCGTACTGGTGTTTCTCAAACAGGAGTTTGTTCAGTGCCTTGTATGCCTTGCTGTAATCGCTATCCTGCCCACGGTTAAACTCCTCATAAACCGCTTCAAGTTCTGTATGAAATAAGCGAAGGGTCAGCTCTGAGAAACGCTCGGCCTCTATCTTCATCCATTTCTCCAATTCTGTGGAAGGAATATCATTGATGTAGGCTGTTCGCTCGACTGACGTGAATGCGTTGGTTCCTTGAGCCCCGAGCCCGTTTATCATCTTGTCATACTCGTTGGCAATGGCAAATTTGGCCGCCTCGCCCGATACCGAATCTATTTTGGCGTAAATCGCCTTCTTCTTGGCGGGATCCGCTTCGTTCCGTTGCTGTTCGTAGAGTTCTGAGATAAGTTCAAGCAGCGGCTTTTCCTTTTCCCAATCCAGCGTTGCGAATTTGGATGTTCCCTTGAAAACCATGTGCTCCAAATAATGGGCAAGTCCTGTTACATCAGCAGGGTCGTTTGTGCTGCCCGTGTTTACGGCAATAAAAGTCTGCACGCGCGGCTGAGCCTTATTGACCGAGAGATAGACGTTCAGTCCATTTTCAAGCACATAATGCTGAGCATCAATTGGGTCAACAAAGGCAGACTTGTCCTTGTCTCCAGATTGGTTACAGGCCGAAAAGCCTACGGAGAATGCCGTAAACAGCAGAATAAAACGAAGTTTCATGGTCGGATTTTTTTAAGTGAACAGGGTGCTGAAAGTATCAATATTTATTCATCGCACACCCACAGAGAGTTTGCGCATACGCATACTAATGATGCCCGTTACCGGAGCAATAAAGCAAGCTTTAGAACTTATACCCGCTGTAATCCTCCGTAAACTCCTCTGGTTTGAAGGTTGGGTTAAGCTTCAGGTTAGAATACGCGTAGGTGGCCATCAACCCCTTCTCATCAAATAGTTTTTGATATAATGGGAGATAAGTTTCCTTGTCAATATACATCTCAATCTGCTTGCACAAGGAATTTGGCACCTTAATGACCTGACCAGCCTTCACATCATCGAAGCCTTTGATGTTGTTCAACTCAAGAAGGCCGTATTCGTCCAATCGTAGTTTACGAGCAATTTTCATAATATCTTCTCCTGCAAGCACAGTATAATTCTCAATCGCGTATTCCTTGTTCATCAGTGTCACGTTCAGGCATTTGCGACCATCGTAGGTTACATCGCCATTAATAGTCACATAATCATTCATCTTACTTTTGTACTTATTGTATACGAAGTTCAAAAGGTCGCCCGTGTATTTGAATCCCAATTCCTTCACACTGTGGTGCTGGTCTTTTCTCAGAATGTCACCATTCGGATCCAAATTCAATGTCATGTAAGGAAACGCATTCGGGTTCACTTTCGCGTTGCCTTTGTTCTGACCTTCTATGTAAAGCACTTCCGCTCCCTGGTTTGGAACATGAACTTTCAGATACACTTTGAACGGGCTTACATTCAGCTTCACATCCTGCGATCCGGGCATCATTTTTCCCTTGATTCTTTCTGTTTTGTCGAGTTTGAAACTGAGCGTTTTGATGCCATCAATGGTTGCCATCATTTTGCGAAACATTTCGTGCTTGTCAATTTCCTGAGCGGAAACATTTGAAGCAAAAAGAAGGACGGTAAGAAGTGCTGTTAATAATCTAGTCATGGTTTTTTTATTGCGGTTCGAAATTAAGGAAGTATGGTAAGCGAAATGGCGTAATGATCGGAGAGATGTTTCCGTCTTTTCGACCATTGTTGTGTGTAAGTTTTTAGTTCACGTCTGAGTTTGAAAGGATAATCCGTTTTACGTTCTAAGGCGTAATCAAGAAGATAGGTTTGTCCTTTCCATTTTTTCTTGATGAGGTCGTTGTTCTTGCATCCCCAAGTAATAGGTTCTGCAACGCTTAATTCACTTGCTTCCAACACCGAAACTTTGCCATCAGTGGAGTTTAGCGTGGTCAACATAGAATCGTATTCTTCCTTCATGCTGAAAGCCGTGTTCAAATCTCCGAGAATGAATTGCGGAATTTGCGGCTTTTGATTTTTCTGAAGAAGTTGATCAATCATTTTGAATTGCTCGGCTCTCACCAAAGCAAACTCCTTGCCATCTTCTGCCTGAACATGTGTGTTCACAAATTGATAGGTCTGACCATTGATTTCAACTTCAAACAAAACGGCTCCTTTTGCCGCCTTGCAATCGCTTACCAAGCAGCCATCAAAAAAGATGAATTCAGAATTTATGATTTCATGCTTACTCAGAATCCATAACCCACTATTGACTAGCTTCTTTCTGTTTTCTGGTTCAATCTCAAATGGAAACTCCCCTGCCAACGCTTTACGAAGTTTCTTTCTACTCGTTTTTCCGAAAGCTTCTTGGAAAAGAATGATGTCGTAATCTTCAGTTTTAAGAACTTCTCCAATCGCTTTTGCCCGTCTAAACTGCCCATCAAAGGTGATGGAATGAGGCCGCATGTAAATGTTCCAAGTAAGAACTTTGATGGAAGCCCCTCCCCCAACCCCTCCCCAAGAGGAAGGGGAGTTGGCGCCTTGAGCCAAGGTTGTATCTGAAACATCCTCAGCCTTTTGTCCAAATGATAAAACAGAAAGTAGCAACAAGGCTACGGCCAAACAAAACCTCATTGAAGAAATGGATTATTCTTTTTCTCAAACCCGATATTGGTGGATGGCCCATGTCCAGAATGTACTTGAACATCTTCTGGAAGCGTCAGCAACTCACTTTTAATTGCCGCAATCAACTGTGCATGATTACCTCCTGGCAGGTCTGTTCTTCCAATGCTTCCGTAGAATAATGCATCACCAGAAATAACTTGTTTGGTTGGAATATGATAGAAACAAATGCTGCCCGGAGAATGTCCCGGGACGAACAATATCTCTAATTCAATCGAACCTACAGCGATTGTTTCTCCTTCTTCCAAGAAAACCGAAGGCTGAACCATTTCGCCAGTGTCAAAACCGAAATTTTTCCCATAGTTCGGAACAGCGTTTAGAACAGGTAAATCCAACTTGTGTATCTCCAATCCCAAGTTGTATTTCTCAGCTAAGAATTTATTGCCCAAAACATGGTCAATGTGGCAATGCGTGTTTAGCAGTTTTATTGGTTTCAACCCTTCGGATTCAATGAAATCGACAAGCTCTTTTCGTTCGTGTTCATCAGAACAACCTGGGTCTAATATGGCGCAGTTCTTTTCTTCATCCCAAAGCACATAGGTGTTCTCTTGAAACGGGTTGAATGTGAATTTCTTTAGGTTCATGACCGCGAAGGTAACTGTTGTGGAATTCCTTTACGGCCAGAATGGCTCTGAATAGTTGTCGAATAAATTTTACTGTACGCCATGCCTGAAATCAATAAATCAGGATGAAAACGAATGAAATCTATTCAAAGCCACAGGTAAACCCGGTGATGATGTCATTCGGCCCAGGAGGAGACCCAGAAAGCTCATTCAAAAAACTGAACCCACTGAGGTGGTGGAAGTAGATTTTAGAATCAGATTATTTGCAACGAAAGGATTCGGAAACGAATCCTTTTCTGTTTTAGTTTGTAGTCCATAAGCGTCCACCATGAATCTGAAGAAATTGCAAGAAAGAAAACCTCAAATGGCCGCTAAGGTTGTTGGTAGCGAGACCGTATTAGTACCGCTGCAGAGCAACGTAGCCGATTTGAGTGAAATGTTTACACTCAATGAAGTCGGTTCTTTTATCTGGGAAAAACTTGACGAGACCGAATCGGTTGAAGAATTGGTAGAAGCTGTCGTTTCAGAATTTGAAATTGACAGGGAAACTGCCAATACCGATGTGAACTCGTTTCTCACCGAACTTGAAGCTTTTCTAGCAAAAGAGTAAATGAGAAAGAAGTTTCTCCGAATTGCAGATTTCATTATTGAGATTA
>Ga0105053_10008551_pt1 | contig 13271 bp, 4 predicted proteins | sample BON01_FD_78093 | JGI IMG/M metagenome (GOLD analysis project Ga0105053, IMG submission 78093) | Freshwater microbial communities from Lake Bonney liftoff mats and glacier meltwater in Antarctica - BON-01 | ecosystem: Environmental > Aquatic > Freshwater > Ice > Glacier meltwater | place: Lake...
AGGCATACCTAGTTGGACTTTTCGAAGACACCAACTTGTGTGCTATCCATGCTAAGCGTGTTACCATCATGCCAAAGGATATCCAATTGGCACGAAGAATCCGCGGAGAAAGATCTTAAATATCAAAAACACAACAAAATGGTTGTTCTAACAACCACTCTTCTATGTGAATTAAAAACGATGCAACAAACACTATTTAATTAATACGTCACTGTGGCAACCACAGAAAATAAATATAATGCGCGTTCGTTCTTTTAACTTTAAACCGACTTCATGTTCACCGCGATCATTGTTTCTCCAGATTTGAGGATTTAGAACACTGCTAGACATTTCGTTTCAGGCTTGAAATAACACTGTTCAGGCAGTATGACCCTTTCCACCCCCAGTGCAAATTGTATTTTGATATGCCCCGACAACAGTATATCACATATTCTTCATAGGACCGCTTAAATTTCATCCGCGTGCAACTGAAGGGATTAAGATTGTCTGCTTTCATTTTGCTATTTTATTGAGAAATTATACTGATGTCATGGTAGCTTCCCGTTCGATTATCCATGTTAATAATCTATGCATTCTTTTGTTCCTGCAGTCAATTTAATTAATCGTACTTCAAGCTGATCTGACTAACGATCCATGACCCGGCCGCCATAATCTCGATGAATAATTTCCCCTCATGCTTGAAGTAATATTCCGATGGATTCTTGTGGCTATTGTTGAGTGCACACCAACCATTCATTTTATATTCGAATATAAATAAATGCAATGGTGCACCCAGTTACTATATTATTCAACTTGAACAGAAACATCAAAAATAATATAGTGACTCCTTTTCATACCACTACCCTTACTTCGAAAGCTTATCTTATCTGCGCTCAAATATGAAGAAATAGGCTAGCGTATTATCTTGAGAGCTAGGCTTGTTGAATATCTTGGTCGAAAAAGTCTGTTTCCTGTTCAAGAATGTTGCGATGATAGTTGCAGAGTCGAACCAACATTTCATTTATGTAGTGCGTAGTCATGCCATTATCGGCAGCCAAATCGTTTACGCTATTTCTATATAAAACATATCATTGTCGATATACTTAAGAAGTCGGTTATATTTACGAGCGGTTTCGAGGTATAGAGGGGCTTAATCAGGTCTTCCACACTGACCCCATGGTCCTTGCAAGTCCTGTTGACATAGAATCATACACATTCATATCACGCTTCTCGGCGATCTGATATGCTGCTGACAAAAGACTAATAACAAAAATGCAATACCATCCCGATTTTACTTGGCTCGCGTCCGTAGTACGAAGCATGCCAACATATTGGCTGAGAGTTTACAACCTTATCTCATCCTGAAGTGCTGCCATGGTACAAATGCCACCATTCGTTCAAATTCCCAAGCAAATCCGTAACGCAAGCAATCTGCTTCAAGAACATGATTACTTGCTTCAAACACATACCCTCATCGGGACTTTTCTATCTGGGTAATCCCCCGATCAACGAAAGACCTTACCCTCACGAAGATAGTTTTCCACTGATCCCGTCAACTCATTAAGCTACCTCTGCCATCTAACCCAGTGCTTTTGCATGGTTCTTAAGAAGACGTCATCAGCTTGACATCCGATGACTTGTCAACTTCTGTTGCAATTGAGCAACTAGAAAATGCTCCTCTTTTTTGGCCTCTTTTCAAGTAATGGTGTCGCTTTCACAACGATGGCTTAAACAAGTCCTCATTTGTGATTCTGAGCAAAGGCTTTGTTGCGAAGTGCGGCATTGCATTTCGCAGTCAACACTAGTAGCTTTAGTTCGCTATAAGTTTTGCCAAGTGACTAACGTATGCAAAACCTATCTTAACCTGACAAACTATCCAATATTAAACTAGGCTGACCTATTTATCGAGGACACTCGTACACAATATGGATCTGTGTAGTCCTCATTCATCAGTGACAACGTTGCCAACCCAATTAGAAGGATTCAACTAAAAACCTCGTGTAAAACTTATTCATTTATGTTTTCAGTCCTTCGATGCTTTGGGCCAAGGGGCAAATCGTTCGCATTCGAGTGCTGCGTAGGTTACAGTTCCTCAAGAAATCCAATTTGACGAAAACACTTGGACTTTGGTTGTCCGAGGCGACGAATCACTTTCGGGAACTATTCATCGATAATTCTTCATCAATCGAGGTGATAAATCGTTTCCTTCGCAAATCTTGGAGTCTTACGTTAATACAACGGAAAATTTCGTCGTCCTGCCGAATTAGCAATATAACTTTTTGGCAGACCAAATGGCAGGTGAATGTATTTTTCTTCAAATAGCCACTTTTTAAAATCACGGGTTTGATTCATTTTGTTCGTTGCATATCTTTCCTCCACCACAAAACTTCCAGTTTTCGTAATTTCATTATTTCAACCACTTTCTTCGTTCCATTATAATCCTTCGTTCTACTTAGACTCCTCATTACAGGCCTGGGTTTATTTTATTCATATAAAATCGGTACCTTCTCATCTATCCTCTTTTCATAATCGGCAGCGAGATTCATTTGTCATGGATCTCTTCCATGTCATTTTTACATGTTGTGGGCGCCCATCCTCATACTGTTGAATCATTTCGCGGTGCTTTCAATGCGCTAGTGCACATATAGATGCTTGAATGCTGGCCCAAGAAACCTATCATGGTTTCTTGCGTATTAAGGTTATAAAAGATTATGGTGGTTATTTTTGAGAATAGTTGAAGAATGAATACTACTTCCGAATGCGCTTTTGTTGGATGTTGAGGCGAGCCAACATCATACTTAAACAATTAGGGGGCGATATATTCCCTTCGAGATATATTGATTTCCACGTGTCGAAGTTTGAACTTTTTTACTTCCTAGCTTCTGCTTTCTCCGCCTTCACCTTAGTTTAAAAATAAACAATTGTTCCAAGCATAAAATTTGAATTAAATTTCATACCATTTACTTCACTCGCCTTGTATGATGTCTATATTACCATCCTATAAGTTCAGGTTTCAAAGCATTTTCTTGGTGGTTGATCGTTTTCTTGGTGGTTGATCGCTTTCGTAAACGATTCCTTCTGCTGAATCTTCCCTTGTTGTTAATCATCTTAAACATATTCGATAGATTCTGGATACATCTTAGACCTCCTGCGATCTGTGAGGAACCATTGAAATTTAGAATCCAGCCACCTGGTTCATTTTGACATACAATTAAAAAGCAATCTAGGGTATATTTTAAAATGAAATGTATCGATGTGGCGGCAAAGAGTTAAGTGCACCCTGATAAGCTGGTTCTGGAATGAATTGACGTTTGCGTTTGCTTACATTTCGCTGAAGAATAGATGTAGCTCAGAATTTACACCGTGCTCAAGCGTACTGGATTTTCCCCATTGAAAACCAAGTTAATCTTAAAAATAATGCTACCTGATGAGATAGGGTAGACAGCACCTGAATATATCCTCCTCTCGCTTTTGTGATTTCGATGCCTAGATGATGAGTGAAATGAATTAGTTAATTAGCTCGAAAAGGGATAGAATTTGCTAAGAAATAAATATGAATGCTTTTCAATTCTTCAATTGAGGGTGGTTGTGAAAACAACCATTTTATTGGTTTAGACCTGAAATCCAAGTTTTTAGGAGGTAAATTTGGTAACAGCTTTGGTTCCTTCGGAAACTGCGTGTTTAGCAAGTTCTCCAGGAAGAACCAGTCGAACTGCAGTCTGCACCTCTCTGGAAGACAAAGTAGCTTTACTGTTGTATTTGCCTAGTTTGCCAGCTTCAGTTGCAAGTCTTTCGAAAACATCGTTGATGAAGGAGTTCATGATGCTCATGGACTTCTTGGAGATTCCGGTTTCTGGGTGAACTTGTTTGAGTACTTTGTAAATGTAACTGGAGTAGGTTTCTACTCTTTTGGAGGATCTCTTCTTCTTGCCATCCTTGGTGGTTACTTTTTTAGCGGATTTCTTGCTTGGAACTTTAGCCATTTTTCTTGTTCTGAGTTAAAGGTTTGTTGGAAAAATCGTCGAGATTATTTTTTGCATTGAAACAAATGGGGATTTTTGAAAAAGTCGATGATTAAGGAATATGTATAGTAGTCTAGTAGGCCCGAACTCAGGGAAAAAATGTTTGGAAGACCCCCAAAATAGCGATTTTTGAATTCCTCAGTAGTTATGGAGTACGTATAGTAGTCTACTAGGCCCAGAATGGAGAAAAAAAGTTGTGAATCATTTGGATTTCCTCAAAAAATTCGTCCTTCTCTCAGCAAAACCAAAACTTAATCTATCAACATATAAACATGAGCGGAAAAGGGAAAGGAGGACGAGGAAAGAAGAGCGGAAAGGCAACTTCGCGTTCGGCTAAAGCTGGATTGCAATTCCCAGTTGGACGTATCGCAAGGTACTTGAAGAAAGGAGGATATGCTAACAGAGTAGGAGGAGGAGCTCCAGTTTACATGGCAGCTGTTCTTGAATACTTGGCAGCTGAAATTCTTGAACTTGCTGGAAACGCAGCCCGTGACAACAAGAAAACCAGAATCATTCCAAGACACATTCAACTTGCAGTCAGAAATGATGAAGAGCTTAACAAACTTCTCGGAGGTGTAACCATCGCATCCGGAGGTGTGCTTCCTAACATTCATGCTGTTCTTATGCCAAAGAAGAGTGCGAAGGCAGAAAAAGCATAAACAAATATCCTTTCAACACAAAAACAAAATGGTTGTTTTCACAACCACTCTTACTAGCAAGAAGTTATACATTGCAAATAACATACATTTCATAATTAAATTCACCTTCAGAAAACGAGTGTGCTGTAATGACGTCAGTTTCGTCGTAATTATTACTGGGTCAAATATAAATAAGGAATTTCAATTATCGGTTTATGAAAAGTATGCAACAAAATCTGAATACATGATGCGCCCCCCATCGCTGCTGGCATCCATAGAGTTAACCAACGTCTGTATTTGTCCATGCTGCAACTCAGGACATAGAGATGAAAATGCACTGTAGAGAGACTTGCGCGTGAGATAGCCTCGGCTCCGTGTGTCCATCCTGTCGAACACGGCCTTGAAATCACATGCACCGCCTCCACGCCTAGCCGAATCACGTACTGCCGAACGAATTCTGTTTTGTGCATTTTCAAGTCTAGCTGGCAGCGGGAAGAGCCACGCGCTGATGTCTGCCAACCGTATCTCCATGCTGGAAGCGAAACGAACAGCATTGTCGTTACATATCAACAACATGATCTCCTGAAGTTCCCACGGTGAAGATATAATCCAGCCATAGTCTGCACATGCTTTCATGACTCCCTCGGCGTCAACCCATCCTTTGAGATTGCAGTCAAGAACTTTAAAGGCTCGTCGTGCATCCGTGCTCTCGCACTTGGCTAGCAATGCAATGCGGAGATCGTGGGCAACCTTGCGGCCTATAGAAACAGCTCCAGGATCGGTCTCTCTATCAACATCAAGAGCGAGTCTCAAGGTGTCGTTGGACAGAATAGCCGTGGTTATCTCGTCTCGAGTCATCAGTGCAGTCCCTCCTTCGTCGATGAGCTTGAATATAACCTCTGTGTCAGACGCACCAAGGGCAATTCCGCAATTCAATTCCAAGGCATGTTGTAGATCAAACTTGTTGATGTCATAACGCTTCTCAATCCATGTCCCATCCTGCTCTTCACTGTCGCTGTTGTGGATAAAGGAGGTTTCCAATCGGGAGGACTCCACCAGCTGAATTGCATTTCGAATTAGCAATAATAAGGAAGCAATCGTTCCAGTATGCAATGAAGAAGGTTCTTCTTCGTGATGCGTCTCTACTTCGAGGGCGTGGCAAAACGCAGACAAACGAATTCCATGTTCACTGACACCGATGGAATGGAAGAGTGCGGATAACTGCCACTCGGGAATAGATAAACCTGCTTGTCGAATGGCTCTCTTCAGCAACATAGGAGGTAGTATGGTATCCTTTTGACCGGCTGCAACAAGACGGGAGAACACATGGAACATGGTTTCATTTGGATATCTCTTTTGGAAGTGCCGCATAATGGTCGTGCGATCGATCAATTCATTGCAAATGAATTCTGTGTATCTTATATTGTTCTTATTCAAAAGGATGTTCATCTCTTGAGCGGTCAGTCTAAGGCCTATTGAATCAAGAGCCTCCTCCAATTCAGTTGCCTCCAGAGTCCCTCTATCATCTGTATCATAGTCTTTGAATAATCGATAAAGGTCTACTTTGCTTCCACGAAGTTTCTGCACTACTGATGAATGAAGAGGATTCTTTGAACCTTTTTCGAAATCCACAAATGCTTGAAATTCAGCAAAAGATATGTTTGCGGTAGAAAACCGACTTTGAAGGTAGTCGATGTTATCATCGGTAAGTTTGAACCCGAGACTTGAGAGCATAGTCTTGAATTCTGAAGGCAATAATTCACCAGTTTTGTTTTTGTCAAACCTGTCGAATTGTCGCCGAAGTGTGGGACCAACTTGAAGTCTGCGAAGTCCATCTCTGACCTTACTCTCCAACTGGTGATTCAGTTTCCACTTTTTAGGCTGGGAATTACCAGATGATTCGTTTTCGAAGAACCGAATAAATTCAGGAAAGGTAACCACGCCATTTCTATCCTGATCAAAATGCTTCATGATAGAAACCTCTTCTGCCGGGACAAGTCGGAATCCGAAGGAACGGAGCGCATGCCTGAAACCTTTAACAGTCACTGTTCCAGTTCCAGATTTATCAAATTCACAAAACGCAGACTTCAAGTCAATTCTGCCATTTGATTTAGACGCTAATTTGTAAATGAAGGACCTCAATTTCGCCTCGAGTGTCTCCAGTTCAACTGCTCGACGTGAAGTCCCTTTCAAAGGCGAAGAAGCAGGTCGATTTATGTAGGCCTTCAGCTCGTTATAAGACACTTCACCATCACCGTCCACGTCTATTTCGTCAAGAACTTGGTCTTTCTCCTTGACGCTTAGCGGAATAGGCTCAGCTTCATTGAGGAGTCTGTGAAAATCACGTCGACTCAACTTACCACTGGGTGAATCAAACATCGATCGGTCTGGCATAAATTTCCCTTTCATTGGAAATGCACCAATCGCGTCAATGAGTCCGGAGCGTAAGCGATCGTCCAAGATATCTTGACCTCGTGGAGATGGCGAGAAAGAATTGATCATGTCAAAATAGCGACAGAATGCCTCAAACTTCACCATACCTTGCTTGTCGATGTCCATCTCGGTGAATAACATGTGCTGCTCCAGAGAACTTAGAGTCTTGTCTAATTGGCAATCATGCATCAGCCGTTGAAATTCACTCTCATCGATAGTACCGCTTCTGTTGGAATCTATTTTCTTGAAGGCTTCGAGAAGATTCAAATGGCCACCAGAAGAGACTGACCACTTCGTCAGAGCGCTTCGAAGTTGCTCCCGAACCATTTCCAGTTTAGCTTGTCTTCCTCTAAAGATATCTCGTGCATCCAATTCACCGAGGTCGTCGCTGGACGAATCAATTGAATTTTCAAATGAAGAATCAATTGAATTCTCGAATGAGGAATGAATTAAACTCTCAAATGAACCGCTTTCGAATAAACCATCTGAAGAAATTCCAAGTGGTGAATTCGAATCATTTCCCCTATGGTCCACCAAAGCCTCCACAATATGTAAAAACTCCTTGTACCGAATTTGTCCGTCACCATCCTTGTCAAACTTTTTCTGTATTTCTTCTACATCATAGTGCTGAAGATCTGGAATCGAATCAGATATCACTCTGCTGAAACTCTTTGAAGATATCGAACACCCTTCATCGACTTCTCCATCCAAACGCTTCTCCATTTCAAAAGCATTTCGCAATTTCTGCAATACATTCCTTTCATCCTTCACCGCCAGTTTTAACCTGTCTCCTAACGAAGCTATTTGTGCTCTTTCAGTATTGGTAGTGCTCCTGGCAACCGTAGATGCTAGTGCCCGTTCGACTTTGTCAAGTGGAGCTTTATTCGATTGAATTTTCTCCATATGATGATCTATCGGAGGTGGTAGTCCACTTTCCTCAGCACATTGAGTCCATAAATGCTCCTCTAGTACCCGGTTTCGTTCCATTGCCAATTTGTAGCTGTTTTTCAAATCCTCGACCTGATCGAAAAATCCTTGGTCAAACGACTTCAGCTCTGTCCGTAATTGAGAATTTTCCTTCATTAGTGATGCAGTTTGAAAAACCTCATCACTGCGATATACTTGATCTAAAAATGAATCCATATCAACTGGATCCTCGTCAATGCCAACTAATGCCTCGTCTACCAGCTCGCGGGAAACAAACATTGTTAGAACGCGTTTGAAATTATGTTTGCTGATCCATCCAGCATGCGCTTGCAACTCCGAGCGAGAAGCAACCCGGTGCAGTTCATGCTTTAAAATGTCCAATGAAGCCAAATTCTTAGGCCTCCTTTTGCTGTTCCCGAATTTTTCATGTTCTAAACCGTATTGCTTATTATTTCTGCTCTCCAATAATCGCTTCACGAAAATTCCATATTCAACACGCTCCGAGTGATCACTAAACTCGCGAATGATTCGCTTGATGACTGAACCGTCTCTTACACCGAGACTAGCCATACCCTGAGAAAATAAATTATGGGAAAGATATTTCTTCGAGGACGAATCGTTTAACAGGTCAAATATCGCCGTAATGGACTTTGATGTCGAGAATCCGTTGCTGACTATCTCTTGGCAAATGGAAGATAGATAGTCAAAGGATCCAAAAAGACAATCTAAAGCTCGTTCATAGTCTATAGACCCCCTCTTTATAGCTCCCCGAACTCGCAAAAACTCTTCGATTTGTGATTCAGTTACATGTTTGAAGTGAAGTGCAGAATCGATGACTCTAAAAAACAAGTCTAATTTCAATTTTCCTGAACTCTTCTTGGCGATATTATCCAACTTTTTCAAAAGAAGTGCCGGATTAACATCATATTTTTCAGCCTGATCAGCGCATATCTGCACTAGATCCAAGGATCGATTCTCTGTTGTTCTACTACGAAAAGTATTAGTTGATAAAGAAACAAAACCCATCAAGTCGTCATACGTGATGTATTCTGAAGTCCCCAATATTTTGCCAAGTGACTGCACCACATTTCGAATATGACTGCGTGACGATTTAATTCCTGCTGTTTCAAGTACGTTGGCGAATTGTGCATGGCTCAACTGACCATTTGAATCCGTGTCGTGGCTAAAAAACAGCCTTCTAAGAGTCCAAGCGTCAATCTCAAGAAGAATTTTACGTAGGCTCTCATCATCAATTGTTTTTGAAAACAGCGAGGAATCGTCAGGTGTGGTTCTCCTCATTATAAATTGAACCACACTCTTTACAGAAACAGATGATCGTTTGCAAAATCTTTCGGCCCAATGATGGATACATCGTCGACTAGGAACATTCTCAGGGAGAGACTCCAATGCTCTTACCAGTTTAGACTTGGAAAGACGATGGGTCTTATCAGCAAATCCGTTCAAGTAACGAGAACATTTGTCCTCCGACCAGCCATTAAATGCTTTCAGCAGAGAGTTTTCTTCACTTACTTTAAGTTTTGTTTCCCGAACTGGGTGAACATGCACTTTCTCCACCTGGTTGCCGTGCTTCAATAGCTCGGTGAATTCCTTCAGGTCCAAGAAATCGTTCTGATTGACATCAAATTGATCAAAAACAGAGTCGACCTGACGAGAAGTGAGTTCCTCGCATATTTGTCGGACAAATTTAGCAAATACCTTTCTAGAGAGTTGACCAGTACCTTTCAAATCAAGTTGGTGAAAAAGAGACTTTGGTTTGGAGTTGTAGGAGTAGGCAGCTTTGGCCACCGTGTGCGCAGGAGTATCATTGTACAACTGTTTTACGAGCTGGAGGTAGTTGACATGGCCATTAGATTGCACAAGGCCGATGTCATTGAAAAGCTCCTTCAGAGAACTCATATCCCATCCATCAAGTCCAACCTGGAAAAACGCAAGTACGACTTTATCCACGTGTAATGAACCTCGAGAACCAACATCTAACTGCTTGAAAACACCGGAGAGCTCTTCCGGGCTTGAAAACTGTGAGGCTGTCCAATTTCGAAGCTTCGATAACTGCTTGCTCTTCGGATATCTTAAATAGTTTCGGAGCGCGGAAATTTTGAGGGATTTGGTATTTTCTGTATCTAATTCGTTGAACTTATCCAGTGCAAGTCTAACCATTTGTGATGAGAATTCAAAATGATCAAGAACTTGCTTAAAACTATCTCGAGTTATTCGGTTTTGGCCGTATTGACACTTCCCTTCCGCAAAAGCCAGAAACCGTATCGTACCTGCACGTTCGATTGCATCGATTAAATATTTAAAATTCTTGGTTGGTTGGCTTCCATCTGTCCTATCTAACTCGATCAGCATGGATTCATAATTAATATTTCCCTCATCGTCAAGGAATGAAGCAAGATATCGAGTCATGTCGTCTGGATTGCAAACCACACCGAGATCCTTAAACAGCACCCGTTTCACCACTGCCACCGATAAAGAACCTGAATTATAATGGTCTTGTTCTTGGAAAGACAATTTTAAATCTTCCATCTTGTTCTGTAACAGACGTCTCACATCCTTAGCTCTCCTCTTTGTTGGCGATGGCGCACCAACTCCAAACGATCTAGAAAGCAAACTCCCGGCTGTCTCCTCCAGTCTTGCATCTATACGCTACAGACCTTGTCAGATGAATAGATGGATATTAGGAAACAACGTACCTTGTGCTCGCCCCGAAGCCAATGAGTGGTCTACACATAAATATTAATCAGGAACCCTTTCAAATGAAACAAACTTACTTTTTCCAGCTCTGTTAACGCAACATGATTTTTCATTTCAGACTTCTGTGATATGTACTCTCTTCGCAGATCCTTCAAACCCCCACGCATCTGCACTTAACCGTATTTTTCCGATTTCGTAGATTTTTTGCTGCATGTTATATCCCCGCATGGTCTACCCATTGCAGTGACTATTTATAATTCAAATCCACTTTTGAATCGGCCGCGGCATGCTGCAGATTTTATTGAAATAAACGCCATGAATGTAGTTCACGCCCTGTGGGTTTCTCAGCTTTTTATTAATTAGTTCAATCCTCGTCAGAAGAGGCTCTCCTGCAACCAACAAGGTCAAAATAGCAATAACGAACAGAGAAGAATCAATGCGGGTATATTTTCATCACATCCATTCAGCTTGCGTGAAATCCTCACGTGTGTTGTCTTTCTAACTACATTGTATATCGCCTCAACTTCTTTGCTATTCAAGAACCTTCTTGGAGGTGTTAAGCATTCATCGATTACTGCATCGACAATTGCAGATCGAATTCAGTTTTATCCGAGCCCCCGAAACCCAACTAATACGCAAATGTATCTGTTGCTCTATCGAAATTATCTTGGCAATTTGAATATCCCTTACTGGCCACCTGGAAGCGAGTTGGATTTGCGCTTGTAAAACTGTTGAATCTATTTGATACGTTGTAGAAAGGTCGACAGATGTCTTGCGTAGCTTGATACCGGCAGAAGTGCACATCGTAAAAATAAGGCGATGATTCGAAATGCATTAGCTTCAGCTTCTCATCTTGTCAAACTGTCTTGACATACTTGTGCCTATACTAGATGCCTCCACATTTTACAATACGGAATGCGATTCGAGAGTTGTCATCTAGCCTGCTAAAACTGAGAGTAGCGGATACTTCCGAGTAAATATCAGTTCCTTCCAGTAATAACTCAACTGGCGTAGTTAAAGTAGCATCCTGTGGTCGACCAGCACCATTCGAAAACACGCTATTTTTGGTATATGCTGGTTCGAGAGTTTGCATTTCTTGTACCAATGGTTCTTCTGAGGCTTGGCGTATTAAATAAATGTTGATGAAACTCAAATACTCGAGATACCGTCATTTTTCCGATTTGGTTTTCATTTCAATGCATTCGTCTGACCTGTAGGTCATAATACAATTTCTGCCTGTTTCAATACTATCATAGCATGCAGTTTTAATGTTGGTGAGCGAAATATCGCCTAGCAACATGTGGTTCTTGACGGGTCTAAATTTGATCTAGAACTTCCAAAGTGAAAATAATAGAGGCTGCACAATACAACGACGAATGGCAGTTTTCCTTTTCTTAGTTTCGAATTTCGAACAAAATGTCATCTATGGTTCCACTACTATCTCCTGCCTCTATTAAATTAAAAAATTGGAACGAGAGTTTCAGGGAAGAATCAAGAAAATTATCTGGAAATGAACCACAGGAATAGGGTCGTTGGAAATCGATGAAGATATCAAAATTGCCCGTGTGGTTTTTCTGTGTTTCAGCAGTATAAATGTATAGAAGCTCCATTGTTCATGGTGAACCGAATTCCGAGATCGACTCATAGATGAAAATCGATTCCGTTTCATCGAAGTCACAAAACTTGACCGGAAAGGTAAAGCTGGTCGGTATATCACATGCAATATCTTGATTCAGTTTATTGCCGAAGCAATTACGACGTCCTCATTTCGATTTTGTGATGCTTTCAACTGGCTTGGCTCTTATATTGGCGGATTAAACTCATCCTTATGGTCCATCGAATATTTAGCAGAAATATCTGGTGTAACTCCACCAGATGAAACATAGATTAGAATGCAAACGTATCATGCATACGCAAAAATGTTTCAAAATCATGAACCTCGCTCTGTGAACTAAATAGTTTGATCGTTTAGGAGTCTATCGAGTTCGGTTGTTCCGAAGCCTTCCAACGAGCTTTCTGGATAGAGATTGATTCCAAGAAAGACTGTATATTGCCGAGCTTAAATTGAAAGGAGAAAAGATGATCTAATTGTTGCTCCACTAACTGCAACCTAACTGGGTATCTACTACACGATGTCTTGCGGTATTTTATTGTGAAATCGGCAAATGGTCGAATAGAATATCACTCCTTAACTACAGGGTACCTTACTTTTCTCTCGACCGGAAGATTCAGACATTCGTTGAGCTCAGAAGCACAGAAGGCACTTCACGTTTGGTACTTTCCATTTTTTTATGATAGCAGCTGCACAAAGTTAAGTATGCACCATAATTTTCAGACAGGTTTAAATTGAAATTCCAGAGGAAAATTCTTATTATTATTTTGAACTCAAAAAGCATTCGCAGGCACCGGCTTGTATGACTCATATAGCAAGCATCAATGTTAACTTGTCTTGAGCAGATTCACTCTCAAGATCTAAATGTATCTAATTCTAAATATGCTTTTTATAATGTTAATAAAAATAAAGACGACGTCATTACTTTCCTTTAAATTACGCAAT